>OLNF01003700.1_pt1 | contig 10962 bp, 9 predicted proteins | sample 1673061 | NCBI WGS metagenome assembly OLNF01 (sample SAMEA3136751, study PRJEB25190) | human gut metagenome | reverse complement strand
TGTTCGTCGATATGCCTCCCGGAACGGGCGACGTGCCGCTGACGGTGTTCCAGTCCCTGCCTGTGGCGGGCGTGGTCGTCGTCACGTCTCCGCAGGAGCTCGTCGGCATGATCGTCGACAAGGCCGTCAACATGGCCGACATGATGCACGTGCCCGTGCTCGGCATCGTTGAGAACATGGCCTACTACACCTGCCCGGACTGCGGCAAGCAGCACGCCATCTTCGGCGAGAGCCACATCGAGGCCATTGCCGCCAAGCACGGCATCCCGCACACGGCCAAGCTGCCCATCGACCCCGCCATCGCGGCGGCGTGCGATGCCGGCCGCATCGAGGACGTGCAGGGCGATTGGCTCGGCGCGCTGGCCGATGCCATCGAGGGCAAGTAATTTCCGTAAGAACAGAAAAACCGCTCTGCATTTTGCAGAGCGGTTTTTCTGCGCAGCTCCAAAGCCTCGCAGAGTTTCGCCGCCGGCGCGGCGAAAGAAAGTCCGATCATTTTCTCCGGCGACATATGCGGCGGAGAAAATACTTCTCAGGCTGCAAGTGTGGAATTTGCGTGCCGCCGGCACACAAATTATGCGCGCAGCAGACTGCAGGCCCTTTGTCGGAAAACCCGGAGGTTTTCCGACAGACTCAAAAACCGCTCTGCCGTCGGCAGAGCGGTTTTTGACTTTACCATTTGTTGATGACCTTCTCGGCGAAGCCGGGGAGGTCTTTTACGTTCAGCACCGTGCCGTCGTCAAGCACGGCGCGGCCGTTGAAGACGCCGAACACCTGATGCTGGTCGGACTTGATGAGCCCCACGTCCGAGCAGCTCGCGCGGTCGAGCACGGGGGTGTAGTCCATCTCGAAGCGGCCGTCGTCGCTCGTGAATGTCCACGGCTGCATATAGTCCGGCGTGCGTCTGCCGCCGTCGCCGGGGATGTGGAAGGTCACCTGACTGAGCTTGTGTGCGCGGCCCTTGTAAAAGAGCATATTCTCGCTCGCGGCGCTCGTGTTGCCGAAGCCGTAGCCGATGTTGAAGCCAAAACGCTCCCCGTCCACGAGACCGGAGGCGCTGCCCCAGTACCACGTGTTTTTGTACGTCCATACGCCGCGCCCCCAATCGAGCACGGCGAAGCTGTCCGCCGGGTCGAAGGTGTAGGTGCGGTTGCAGTAGCCGTAGGTCACCGTGCCCTCGGCGCGCATACAGTTGATCTTCTGGTTGAAGTAGAAGTGCTTTTCCTTGTCAAAGGGCGTGGCGATGACCATGGACTCGGGCGGGATGTCCGTGAGCGTCACCTTCGCGTACAGCGATCCCTCGGGACCGAAGTTGTCCATCTGTGCGATGAGTACGCGCTTGTCGCCCTCGTTTTTGAGCAGGATGCTGTAGTGCTTGCCGGAGCTGCTCACATCACCGTGCTCGCTGCTCTCGGGCAGACCGATCTTACCGTTGGTGAACGCGCGCATCGGGCTTTTCGTGATCTGCCAGCCCTCATCGAGGTTGATGAGGGAGATGGAGTCGAGCCCCATGTAGCTGTTGTCCGCGATGGTCAGGGCGAGGGCAAAGTGCCCGTTGTTGACGCAGTAGTAGTCCCACTCTTTGATGCGCATTTTGCCGGCCTTGATGTCGCTGCGGCGATAGATGGGCAGCAGGGTCTTGGCATAGCCGGGCTCTGTCAGGTTGCCGCTCGCGTCGAGCAGGGGACGGCGCTCGGTGATCTCGTGCTGATTCATGCTTCGCGCTCCTTTTTGATCTGCCGGATGTCCCGACCCGCGAACGGGAGCGTCTGATATTCGCCCGCGATGCGCGACAGGATCTGCGGCGTGTATTTTTTCTGCAGCTCCTCGTTGGAGCAGTTGGTGCTGATGATGGTGGCCTTTTTGCGCGTCAGGCGCGTGTTGATGAGCGTGTAGAGGGCGCTCGTGGAGTAGGCCGTGATCATTTCCGTGCCGAGATCGTCGAGGATCATCAGGTCACAGCCGAGATACTGCTCCACGCGCTGCGCGGCGGCCTCGCCGTCGGCGCTGCTGCGCTGGAACTTTGCGCACTCGAACGCATCGAGCGCGCTCGCGGCCGTCTCGTAGGCGACGGAGTAGCCTGCGCCCGCGACCACGCGCGCGATGCACGCGGACAGATATGTCTTGCCCAGCCCCGTGCTGCCCTGCAGCAGCAGATTCATCGTGCCGGGGTGAAACGTCTGCGCGAACGTGCGGCAGACCTGAAACACGCGCTCCATCTTCGGGCGCGCGCTCTCGTCATAGAGCGTGAGGTCAAAGTGCTCGAACGACTCGTCGCCGCTTTGCAGCAGGCGGCTGAGGTCGCGCGTGAGCTCGGCGTTGTAGCGCCGCAGCAGACAGCGGCAGGGCTGACCCTGGATATAGCCCGTGTCGCGGCAGTCGGGGCAGGTGTAGATGTCGTCGGTGTAATCCGGCGGCAGGTGATAGCTTGTCAGCAGCTCGGCGCGCTGTGCCTGCGTGTCAAGATTCGCACGCTCGAGCGCGCGCAGCTCGTCCGTCGGGTCGCTGCCGTGGCGCATCGTCAGACCGACGAGCGTGATCATCTGCTGCTGCAGCGTCTGGTCAAGTGTGCGCAGACCGGGCACGCGGCGATAGGCGTCGTCCACGCGGCGGCGGTGCTCGCGCTCATTTTCCGCGCGCTGCTGCGCGATCTGCTCGCGGGCGCGCGCCAGATAGATCCCATTGCGGGCCATGCCGGTCCCTCCTTAGGTGTTGGTCTGCTCCATCTTGCGGAGCATTTGTTCCACGCGATCGAGATCGTCGCGGTCGGCTGCGGGCGCGGCGGCAGCCGCACGGTGCTTGCCCGCTGCGCGCGGGTCGCCGCTGCTGATCTCGTCGAGCGTGTGCAGCCCTTTTTCGTGCCAGCTCATGAGGATGCGGTTGAGATAGGGCCACTTGCGCGCGCCGGTCGCCACGACCGTGCGGTCATATGCCTCGGCGATCGCCTCGCAGTCAAAGCCCATGTCCAGCCAGCTCGTGATGTAGCCGCGCTCGGTGCGGCTCGGCGCACGGTCGCAGATCTGCAATACCTGCAGCACCTGCTGCGCAAGGTCGCGCCGCGCCTGACGCCGCTGCAAGAATTCCTCCGCCTGCGCCGTCGTGTGGATCTCCTGATCGGCCCATTCGTAGGCCTCCTTTTCGATCCGGCGCATCGTCGGCGTGCCGGCGTGACCGCGCTCGGCGCGGTATTCCTGAAAGACGTAGTGGATCAGCTCCATGAGCACGTCGGCCGGGAGACCGAGATAGTCGCGCAGCCCGAGCAGCATATTCATTTCTGGCGTCGTGAGCTTGCGGCCGTAGAGCTGCTCGGCCTCGCGGCGCACGGTCTGCATAGGGCCGTCGCTGAGCATCCGGGTGGAGATGTCCTCCGCCGTGTACTGCGGCAGCTCGGCCGCAGGCACGAGCTTCGGCTCGGCGGCGTCCGGCCGGTCGTCCGCGGGCGCGGTGCGGCGCTGCGCCGGGGCGGGCTGTTCTTTCCCGGCGGCGGAGACGAGTCCGAGCGCGCACAGGCGCTCCATCGTCTGGCGCAGTTCGCGCTCGGTCAGGCCGATGCGCTCGGCGGGGAAGGGCTTTCCCCCGGCGCGCAGCAGCGCGAGATATACCAGGGCACAGCGCCCGTCCTTTTCCTGCAGCAGCTTGTCCGCTTCCTCGATCGGCAGCGACAGGCAAACCGGCCGCGACAGCGTAAATTCGGCTTGATCCATGCAATTACCCCTCGGGTCGATAGAAATTCATGATAGGTTCACATTATAGCATGAAAATTGACTTGTAGCAAGAGCAGCGCCTGTGTTATAATGCGATATGTATGACTATAACTAGGAGTGGGTCTATGCTGGAATTGTTGGCGCCTGCGGGCAACCTCGATGCCGTCATCGCGGCGGTGCAAAACGGGGCGGACGCGGTGTACATGGGCTTTGGCGACGGGTTCAACGCACGCCGGAGCGCGGATAATTTCACACGGGAGTCGTTTGCAAAAGCGGTGCGCTACTGCCACATCCGCGGCTGCAAGGTCTATGTCACGCTCAACACCCTCGTGGGTGACCGCGAGATGGAGTCCGCCGTCGCGCTCGCGCAGCAGGCGTCGGACGCCGGGGCGGATGCGATCCTCGTGCAGGATCTGGGGCTTGCGCGCGTGCTGCGCGACGCCCTGCCGGATATCCCGCTGCACGCGAGCACGCAGATGAGTATCCACAACCTCGCCGGAGTCGAGGCTGCGGCCGAGATGGGCATCACCCGCGCCGTGCTCTCGCGCGAGCTCTCGCTCGAGCAGATCCGCTTCATCTCGCAGCACGCGAGTATCGAGACCGAGGTCTTTGTGCACGGTGCGCTGTGCTTCTGCTATTCCGGTCAGTGCTATATGAGTGCGCTCATCGGCCGCCGCAGCGGCAACCGCGGCGCGTGTGCGCAGCCGTGCCGTATGCAGTACAGCATGGGCGGCCGCATGGACGAGTATCCGCTGAGCCTGCGCGACAACTGCCTGGCGGATTATCTGCAGCAGCTTGCCGACGCCGGCGTCGCCTGTGTGAAGATCGAGGGACGCATGAAGCGGCCGGAGTATGTCGCCGTGGTCACGGATGTGTATGCCAAGTGCATCCATGAGCACCGCGTGCCCACGCCGGAGGAAAGCGAGCGCCTTGCGCTGGCGTTTTCGCGTCAGGGCTTCACGCAGGGTTACCTGCTCGGCGAGAAGGGGCCGGATATGCTCGGCACCCGCGCGGCCGAGCCTGACCGCGAGGCCGAAAAGATGTTCACCGCCGCGCGCAAGGCATATGCCGACGGTGAGCGCCGCCGTGTGCCCGTGAAGTTTTATGCCAAGGTGCGCGCGGGCGAGCCGGTCATGGCCGCCGTCGCGGATGAGGACGGGCATCGCGCCGTGCTCACAGGGCCTGTGCCCGAGCCTGCGCAGCGCGCGCCGCTGACCGAGCAGAGCCTTGCCGATCAATTTGCCAAAACGGGCGGAACGCCCTATTATTCCACCGGCACGGAAAGCCGCATCGACCCCGGGCTGTACCTTCCGGCGGCCGCCGTCAACGACCTGCGCCGCCGGCTCATCACCGGCCTGAAGGACGAGCGAGCGGCGCTGCCCGAGCGGCGCAGCCTGCCGCTGCCGCTGCGTCCGGAGGGGAAGCGCTATTATGCCGACCCCGTGCTCATCGTGCAAGTGCATCAGGCCGAGCAGCTCACGCCGGAGCTTGCCGCGCTGCGCCCGGCGTATGTGTATGTGCCGGTCGAAATTCTTGACACGGATTTTCCGCGCGTCGCCCCGTTTCTGGAGCAGGGGGCGCAGGTCGTGGCGGTGCTGCCGCGCGTCATTACGGACGATCAGGCGGAGGATATGCACGCGATGCTCTCCCGCGCCGCCGAAAACGGCGTGTGCGAGGCGCTCGTCGGCAACATGGGGCACATCTTCTTCGCCCGCCGCGCGGGCATGCACGTGCGCGGCGACTTCGGGCTCAACGTCTTCAACTCCTTTACCGAGGGGGTCTTGCAGCAGGCCGGGCTCGTGAGTGCGACGGCGTCGTTCGAGCTGCGCGTGGCGCAGATCCGCGACCTTGCCAAGGCGGTCGACACCGAGATGATCGTCTACGGCCGTCTGCCGTGCATGATCACCGAGCAGTGCATCATCCGCAACAGCGCGGGGCGCTGCAACTGCACCGTGCCGAACAATCTGGCCGACCGGCGCGGGGCGCTGTTCCCGGTGTTGCCGGCGTTCGGTCACCGCAACCAGATCTTCAACGCGCACAAGCTCTATCTCGCCGACAAGCATGAGGACTATGAAACGGCGGGGCTCTGGGGCGTGCGCCTCATGTTCACGACCGAGACGCCGCATGAGTGCGTCGCGGTCACGCAGAGCTATCAGGGTCTGACGGATTACCGCCCCAACGGGCTGACCCGCGGACTGTATTATCGGGGCGTGGAATGACCCGCCCGGGAGGAACGACCATGAACTGGATTCTTGCCTCCGGCTCCCCGCGCCGGCGGGAGCTGCTGGAGATGCTCGGTGTGCCGAACCTGACGATCCGTCCGGCCAAGGGACCCGAGCGTGCGACGCCGGGCGCAGGACCGGAGCAGACCGTGCGCGAGCTTGCGCTGCACAAGGCGCAGGAGGTCGCGCAGACCTGCGCGCCGGAGGACATCGTCATCGCGGCGGACACGATCGTCTATCTTGACGGTGTGATCCTCGGCAAGCCGAAAGACACGGCCGACGCCGCGCGTATGCTCGCCGCCCTGTCGGAACGCGAGCACACCGTCTATACCGGCGTCGCCGTTTTGCGCGGCGGCGAGACGCGGCTGGCGGCCGAGCACACGGCCGTGCGCTTTCGCACGCTGACGCCGGCGGAGATCACGCGCTACATCGCCACCGGTGAGCCGATGGACAAGGCCGGTGCCTACGGCATTCAGGGGCGCGGGGCACTGTTCGTCGCGCATCTGGACGGGGACTATTTCAACGTCATGGGCCTGCCGCTGTGCCGGCTCGGACAACTGCTGAACGAACTGGGAGTCGAGCTGCTTTGAACTGGAAAACATATCTGAAGAAAAAAGGTGCGCGCATCGGCGCGGTCGTGCTTGCGGTCGTGCTCGTGCTCGCGCTCATCGCCGGGGCGCTCGGCGGCAAGGCGGGATTCCTCACGAATCTCGACGGCATCGTGCGCGCGCCGCTGCAAAAGGCCGCGACCGTCACGGCGCAGTGGCTCGAGAGCATCTACGGCTACATTTATAAATATGACCAGCTCAAGGCCGAAAACGACCAGCTGCGCGTCCAGCTTGCAGAGGCGCAGGCGCAGGCGCGCGAGGGGCAGGAGGCGCTGGCGGAAAACGAGCGCTACCGCGAGCTGCTGGGCTTCACGCAGCGGCACACGGATTTTGAGCTCGAGCCGGCGAACGTCGTGTCCTACGGCGCGTCGAACTGGTCGAGCACGCTCACGCTCAGCAAGGGCAGCGACTGCGGCATCGAGGTCGGCGACTGCGTCATGAACGAGGCCGGCGCACTCGTCGGTCAGGTCATCGAGGTCGGCAGCACATGGGCGACCGTGCGCACGGTCATCGACGTGGACATGAGCGTCGGCGGCTACATCAGCAGCAGCGGCGCCACGGCCATGGTGCTCGGCGACTTCACGCTCATGCAGGACGGCTGCGTGCGCTTCGGCTACCTGGCCGAGGGCATGAGCATCTTCACCGGTGACACCGTGCTCACTTCCGGCAAGGGCGGCGCGTTCCCGGCAGGGCTCGTCGTCGGTACGATCACCGACGTGCGCACCGAGGCCGGCGGTCAGCAGACCTACGGCGTCATCACGCCCGCGTGTGATCTCGGCGAGCTGCTGCAGGTGTTCGTCATCAAGGACTTTGATGTGGTGAGCTGATATGTGGGCGGATCTGATCAATAAGGAAAAGATACACCGCGCGCTCTGGTGCGCGCTGTACATGGCGGTCACCGTGATCCTGCAGACCACAGTCTTTGCGCACGTCGCGCTCTTTGGCGTGCACGCCATGTTCGTGCCGGCGGTCGTCGTGGCGGTCGGCGTGTTTGAGGGCGGCACATGGGGCGCGGTCTTCGGTCTCGTCACGGGCTATTTCTGCGCCATGGGCTACCCCGAAACGGGGCTGCTGTTTGCCGTGCTCTTCGCGCTCATCGGCTTCGGCGCGGGGATGCTCGCGGCATACCTCATCAACAACGGCATCTTCCCGTTTCTTGTGACGTGTCTGGCCGCGTTTTTGCTCACGGCCTTTTGCCAGATGTTCCGCCTGTGGATCTTCCGCGGCGCGTCGTTCTGGCGGCTGCTCGCCGTGGCGCTGGGGCAGAGCGTGTTCTCGCTCCCGCTCGCCGTGCCGTATTACTACATCAGCCGCGCGTTTCACCGCCGGCGTGCCCAGCGCTGAGGCATTCAGCGCGCCCGTACCCCCGAAAGGATCTTCGCTATGGAAAAACCCATCAAGCCCGGCCGTATCGCCGCGCTCGCGTGTATGCTCACGCTGCTCGTGATCGTGTTCGTGGTCGCGCTCTACAAACTGCAGATCGTGGAAGGTAAGGCGTACTATGAGGAAAACCGCAACAGCGTCGCCAGCTCCCAGAGCGTGGCGGCCGCGCGCGGCAGCATCCTTGACCGCTATGGCCGCGTGCTCGTGTCGAACACGAGCTGCAACAACCTCGTCTTCAACCCCGACGACCTCTTCGAGCAGGACGACCCGAACGGCATCCTGCTGCGCCTTGCGCGCACCGTCGTCAGCTGCGGCGACACGTATGTCGACGAGATGCCGGTCACGACCGAGCCGCCGTTCGAGTATACGGACATGAACGAGACGCAGCGCACACAGCTCAAGGGCTTTCTCAAATATGCCGGTCTCGACGAGGAGGCCACGGCCGTGGAGCTTTTGAGCTATTGCCGCGAAAAGTTTGAGATCAACAACAACTACTCCGCAGCCGATATGCGCACCATCGCCGGTCTGCGCTATTCGATCAAGACGCGCTATATTGACAAGCTCTACCTGCCCGATTACGTCTTTGTCAAGGACGCGAGCATGGAGCTCATCACCTCCCTGAAGGAGAATAACATCCCCGGCTTTGAGGTCACGGTGTCGTATACGCGCCAGTATCACACGAATCTGGCGGCGCATCTGCTCGGTTACACGGGCCTGATGAACGCCGAGGAGTACACGACCTATAAGACGCAGGGCTATCCCATGAGCGCGACCGTCGGCAAGGACGGGGCGGAGCTCGCCTTTGAGAAATATCTCCACGGCACGGACGGCACGGCGATCGTGACGAAAAACGCTGCCGGTACCGTCACCGGTACGACCTATACCAAGGAGCCGGAGCCCGGCAATCAGGTCAGTCTCACCATTGACCTCGACCTGCAGTCGGCGGCGGAACAGTCGCTGACCAAGGGCATCGAGAACATGAAGTCAAAATCCACGGAAGACAGCGACGCCGTCGGCGGCGGCGCGCTCGTGGCGGTCGATGTCGCCACCGGTCAGCCGCTGGCCATCGCAAACTACCCGACCTTCGACCTACAGACGCTCTTCCAGAGCGAGGAGAACTACAAGGCCGTCTCCGAGGCGGACAACCAGCCGCTGTTCAACCGCGCGCTGCTCGGCCAGTATTCTCCGGGCTCGACGTTCAAGCCCTGCACGGCCATCGCCGGTCTGACCGAGGGTGTCATCACCACCGGAACGACCATCCAGTGCACCGGCACGTTCCGCAAGTATGAGGACACCGGCTACGCGCCCAGATGCTGGATCGCCTCCTCCGGCACGACGCACGGAAAAGATAACGTGACCGAGGCCATCCGCGACTCGTGCAACATCTTCTTCTACACCGTCGGCGACAGCCTGCCGATCGACACGCTCGCGCGCTATGCCGCGGCCTTCGGCCTCGGCGAGCACACCGGCATCGAGCTGCCGGAGAGCACCGGCCAGATGGCCACGGAGGCCGTGAAGAAGAAGCTCGAGAACACGAACTGGTATGTCGGCGACTCGCTGCAGGCGGCCATCGGCCAGTCGTACAGCCTGTTCACGCCGCTGCAGCTTTCGGAATACTGCGCCACGATCGCAAACGGCGGCACGCGCCACAGCGCGTCCATCCTGAAATCCGTGCGCAGCTACGACGGCAGCGAGCTCATCTATGAAAACGAGGCCGAGGTGCTCAGCACCGTCGAGACCGGCGACTACAACTGGGCCGCCGTGCAAAAGGGCATGTACCTCGTCGCCAACGACCCCGCCGGCAGCGCTTACGAGACCTTCGGCAGCTACGGCGTGAAGGTCGCCGCCAAGACCGGTACCGCCCAGCTCGGCGATAACCAGGTCAACAACGCCATTTTCATCTGCTACGCACCGTATGACAATCCCAAGGTCGCCGTGGCGGTCGTTGTGGAGCACGGCAGCGCCGGCGCTTCCATCGCCTCCATCGCGCGTGATTTTCTCGACGCATATTTTACCGTCAAGACCGTTGACACCGCCCCCGAGAGCGAGCTCTCGCTGCTGCGATGACGGCCGCTGACCAGAAAGAGAGGAGTTTTCCACATGAACATTGCACTGATCGCTGACGACGGAAAAAAGGAACTCATGGTCCAGTTCTGCATCGCATACTGCGGCATTCTGGCCAAGCACGAACTGAGCTCCACGTTTACGACCGGCCGGCTCATCTCCGAGGCCACTGGTCTGAAGATCCGCACGTATCTGCACTCGGCGCAGGGCTGCCAGCAGCTCGATGCGCGCATCGCGTATAACGAGATCGACCTCGTGCTGTTTTTCTGCGATGCGGAAAACGGCAACTTCGACGAGGTCAACCGCATGGCGCGCCTGTGCGACCAGCGGCAGATCCCGTTTGCCAGCAACGTCGCCACGGCTGAGGTGCTCATCCTCGGTCTGAGCCGCGGCGATCTCGACTGGCGCGACATCGTCAACCCCAAAAAGAAATCGTGAGCCCGAAAGGAAACCAAGACATCATGGACAAGATCAAACCCCGCACGCTGTCCGGCTTCATGGAGCTGCAGCCGGACAAGCAGGTACAGATGGACAAAATGCGCGCCGTTCTGGCCGAGACCTACGCCCGCTACGGCTTCACCCCGCTCGACACGCCCGCGATCGAGGCGGCCGAGGTGCTGCTGGCCAAGGGCGGCGGCGAGACGGAAAAGCAGATCTACCGCTTCACGAAGGGCGAGAGCGATCTGGCGCTGCGCTTTGACCTCACGGTGCCGCTGGCGAAGTATGTCGCTGCCAATTACGGTCAGCTCACCTTCCCCTTCCGCCGCTATCAGATCGGCAAGGTCTGGCGCGGTGAGCGCGCGCAGCGCGGCCGCTTCCGCGAGTTTTATCAGGCGGACATCGACATCATCGGCGACGGTGCGCTCGATATCCTCAACGAGGCCGAGATCCCGGCCATCATCTACGACACGTTCACCCGCCTCGGTCTGCACCGCTTCCGCATCCGCGTGAATAACCGCAAGGTGCTCAACGGCTTTTTCG
>OLNF01003699.1_pt1 | contig 10964 bp, 8 predicted proteins | sample 1673061 | NCBI WGS metagenome assembly OLNF01 (sample SAMEA3136751, study PRJEB25190) | human gut metagenome | reverse complement strand
CTTTAGAAAATCCACAGTTGTAGCTAGCATCCGAGTCCGGGGCGGGCAGCCCTTTCTGCGTGGATTTTAGAACAACTATTTCACTAACTTTCAATTTACAGCATTCCAAGTGCCGATAGCAACGCACCGATGATAATGCAGAAATCCGAGCAGTTGAAGACGATCTTGCGGAACGCCTGCCATTTCACCGGGAAGCTCACGTAGTCCACCACGTAACCTCTGCGGAGGCGGTCATAGGTATTGCTGAATGCACCACCAAGCAACAGCGCCAGACCCAGTCGCAGCAAATTGTTGCCTCGATGCCCCAGACTCACAATAAAGACAACGGTCAATATCAGTGTAAACGCCAGTGAAACAGCGGCCACCAGACGCCTTCTCATCTGTCCGGCATTGAGCATCATGCCTTTGTTATGATGCTTGCGGATCAGAAATTTTCCCTTGCAGATTACTCGTTCGTCCCGCTCGTTCTCATGTGACTCTATGTAATTTTTCAAGAAGAAGTCTCCCCAGAAAATTCCTGCCAGTATCACAAGGCATACCACTGTCATATAATATTCCGCTCCTTTTTCACGCCGTCCGTATTTCCCCTTGAAATCCGCTTATTCGTGCTCTGCTTTCTGATTTTTTATCTTCAGAAACGCCAGAAGTGCCCCATACAACACTCCAGCCACAGGCCATACAACCCAGGTAATGTCCCAACGCATCGTCGACAGGCTGATAGCCAGATAAAGCGCTGTCCAGACACACCAGTAAATTGCTGTCACATGCTCATACTTCCGGTTGACTGCCTTATTCTCCACCGTATAGTCTCCCTCCTGAAGCAATTTCTGAAAACCGCCCCAGATAATACCGGACCATACAAACAGCCATACAGCGATCGCCACTACAATGAGCAAAGCATCCGTAGCAAGGATTACCGCATAACCATTATCCCCGAAGAAAACAGATACCACCAGCAGAGGAACTGCTCCCAGAATACACAATACCACACCCAGGGTTATGCAGATACGATAGGTTCCCGCAAAGGTCTCTTTCGCTTTTTCCACGATTCCGGACACCCCATATTGCAGTGTCAGCTTTTCTTTTTCCAGATATTCATATTTATTGTACGGGATTCCGGTGAGAAGAAATACCGCTACCGCAACTACCACCATCAGTAACAGTACGATAAGACCGATTCCTCCCGCAACATTTTCTGTGATTGCTCCTCTTTTGGCACCTGCCATTCCCAACAGCCACAACAATACAACAGGAGAGAGCACACATAAGGATACTGCCGGAGCAATGTGGGCAGCGTATTTTTTCGTAGCTTCCAGAAACGTATTGGCTTCCTCCACCGTGATCACTTTTCCCTCTGTGATCTCCGGTGTCATTCCATCGGCGAATTCCGTCTCTTCCATTTCATCTTTTAATAAGTAATCCGTAGTAACTCCGAACAGCTGGCTCATACCGACAATGCGTTCCAGATCCGGGATTGAGGCTCCACTCTCCCATTTGGATACAGACTGTCTGGAAATGTCCAGACGTTCTGCCAATTCCTCCTGAGACCACCCATATTTCTTACGCAACATTATTATTTTTTCTGACAGGATCATTTTCATTCTCTCCTTCTTTTATTAATGTTTTCTTGTGCACACATAGATCGTCGACATAGGAAAATCATAACTAAAGAGCCGGTTGACAACTACCAAGTGCCCTTGAAATTTTGTCAACCGGCAGTTGCGTTTCCGGATTTTTCTGAAATTTTCAGCAATATTATTGTACTTCACGGATCAGACAGTATTGCTTTAACGGGAAATTCTTCTCCATCACACCATATACTTTGAATCCGAACTTTTCATAGAATTCCACGTTTTTTGGATTATGTGTTTCGAGGGAGATCATCAGTTTGTGCTTCTGGGCATAGTCAATGGCTTCCTCCAGAAGTTCTGCCGCAATTCCGTGATGTTGCATGGATGGATCCACTGCCAGATAGATAATATGAAGTCGCTGATTCTGATGCAACTGATCCGTCCAGCTGGAATTCAGATAATCCTCGCCCTTCATAAAATTCCGAAATGTCTTTAAAGAAGGATCCTCCTTGATCAGATAGGAATCCGTCTGTAAAGCAGCCATGGCCTCCGTAAAATAGAACTGAAATACATTGTACGGCTCCGCTTCATCCGATACCACTAATACACTGTTCAGGTCCGCACTGTCTGCGAAGATCTCACAGGTCGCATAAAATTCATCCATATCACATTTAAACAGCTCCGGCATCAGATTTTTACGGACTTCCGGATCCGGAATCAGCGTCTCGTACAACGGATCGTGTGCAAAGCACTGATTCAGCATTTTCTCCACTTTCGGAAGGTCTTCCTTCTGCACACGATATAGCTTATCACTTTCCATAATTGTATTTACTGTTATCTCCTTATTATTATGATGATGTCAGTCCAAGACTTTGTTGCCTGTGGTGGATCGTTCCATGCTCTGCTCTCGCCATCATTATAATTCGAATATCTCTGTCACAGATTTCTCCATTTGTTGCACGATATTCATCAGGCTGACCACAAGCTTGCTGCATGCATGCTCCAGGCTGGTAATTTCTTCCCGGTAGTCCATTTCCTTCATACCGGATCCTGTCAACGTCTCCAGTTGTTTTTCTTTTTGGAGAAGCTGCTTGACCGTTCCATATAGATTTTCATGCTCCGGCAGCCTTCCGTAGCCCCATTTCAGGCGATCCTTCGGCTGATGGAATACATAATCCGTAAAATGCCTATATACTTCTTCATCAAAATTAAAGGCATAGGCATTGTTGTCTACCTGATAAAGCTTACGAAGTGCGGAGGAAAGTCTCTGTTCCTTCAGATTTCTCACCGCTCCGCCCAGAAGTCTCAGATTTGCACTGCATATCTCATGAGGATACAACACATTTCCGTACCAGTCAATCCGCACAAAAGCATCCTGCTCCTGTTTGAACCTTGCAAGCAGCTTCTGTTCCAGCGGTCTGGTCTGCCGGAAAAGTTCCTCCGCCTCGTCGTATTTTCCATCTCTAAGCAACTGTTTGTAGTTACGGTTATATTCCTCTACCGCTTCATATTCTTCCCGGCATCTTCTGAGTGCCCGGTCACTTAAAGCCTCCAGTTCCTCAATTTTTTCAAGCAAAACCCGCTTTTTCTCTCCCAGCTGCCCAGCCACATCAGCGCGGTAGCAGATCTCCCGACACTGTTCCAAACCCTTGCGAATCCGCTGTGCCACCGGTGAAAACTGCAACGGTACCACTGCCGTTTCATCGAGTGCCAGGATCAGCAGAGCAAACAGCTCGTGATGCAGACGATATACCTGTTCATCATAAAACTCATCGTTGTCAAACTGGGAATGGTAGTGGGTCTCCATAAAGCTTCCGCCGGTGAAATCATTTACCATGGACGGTACACCTGCGATCGCCATGGAAAAATCATCCGACCAGGTCTCGATCGGAGATGTCACTGCCGTCTCTTCCGGATAGGCCATCGTCAGATTCGGCAGATCCGCCAGATATTCCTCCAGGAAGCTGACATATTCATAGCAGCTGCGGATCCTCGCTCTGGTGCCATGTGCCAGTGCAGGAAGTTCAAAGTTCAGATCTGCAATTACCTTCCCTACCCACTCCGGATGTGCGGTAAATATCTGCTCATAAGCTCCCGTAGACCAGTCGAAATTGGAATCCACAACTCCCCATTCTTCGGATGCCATGGCACAGATCACAATGGTATTGTTCGGTTGAAAGCCACTGTCCCGCAACGCCTTTGCAATACCAAACATCAGAGCGACCGCTGTATTGTCATCCTGGAATCCGTCAAAATAGGAGTCATAGTGCGCAGACAAAAGCACCATGCGGTCAGGATGTTTTCCGGGAATCCTTCCCACAATATTATAAGTCGTGCAGTTTCTGGTCACCCTGGATTCCGCATCAAAGGTGACCGTTATTTCCTCCTGATCACGCAGTAGCTCCAGCAGGCCGGCCGCATCTTTTCTGGAAATGGAAAAAGCGGGAGCATCCTCCGGTCCGGCGATATCCTGTGCATTCAGAGCTTCATCGTCGATTTCGCCGTAGCCGCCGCTCTGCACTGCGATCAGGGCAGCGGCTCCTTTCAGATATGCCTGGTATACCGGATAATTGATCCACCACTCATCTCTCTGGTTAATCTCCACCAATACCAGTTTATCCCTGACATCTTTTCCCTGATAGTCCGTCTCCGTTCCTTTTCCCAGATGCATCATGGAAAATTCCTTCGGGCCATCGGTGACAAAGGTTGTCTGATAGGCTCCCAGCTCTGCTGACACGGTCTCCCCGACTGCATTCGTGTAGCTTAACGCCGCCTTATGAAATTCCCAGCCGTCTACCGTCACAGCATCCTTTGTAACCTCAGACAGTCCGATTTTTTCCATTTCTGTCTTCAGCATCTCTCCGGTCTCAAATTCTGCCTTAGAACCCGCCGGGCGATACCCCAGTGTCGGATGTGAACGGTATTGTTCCATTCGTTTTGCCAGTTCATACGAATACGGTATATCCAGATTCTGTAGCACCTTTTTCTGTAAAGTCACCCCGTTGTCATGCATATTCTGTCACTCCTGTTTCTATCCTGTCCGTTCTGTCACAGGAACCGTTACTTATTTTTTTACCATAGAATTCATATTTTCTGTAATTTTTTGCAGAATCTCTCTATTTCTCTCTTCCGCTTCCAGTGTCTCACTGGCATGGGCGGATACTTCTTCCGTAGTCGCCGAGATTGTCTGAATAGAATCCACGATCTCCTGGTTGGCTGTTTTCAAAGCTTCTACTATCTGAAGCATCTCTCCCAGATTATCCACGATCGTATAGCTGCAGTCTTCAATTGCCGTGAAACTGTCCGCCGCACGCATCGTGCCTTCCCTTTGACTGCCGATGCCGGCTATCATCTGGCGGATGACCGTTACCACTTCTCCTATCGCTCCGGATACATTTTGGATCAACTCCGCGATGTTGCCGGTAGCATCCTTTGTCTGGGTGGCCATTCCCGAAATCTCCGTCGCCACTACGGAGAATCCGCGGCCGGCTTCACCGGCTCTGGCTGCCTCTATGCTGGCGTTCAGCGCAAGAAGGCTGGTCTGATTAGCTATTTTGCTGATGATTTCCACGATGGAATGCATCTCCTGCATATAATGATCCAGCTTTTCCAGCTTCTGTGCTGCCAGCTCACTGTTCCTTGCAGAATCTTCTGCCTGTTCCTTCAGACCTGCCATCTCTTCTTTTCCGGCATCCAGCATTTCTATCGTATGTTCCATATTGCTTCCGATCGTCTCTGCCACTTCACCCACAGTATTTACTTTTTCCTGAATAGCCTCCGTCTGGGCCGTCTGCTGCTGAATCGCCGCGGCAGACTCCCCGGAGCCTGCAGATACCTCCTCCATAGCTGTTTTTGTACTGTCAAAAGCAGTTTCCAGTTTATTCAATTCCGCTGTGATATCAGCTACTGAAGTCTCCATCCGGCTGCTCATTTCCATGACCTCACGTAAGGTTGCTTCCGTGCGGTCCTGCGCAGCTGTAATGCTCTCTATATTTTCATCGGTGTTCTTCTGGTTGGATATGGTAGCATAGATGGATGTAATGCACAGCAGAATCATTACCGAAATCTGTATAAATCCTGCGTCCTGCCCCAAATAGCCAAATCCCCCTTGTGTAGCTCCCAGGAGCACCACCAGGATATTCTCTACCACCGTCCCCACATTAATAAGTACAAATGCCTTGACATCATGATAAGGCATGACTGCAAACATCATGGGAATTACAAATGCATACACCATGTTGCACTGTGCCGTAAAAAGCAGCACCGTATAAAACAACGCAAATCCGATCAGTGACAGATGTTTTATAGCTTTGGTCGCATGATCCCTCTTCCAACAAATAAATTCTGCCAAAACCGGTATGATTCCAAGAAGCATTAGCACTACCAATACCGGAGCCGATACTGTGTGCTCAACGAATCCGATCACGCTAATAAAAAGCATACATGCATTGATCACGCCATGGGCTATCATGGCCACCCGGTTACTTCGTTCCAACTCTTTCATTTGCATTCTCCTTCTCTCCCATCTGATATATTCATTCCTTACATCCCTTATATTGTAATTCATGATGGTATCTCCGTCAATAAACCACACGAAAATGCAGTCTGGTTTTCTATGAAAACCGGACTGCATTTTCTGTCATTTATATGTTATCTCCCTGCCGGACAACTTCCGGCACCCTCTTTATACCTTGAAAACATCCAGTACCTTTTCCAACTTGTCCGCTAATGCCAGCAGGTTCTCAGAAGAATTCATCAGTTCTGTCATGGTATCACTCATGCCATGAGCCGCCTGCATGGTACTGTCTGCGGATGCTGCATTCTGTTCGGAGATTGCCGACAGTCCTTCCACCACATCGCGGATCGCACTTCCGGACTGTCCCAAGACATCCATCTTCTCCCGGATACCGCCGATATGCTGCAGGGAATTCTCCACACCATCCGCTACTGCCGCAGTCTTCACACCGGTCTCTTCTAACTTGCTCTGCTGATGATTCATGTTGGCTTCCACTTCGCCCATGATCTCCACCATTCTGTCGGAAGACTCCATGATATTTTTGATGATCTGTTCAATCTCAGTTGCGGAGCGCTTAGACTGGTCAGCCAGCTTACTGATCTGCTCTGCCACCACTGCGAAGCCTCTTCCCGCTTCCCCGGCTCTGGCTGCTTCAATGCTGGCATTCAATGACAGCAGGTCTGTCTCGTCCGCAATATCCTGAATCATGGAAACTGCCTTCGTGATATTCTGAATTGCTCCGTTCATATCCTGAATCTGTTCCGCTACCCGCAGGACAGATTCCTTGGTGCTTTCGTTGGAGCTGTTCAGTTCCTTCATGATCTCTTCGGAAGCTTTCTCCGCTTCTGCCATCCTGCCGGCATAATCCGTCAGAGAATTCACTTTGTCAGAGATATACTCGATTTGTTCGCCGATACGTACCACGTTCGTATTGGCATCCGTTGTTTCGTCTGCCTGGTTCCTGGCACCTTCAGAGATCTCCCCTACTGCCTGGTATACATCGTGGACCGATTCCTGGGTATCCTGCGCCATCTTGATCAGTTTGTTGGAAGATACTGTCAGATTATCCGCGGAATCCTTGATATCCGTCACAATGGTGCGCAGCGTCTTCTGCAATTTCACAGAGATGCGGTAGACATCTCCCAATTCGTCCTTTCTTCGACACTGCTTTTCATCCGGTTCTGCATCCAGTTCTCCGTTCACGATCCTGCCCAGGAAATGCTTCGTCTTCTTCATGGTCTTCACCATGCTTCGGGATAATACGCTTACCAGCGCTGCCGCCACAAGAACGCATGCCACAGCGATCAGGATAATATCCTTCACCTGCGTATGAATCGTGTCCTGTACCCCCTGCACCGGTGTTGCCACCTCAATGGCACCGATCACAGAACCGTCGGAGTTGATCAGCGGTTGATAATACACATAGTAATCCACTTCGGAGATGTCGCAATCCTTAAGGAACAGCGGTTCTCCCGTCTGAATCTGCTCGTAGATCTCCGTCTCCAGACCTGTACCATTGATACGACCTCCCTCCGGTTTCGTCAGCGTTGTGATCAGACGCATATTCCCGTACAGGAAAGACACCTGGAATCCCGTCTTCTCCTGCAATCCGTCGATCAGCTGCGTATCTCCGGAGATTGTTACGCCACCTTTTCGCACCTTGCCGCCCTTATCTCTGGTGTAGTCACCTTCATACAGATTGGTGTAAGTCTCGTCCACGCTGACACCTACGATCTGCAATGCTTTCTCAATCTGTTCCTCGATGCCTGCTTCCAAAGCTCTGGAGCCTACGGTCGCCACCAGTGCACACACAATGATCATCGGCAGAAGACTCAGCGCCAGTATCTTTTTGGAAATTGTGAAAAATGGCCTTTTTTTCCCTTTTACTTTCGTTTTCTTGTTCTCTGTCTTCTTCATGCTTACCACATCTGCCTTTCTGTAAAAGACTTTATCACATTCGTTCCATCTCGAAAACGTTTAAGTATTTTCTCGGTGAAATTATTGTAACATTTTCCATATAGTAATACAATTCGACAAATTTACAAGTATTTTGTTATCAAATTTGGTTATTTTTCCTCAACGTTAAGTAAAAAACTCTTTTTGTTTACGAAACCGTTAAGTTTTTCTGTTTCCAAACCGGCATACGCAGTATCTTTATCAATAGCGGAATGATCATGATAAACCACACAATCGGCTCCGCCGCGATGACACCCGGGTATCCGAACATGGGAACCAGCGTCGCCGCGATCACAATTTTCCCTATCATCTCCAGAGAGCTGGAGATCAGCGGTACGATCCGCTCTCCCAGTCCCTGCATGGAATTTCTCACAATACAGATTACCGCTGTCACATAATAGAACAGTGTATCTACCTTCAGATATAATGTGGCATTGTAGATCACTTCCGGATTTTTGCTGCCGGTGACCAGCCATACCAGCCAGTCACCGATGGTATAAGCGGTCACAATGTTAAGCGTACACCAGATGCAGGTATAACCGGTTGCCAACAGGATTCCTCTGCGGATCCGGTCGATTTTACCGGCTCCCAGATTTTGTCCGCAATAAGTCGCCATCGTCTGACCGAAGACGCTGAACATGATCATGAAGATCTCGGAGATCTTGCGGGCTGCCGTATGGGCAATGATAATATTCTGTCCCAGCCTATTGATGGAGGTCTGCAATGTCAATGTACCGATATTGACCAGTGAGCTCATGAATCCCATGGAAAGACCGGAACTTAACATATTGCGGAGCATTCCGCCATCCTGCAGCTTCAGGTCATCCACACGTATCCGCAGAATTTCATACTTTTTCCACAGATAGACCGCACACACCACCACAGCGATCAGCTGCGACAGCACAGTAGCAACTGCGGCACCCAGCACTCCCATATGCAGCACCACGATCAGAAGCAGATCTCCTCCGATATTCAGCACCACCGACACTGCCAGCACGATCAGCGGGGTCACGGTATCTCCGATTGCTCTTAAGGTCGCGGATAATACATCATATAATAAAGTAATAACAAGCCCCGCTATGATCACGGATACATACTGTGTTGCTGTATTCAGCAGATTTTCCGGCACATTCAGGAATCTGAGGATCGGCTGCAAAAATACAAGCCCTCCAAATGTCAGTACCACCGTTGCCAATAGACCAAGCACCAGAGAATTGCCCAAGGATCGGCGCAATCTGTCCATATCCTTCGCTCCGAAGCACTGTGCCGAAATAATAGCAAAGCCATTGCACATTCCCATCAGGAACTGTACGATCAGATTGCTCAGCGTCGTCGTAGCCCCCACTGCCGCCAGGGCATTATCTCCCAGAAAAGTACCTACGATGCGGGTATCTGCCAGACTGTAAGTAAGTTGCAATAAATTGGCCAAAAAAATAGGAAGGGCAAACGTCAGTATCAAAACTGACGGTCTGCCCTTTGTAAGATCTTTCATATAGTTCCTCACTTCTACACTTCCGGGAAAAATATAGATTTTCCCGCGTGATAGGGCTACAGAACTTTTTTAAAACTTTTTCTTGGCATTGTCAAGGTATTTCTTGGTCTCAGCCACAACCACACCGTTTAATGCCAACAGTGCGATCAGGTTCGGGATCGCCATCAGACCGTTGAAGATATCTGCGATGGTCCATACTGCCTTAACAGTCATGTAGGGTCCGATGAATACGCAGGCAATGTAGATCCAACGGTATACTTTGATTGCCTTCGGCTTCTGACCGATCAGGTATTCCAGGCATCTCTCGCTGTAGTAATCCCAACCGAGGATCGTGGTAAATGCAAAGAATACCAGGCATACCATCAGGATAAAGGATGCAATAGAGCTGTTAAAAGGCAGCCCCTGCTGGAAAGCTCTGGTGGTAACATCCACGCCGTCCAGACCTACGTTCCAGGAATCGGTAATTACGATCGTAAGACCGGTCATGGTACAAATGATCAGAGTATCAATGATGGTACCCAGCATTGAGATCAGACCCTGTTTGGCAGGAGAGTCGTTCTGCGCTGCAGCCGCTGCGATCGGTGCACTACCGATACCTGCTTCGTTGGAGAAAATACCTCTCGCAATACCCTTCTGCATTGCCATGATAACCGCTCCCAAAGCACCGCCGGCTACGGCACGCATACCAAACGCACTCTGTACGATGGTTACGATAGCTGCCGGAATGGCAGTTATTTCCTTTTCCTCCTTTTTACACAGAGAAGTAAAGCAATAATGTCTATTGTTGCCCATATCTGCGTTGATATCTCATATGTTCCGGCAAATACGAACACAGAACAGACCAGATACCAGACCACAAGCATCGCAAAGGACATGATTTTGTTTTGTTCCTTCATCTCCTCACGGATTCTCTTGTTCGGATTTTCTACCGGTGTATATTTCCATACGCTCAGCAATGCAAAAACTAACATTAATCCGTGTATGGTTAGGCTATACATTTCACTCATATCACTGAGTTTTGTCATACCTAACGTAAAGAATGTGATCCCTGCAAATGTAATGTTACATTTCAGGTATGAATCTGCATGGTAACCGCCAGTCCACTGACGGACCATAACAAATACTACATAGTATAATACGGATAAGAAAAACATATTTAGAACTATTCCGATTGCCACTGTAATTAACAATCCTAAAGTTGTTGAAATTAAAATTTCAAATCCATATTGATAAACTTCGACTTCTTGTTCCGCAATCACTTTTTTTTCGCATAAAAAATGCGATATGGACTTTCCAAGAAATGTGATGATTTTTATCACCTTCTTTCCGATAAGTCAATCATATCGCATTTTGTCGTAAAAATCAATACTTTGTTCCCCAAATGCAGGTTTTAGTCCCCCAAAGAGAGAAGGAATAAAAAATGTTGATA
>OLNF01003697.1_pt1 | contig 10969 bp, 8 predicted proteins | sample 1673061 | NCBI WGS metagenome assembly OLNF01 (sample SAMEA3136751, study PRJEB25190) | human gut metagenome | reverse complement strand
GTCCTCGGCGTGTCCGCCCTTTGGCTCCTCGGAATAGAGTAAATCCCCGGCTCCGCGCCGGGGATATTTTTGCACTTTTTTCCAAATAACGCTTGACATACTGCAAGCAGTATGATATTATAATAGACAGAAAGGAGGTAAACGCATTGAGCAAGCGAAAAAAGAAACGCGGCAACAAGGCAGAGCCGGACAGCTACTTAAACCTTGTTACCGCAATCCTAAACCTCGTGATTGCTATTCTACTGCTGATAGAAAAGCTCACCGAGTAAAGGGCAGGGGGAGAAATCCCCCTTGCCCTCCAAGGATAACACGAAATGCGCTCAATGTCAAACGACCATGACAACGGTTATCTATGTTTTGTGCGGGGTAAGCATTACCCTATCCGCAATCTCTATTTTCATCAGCGCCAAAAGGAGGCGGAAGAATGGCAGAGGAAAAAAGAAAGACTAAGACCTCTACGGCGGTAAAGACTCGATATAACGAAAAGGTCTACGACGTTATTTCGGCACGAGTCCCGAAAGAGCTTGCGGCGGCTTTCAAGGAGAAATGCGCCGCCGACGGAATACCACAAGCGCAGATTATCAAAAAAGCGATAGAGGAGTTCTTGTCGCAGTAACCAAGAGGGGCGGGAAACCGTCCCTCTTTATCTATATACGGAGGGCTTTACGATGGGAGAGCGGACATATAAGCAACTGAATTGGACGAGCCGTATCAAGCTCGAGACGATGCTCAAGCATGGACACTCGAAAAAGGAAATCGCCGAGGAATTGGGCGTACATATCAGCACCGTTTACCGCGAGCTCAAGCGCGGGACGTATGAGCATCTAAACTCTGATTACACGACCGAGGAGCGGTATAGCCCGGAAATCGCCGAGGCGAGGTATCAAGAGGGACTCTCCGCGAAAGGAGCTCCGCTCAAGATTGGGAAAAACCACGCCGCCGCACAGTTCATTGAGGACAAAATCGGGAACGAGGATTACTCCCCGGCGGCGGTGTGCGCTCTACTCAAGCAGGAAAAATATAAGCACTTCGGAATAACCTTTTGCCGTGCGACGATTTATAAGTACGTCGAGGACGGCGTTTTCCTCACGCTCACAAATCAAGACCTCCCGGAAAAGGGCGACCGCAAGAAGAAGCACAAGACCATACGGAAAAAGCAGTCTCGCGCATCGAGCGGGACGAGCATCGAGCAGAGGCCGGATTATATCAACGAGCGGCAAGAGCCGGGACATTGGGAAATGGATACCGTCGTCGGAAAGAAGCGGACGAAAGCTCGCCTCCTCGTCCTCTCCGAGCGGGTAACGCGGCGGGAAATCATTATCCGCATTAAGGACGGGCGCGCCGAAACGGTCGTCGCGGCTTTAGACCGCCTCGAGCGTATCTACGGCGCGGCGTTCTATGAGATTTTCAAAACGATAACCGTAGACAACGGCTCCGAGTTCGCGGATGCTGACGGCATCGAGCGGAGCGCCCGCCGCAAGGATGCAAAGCGGACGACGGTCTATTACTGCCATGCGTATAGCTCTTGTGAGCGCGGCACGAACGAGAATATTAACCGCATGATACGGCGGCAGTTCCCGAAAGGGACGGACTTCGACAAGGTGACGGCGGCGGAGGTTAAGCGCGTCGAGACGTGGCTCAATGATTACCCGAGAGAAATCCTCGGCTTTATGTCCTCGGCGGAGGCTTTCAAGATAGCGTTTGACCGGGCGGCGTGAACGCTCAAAAATTTATTCTATCTTTTTCGCACAAAATACTTGACATCTGCGACTTTCCGGTGTGTCGAGCACGTGCACGTTCATCTGCGGGTAGGACATGGACACGCCGTGGGCGTCAAACGCCGCGCCGACGGCCTCCATGAGGTCATAGTACACCGTCCAGTAATCGGCCGTCTTGCACCAGACGCGCACGGTGTAGTCGATGTTGCTCTCACCGTAGCCGGATACACGCACGAACGGTTCGGGCTCAGGCAGGATGCCGGGCACGAGCGAGACGGCGTTGCGCAGCGCAGCCTTCACCTGCTCCGGACGGCAGGTATAGTCCGCGCCGAAGGTGAGATCCACGCGGCGCTGCGGCTCGCGGCTGTAGTTGACGATCTTGGACGCCGACAGGTCGCTGTTCGGCACATAGATGTCCTTATTATCGGTCGTGCAAAGCTGCGTGTAGATGAGCCCGATGTCGCGCACCGTGCCGCTGACGGCTCCGGCCTCGATGAAATCGCCGTCCTCGAACGGCCGCGTGAGCAGGATGGTGATGCCGCTCATGGCATTCGACAGGCAGTTTTGAACCGAGAGCGACAGAGCCAGACCGAGCAGGCTGAACACGGCCAGCAGTGCTGTGACATTAAAGCCGAGGCTGTCGGCCACGATGAGGATCGCCATGAATTCCAGCGCGATCTTGAGCACCTTGAGAATGAACTTGCTCAGGCTCTCGGACAGGCGCGAGTGCGCCGAGATGCGCCGCGCGATGCGCATAATGATCCAGATGACCAGAATGCAGATCACGAGCGTGATGGCGGAGGTGATGAGCTTTTCCAGTGTGAGACTGCCGAGGCTGAAGCCGATGGCTTTGTTCACGTCCTCGATGCTGTCTTTCGTCGATTCGAGCGCGCTCTGATAGGTGTCCGTATTCAAATGGCGGTCTCCCCTTTCGTATATGATCGGTTGCGGATATCTGACGTTTAGTATACGCCGTATCCCGCCGGTTTTCAACACGTTCCGTCAGGCGGGATCTTGGGCAGGCACCTCAAAAAGGAGCGGGCCCGTTTGTGCAAAAAGCGCAAAAAGGCGGGGCTGAGATCAGCCCCGCCTGCGTAGGTGGAAGATGGTTTATGCCTCGTCGTAGAGCTTCTTGAGCTTGAGCAGGTGCTCGTAGCGCGCCTTGGCATTCGCCTCGGACTTGGCGAACAGCTCATCGGCACGATCCGGGAACTCGTTGGTCAGGCGGGCGTAACGTGCCTCGTTCATGAGGAAGTCACGGTAGCCGTCGGCCGGCTCCTTGCTGTCGAGCGCGAAGGGCTTCTCGGCGGACGGATCGTAGCGGAACAGGTTCCAGTAGCCGCAGTCGACCGCGCGCTTCATCTCGCCCTGGCAGTTGGTCATGCCGCCCTTCTTGATGCTGTGCATCTCGCAGGGAGCGTAGCCGATGATCAGGGACGGGCCAGGGTAAGCTTCCGCTTCCTTGATGGCCTTGATGGTCTGCGCCGGGTTTGCACCCATGGCGACCTGCGCCACGTAGATGTAGCCGTAGCTCATGGCGATCTCGGCAAGGCTCTTGCTCTTGAGCTCCTTACCGGCAGCCGCGAACTGCGCGACCTGGCCGATGTTGGAGGCCTTGGACGCCTGTCCGCCGGTGTTGGAGTAGACCTCGGTGTTGAAGACGAACACGTTCACGTCCTCGTCCTGCGCCAGGACATGGTCCAAGCCGCCGAAGCCGATGTCGTATGCCCAGCCGTCGCCGCCGAAGATCCAGCAGCTCTTCTTGTTGAGGAAGTCCTTGCCGGCCATGATGCGCTGGTAGCGCTCGCAGTCACAGGCGGGCTTGGCCTCCATGACCGCGAGGAACTCGGCCGTCGCAGTCTGGTTGGCCTCGCCGTCGTTGTAGGTCTCGAGGTACTTCTTGGCAGCGGCGACCTTCGCCGGATCCTTGCCGTTTTCGGCGATGTAGCGAATGTCCTCCGCGAGATCGTCGCGGATCTTCTTCTGGCCGAGGTACATACCGAGACCGTGCTCCGCGTTATCCTCGAACAGGGAGTTGGCCCAGGCGGGACCCTTGCCTTCCTTGTTGACGGTGTACGGGCTGGTGGCAGCCGGACCGCCCCAGATGGACGAGCAGCCGGTCGCGTTGGAGATCATCATGTGATCGCCGAACAGCTGCGTGATCAGGCGGGCATAGCTCGTCTCGGCGCAGCCGGCGCAGGAGCCGGAGAACTCAAGCATGGGCTGACGGAACTGGCTTCCCTTGACGGTGAAGTCCTGAAGCTCCTTCTTCTCGGCAACAGCGGAGACCATGTAGTCGAACACGGGCTGCTGCGCTTCCTGACCCTCCAGCGGCTGCATCGTCAGCGCGCCGACCGGGCAGACGTGCGTGCAGACGCCGCAGCCCATGCAGTCGAGCGGGGAGATGGCCATGGAAAACTTGTAAACGCCCTTGCCGGCGCCGACCTTGAAGTCGACAGCCTTGGTCTGCGCGGGTGCAGCGGCCAGCTCGTCGGCAGTGAGCGCGAACGGGCGGATGGTCGCGTGCGGGCAGACATAGGCGCACTGGTTGCACTGGATGCACTTGGTGCTGTCCCACTCGGGCACGGAGACGGCCACACCGCGCTTCTCATACGCGGAGGCGCCGAGCTCGAACGTGCCGTCGGCGTGATCAACGAACGCGGAGACAGGCAGGCTGTCGCCGTCCATCTTGTCGACCGGAGTGAGAATGTCGCGCACCATCTTGACGGTGGCCGGACGGCCGGTCAGCTCCTTGGCGGGCGCATCGTCCACGGCGTTGGCCCAGTCGGCCGGAACGTCGATCTTCACATACGCGGTCGCGCCGAGGTCGATGGCCTTGTAGTTCATCTCGACCACGTCCTCGCCTTTCTTCATGTAGGAGGCCTTGGCCTTCTCCTTCATGTAGCGGATGGCGTCCTCTTCCGGCATGATCTTCGCCAGAGAGAAGAATGCAGACTGCAGGATGGTGTTGTTGCGCTTGCCCATGCCGATCTGGATGGCCAGGTCAATGGCGTTGATCGTGTAGAGCTGGATGTTGTTCTTGGCAATGTAGCGCTTGGCGGAGGCGTCCAGATGGTGGCTGAGCTCCTCAGGCGTCCACTCGCAGTTGATCATGAACACACCGCCGGGCTTGACGTCCTGAACCATCTTGAAGCCCTTGGTGATGTAGCTCGGGTTGTGGCAGGCAACGAAGTCGGCCTTGTTGATGTAGTACGGGCTCTTGATCTCGTGATCGCCGAAGCGCAGGTGGCTGATGGTCACGCCGCCGGTCTTCTTGGAGTCATACTGGAAGTAGGCCTGCACGAACTTATCGGTGTGATCGCCGATGATCTTGATGGAGTTCTTGTTGGCGCCGACCGTGCCGTCACCGCCGAGACCCCAGAACTTGCAGGCGATGGTGCCCTCGGCGGAGGTGTCGGGCGCGTCCGTCTCCGGCAGGGAGAGGTTGGTCACGTCGTCAACGATGCCGATGGTGAACTGACGCTTCGGGTTCTCGCTCTTGAGCTCCTCATAGACCGCGAACACGGAGGCCGGCGGGGTATCCTTGGAGCCAAGGCCGTAGCGGCCGCCGGTGACGACGATGTCGTTGCGGCCGGCGTTGGCCAGCGCGGTGACGACGTCGAGGTACAGGGGCTCGCCCTGTGCGCCGGGCTCCTTCGTGCGGTCGAGCACCGCGATCTTCTTGCAGGTCGCCGGGATGGCCGCGATGAGCTTGTCGGCACGGAACGGACGGTACAGGCGGACCTTCACGAGGCCGACCTTCTCGCCGTGGGCGTTGAGGTAGTCGATGACCTCCTCAGCCACGTCGCAGATGGAGCCCATGGAGATGATGACACGGTCAGCATCCGGAGCGCCATAGTAGTTGAACAGCTGGTAGTTGGTGCCGATCTTGGCATTGATCTTCGCCATGTACTCCTCGACCAGCTCCGGCACGGCGTCGTAGTACTTGTTGGACGCCTCACGGTTCTGGAAGAAGATGTCGCCGTTTTCATGGCTGCCGCGCATCTGCGGATGCTGCGGGTTCAGACCGCGCTGACGGAAGGCATTGACCGCATCCATGTCCACCATATCAGCCAGATCATCATAATCCCAGACGGCAATCTTCTGGATCTCGTGCGAGGTACGGAAGCCGTCGAAGAAGTTCAGGAACGGAACACGGCCCTTGATGGCGGCCAGATGCGCCACGGGGGACAGGTCCATGACTTCCTGCACGTTGCCCTCGGCGAGCATGGCAAAGCCGGTCTGACGGCAGGCCATGACGTCGGACTGGTCACCGAAGATGGACAGGGTGTGCGAAGCGAGTGCGCGCGCCGTCACGTGGAAAACGGCCGGAAGCAGCTCACCTGCCATCTTGTACATATTCGGAATCATGAGCAGCAGACCCTGAGAGGCGGTATACGTCGTCGTCAGAGCGCCGGCATTCAGCGAACCGTGGACAGCGCCGGCTGCGCCGGACTCTGCCTGCATTTCCTGCACACGGACCTTCGTGCCGAAGATGTTCTTGCGGCCAGCGGCGGACCACTGATCGACCAGGTCGGCCATCGGGCTCGACGGGGTGATCGGGTAAATGGCAGCCACTTCCGTAAAGGCGTAGGACACGTGGGCGGCAGCGTTGTTGCCGTCCATCGTAACGAGCTTTCTTGCCATAAACTTCATCTCCTATTTCTCTTAGGTTATCCTATGATTGTGCAATGGGTACCTATCAGCCCATTCACGTCAATATGATAACACAATCGTCAAAAAACGTAAATAATAGTTTTTTGATTCGTGTTTCATTTTTCGAAACGTTATTATTGAATACATGCAAGTTTCCGTGGAAAAACCGGCGTTTTCACGGAAAAGACCCGGTTTTTTCGCCGTTTTTTCGCTTGTGCTTTCTTGTCTATTGTTATATAATATATCACTGCTGTTAAGAAAGGGGCTGTCTACATGGTCAAAATCGAACAATCGAATGGTACCATCAGCATCACCAACGAAGTATTCACAAACCTTGCAGGCGACGCCGCGACCAGTTGCTTCGGCGTGAAGGGCATGGTCGGCCGCAGCAAGGACAGCGGTCCGTTCCAGCTTCTGCGCAGAGAATCCATGTCCAAGGGCGTCAACGCCACGTTCGCCGACGACGGGAGCATCTCGCTCGAGCTGCACATCGCAGTCGATCACGGCGTGAACATTTCCGCGCTTGCCCACAGCATCATCAACGAGGTCAGCTATAAGGTCAACCAGGCCACCGGCGTGCCCGTTGCGCGTGTGGACGTGTTCGTGGATTCCATGTTCCTCGATTGAGCAGGGACATTTCGCATCGCTTCCCCTCCCGGGAGCCGCGCTTCCGGGCCATTTTCATTTCCCCTGTCGGAGGTGTACAGATTTGAGAGAAATCATTGATGCCGCAGCGCTTCGGGAGATGCTCCTGTGTGCGAACGCGGCACTGGAAGAAAACAAACAGCGCATCAACGAGCTCAACGTCTTTCCTGTTCCGGACGGTGACACCGGCACGAACATGAGCCTGACGATGAACTCCGCCGCCATCGAGCTCGGCCGCAAGCAGACCGACACCGTCGGCGCCGTGGCCGACTGCGCCGCCAGCGCCCTGCTGCGCGGTGCGCGCGGCAACTCCGGCGTCATCCTGTCGCTGCTGTTCCGCGGGATCGCCAAGTCCCTCAAGGGCCGCGAGAACGCCAACGCCGCAGAGTTTGCCGCCGCCGTCTCCGCCGGTGTGGACGCCGCTTACAAGGCCGTCATGAAGCCGGCCGAGGGCACGATCCTCACCGTCAGCCGTCTGGGTGCGCAGGCCGCCGTGGAGTTTGCCAAGGAGAGCACGGACTTTGAAGCCATGCTCGAGGCGCTGCTCGCCGCCGCGCGCGAGGCGCTGGCCGATACGCAGAACATCAACCCCGTACTGCGCCGTGCAGGCGTGGTCGATGCCGGCGGCGAGGGCTTCGTGCTCGTCATGGACGCCATGCTCGGCTACCTGCAGGGCCGCACCGCCGCCCCCGTGACCGCAGCCGCTCCGGCTGCCGCCGCCGCACCGGAAGAGGGCGCGGACTTCTCCGAGTTCGACACCGGAGAGATCACGTTCGGCTACTGCACGGAGTTTATCGTGGCGCGTGAAAACAGCAAGAGCCCCGAGCTGCTGCGCTCGTTCCTCAACAACCTCGGCGACTGCGTCGTCGTGGTCGATGACGACGAGATCATCAAGGTGCACGTGCACACAAACGTGCCCGGCGAGGTGCTGACCGAGGCGCTGACCTACGGCCCGCTCCAGACCGTGAAGATCGAAAATATGCGCAACCAGCACACCGCGCTCTCCGGCAGCGACGCCCCCGCCGCACCCGAGGCCGAGGCTGAGAGCGAGCCCGCCGTCGCCGCGCCCGAAAAGCAGTTCGGCGTCGTGGCCGTGTCCGCCGGCGAAGGCATGGCGGACCTCTTCCGCGAGCTGGGTGTCGACCGCGTCGTCACCGGCGGCCAGACCATGAACCCCTCCACGGAGGACATCCTCACTGAGGTCAACAAGACCCCGGCGGAGGTCGTGTTCGTGCTGCCGAACAACAAGAACATCATCATGGCCGCCCAGCAGTGCATCCCGCTGTCGGACAAGAAGGTCATCGTCATCCCGACCAAGACCGTGCCGCAGGGCATCACCGCGATGCTCTCGTTCGACCCGTCGAGCGCAGAGGACGTCATCGAGGCCGAGATGAGCGCCGCGATCGAGAGCGTGCACACCGCGCAGGTCACCTATGCCGCGCGTGATTCCGATTTCGACGGGCACGACATCCACAAGGGCGAGTATCTGGCGCTGATGGACGGCGCGCTGCTCGGCAGCAACGCAGACCTGGACAAGGTGCTGCTTGCGATCGCCGATGCCGCCACGGATCTTGACCCCGACATCGTCTCCATCTACTACGGTGAGGACGTGAAGGCCGATGCCGCGCAGCACGCAGCCGAGCTGGTCGGCGAGCGTCTGCCGATGTCGGACGTGAACGTGGTCAACGGCGGTCAGCCGGTCTATTACTACATGATCTCGTTTGAATGAAACGTGCACCATAGCAAACCGCCCCGGTTTTCGCCGGGGCGGTTTGCTTTTTGTGTTCGGTTTTATCGCTCCTGCGCACGGATCAGGTTCTTGTAGAAATCGACCGCGCCGGGCAGGCAGTTGTACTCGATGTTCTCGTCGATGCCATGCATGCCCTTCATCTGCTCCGGGCCGTAGATCACGGGCGCAAAGCGCAGGCAGTTGTCGCAGATCTCCTGATAGAACTGCGCATCGGTCGCGCCGGTCATGACATAGGGGCTCACGGGCAGCCCCGGGAACGTCTCGCCGATGACCCGCTCCACCTGCCGGAAGGCTTCGCCGTGGATGTCCACGGTCTCGGAGTAGTCGTTGGCGTGGATGACCTCCATCTCCAGACCGTACTTTTCGGCAAGGCGGCGGATGATGGCAAGGCTCTCCCGCTCACCCTGATGCGGGATGAAGCGCATATTCGCGCCGAGCGTCGCCTCCTGCGGCAGGACGTTATACGCATCGGCACCGGACTGCATCGTAAAGGCGATCGTCGTGTGCAGCATCGCGCCTGCCTGCGCCGACACGCGCGGCAGCACCAGCTTCATCAGCGGCTGGAACAGCCAGAGGTTGCCCATCACGAGCCGCAGGCCGAACGGCGCATAGGGCGCAAGGCGCGCGAACATGGCCGAGACCTCCGGCAGGAACTTTCTGCGGAACGGGTCGTGCTTTTCCACATCCGTCACGAACGCGGACAGGCGCGCAATGGGGCTGTTCGCCATCGGCGCACTGGCGTGACCGCCGTTGCTGCGGGCGGTGAACTTCACGTCCGCCTTGCCCTTTTCAAACACGCCCACCATGGCAAAGTTGCCGGGGATGCCGGCGATCGGCTCGGTGATGATACCGCCGCCCTCGTCGCAGACGAGAAACGGCCGCACACCGCGGCGCTTGAGCTCGGCGACGAGCTTCGGCGCGCCGTCGCCCGCCCACTCCTCCGTGCAGGACGAGGAGAGATAGACGTCGTTGGCGGGCTCATAGCCGGCGGCGAGCAGCTCCTCGACCGCCTGGAAAAACGCCATGAGCGAGGCCTTGGTATCCGACGCACCGCGTCCCCAGACCTTGCCGTCGGCAATGTCGCCGGAAAACGGCGCGTGCGACCATGTGCCCTCGGCGGGCACGACGTCCTGATGGCTCATGAGCACGATCGGTCGGTCGTGTGCCTTGCCCTTCCAGTAGAAGAGCAGGTTGCCGTCGATGACCGTGCGCTCAAGCTTTTCGTGCACGAGCGGGAACAGCTGCTCAAGCTGCGCGTGGAAGCGCTCGAAGCGCTCCGGGTCATAGACGTTGGCATACGACGTGGTGTCGCAGCGGATCATGGCGGCGAGCTTTTCGGCGCAGACCATGGCGCGCTCTGCGTCCGGCTGCGGCTGATAGGTGGATTTTTTCTTTGGCATGAGCACGGCGTGCGCCACCGCCGCTCCCAGCGGGGCCAGCGGTGCGAGTGCGAGATAACCGGGGTGAAATTTCATTGTGCTTTGTCCTCCTGATTCTGCTTGCGGTAGAGTGCGTAGGCGATGCCGATGGCCAGTGCACCGCTCGGAACGATCATGAAGCTGGTCGAACCCGTCAGCGACGGGACGAGCATGAACAGCACGCTCATCATGACCAGCGGCGCAATGGCGACGCGGATGTTCTTGCGGAAGTACTGGTACGCCATCGCGCCGAAGAGCGCGGGAACGACGTTTGCAAACGCCGGCTGGAGCACAGGGCTCTGCAGCACGGGCTGCAGCGGCACGAGCAGCGCCACGCCGAGCGCGAGCACGAGGATGGTCACGAGCGAGCTCGTTGCGATCGAGAGCGTCGAGATGATCTCGTTTTCCGCAGTACCGGTCTTGGTGCCGGCGATGTCGCGCGCGTTGACCGCGCATGGGATCTTCATGTTGATGAGGTTGCCGGTGATGAAGGCGAGGTAGCCGCCGCCCGCGCCGAGCATGGGCGTGTAGATGAGAAACTCCGCCACGCTTGAGACCGCCCACACGATGCCGACGGACAAAAAGCCCTTGCCGACGGCGCCCATGTCGGGCATCGCACCGAGGAATGTGCCGATGAGAAACGGCGCGCCGACAAGCAGCACCAGCGTGATCACGCACACGGCGCGGCCGAGCACGTGCGTGCGGCGGTTAAACTGTTCCAGATAAACTTTGCGTTCGGTTTCGTTCATGATGTCCCCTCCTTACAGGCGCACGAGCACGGC
>OLNF01003693.1_pt1 | contig 10973 bp, 13 predicted proteins | sample 1673061 | NCBI WGS metagenome assembly OLNF01 (sample SAMEA3136751, study PRJEB25190) | human gut metagenome | reverse complement strand
AAAGTAAATGATAACCAGATTCGCTGCACACTGACAAAAGAAGATCTTGCTGACCGTCAGTTAAAGCTGAGTGAATTAGCATACGGAACAGAAAAAGCAAAAGTCCTGTTTCGCGATATGATGCACGTCATTTTTACCGCTTGCGCAATTCCCGTAGCGACGAGCATCGTAAGTTGGGCAAACAAGCTGATTAGGTATTTTTCGGAAACAATTTGTATTTTTGTATAGGGCATCGTTCCGCTGTACTGTACCCATCCGCTCCTCTCATCGTATCCAAGGAGGATAACGGGAATCATCCCACAAAGCAGACATGGATAAAATACAAAAAACAGGTTGTCGCTGTCCACAAGAGACAACGCCATAAAAGCAACGGCAATGACCGGATATGTTCTGCAATATTGCTTCATCATATACCAATCCTTTAAGAGAAGCCCTTTCATATCACTTTCCCTCCTTTACCATAAATACGAAAAGTTCCTCCATGCTGATCGAGCTTACATGAATCCCGGAGGGAACGGCATTTCTCTGCACCATTGCCTGAACTCCATACGTATTTTCCCTTTTGTATTTGACCGCATCCGGTGGCAGCGTCCGCAACTCGTCAGCAGTACAATGAATCAGACCATACTCCTCTAATAATTGATCTTTTTCTTCGCAAAGCAATAGTTTTCCCTCATGCAGGAATGCAATATAATCGCAAAGTTTTTCAAGATCACTGACGATATGCGAAGAAATGAGAATAGAATGGCCTTCGTCTCTTGTGAAATCATTGAACATCTCAATGATCTCATCGCGAATCACCGGATCAAGCCCCGACGTTGCTTCATCCAAAATCAGAAGTTTGCTGTTGTGGGACATGGCAATCGCAATGCCCAGTTTCATCTTCATTCCACGCGAAAACGCTTTGAACCGCTTTTGTTCCGGCAGCGCAAGTTTTTTCAGCAATTGAGCGTATTCAGCGCCATCCCAATTACGAAAGGTATGTTTCATTACATTTCCGACCTGCTGAGCGGTCAGACATTCCGGAAGACCCACTTCATCCAAAACAACGCCGATATCCTCTTTCGTGAGTTCGATATTATCCTGATTATCCTTTCCAAGAATGGTAATACTGCCGCTATCCTTATGAATCATATCCAGAATAAGCTTGATGGTGGTACTTTTTCCCGCACCATTCTCGCCGATAAGCCCCATAATGCATCCGCTCGGCAGTGTCAGATTGATGTTGTCAAGCGTAAAGCCGGGATATGATTTTGTCAGGTTTCGAATTTCAAGCGCATTCATCCTTGTTCCTCCAAACTGAAATGAACCATTTCCATAATCTCTTGTTTGCTCAAATTGCAGGATGCAGCTAGTCTGACGATTTCATCAATATGTTCTTCAATCTTTTTCAGATTTTCTTCTCGCAGCAGCTCTACATTTTTAGGCGCCACATAACACCCCTTGGCAGGCAGGGTGTAGATAAATCCTTCTTTCTCAAGCTCTTCATAGGCACGTTTCGTAGTAATAAAGCTGATGCGAAGATCCTTCGCAAGACCCCGAATGGATGGAAGCAATTCATCTTGCTTTAATGCGCCGCTGATGATCTGACCCTTGATCTGAGAATATATCTGATCATAAATCGGCGTTCCGCTTTTGTTATCAATCAAAATATTCACGTCATCGCCTCACTGTAATTTCTGTATATGTGCATTATATACAGTTAGGGCCCTTCTGTCAATACGTTTCACAAAAAATAGACTGCCAGGTTTTTAACCTGACAGCCTCGGTTTCTCTATCATCCGGCGTTCGCTCTATCCCTGTTCAGCGCCGGATATCCTGTTTTATTCCTCTTTCAGCCTGCCATCCAGCGTGACGGTGACGACCTGCCACGGGATGAATTTTCCGCTGTTTTTCAGGGCGGTCACCGCCGCGCGCTCCAGCCCGCCGCAGCAGGGAACTTCCATGCGGACGACGGTGACGCTCTTGACGTCGTTTTCCCTGATGATCTCCGTCAGCTTCTCCGCATAGTCCACGCTGTCCAGCTTGGGGCAGCCCACAAGGGTGATGTGCCCCCGCATGAACCGCTCGTGGAAGGCGGCGTAGGCGTAAGCGGTGCAGTCGGCGGCGATGAGCAGCTTTGCGCCGTCGAAATACGGGGCGTTTACCGGAACCAGCTTGATCTGGACGGGCCACTGCGAAAGCCTGCTCTCCTGCGCGGCGCATTGTGCGCCCGCATGGGATTCTTCCGCGCGCTTAATCTGCCGCGATTGGCTCCCCGGACAGCCGCAGGGCAGGGTCATGCCCTCTTTCCGCATCTTTTCCCGCTTGTTTTCCATCACGGCCTGCTCGTCATAGGCCGCCGCTTCGCGCTCCACAAAGGTGATCGCGCCCGTGGGGCAGGCGGGCAGGCAGTCGCCCAGCCCGTCGCAATAATCATCCCGCATCAGCTCCGCCTTGCCGTCCACCATGGCGATAGCGCCCTCGTGGCAGGCCTCGGCGCACGCCCCGCAGCCGTTGCACTTTTCCCTGTCGATTTGAATGATTCTACGGATCATTTTGACGTCCTCCTCGCTGTTCTGCTTGACTTCACGGTGATATTCTACTATCATCAATCATGAAAATCCGTTGGCATGCCAACATGGAGGAGAAAAATATGCGCTTTCATTTGACGAACGCCCCGCTTTTTCGCGGCATGACCCCCGAGGAAATCGACGCGCTGCTGAGCTGCCTGAACGCGAAGGCGCGAGCCTGCAAAAAGGGCGAGATCATCCTGATGGAGGGCGCGCCCACGGAGCAGCTTGGCGTGGTTCTCTCGGGCAGGGTCATCATCGAAATGAGCGACGTCTGGGGCAACAACAGCGTGCTGAGCAGCGTTGCCCCCGGCGGAACCTTCGCTGAGGCGTATGCCTGCATTCCGGGGGAGCCGCTCATGGTCAACGTCGTCGCCGCGGAGGATTCGACCGTGCTGCTTTTGAACGCCCGCCGGGTGCTGACCCCCTGTTCCCATGCCTGCGCCTGCCACGCGGGGCTGATCCGCAACCTGCTGACGCTGTGCGCTGGAAAGAATTTGCAGCTCTCCCGCCGGATGATGCACACCAGCCCCAAGCGCATCCGCACGCGGCTTTTATCCTACTTTTCGGAATGCATCAAGCGAAGCGGCAGCTATGCCTTCGATATTCCCTATAACCGTCAGCAGTTGGCGGACTATCTCAACGTTGAGCGCAGCGCCCTGTCCAACGAGCTATCCCTCATGCGGCAGGACGGAATCCTGCGTTACGACAAAAATCACTTCGTCGTCAGCGAAACGGCGGACGTGAAATAAGGGGCGCGCTTTGGCGGTCGGCTTTTCGCAGTGCGGAGAAAGTCCGCATCTCACCTTCCGTATACCTCGATCTGCCTGAGCGCCGGGAACGCCGACGGATTGTCGCATTTGATCAGCCTGTCCAGCGTCAACGTGCGGGTGCGGTGCGCACCCAGCTCGACGCGCTGCGGGCCGTCGATCCCCGCCAGCGGGAACGTCTTTTCATAATCCACGCCTTCCGCCTGCGTTTCGGTCAGCGCCGCGCCGCAGGTCGTCAGACATTCTTTCAACTCGTCGCGGCTGACAAAGGTTTTCAGTTTGCCCGTACATCTTCTATGAAGCACCACCGCACGAGCAGAACTTCAACACGTTGGTGGCAATGATTAACGCGATGGAAGTGCGCGAGGACGACGACAATTTCAAAAATCCCGTCGATCTGCTCTTTGATGCGCTCGAAGAAAAAGACTCGGATCACTTCGCTGTGCATGCCGCTGCCGATTCGTATGGGCATTACCAAAGGACAGTGGATTTATCTGCTTGCGCTGGCCGTTGAGTTTGGCGCAGTGGCACTTGTCGGCAAGCTTGGCGACATGAACGTCGCTTCGATGTTCGTCGCGGCGAAGATGTTTGATCGGCGGGCGGAGGAGTAAAACACTGACCGTCTTTGAAAACGGCAGACATTGGGTAGGAAAAAAAGCGGTTTTCGTTGTATAATAGACACCGTATTGAAAAGTAAAGGAGAAAAATCCGTGAAGAAAAAGAAAAAATGGATCAAGTGGGTTGTGATTCTCGTGATCGTGGCCGCCGTGGTCGGTTGGTTCATGATGGTTTCCCGAAAGACGCAGGACGTGGCCTATACCAATGTGCAGGCGACGCTGGGCAGCATCGAGACCTATTACAATTTTGACGGGCTGGTCAAGGCCAGGCGCGTGCAGACGATTACCGCCGCGCAGAGCGACAAGGTGCGCACGGTGTATGTGACGCAGAACCAGCAGGTCAAAAAAGGCGAGCGCCTGTATCGGCTGGAGGGCGGCGAAACCGTTGAGGCCGATATCGCGGGTGAAGTGACAGGGCTGTACGTCGAGCAGGGCGGCGTGGTGACCGCAGGCGAGACGACCGCGCAGATCATCGACATGAACAGCCTTGAAATCGAGCTGAACGTCGATGAATACGACGTGGCGGCAGTCGTGCCGGGTCAGGTGGTGCAGGTCAACGTGCTTGCGCCGGATGTGAGCTTCACCGGCAGCGTGACGGCGCTCAATAAGAACGGCACGGCCTCCGGCGATCTGTCGTATTATACGGCGACGGTCGCGTTTGACGCGGCAGAGAACGTCTATCCCGGCATGCAAGTGAGCGCCAAGGTACTCAAGGAGCAAGCCGAAGACGCGGTGCTCCTCCGTCAGGACGCGGTGCAGTTTGACGATTACAACAAGCCTTACGTGCTCGTGCGCGGCGCGGATGGCAAGAGCGTGGAGCAAAAGAGCGTGACCGTCGGCGTAAGCGACGGCATGAACTGCGAAATCACCAGCGGCCTGAACGCGGGCGACACGGTGCTCAAGTCCTCCGGCGTGACGATGGCCGAGCTAATGGAGCAGATGCATGCTCAGCAGCGCACCGGCCGATGAGCGGAGGCCGCTATGAGCAACGACTTTTTCAAAATGCGCGGCATTGTCAAGCAGTATCAGATGGGAAATGAAGTGCAGACCATTCTCAAGGGAATCGATCTGGATATTGAAGAGGGCGAGTTTCTCTCCATCCTCGGCCCGTCGGGCAGCGGAAAGAGCTTTTTCACCAACCACCTTGTGAGACAGTATTGGGAACAAGGTACGCATATTCTGCTTGTTGATACCGGAAATTCATACAAGGGGCTGTGCGACCTGATTCATCAGAAAACAGGCGGAGATGATGGAGTTTATTTCACCTATAAGGAAGATGATCCGATTTCGTTCAATCCGTTTTTTACACAGGATTACCAGTATGACATCGAGAAGCGGGACAGCATCAAGACGCTGATTCTGACCTTATGGAAAAGAGAGGACGAACCGCCCCGACGCTCTGAAGAGGTGGCGCTGTCCAATGCCGTCAGCCTGTATATCGAGAAGATAAAGAAAAACCGAAAAATAAAGCCGAATTTCAATTCGTTCTATGAATTTGTGAAAAAGGACTACCGCAAGGTACTGGCGGATAAGAATGTGCGGGAGAAAGATTTCGACGTGGACGGTTTTCTGAATGTACTGGAACCCTATTACAAGAACGGTGAATACGGGTATCTGCTGAACTCGGACAAGGAACTGGATTTATTGAACAAACGGTTTATCGTATTCGAGCTGGACAATGTGAAAGATAATCCCATACTTTTCCCGGTAACAACACTGATTATCATGGAGACGTTCATAAATAAGATGAGACGTTTACAGGGTGTCCGCAAGATGATACTGATTGAGGAAGCATGACTGCGACATGTAAGTCTTGTATATGATTGTTTAACATTCCATTCCACGCGCTGGAAATAGAACGATTAAACCTGTTGTTTCGTCAACAGTAGCCTATGGGAACGTGCGATAGTAAGCAATGAGGTCGTGCGATAGCAGAACCAACAATGAAGCCCTTCCGAAAGGAGAAGTCAGAACCGCGAGGGAACGACAACTGCCGTTAGTATCGAGTGGCAGGGGAGCTAGGCTGAATGGTATGAATAACGTAATGTGAACCGTTGATAAACGTCGTAACTTCGAATGAGCTGTTAATGATACTGGGCTCTAACCCAAAAGGGACGCAGTCGGATAACCTTCTTCATGCTAAGGTTACACGAACATGATGACTGCCGGCGGATAGACGGATTCTAACCCATTCGTTTGTCATATACAAGAAACATGGTAAACCCGTATTTCTCCTGTATAACAGCAGGTAAGCAAACCGTAAGGAAAGCCGAATGAAATGCGGGCAGAGGAATGTGGAAAAAGCGAATGCCATTCTGTAATGGAGCGGATAGAGGTTGAAACATCACCTCACACGAAAGTGGGCTGACTTCCGCAAGGTGACTTTTTACAAGAAACTTTTAGAACTTATTTAAAGGAGAAAAGCAAATGAACGAAAGTAAGACATCGTGTGCATCTACTGACCAAAAGTGGAGCACTTGGGAAAGCATAGACTGGAACAAGTGCGAAATAGCGGTTAATAAGCTACAAGCACGTATTGTAAAAGCTCAGAAAGCAGGCAAACACGGCAGGGTGAAAGCTTTGCAGTGGATGCTGACGCATTCGTTTTACGCTAAAGCTTTAGCGGTAAAACGTGTTACATCGAACAGAGGCAGTAAAACTGCGGGTGTTGATAAAGCTGTGTGGGCAACTTCCAACAGTAAATTCAAGGCCATCAGCGAGCTAAGAAGAAGAGGCTATACCCCTCAACCTCTAAGAAGGATACATATTAAAAAGAGTAACGGGAAGTTGCGTCCATTAGGGATTCCGACGATGAAAGACAGGGCAATGCAGGCATTGTATCTGCTCGCATTGGAACCTGTGTCAGAAACAACTGCTGACAGCAACTCCTACGGATTCCGTAAAGAGAGAAGTGCTGGCGATGCAAGAGAACAATGTTTTTGCGTCCTTGCCAAGACAGCTTCTCCCGAATGGATTTTAGAAGGAGACATCAAAGGTTGTTTTGACCATATCAGTCATGACTGGCTGTTGGAAAATATTCCAATGGATAAAGTCATGCTGAAAAAATGGCTCAAATGCGGTTTCGTTTTCAACAAGGAATTATTCCCTACGGAAGAAGGAACTCCACAGGGTGGAATTATCTCGCCAACTCTTGCCAATATGACATTGGACGGTCTGCAAGCAATGCTCGCAGAAAAGTATTATAGGAAATCCGTTAAGGGACAAGTATATTATCCAAAGGTTCACATGGTTCGATACGCGGATGATTTTATCATTACGGGAAGGACTAGGGAAGCATTGGAGGAAATAAAGCCGTTAGTGGAGAACTTCCTTGAAAGTCGGGGACTTACTCTATCAGAAGAAAAGACAAAGATAACCCATATTGAAGAGGGCTTTGATTTTCTCGGGTACAATATCCGTAAATACAATGGAATACTTCTAATAAAGCCGTCCAAAAAGAGTCTGAAGGGATTCATGGAGAAAATCAGAGGAATCATTGATTCCAATAAAGGTAGTAAACAGGAATCTCTTATAAGACTTTTGAATCCGGTAATAGTCGGTTGGGTGAATTACTACAAGAATTGCGTGGCTTCGGACACATTCAGAAAAGCTGATTACTTGATATTTGAAAAGCTATGGCAATGGGCCAAGAGACGACATCCCAAGAAAGGTAAATATTGGATTGCCAGCAGATACTTTACACGAATAAAGAATCGTAACTGGTGCTTTGTGGCGAACTTCAAAAGGGGTAAAGCGGATGATAAGATTGCCCTCAAAAGACTGTACGACACGAAAATCACCCGATACGTAAAAGTGAAAGGTGAAGCCAATCCTCTCGACCCTGAATGGAAAGAATATTTTGAAAAGCGCAAGACTTACAAGATGCTCAAGTCGCTTAATGGTAGAAAATCATTGCTGTATATGTGGGAAAAACAAAATCATTTATGCCCCATATGCGGAGAACCCATAGACAAAGAACACTCGTGGGGAACTAATGAAAGAATTGTCAATGGAAAGAAAGTTAATTTCTTGGTACATGACAGTTGCAGAAGAAAAGTCATTCAACTTAAATAGATGTAACAATGAGCTGGTTTCTATTAGATAGAAATTTAAAGTTGCTTGAGCCGTATGATTGGAAACTTTCACGTACGGTTCTTAGGGGGGAAAGGGGCAGTAATGCCCCCGACCTACCCGGCAAGGCAATCGCCAAAGAAGGCATGGCTTCTTATATAAAATATTTGTTTAAGACGGTTAGAAAATTCTTTGGTGAAGCCGTTGTCGTGACGCAGGAAGTGGACGACATCATATCGAGCAGCATTGTAAAGGAGACGATTATCAATAATTCGGACTGCAAGATACTGCTTGACCAACGGAAGTACCAGAACAAGTTCGACCAGATACAGAACCTGCTCGGACTGACGGACAAGGAACGGGCGCAGATACTGTCTATCAATCTTGCCAATGCGGCAAACCGCAAGTACAAAGAGGTCTGGATAGGACTCGGCGGCACGCAGAGTGCGGTGTACGCAACAGAAGTTTCGGGCGAAGAGTATTTTTGCTACACGACCGAAGAGTCTGAAAAACTGGAACTTACCCGGCTGACCGAAAAGCTGGGGGGCAATATAGAGTTAGCAATAAAACAGCTTGCCGAAAGCAAACGGCAGGAAAACAAGTAATCCTTTAATCCATAAAATACAATGAGTAAGAAAGATTTATTAAGCCAATGCAGGGAAGCGCTCGGAGACGCTACCCTGACCAATCTGGACCTGCTGAACCTGATTGGGGAGATGAAAAAAGAACTGGAACATGACCGCATCTGCGGGCACTGAATGAATGAGGAAGGCGGCTCGACGCTGACTATCCGCAAATCGAACCGGGTGACGGACGGTTTCAAGGGGTACAAGGCCACGCTGTTTGCCGGAGAAAGAGCCTACACGGAAATCAATATTCCGCTGCGTAGCGGTGACGACCTTTTCCTGCACGGGAACAGGGATGCCGGATGCATCGGATATTTTTCAGGAAGCGAGGTGTTGCTGTTCGGCGGTTACGGGCTGTTCGCCTGTGATGACGACAGCCGGCATTTACTGACTAAAGAAAGGAGATAGACGTATGAAAAGGAAAATGACAATTCTATTCATGGCTCTGTTGTCCCTTTCGGTGACGGTCAGGGCGCAGTGGGCGGTTTTCGATCCCAGCAACTTCGCACAAAGCATCGTAAACTCGGCCAATGAAATCATAGAGACTTCCTCGACGGCTGAAAATATGATTAGTAATTTTCGCGAGACCGTAAAGATTTACGAGCAGGGAAAACGCTATTACGACGCCTTGAAATCGGTGCATGACCTTGTAAAAGGTGCCCGTAAAGTGCAACAGACCATTCTGTTGGTCGGTGACATCAGCGACATCTACGTGACGAATTTCAACACGATGATGAGCGATCCCAACTTTACCGTGGAAGAACTCTCGGCTATCGCTTTCGGGTATAACAAGCTGCTCAAGGAAAGCAGCGACCTGCTGCTGGATTTGAAGGAAGTGACTACGGCAACCGGACTCTCGATGACCGACAAGGAACGGCTGGACATCATCAACCGGATATACGGCGAGGTGCTGGAATACAAGAACCTGACATGGTACTATACCCGCAAGAACATCGGGGTATCGTACCTGCGCAGCAAGGAAAAGGGGGATGCCGCACGGGTGCTCGCCCTGTACGGGACACACGACCAGCGTTACTGGTAATCATTCATCCGTTAAATCCATAAGAAGACTATGTTATTATTATCAATAGACTGGACGAACCTGCACGAGCTTCTGCGCTCGCTGTATGATGAAATGATGCCGCTGTGCGAGGACATGGCCTCGGTAGCGAAGGGAGTGGCGGGCCTCGGTGCCTTATTCTATGTGGCCTACCGGGTATGGCAATCCCTTTCACGGGCGGAACCGATAGACGTGTTCCCGCTGCTCCGCCCGTTTGTGCTCGGCCTTTGCATCATGTTCTTTCCGAGCATGGTTCTGGGCACTATCAACGGGATACTCTCTCCCGTATGCAGTGCGACTTCCTCGCTGGTTGAGCAGCAAACCTTCGACATGAAGAAGTATCAGGAAGAGAAGGATGAACTGGAACGGCAGGCAATGCTGCGTGATCCGGCAAAGGCTTTTCTGGTGAGTGACGAGGAGTTTGACAAGAAAATAGATGAACTCGGCTGGTCGCTGGGTGACATGGACACAATGATTAACATGTACGGGCAGAAAGCGGTGTACGATATGGGGGAAAAGGTGAGGCAATGGTTCCGGGAACTGCTGGAACTCTTCTTTCAGGCGGCATCGCTGCTGATAGACACGTTGAGGACCTTCTTTCTGATTGTGTTGTCCATATTGGGGCCAATCTCCTTTGCGCTGGCCGTCTATGACGGATTCCAGAGTACGCTTACCACATGGCTGTCCCGCTACATCTGTATTTATCTGTGGCTGCCCGTGGGTGACTTGTTCGGGGCTATCCTTTCACGCATACAGACACTGATGCTCAGGCAGGACATCGAGCAGTTGCAAGATCCCAATTTCATACCGGATGCCTCCAACAGTGTCTATTGCATTTTTATGATTATAGGCATTATCGGTTACTTCTGTGTCCCCACCGTTTCATCGTGGATTATTCAGGCGGGCGGTGCCGGAGCTTACGGGCAGAAAGCTAACGGGGCCGGGAAGATGGCCGGGAACGGTGCTGCGGCAGTAGGCGGTGCAGTGGGCGGATCGGTAGCCGGGCGTATCAAAAAAATGTTCTAACCGTGCATCAATAATTGTATAACATTAAAAATAGAATAAAGACATGGAATTTAAGTCATTAAAAAACATCGAGACGTCATTCCGCCAACTCCGGTTGTTCGGGATGGTATTCTTAGGGGCGTGTGCATTGGTAACGGTCTTTGCCGTATGAAAGGCTTATGACTTTGCGGAAGCCCAACGGCAGAAGATTTATGTATTGGACAACGGCAAATCGCTGATACTGGCTCTCTCGCAGGATGCGCAACAGAACC
>OLNF01003692.1_pt1 | contig 10974 bp, 8 predicted proteins | sample 1673061 | NCBI WGS metagenome assembly OLNF01 (sample SAMEA3136751, study PRJEB25190) | human gut metagenome | reverse complement strand
AGCTATCAGGCACAGGGTATCCTTGTAACACTGGTTGGCGGAATCATCGACCAGGTTGCAGAAGCAGGAATGAAGACAGGTGCAAACGTACGTGTTATTCCGCTTGGAAAAGATGTTACAGCAGTTATCCATGTTGTATCTATCGCATTAAGAGCAGCTCTTATCTTTGGTAATGTGAAACCAGGTGATGCCGCTTCTCTGATGACTTATACAAAAGACCGTGTACCGGCATTTGTTAATGCATTTGCTCCTCTCGATGATGTTATCGTTGCATGTGGTGCAGGCGCAATCGCTCTTGGATTCCCGGTTATCACAAATCAGGAAGGCGTTTCTGAAGTACCGAAGAGCTTAATCTGCCAGCCAGATGTTGAAAAATTCAATGCAACATCTTTAGAGGCACGTGATATTAAAATTAAAATTACAAACATTGATATTCCGGTTGCTTATGCATCTGCTTTCGAAGGTGAAATTATCCGTCGTGGCGATATGCAGGTAGAATTTGATGGTTCCCGTGTAGACTGTGCTGAGTTAGTACATACTGTAGAAGCTTCCGAAATTGAAGACCATAAGATTACAGTTGTAGGACCGGAAGTTGACGAAATGGAACTGGGAAGCAAAAACAGCATTGCTTATGTCGTTAAAGTTGCAGGTAGAAGCATGCAGCCAGATTTTGAGCCGGTTATCGAACGTAAATTCCATAACTATATCAACTGTATCGAAGGTGTATATCATACAGGACAGCGTGATATGCAGCGTATCCGTATCAGCAAAGATGCATTTGCAGCTGGATTCCGTATCAAACACATCGGTGAAGTTTTATACGCATCCGTTAAAAATGAGTTTGATGCAGTTGTTGATAAATGTGAAGTTGTTATTTACACAGATCCTGCTGAATGTACAAGAATTCGTCATGAAGTGGCAATTCCAACATTCAACAAACGTGATGACCGTCTGAAAAACCTGACAGATGAATCTGTAGAAGTATACTACAGCTGTATTCTGTGTCAGGCATTCTCTCCATCTCACGTATGTGTTGTTACTCCGGAACGTCTTGGCCTTTGTGGTGCGGTTTCATGGTTGGATGCAAAAGCAACAAATGAACTTGACCCGAATGGACCTTGTCAGGTAATCACAAAAGAAAGATGTATCGATGAGAGAATCGGTGAATACGAAGATGTTAATGAAGCAGTTCGTAAACTGTCTCAGGGTGCTCTTGAAGATGTATCTCTGTACTCTATCATGGAAAAACCGATGACATCTTGTGGATGTTTCGAATGTATCTGTGGTATCGAGCCATTCTCAAACGGTGTTGTAATTGCCAACCGTGAATATGCAGGTATGACTCCTCTTGGTATGACATTCCCAGAGATGGCTTCCATGACAGGTGGTGGTGTTCAGACACCAGGTTTCATGGGACATGGTAAACACTTTATCGGTTCCAAGAAGTTCATGAAAGCAGAAGGCGGTATCGAAAGAATCGTATGGATGCCAAAAGAACTGAAAGAATTCGTTGCAGACAGACTGAATGAAACTGCAAAAGAATTATACGGAATTGAAAACTTTACAGATATGATTGGTGATGAAACAATCGCAACAGACCCAGAAGAACTGGTAGGATTCTTAACAGAAAAAGGACATCCAGCTCTTTCTATGGAGCCAATGATGTAATCAGAGGTTCCTTCCTTAGACGATAATCATAATAAGCGGTGGGGGAAGCTGTGGCCTAACCCGCCGTTTATAAAAAATATACAAGGAGGCTAATAAGAAATGCCGTTTAATCAGAAACCACAGAAATTCAATGCAAATATTAACACAGTTGAAATCGGCTGCGGGGACAAAGCAATCAAATTAGGAGGAGAATGTACATATCCTTTCTATACATTTGATGCGCCAATGGAAAACGCACCAAAAATTGGTGTGGAAATTTCCGACCTTGGACTTGCAGACGTACCTGGAATCCAGGAATATTATGCCGGTGCAACAACAATCGGTGAAATCGCTAAAAAGGCAGAAGCAATGGAAGGTGCGGACTTTGTTTGCTTACGTCTTGAAGGTGGAGACCCGAATGGTGAAAACAAATCCATCGAAGAACTGATTGCTGTTGTAAAAGAAGTTGGCGAAGCAGTTACCTGTCCTTTAGTTGTTGAAGGATGTAAAAATGTCGAAAAAGATTCTGAATTACTCCCGAAAGTAGCAGAAGCTCTTCAGGGTAAAAATGTTTTAATCCTTTCTGCAAGAGAAGAAAACTATAAAGCTGTCGGAGCAGCAGCAGGACTTGCTTATAACCAGAAAGTTGGAGCAGAATCCGCTGTAGATATCAACCTTGCAAAACAGTTAAACGTAGTATTAACACAGTTAGGTGTACAGGCAGAAAACGTAGTTATGAACGTAGGTTCTGCAGCAGTTGGTTATGGTTTCGAATATGTAGTATCTACTATGGACCGTATCAAAGCAGCAGCGCTGTCTCAGAGTGATGCCATGCTCCAGATGCCTATCATTACACCAGTATCTTCCGAAACATGGAATGTAAAAGAATCCATGGCTTCCGAGGAAGATATGCCGGAATGGGGACCAGCAGAAGACAGAGGAATTAGTATGGAAGTACAGACAGCAGCAGCAGTTCTGGCTTCTGGTTCAGATGCTGTCATCCTGAAACATCCTAAGTCTGTTGCAACTATTTCCAAAATGATTAAAGAATTAATGTAATCGTAAGAAACAGGAGGATAAAAAACAAATGGGATTATCAGGTATTCAAATCTTTAAAATGACACCAAAAAAGAACTGTAAGGAGTGCGGATGCCCTACTTGTATGGCTTTCTCAATGAAAGTTGCTCAGGGTGCTATGGATATTTCACAGTGTCCACACATGTCCGAAGATGCTCTGGCTCAGTTATCAGAGGCTACTGCACCGCCAATGAAAACAGTTAAAATCGGTGCCGGTGAAAATGAATTCTCTTTAGGTGGAGAAACTGTTCTGTTCAGACATGAAAAAACTTATGTAAGCAAAACAAGATATGCAGTATCTTTATGCTCATGTATGGACGACGCCGCAATCGATGCAAAGCTGGCAGAAATTCCGAAAGTGGATTATGAACGTATCGGTGAAAGAATGTTTGCTGAATTAGTATATGTAAACTATGCAGCAGATACAGACAAAGACAGATATGTTGAAATCGTAAAGAAAGCAGCAGCTTTAAACAGAACACTGATTCTGGGATGTAAAGATGTAGAGCTTGCAAAAGCAGCTCTTGAAGTTTGTAAAGAAGCAAAACCAGTATTAAACGGTGCTGATGCATCAAACTATGCTGAGATGAGCGCAGTTGCTACAGAAGCAGGTGTTGTACTTGGCGTAACTGGAAAAGACTTAAATGAATTATATGATACTGTTGCAGCTCTGGAAAAAGCAGGAAACAAAAACCTGATTCTGGATGTTGGAACTGCTTCTATCAAAGAAGCTTACGGCAATGCTGTACAGATTCGTCGTGCAGCAGTAAAAGATCAGGATAGAACATTCGGATATCCGACTCTGGTTAATGTTGCAGCACTTGCACATGGTGACAGAGTAATGCAGCAGGCACTGTTATCTATGTTCACAATGAAATACGGTTCTATCGTAGTAGTAGAAACTCTGGATTATGCAGAGGCTCTTCCATTATTTGGATTAAGACAGAACGTATTTACAGACCCACAGAAACCAATGAAAGTAGAACCAGGTATCTACGCACTCAACGGAGCAGACGAAAACTCCTTATGTCTTACAACTGTAGACTTCGCTCTTACATACTTCGTTGTTTCCGGTGAGTTAGAGCGTTCTGGTGTACCTTGCAACCTGATTATCAGTGATGCAGGTGGACTTTCCGTTCTGACAGCATGGGCAGCAGGAAAACTTTCTTCTACATCTGTAGCAAAATACATTCAGGAAAATGTAGAAGATAAAGTAAAATGCAGAAAACTGGTTATTCCGGGTAAAGTTGCTGTATTAAAGGGTGACCTTGAAGCAAAATTACCAGGATGGGAAATTATTGTTGCACCTCTTGAGGCTGTACAGTTAGTTAAATTCTTAAAAGACCTGACTGCATAATGATTTTTTAGAATCACCTTTCCGGGGAGACTTGTTCTCCCTGGAATTGTAAGAATAACATGAAAAAAAGGAGAACAAAGTTATGGCAAAATTTGTTACAATCGGTGAAAGACTTTCCACCACAGCTCCAGCAGTAAACAAAGCATTTTTAGAAAGAGATGCAGAACCAATCTTAAAAAGAGCAAAACAGCAGCTTGATGCAGGTGCTGTATACCTTGATGTTAACATCGGACCTGCAGAAGGATATGGTCCGGAACTGATGAAATGGGCTGTTCAGCTCCTTCAGGAAAACTTTGACAACGTTCCGCTTGCTCTGGATACTTCTAACAAAGAAGCAATCGAAGCAGGTATCTCTGTATACAACCGTGCAAAAGGAAAACCAATCGTAAACTCCGCTGATGCAGCAGGAAGAATCGAATACGTTGACCTTGCAGCAGCAAACGATGCAATCGTTATCGCACTTTGCAACGGTGAAGGAATCGCAAGAGACAATGACGAACGTATGGGATATTTACAGACACTGCTCGAAAGAGGTTTAGAGCATGGAATGGAAGAAACAGATCTGTGGTTTGACCCGCTGTTCCTGGTTGTAAAAGGTATGCAGGACAAACAGATGGAAGTTCTTGAATTCATCAAAATGATTTCTGACATGGGACTGAATTCTACAGGTGGTCTGTCCAATAACTCAAACGGTATGCCAAAACACATTCGTCCAATCATGGATTCTGCTTTAGTAGCTATGGGTATGATGAACGGTCTGACATCCGCAATTGTTAACCCGAATGACCTTCGTCTGATGGAAACAATCAAATCTTGTGATGTATTTAAAAACAACACATTATATGCAGATTCTTATCTGGAACTGTAATCTACAGAAGTTAAAATAGGTAAGAAAATCTGGGCAGTAATTAACGAGAGAAGCAGATGTTATGTCTGCTTCTCTCCGATTAAAAAGAATCAGAAAGGCGAATTCCTATGTTTAAAGTGACTTTTAAGTTTGAAGGGGCGGAAGATGTTATCACTTATGCCCAGGAAGGAGAAAACCTTCTCGAAATCGCAAGAAAGAGCAATGTAGCAATTGATGCACCTTGTTCTGGAAATGCATCCTGTGGAAAATGTCGAGTAAAATTAATCGGAGGAGAGATTGAGTCTCCGAAAACCCGTCATATCACAGATGAAGAATATGCAGAAGGCTGGAGACTGGCCTGCGTAAGCAAAGTAACTGGAGATGTAGAAGTACAGGTACCGGATATTGCATCTGCCTACAGAAGCCGTATGAAAGTTGCTGATTTAAGCTCTAAAGAAGAAATTGCAATTTTTGAAAAAGCAAAATCGGATGTAGAATCAGCAGGAATTTCTTTGACAAACAGCCTAGATGTTATTAATGTTAAAATGAATGTGCCGACTCTGGATGACACGATGCCGGATAATGAACGTCTGGTTCGTGCAATCAAAAAACAGATAGGAATTAAAAAAGTACGGATGCCATATTCAGTACTGCGTAAAATTTCTTATGTTTTCAGAGAAAGCAATTTTGAAGTACAGTGTGTCATTAGAAGCACAGAAAATGATATTTTTATTTATGATGTCTATAAAAAAGATGAAAAAGTGGTAATCGGAGGATTGGCAATTGATATCGGAACAACAACCGTTTCTGCTTTATTAATTGATATGAAGTCTGGAGAAATTCTTGGAAAGGCTTCTTCCGGAAATGGACAGATTCGATATGGAGCAGATGTTATCAATCGTATTATTGAATCTATGAAACCAGGTGGAAGTGAGAAACTTCAAAAAGCGGTAATTCAGGAGACAATCAATCCAATGATTCAGCAGATGTGCCGTGCAAGTGGATTTAAACCGGAACATATCTATCGTTTAAGCATTGCTTCTAATACAACAATGAATCATCTGCTTACAGGAATGAACGGAGATCCGATTCGTATGGAACCGTATATTCCTACTTTTTATAAAACAAATTCTTTATTTGCCTCAGATATTGGAATTCAGGTAAATCCAGATGCCCATATTATTATGGCTCCGAATATCGGAAGCTATGTAGGTGGAGATATTACAGCAGGTACTTTAGTCAGTATGCTGTGGAATCGTCCGGAATTTTCATTATTTATTGACTTAGGTACAAATGGAGAATTGGTATTTGGTAATTCTGATTTTATGATGAGCTGTGCATGTTCCGCGGGTCCTGCCTTTGAGGGTGGAGATATCAGTTGTGGTATGCGTGCAACCGATGGTGCAATTGAAGCATGTACAATCGACAAAGAAACCATGGAGCCTACTTATAGTATTATTGGAGAAGAAGGGCAGAAGCCGGTTGGTCTTTGTGGCTCAGGTATTATTGATGTAATCAGCGAATTATTCCGTACAGGTATTATTAATCCGAAAGGAAAATTTGTGCGGGAGGGAAAACGTGTCCGTCATGACCATTTTGGCATGGGAAGTTATGTGCTGGCTTTTGAAGAAGAAGCTGGTTCAGTAAAAGACGTGGAAATTAACGAAGTAGATATTGATAATTTTATTCGTGCGAAAGGTGCGATTTTCTCGGCTGTCCGTACGATGTTGGCATCTTTGGATTTCGATGTTTCCATGATTGATGATGTATATGTAGCCGGTGGAATCGGTAGTGGTATCAATATGAAAAATGCGGTGCATATTGGTATGTTCCCTGATATCCCTCTGGAAAAATTCCATTATATTGGAAACTCTTCTTTATCCGGGGCATATACGATGTTGTTATCAAGAGACGCAGAGCGAAAATGTTATGAGTTAGCGTCCAATATGACCTATCTCGAATTATCGACTGTGCCAAGCTACATGGATGAATTTGTAGCATGTTGTTTCATTCCGCATACGGATAGAACTCTGTTTCCATCGGTGACAGAAGCTTAGGAGGAAAAAATGGACTTTGATTATGCAAAAGACAGCAAGGAACAGCGTCCTTATGAATATTATCTGAAAACCTATCAGGAAATAGACCCAAAAGAAATCAGTGAAAGAACTGGATTTTTCTATGACGAAGAGAAAAAAGTGTTTACTGTAGTGTTTATGGGTAGCACTTATGAAATTTCGTTTCCGGATTATAAGATTTCTCATAAAGAAGATGAAAAAGGGGTATATCCGTTAGAAGAGGCGATGAATGCCAAGATTTTTATGGTTCGTTATCTGTCTGAAAAAGCAAAAACTCTTTCTTCCGGAAAGTTTTTAACTTATCGGGAGGTACCGTGGGGAGAAGTTTATTTTAGACAATTTCAGGGACGATGCCTGATGCGTCTGGCATTTAGCTATGGAAATAAACTTGAGGCATTTAAAAAGGTAATGACTGCAATGGGAGCAAAACCGTTAGAGCAGGGAGATTGTGCCTTTGAGCTTGAGTTTATGGAAGGATTCTTCATTCGACTGATTCTGTGGGAAGGGGACGATGAATTTCCACCATCTTCACAGATTTTATTCTCAGATAATTTTGCAGTAACCTTTGCCGCAGAAGATTTAGCAGTGGCAGGAGATATCTGCATTAACATGATGAAAGCAGTCGAAAGAAAACTGTCTTAATATTGAAAATAATCTCTCGAATGTTAAATTTGGGAATCATAAATAAATTGAACATAAAAATAAGCACGCTGTGCTTAAATATAAAGAAAAGAGAGGAATAACATTATGGGATTTTCAACCGTACCATGTAATGAATTTGTGGAAGTACTGGCATCAAAAGCACCTGTACCTGGCGGTGGCGGAGCATCTGCATTGGTAGGCGCTGTTGGTACTGCACTTGGAAATATGGTAGGAAGCCTTACCGTTGGCAAAAAGAAATATGCAGAAGTAGAAGATGAAATGTGGGAATTAAAGAAAAAATGTGATGAACTTCAGAAAGATTTCCTGCGTTTAATCGAAAGAGATGCAGAAGTGTTTGAGCCGCTTTCCAAAGCTTATGGTATGCCTAGAGAGACAGAGGAAGAAAAAGCAGAAAAAGCAAGAGTAATGGAAATCGTATTAAAGGATGCCTGCTCTGTACCGATGGAAATTATGGAAAAATGCTGTGAAGCAATCGAAGTGATTGTTGAATTTGCAGCAAAAGGTTCTACTCTGGCAATCAGTGATGCAGGTGTAGGAGCTGCATTCTGTAAAGCTGCGTTAAAAGGTGCAAGTTTAAACGTCTATATCAATACTAAGTCCATGAAAGACAGAGAGTATGCGGAAGAACTGAACAAAAAAGCGGATGCAATGCTGGAAAAATATACAAAAATTGCAGATGAAACATTTGACAGTGTACTTTTCAGACTGAAATAAGAGAAAAACAATTGCGGAGGTTTAAGAAATGGCAAAGAGATTACTGGGTAAAGAAGTAACAGCAGCATTAAACGAAAGAATTAAAGCAGATGCGGAAGCACTGAAAGCAAAAGGAGTAAATCCAACTCTGTGTATTATTCGTGTTGGTGAAAATGAAAGTGATATTTCTTACGAAAGAGGAGCAACAAAACGTTGTGAAACATTAGGAGTAGCATGTGAAAAAATCCTTCTTCCGGAAGATGTAAGTCAGGAAGAACTGCTTGCAACAATCGATAAAGTAAATAAAAATGACCAGATTCACGGAGTTTTATTATTCCGTCCGCTTCCAAAACATCTGGATCAGTCTGTAATTGAGAATGCACTTGACCCTGCAAAAGACGTGGACTGTATGACAGATGGTTCTATGTCTGGCGTATTCACAGGCAAAAACGTTGGTTTCCCTCCATGTACACCACAGGCATGTATGGAAATCTTAGATCATTATGGAATTGACTGTACAGGTAAAAAGGCAGTTGTTGTTGGAAGAAGTCTTGTTGTTGGTAAACCGGCAGCAATGATGCTGATTAAGAAAAATGCAACTGTTACAGTGTGTCACACAAGAACAGTAGATATGCCATCTGTAGTAAGAGAAGCAGACATCGTAATCGTAGCAGCAGGACGTGCGGGTGTTGTAGATGACACTTATTTAAGAGCAGGTCAGGTTGTAATCGATGTAGGAATCAATGTAAATGCAGAAGGAAAGCTTTGTGGAGACGTTGATTTTGAAAAAGCAGAACCAATCGTAGAAGCAATTACTCCGGTACCAGGCGGTGTTGGAAGTGTAACAACATCTGTTTTAGTTGGACATGTTGTAGAAGCTGCAAAACGTAAATTTGCTTAAATTACATAGTTGTTATTCTTAGGAATAGACAGGCTGGAATTCAATTGCAAGTTCCAGTCTGTTTTTTGTTCTAATAATGAAAAAACGGGCATATACTTTAGCAGTATAATAAGGGGGAATCTATATGGATACCTATAATATCTATAAAGATATACAAGCCCGCACAAGGGGAGAAATTTATATTGGTGTGGTAGGACCGGTACGGACAGGAAAATCTACCTTTGTAAGAAGATTCATGGAATTGGCAGCGCTTCCCAATATGGAGGAAAACCAGCAAAAAGAGGTAAGAGACCAGCTTCCGCTTAGCGGTTCTGGAAAGTTAATTACAACCGTAGAACCCAAATTTATCCCAAAAGAAGCTGCAAAGATACAAATAGCAGAGGGATTGGAAGCAAAGGTTCGTTTAATTGATTGTGTTGGATATATGGTGCCTGAGGCGGCAGGAAATATAGAAGAAGGCAAAGAACGGATGGTAAAAACTCCCTGGTATGCACAGGAAATTCCATTTCATCAGGCAGCAGAGACTGGAACAAAAAAAGTCATAGAAGAACATTCCAATATTGGTCTGGTGGTGACTTGTGACGGCTCATTTGGGGAAATTCCAAGAAAAAATTACATAGAAAGTGAAGAAAAAACGGTGGCTCAGTTAAAAAGAGCTGGAAAGCCATTTTTGATTCTTTTAAACTCTCAGAAGCCATACAAAGAAGAAACACTGGAATTAGCGGAAGAATTAAAAAAGAAATATCAGGCTGGTGTGATTAGTGTAAACTGTGAGCAGTTGAGAAATGATGATGTGACGAGAATCCTTGAGAAAGTGTTGTATGAATTTCCGATTGTCCAGATGGAATTTTATATTCCCAAATGGGTAGAAATGTTATCTTCGGAGCATTATTTAAAAGAAGAACTGATTTCGTGTGTACAGCAGATGATGCAAACGATGCATTACATAAAAGATGTGACAAAAGACCGGCTGGAGTTTGAAAGCCAGTATGTAAAAGGATTATTCTTAGAAACATTAGATTTATCAAGTGGAAAAATAAAAATTCGTATTGATATGGATGACAGCTGGTATTATGCTATTTTGAGTGAAATGACAGGGGTTGATATTTCAGATGAATATGAACTGATTCATATGATGCAGGAACTTTCTAAGATGAGAGGGGAATACTTAAAAGTAAAAGATGCAATAGAGTCCGTTCAGGCGAAAGGATATGGTGTGGTAACTCCGGATAAGACAGAAATTCGTTTGGAAGAACCAATTATCATAAAACAGGGAAATAAATATGGAGTAAAGATTAAATCTATCAGCCCTTCCATTCATTTGATTCGTGCCAATATAGAAACAGAGATTGCGCCGATTGTAGGAAGTGAAGAACAGGCAAAAGATTTGATTGCCTATATTAAATCCAACAATTCCGGAGAAGAGAGTATCTGGCAGACCAATATTTTTGGCAAATCAATTGGACAATTGGTGGAAGATGGAATTCATCGGAAACTAATACAGATTAGTGATGAAAGTCAGGTGAAGTTACAGGATACCATGCAGAAAATTGTAAATGACAGCAAGGGCGGTCTGGTCTGCATTATTATCTAAGGAGTCTGTATTATTGATTGACTTTTGAGCCATGAAATTATATAATTACAGGGAGAAAGAAAGTATCGCCAAGCGCATCGCCGAGGAGCTGAAGGCTCTGGGCTATGACAAGGTGGAGTT
>OLNF01003687.1_pt1 | contig 10982 bp, 9 predicted proteins | sample 1673061 | NCBI WGS metagenome assembly OLNF01 (sample SAMEA3136751, study PRJEB25190) | human gut metagenome | reverse complement strand
GTTCCTTTTTGGTCAAGGTAGGAGAATCCACCGCCAGAGGCATTGGTTAGGTCGTAATCTTCACCGCTGCCGTCTTCTTCGGTGTTGCCCTTCCAAGTTTCCTGATAGATTTTTCCGCCGCTGGTCGTACCGTTTTCAAATTCATAGCGAACGGATGCTGTGGATGCGGTTTCTGCTGCAACAGTTGGAACAGCAGGAATTCCAGCGAGTGTGCAAGAGCCTGCCAAGAGCATGGCAGCAATGCGGGAGGAGTGTGGAAATGACATAAAAAAAGCCCCTTTCAATTTGTAGAATGGTAAAATGGTTGTGGAAAAAACGAAGGTTGGTTGTTCATATTATACAATTTTTATCGTAGAAAGTCAATATGGATTCCTGCACAAAAAAGCCGTTTCAGCTGCCAAAGAGCAGCCGAAACGGTTTTTCTTTTGAAATTAAGAGGCAAGTGCAGGGGCTTCTTTTTTCATCAACTTCCATTCGATGAAAATCATGACTACAGTGACCGCAGCAGATAGGAAATCAGCAATCGGTCCTGCAAATAAAATGCCGTCAATGCCCATAAACAACGGCAGAATCAACAGCGGCGGCAGGAAAAACAAAATCTGTCGGGTGAGTGAAAGAAATGCACCCTTGACCGCTTTGCCGATAGCAGTGAAAAAGGTCGTGGAAATCGGCTGCAAAAAGTCGATGAATGTGAAGAACAGGAATATACGGAAGAACCGGACTCCGAACTGATAATACTGGTCGCTGCCATCTCCAAACAGGGAGAGAATCGGCTTTGGAAAGAGTTCAAACAGGAAAAATGCAATCACGCATAAAATACCGCCCGTAATCACAGCAATGCGGTAGGCACTCCAAACACGGTCATATTTTTTTGCCCCATAGTTGAAGCTGACAATCGGTTGAATACCTTGCCCCAGTCCGATGACAACAGAAAAAATAATCTGATAAACTTTCATGATAATGCCAGCACTGGCAAGCGGGATAGCATCGCCATAAACGGACAGAGAACCATAGTGTTCCAGCATATTATTCAGGATAATCTGTACAATCATGATGGCAACTTGATTCAGGAACGAAGCCATTCCGATGGCAGCAATTTTCCGAGCATGGGAGAAATGCGGAATGAAATGTTTCATCTGCAAGTCTGTTTTCCGATAGCGGAGCAGGTAAACAAAAACAATCAAGGCAGAAACAACTTGTCCGATAACAGTTGCATACGCAGCCCCAGCCATGCCCCAATCCAGACCCAATACAAAAATGGCGTCTAAAATGGTGTTGATAATCGCACCAGCTAAATTACAGACCATCGTCATCGTTGGGCTGCCGTCTGCACGAATCAAATGACCGCCGCCAGCAGTGATAATCAGCAGCGGAAATCCAAAGGCAGTAATGCGAACATATTCTTCTGCGTAGGGCATGACGTTGTCCGGAGCACCGAATAGCCGAAGCAGTGGATTCAGGAAAATCAGGCTGACGGTTGCCAGCAGAACGCCGCTGATGACCAGCATGGAAAAGGCATTGCCGAATGCATAAGCAGCATCTTCTTTTTCACCAGCTCCCATTTTCAAATTGAAACAAGCAGCACCGCCAATGCCGAATAACAATGCCAAAGCAATACAGGAGGTGGAAAGCGGAAAGGCAACATTTGTAGCAGCGTTGCCGAGCATACCAACGGCTTGCCCGATGAAAAGTTGGTCAACGATGTTATAGAGTGCACCGACCAGCATGGAAATAATGCTGGGAATCGAGAATTTGAGCATCAATTTGGTGACAGATTCGCTGCCAAGCGGATTGGAAACGGCAGTTGTAGACATAAAAAAACTCCTTTCGGGTGGTAAAAATAAAATCTCCGCAGGGAAGCAGCGGACAAAAGCTAAAAATAAGGCAATTTTGTTGAACCGGATGCAATCGCTTTTCTAGAACGGTTGAAAACGATTGCATCCGGCTTTTGAATGTGAAAACTGCAACGATTACTTCTTTTTTGGTGGAATCATGGTCAGAGAAATTCTGCCCCGTTTTCCATCTACCTCCAAAACCCACACTTTCACGACTTCGCCCACCTGTACGACTTCCATGGGGTGCTTGATGTAGTGCTTGCAGATTTTAGAGAGATGTACCAGACCATTTTCATGAACGCCAACATCTACAAAACAGCCGAAATCAGTAATATTGCGAACCGTTCCCATCAGTTCCATACCCGGCTTTAGGTCTTTCAGTTCCATAATATCACCGCTCCGCAGCAACGGCGGTGGCAGGGATTCTCTTGGATCTCTGCCCGGCTTGGAGAGTTCCTTTAAAATATCTTTCATGGTTGGCATTCCAATTCCAGCTTGCTGTGCCAGTGCTTCAAAACCGTATCGCTTTGCTGCACCGAAAATTTCTGGATGTGTCTGCGGTGTCATGGCAGACAATGAGAATCCGCAGGCATCTAAAATTGCTTCTGCAGCAGCATAGCTTTCCGGGTGGACTGCCGTTTGATCCAACGGGTTGGCAGCATTTGGGATTCGCAGGAATCCAGCACACTGTTCAAACGTCTTTGCCCCTAATTTAGAAACTTTTTTCAGCTGTTGCCGGTCAGTAAATGCCCCCTTTTCTGTCCGATAGGCAACAATATTTTTTGCAATGGTGCTGTTAATGCCAGCAACGTGTGAGAGCAGGGAGAACGATGCGGTATTCAAGTCCACGCCAACGCCATTGACACAATCTTCTACCACGCCATCGAGAGCAGCCGTCAATTCTTTTTTCGGCATATCATGTTGATACTGTCCCACGCCGATTGCTTGCGGGTCAATCTTGACGAGTTCCGCCAATGGGTCTTGTAACCGCCGTGCGATAGAAACGGCACTTCGCAGGGAAACATCATATTCCGGAAATTCTTCTGCTGCCAGTTTCGAGGCAGAATAAACGGATGCTCCCGCCTCCGAAACGACCATATAGGCAGCCGGATAAGGGAGTGTTTTCAGCAGGGCAGCCACAACCGATTCTGCTTCCCGAGAGGCAGTGCCGTTTCCGATGGCAACCGCTGTAACGTGATGTTTTTGCAACAGTTCCAGAATGATTTTTTTGCCCTGTTCCATGCGAGTTCCTTCGCCGACGGTGATATGTGCAACGCCAGTATCTAAAACTGCACCCGTTTCGTCAACGACTGCCAACTTGCAGCCTGTTCGATAGCCGGGGTCAACACCCAGAACCACTTGATTTTTGAGTGGTGCTGCCAGCAGCAATTGCCGGAGATTGGCGGCAAATAACTGAATGGCAGCAGCGTCGGCAGTTTCCGTCAGGTTCTTGCGAATTTCCCGTTCCACTGCCGGAAATAATAGTCGTTGAAAGGCATCTTCTGCCGCAGTCTGTACCAGCTTCGCTGCCGGACTGTCATTGTGAACATATTTCCGCACGACAACCGCAGCTCCTTTCCCCTCTGGGAGAGAGAGAGTCACTTTCAGGGCGTTTTCCTGTTCACCTCGATTGATGGCAAGAATGCGGTGTCCCTGTAGTTTTTCAATCGGTGTTTGGAAATCATAATAATTGCGGTATGGCGTTTCTGCATCTTCATCCACTGCACGAGCAGACAGCGTTCCGCTGAGCATGGTAAATTGCCGCATCTGTTTCCGTAAAGCAGCATCGTTTGCCATTTCTTCCGCTAAAATATCCATAGCTCCTTGCAGAGCAGCTGCTACATCTGGCACATCCTGTTCTGGTTGGACAAATGGTTTTGCAGCTTCTTCCGGAACGGTTTCCCACTTCTGTTCCGCCAGAATGCGAGCCAATGGTTCTAGTCCACGGGCAATCGCTGCGGAGGCTCTGGTTTTCCGCTTGGGACGGTAGGGGAGATAGAGGTCTTCCACTTCAATGAGCGTTTTTGCAGCTTGAATCTGCTGTTCCAGTTCTGAGGTCAGCTTGTCCTGTGCAGCGATAGCGGAGCAGATTTCCGTTTTTCGCTGGTGGAGTTTACGGAGATATTGCAGCCGGTCATTCAGTTGTCGGAGCAGCTGGTCATCCAGAGAGCCAGTTGCTTCTTTTCGATAACGGGCAATGAATGGGATGGTTTTTCCATCGTCCAGCAGGTCAATGGTGCTTTGAACCTGTTCTTTTCGCAGGTGAAATTCCGTTGCCAGTTGATTGATGATTTCCAAAAAATCGCCTCCTAATTGCAATGATTGAGGAAAAATTGTTTGCATCGTATCCTTTTTATTATAGCACACAACGGAAGAAAATGCAACAAAAAAACCGACCCTCAACGAAGAGAGTCGGTTTTTCAATTTATAAAAACGGTATCACAAAACACTTTGGAGGGCGTGTATGCAGATGACCGTAGAATCTTTTACAGCAATCATATGGCAAAAATCGCCGAACCGTTATCGAATTTCCAGCCGTCTGTTTGCTGGTACTTTTGGCTGTTTTTTCGGCAAAACCATATAGAGAATGCCGTTTTTGTATTCTGCTTCAATTTGGTCAGCATCAATGCCGGAAATATCGAACCGTCGCTGGTAAGAACCATAGGAGCGTTCCCGACAGATGTAGTGTTCCTTGGACTTGTCAACCTGTTCTTGCTGATGAACAGCGGACAGCGTCAGCGTATCGCCGTTGACATCCAGTTGAATTTCGCCCTTTTCAAAGCCGGGCAATTCGGCTTCCATGATGAACTTGTCATTTTCTTCTCGAATGTCCGTTTTGAAGCTGCGAACGGTTTCTTTGCTGACAAAACGGTCATCAAAATCAGAAAATGGATCTAAAAGAAAAAACGGATCTCGTTCAAATGCGGTCAAGCCATACATCGTAATTCCTCCTTCATGTTTGTGAATCAGTAAGTCGATTTATTTGATTTCCAGCCGTTTGCTGGTCGGCGTTTCTGGCTGCTGTTTCGGCAGGGTAATATACAGAATGCCGTTCTTGTATTCGGCATCCAGCTTTTCCGCATCAATGCCAGTCAAGTCGAAACTTCTCTGGTAAGACACTTCAGAGCGTTCCTTGCGGATGTACTTCTTCTTGTCGTCCTTGTCCTCAGAATCGGTGTGATGTTCTGCGGACAGTTTCAGGCAATCGCCTTGCACATCAAGGTGAATATCTTCTTTCTCGAATCCCGGCAACTCGGCTTCCATCACAAACTTGTCGCCCTCATCCCGAACGTCAACCTTGCAGGTACTCCAGCCAGTTCCAGCGAAAAAGTCGTTTTCAAAATCATGAAATGCATTCAGTAAATCAAAATGCTTCTTTTCAAACGGTGTCATGGTATACATAAAAATGCCTCCTCAAAAAAGCAGATGGCTCTGCGTTCAAATTCCTGTGGTTTTCTGATTCGTTCTTGCGAATCTTACTAACATTTCCGATACCTTCTCATGGGGCTCATTCCTTTCTTTCATTGTCTATAGGATACTGCCGTTATATGAAAACTGTGTCACACAATTGTGAAAACTAGATGAAATTTAGCACTCAATCAAAAAGAGTGCTAACAAGTGCAAATAGAGAGTGCTAATATCAAAGCAGGATCTCATTGCAAGGTACAGAAACAAAAAAACAGCGTTTTCCCCGAAGAGAAAACGCTGTTGGATACGAGTGATTTTAGGTTGATGTTGTGATTAGTCGACGCTGAGGATCCACTTTTTCAAGCGTGAGAGATCAATTACATTGATGACACCGTCGCTATTGGAATCTGCTGGCTTTGCCTGTTCAGCGGTCAAAGTTTCTTTGCGAATCAGATACTTTTGCAGCAGAACAACGTCCTGAACATTGACATTTCCGTCCAGATTCACATCACCCAGCCGGAATGTAGGTTCTGTTATGGTCGTGGTTTCGGACGGTGTTGTACCGGTTGTGATTTCAGTTGTTGTAGTGGTTGTAACCTTTGGTTCTACATTGTCCACGATAGAATAATACGCCGGCTTTGCCTGGAAGTTTTCATCGAACAGCAGCGGAACTCTGGTTGCACGCCAGCTCTGGTCGTCGGTAACGCCCCAGACAACAACAGCAGAAATGCTGTCTGCATAGTCGGTGTAAATATCGAAGATGTCGCTATACAGCTGAGCCTGTTTTTCCAGACCTGCTTCAGAGGTGTCCGAAGTGGTAATATCCAATTCTGTTACCTGAATATCCAGACCAGTGGAAGCAAACTTGTCGATTGCCTTGCGATAGGTGGAAGCATTCGGGAAACCAACATCCAAGTGGGACTGCATGCCGATACCATCGATCAAGCCCTTTTCTTTCAGTTCCATTGCCATGTTGTAGATAGCAGTGGTTTTGCCTGGCATGTATTCGTTGAAGTCGTTGTAATAGAGTTTGCAGTTCTTCGGGGCATATTTTCTTGCATACTGGAACGCATATTCAATGAATGAGTTGTCACCGAAAATCCGAACCCATGCAGAACTGTTGGAATCTTCAGACTTGCTGGAGCCAGCCTTTCGAGGATTACCATCATCCAGCCATGCTTCGTTTACAACGTCCCAGGCATAGAATTCAACATCCGGATACTGTGTTGCCAGTCCTTCCATGACGTTCTTGATGTAGTTTTCCATTCTCTTGAGCATGGTGTCCTTGTCGACCCAGTCGCCATCATCGGAGAAGTTTTCCTTGAAGAACCAGTCTGGTGTCTGGCTGTGCCATACGAGGGTATGACCACGAACCGGAATCTTATTTTTTCCGCAGTATTTCAGAAGAGCATCTGCCTGTGCGAAGTTGACCTGCGGATTCGTATTGTCGCCGCTTGCCTGCGAAGCAGCCTGATCCAATACATAATCTGGCTTCAGTTCGTTGCCGAAGGTAATGCTTTCATTGAAGTGCTTTTCTACCAGATCCATGAAGGACGGAGAAGCCAAGTTGGAAGCCATAATCGCAGTACCGATTTTGAAGTAGCCATTATAAACATCCTTGATGGATGCAATGTCTTCCTGAATTGGAATAATTGGAGCTTCTGCGAGGGTGAAGTCGTCGATGTACAAGTTGGATGCATCGTTGCATTCAAAGTAAACATAAACCTTAGAAACTTCGCTGGTAAAGCTGAACTTGATGTTGGAAAATTCTGCCCAGTCGCCGTTAGAAGTTTGGGTTGCCAGATTGCTGTAATGCCGTTCGCCGGCAGCATCGGTATATTCCAGACTCAGCTTGATGCTGTTGTACCATTCTGCCTTTGCGTAAGCACTGACGGTGTATTCTTTGTTTGGTTCGCAGATGTCATCCAGCAAAAGCTGCGGGCCGTGCCAGCCCTTGGTACGGTCGGATATCATCATGGAAGAAGAACCGCTGTGTGCCTGGCTATCGGTGATGGAAATAGATTCGACACCACCTCTTCCGGTAAACGGTAACGATGCACTGCTGTCCTCAAAATCCGAGCTGTAAATAATTGCACCGGTTTCGGCATCGGCTGCGGTCACGGTTGCAAATGGAATGGATGTGCTGAGCAGCACAGCACCCAGCAGCCCCGCAAGAACCTTTTTGGCTGTGTGTTGTTTCATAAATGTAAACCTCCCTAAATAGAACAAGAACATTTCTCAATAGAAAGCAGTATCACATTGCTTTCTAAAAAATCAGATGGGTTTAGTATACCACATTTTTTTCAAAATGTAAATACTTCCTTTGTGGAATGCCTATATTTTTGTTAAAGTTGACTATAAACAAAATTGAAAAAACAGCAGGATGTACAAATCTATTCTGCATGTCACGTTTTTGGAATACGAGGCATATGTTGCAATAGGAAGCGGTTGGATGGAAAACAGAACCGTTTCTGAACCATGGAAAAAGTGAGGGGTATTTGATGCAATGGAATCATCAGGGAATGGAATTGGAGTTCCAGCCAGAAATGGCATGGGATCACTTCCATTTATTTGAAGACACACCGCAGCCGCCGGAACAGACTGGCATGCGGACACCGCTGCCGGAGGAAACGCCGATTGGTATGGCGTATGTGCCATATCAGCAGTGGGATACGACTTTTTCAGCAGAGGAAGGATTTCCGAAGGGAACGATTTTCCCGCAGCTGTACAAACCATTTTGTCCGGGAGGTGAACGGCATGCGTGAACAGGAATTGCTGTTGCGGAGTCTACAGCAGTGTGACTTTATGCTGTACGAGTTGCAGTTGTATCTGGATACGCATCCGAACTGCAAGCGGGCGATGGAACAGTACCGGAAACATCTGGAGATGAAGCGGAAAGCCGAGAAGATGTATGTGGAAAAGTATGGTCCGATTCGTCCGAGCCAGTCCAATACAACAGAGCGTTGGAACTGGGTGGATGCACCGTGGCCGTGGGAAAAGGAGGCAAACTGCGATGTGGACGTATGAGAAGAAACTGCAATATCCGGTAAACATTAAAACGCCAAATCCTCGGCTTGCAAAGTTTATTATTTCCCAGCTGGGCGGGCCAGACGGAGAACTTGCTGCTTCGCTGCGATATATGCACCAGCGATATGGCATGAAAAACAATCAGGTCAAGGGGATTCTGACCGACATTGCAACAGAAGAACTGGCACATGTGGAAATGGTATCGGCGATTTTATACCAGCTGACCCGTGACATGACGCCGGAACAAATTCTGCAAGACGGCTATGCAGAATATTTCGTAGACCATACCGCTGGCATTTATCCGCAGGGGGCATCTGGTATGCCGTTTACGGCTGCTTATTTTCAGTCAAAGGGCGACCCGATTACAGACCTGACGGAAGACCTTGCAGCGGAACAAAAAGCACGCAGCACCTATGAAAATATTTTACGTCTGTGTGATGACCCAGACGTTCGAGAGCCGATTAAATTTCTCCGGCAGCGGGAAATCGTGCATTTTCAGCGGTTCGGAGAGGCAATGCGAATGGTACAGGATGAGTTAAATTCCAAAAACTTTTATTGCTGCAATCCAGCATTTGACAAAGGCTGTGGAAAGCAGCAGAAGCGTTCCGGAAAGTAATATGCTGCAAAAACAGAACTGCCCGTGCACGAGAGAGTGCATCGGGCAGTTCTGTTTGTCTTGTCTTATAAAAATTTATTCGCTGTAGTAAGAGAACAGCTGACACGGAATCATGCCATTGTAGAGCTTTCTCCGTTTGGTTGCTGGTTTGCCAAAGAAGGATTCAAAGTTGGCATCTGGAGAAATCACATAGCAGGGGTACTGCTTGTTTGCCGGAAAGACACCGCCCATAATCTGATAGAGCGATTCCGCAGCCTGTACATCTAAGAGCCGTTCGCCGTATGGCGGATTACAGATAATAATCTGTTCCGGAACGGCTGTAAAGTCTGCAATGTCCTGCTGCATTACATGAATCCGAGTTTTTACGCCAGCTTTGCGAATGTTTTCTTCAGAAAGCCGGATGGCTTCCGGGTCGCAGTCGAAGCCGTATGCTTCAAAGGTGGTATCTCGCCGAATGGCGGCAATTGCTTCTGCACGGGCATTTGCCCAGACAGATGCCGGAATACAATCCCAGCGTTCCGCTGCAAAGTGGCGGTGTAAGCCCGGGGCAATGTGCATGGCTTTGAACGCTGCCTCAATCAGCAGTGTACCGCTGCCGCAGAACGGGTCGCAGACGACACTATTTTGCTTGACCCGTGCCAAGTCAACAATGCCAGCGGCAAGGGTTTCCTTGATGGGGGCAGCGTTGGCGTTTCTCCGATAACCTCGCTTATGCAGTCCAACACCAGAGCTGTCTAAATAGATGGTTGCGATATTCTTGCGGATAGAAAACTGAATCTGATGTACCGCACCGCTTTCCGAAAACCAGCTGGTCTGGTATTTCTGCCGCAGGCGTTCTACAGCTGCCTTTTTCAAGATGGACTGGCAGTCCGGAACGCTGTGCAGTTTGGAATCCAGTGCGTGCCCCTTAACTGGGAACGCATCATCTTTTCCAATCCACTCTTCGAGCGGCAGCTTTTTCATGCCTTGAAAGAGCTCCTCGAAGTTATAAGCTGGAAAACTGCCGAGTTGAATGAGAACCCGTTCCGCAGTGGAAAGACAGAGGTTTGCCATTGCCAAAAGGTGATAATCGCCCCGGAATAAGATTCTGCCGTCCTGTACTTGAATCTGTTCTGCTCCCAGTTTTTTCAGTTCAAAGTGAAGCGTATGCTCCAGACCAAAATGACACGGGCAGCACATCCAAAATGTATGTTGCATGGTGGTATTCCTTTCTGTTATAAGAAGATCATTTTTGAAAAAAGAAGCACATCATTTTAGTTGCTGTGCTTCTTTTTTGGGGTTGTACGAATTGGATTTTATTCGGAGGACTCTCCGCCGGAATCGCCGCCGGAGGATGCTCCGCCACTGTCACCGCCACTGTCACCGCCAGCATTGCCGCCACCGGAATCGCCGCCGCTGCTCTGGTTGCTATCGCCGCCGGAGCTGTTGGAATTGTTTTCATTTCCGCCATTGCCTTGGCTGCTGTGGTCGGTGTTGCTGGAGCTTTCAGAACTTTCGCTGCTGTTGCTATTATTGGTTGTGTGATTGTTGTTGGATGGTGTTGTAACTGCTGGAGCAGTATAGTGGTTGCCGTCACAAACGGGAGCGTTTGTGGATTTCCAGTAGCCGACACCCAGTTTCTTGCAGTTTGACCCTGCAATTTTACCGGTTTTTGCACACACATAGCCTTCTACCACATCATCGTTGCTCGGATAGCTTGCACCTGTATCCAACTGGTCAGCGTATTCACCAATGATGTTATACCAGATTTGGTCGGATTCAAGGGATTCCGGCAACGATTGCCGTTCGGTGTATCCAATCCAAACACCGCTGACGAAATCTTCGGTCATGCCGACAAAGGTCAAGTCATACCAGTTTTCAGTTGTACCGGTTTTTCCGGCAACGTGTTTATTCTGTAACTTTGCCTTGTCGCCCGTGCCGTTTTCAACAACATTTTGCAGCAGCTTATTCATGACATAAGCGGTTTCGCTGCTGACTGCCTTTCTCGGGCTGCCATCATTTTCATAGATGAGGGTATCTTCACCCTGTTTTACCCATTTAATGCCTTGAGTGGAGGATACCGTTATCCCGCATTGGCAGGCGTACCGTTTGCACTG
>OLNF01003677.1_pt1 | contig 10994 bp, 11 predicted proteins | sample 1673061 | NCBI WGS metagenome assembly OLNF01 (sample SAMEA3136751, study PRJEB25190) | human gut metagenome | reverse complement strand
CTACTTCTGCTCCATTAATAGAGGCCGGTTTGGATACGTTGAGACCTTTTCCTCCCGGAACATAGGAACATTCCTTTACCCGGTTTACTTCTCCAACTTTAAAATCATCCACCACATATCTCTTATCGATTGCGGCATTTAAGGTTACTGTAAGTATCATTTTAATCTTCCTCGTTTGATAAAAGAATCTTTCCTTTTACAAGTCCCGGTGTCTTAAATAACTGAAATGCTTCCTGTGCCTGACTCATCGGGATTTTTTTGTAAATGAATCCCGGATCAAATTTCAGCTGTCCTGTTGCAAAATAATGTGCGGTCAGATCCCATTCACGTCCCGGGAACGGTGCACTGTAGGACATCCAGGAACCAGTCAGTTTGAATTCTTTGCGGTTCATATTTTCCCACTGTGCCGGTGTAAATGTCAGATTCTCGTGAGGAGTTCCGATAAAGCAGACGTGTGCTTTGTTTGCAGCCAGTTCAAATGCCATATGCATTGTCGGAACCTGTCCCGCTGTCTCAAATACGAAACCATACCCCTTACCACCAGTGATCGCCATGGCTTTTTCCATGTAGTCATCTTCTTTTGTGTTGATGACTTCGTCCGCACCAAGACGTTTTGCAAGTTCCAGACGTTCATTGCTGATATCAAAGACAACTACCTTTTTGGCGCCAAAGATCTTCGTCCACTGCATGGTAAACATTCCCACGGTGCCACCGCCGAGGATCGCCACATACTCTCCTCCGTGATAATCATTCTGGAACACTCCATGGATTGCAACCGTTGCAGGCTCAAACATGGCACCCTGTTCGTACGGAACACTGCTGTCAAAAGGAACTGCATTCTGTTCCGGAACTACCACATAGTCTGCATTACTTCCCTGCTGTCTGGATCCGATGAAGCTGTAATGCTTGCAGAGGGAAAAATTGCCCTGCTGGCAGTCATCACATTTCATGCATGGGAGAAGCGGTGCGCCTGACACACGATCACCAACCTTCACCTTGGTCACGCCTTCGCCAACTTCTACTACATCACCGGAGAATTCATGTCCGAGTACGATCGGATAAAAATGAACTCCATGATTCAAGACACGAGGGATGTCAGATCCACAGATACCGGAATATCTGACTTTGATCTTAACGGTTCCTCTGGTCACCTCTGGTTCTTCTATTTCCTGGTATTGTACGTTCTCATTTGCAACTACTACTGCTGCTTTCATAATATATATTTTCTCCTTTCATATATTCTGTTTTGCTGTCATCATATGGGCCAGAGACTTGTAAAGTTCAAGGTAGGTCTGATAAGTCTGGTCGTAGATGACTTTGTTCTCCGGGTCTGGTTCATGGCGGCGGGTTTCTTTTACAGTAAGTGAAACTGCTTCATCATAGTCTTTGTAGACCCCAACTCCGACTCCTGCAAGGAGAGCCGCTCCAAGTGTGGTTGCCGTATCGGATGCTGGCACTATCATCGGTTTTCCTGTGATGTCGGATTTGATCTGCGTCCAGAGAAGAGAGTTCGCAGAGCCACCCATAGCTCTTAAGACTTCCACCTCTGCCCCGGCTTCTTTCGCCACTTCCAGATTATGTCTCAGAGAAAACGCGACACCTTCCATGCAGGCACGGACCATATGTCCTTTGGTCTTGGCAAAGTCAAGCCCATAAAAAACTCCCTTGGCGTATGGATTCCAAATTGGAGATCGTTCCCCGGACATATATGGAAGGAATACCATTCCATCACAGCCCGGTGATACTTTTGCGGCAATCTCGTTCAGCTGACTGAGGGAGGACATTCCTGTCTGTTCCTTCATTATCCGCTCATAATCCGCAAATTCACGCTCGAACCAGCGCATAACACCACCACCTCCGGTGGTTCCTCCCTGAAGGAGCCACTGTCCCGGAACCACGTGATAGCCAAGGATCAGTCTGGGATCTGCCTTGTACTCATCCATGCAGATGCTCATTCCGCCGGCCTGTCCTCCCTGCTCCTGTGTCTCACCCGGATGGATCACTCCAGCCCCCAGTGTTCCGCATGCCGCATCCAGACCACCGGCAACAACCGGTGTTCCCACAGCAAGGCCGGATTCCTCCGCCGCCTTCTCTGTAACTGTTCCCACAACATGATCACAGGCACAGATCTCAGGAAGAAATTCCATGGGAATCCCAAGCTTTCTGCACATATCCTCATCCCAGGCTGCCTTTCTCATGTCAAAGCAATGCAGGCCATAGCCCTGGGAAACATCCTGGCTCATCACACCCGTCAGCTTATATGCAATGTAGCTGTTAGACTGCAGGATCTTGTGGATCCTTTGGTACACCTCCGGGAGATTTTCTTTATACCAGAGGATCTTTGCAGTTGTGTAGGACGGCTGAAGGGAATTACCGGATACTTCAAAAATCTGCTCTGCCCCGATCTCTTCATTCAATCTGTCACAGATAGACTGTGCTCTGGTATCCATCCAGATCGGAGTGTTTGTCAGTACATTTCCGTCCTTATCCATGGCAATGGCGCTGCTGAGGTAGTTGGCTCCGGTGAAGGGGATGCCGAAGGCTTCCAGGGTGGCCTGGACACGGCCATCCTCGCCGCAGCTGCCGTGGAGCGCCAGAAAGACGATGTCTGCCGTCTGGCACAGCTCCAGCACGCCCACGCCGAAGTAGCTCTCGCTCTGCCACTGACGTGCCGCCTTGATCTTTTTCAAGTCCGGCGCCTGTCGGGACACTTTTTTCCATTCTTCGGGCACAGGGGCATCAAAGAGGGCTTCGCTGGTTCCGTCATACCCTTCCAAGCCCATATATAAATCCACCAATGCCACACGATGTCCCTTTCTCCGCAGCGCTTCTGTAATCAGCGTGCCGGAAGAGAGGGAGACGTTCCGTTCGTCACTGAGGCCACCGGCCAATACAACAATTTTCATCTATTTTGCGCTCCTTATCCGCAATCAAGCTTATACGCATACATATTGCAGTATAACACAACTCTTTTTCCGATACAACCAAAAACCGTCCTTCCTATGCACGGTCTAGGGAATTGCGTCCCCGCAGGCAATCTGATATAATGGAGCGGCATACTTCTATCGCCGTTTAGAAAGGACGGGTTCCACATGAAAACTGCTGTGATCCAAATGCGCACCGTGCTGGATAAGACCCAGAACGTGGCGGATGCTGTGGCACAGATCGCCGCCGCCGCACAACAGGGGGCAGACCTGGCGGTGCTGCCGGAGATGTTCTGCTGTCCCTATCAACATAAGTATTTCCGTCCCTATGCCGAGCCCGCCGGCGGTGCGGTCTGGCAAGCCCTTTCTGACGCCGCCCGTGCCAACCACATCTGGGTGGTAGGCGGTACCTTCCCCGAGTTGGACGGGGAGAAGCTCTATAACACCTGCTTTGTCTTTGATCGAGAGGGCAGACAGGCGGCACGGCACCGCAAAATTCACCTCTTCGACGCCGCCGTCAACGACGGCCCCCACTTCCAGGAGTCCGCCACCCTCTCCCCCGGCGACCAGCTGACCCTGTTCGACACCGAGTTCGGCAAGCTGGGCGTCTGCGTCTGCTTTGACATCCGCTTCCCCGAGCTGTTCCTGCTGATGTCCAAGGCGGGCGCCCAAGCGGTCATCGTCCCCGCCGCCTTCAGCCTGGCCACCGGTTCCGCTCACTGGGAGCTGCTCCTGCGCAGCCGTGCTATGGACGCCCAACTGTTTACCGCCGGTGTCTGTCCGGCACGGAACGAGAAGGGCTACATCGCCTACGGCCACTCCCTGGCCTGCTCCCCCTGGGGGGAGATCCTGGCTGAGGCAGACTATGCCCCGGAGATGCTCTTGGTGCAGATGGACTTCGCCAAGCTCCAGGACGCCCGCAATCAGCTCCCCCTGTTCCCCGCTCGGCGGAATGATTTGTATCAGCTCAACTGGCTCAAATAAAGGCGCAAAACAGCTGACCGGTTCGGTCAGCTGTTTTGCGTAATCCACTCTGCCGCTTCCGCCAGCAGAGCGTCCTTCTGATTTTCCAAACGCCCGTCCAGCACCTGCTGGAACAGTTGTTCCAACAACACTCCCATGGGCGCTCCGGGCTTCATGCCCAGGGCGATCAGCTCCCGACCGCCGATGGCCAGGTCGCTTTTCTGGAAGCAGGCATCTGCCGCCCGAAGGGCATCCACACGGGCATAGCCTACCAGCAGCAGCCCCATCTTGGCCGGCACCGTCTCCGGCGCTTGCGCCTTGACGTCCGCCTCCACCACCTGCAGCAGCTGCCGCACCCGTTCCTCCCCCAGCTGTGCCAACAGGCGCAGGGTGAAGGGACGGTAGAACCGCCTGGCTCGGTCGTGCCACTCCACCAGGGTCACCACCGCATCCATCGTCTCTCGGTCGCACCGAAGGCGCGTCAGGATATCCCGGGCCATTTGGGCGCCCACGCCGCTGTGGCCGATACAGTGGCCAACGCCCGCCTCGTCCAGGGCGAAGGTATAGGGCTTGCCGATGTCGTGAAAGAGCATGGCCAGGCGCAGGGTGGGGTCGGGAGCGATGTTGGCCATAGCGTGAAGGGTGTGCTCCCAGACGTCATAGCAGTGGTGGGGATTCCGCTGCTCCATGTCGAACATGGGGGCGATCTCTGGCAAAAAGACCGTCAAGATGTCCCGATGTGCCCGAAGCATCTCTGCCGCACCGTCACCGACAAGGATGCCCTTGAGCTCGGAGAAGATGCGCTCCTGGGCGATGTAGTGGAGCTGCTGTTTGCACCGATGCATGGCCTGAGCGGTCTCCGCCTCGATGGGGAACCCGTACCGCGCCCCAAAGCGCAGCGCCCGCAAAATGCGCAGGCCGTCCTCCTGAAACCGCTCCTCCGGCACGCCCACACAGCGGATGAGGCCGCTCATTAAATCCTCCTGGCCGCCGAACCAGTCCACCACGCCGGTATCCGGATGGTAGGCCATGGCGTTGATGGTAAAGTCTCGGCGTGCCAGATCTTCTCGGATATGGCCTACGAACTGGACTTGATCTGGGTGTCGGTGGTCGCTGTAACCGCCCTCCGTCCGGAAGGTGGTAATCTCATACCCTTCTCCTTCCCAGCGCAGCAGCACCGTACCATGCTGGATACCGGTCTTGTACACGTTGTGCGCCGGAAAGCAGGCGATGACCTGCTCCGGCAGGGCTGAGGTGCAAATGTCCCAGTCGTGAGGCTCCTGCCCCAGCAGAGCGTCCCGAACGCAGCCTCCTACCACATAGGCCTCATACCCCGACCGGTTCAGTTGTCTCAAGATCTCCTCCACCGGCTGGGGCAGCCGGATGGCTGCCAGGTCAATGCTTGCTGTTATGGCTTCCGCCCTCTGTGACATCCTGCCACCACTCCTTCCACTCTGTTGTCAGGCTCTTTTCCTTGCAGATGACGGTGCAGACCGCCTTCCCATCCCCCGCCTGGGCAGTGATCTTGCACTTGCCCGGCTTCAGGGCAGTGACCACTCCGTTTTTCACCTTGGCCACCTTGGGCTTAGAGCTCTTCCAAGTCACTTCTCCGCTCCAGTTGGTGGGGGAAGTCTCCGCCTGTAGGATGGTCATGGTGCCCACCTCTAATGTGACACTGGAGCGATCCAGCCGGACGGAGGACAGGGCAACTGCGCCGCAGGTGACGGCGCAGGTCGCCTTCTGCTTGTCCGCCTTGGCCGTGATGGTACACGTTCCCGGTGCTACCCAGGTCACCAGCCCATCAGAGACGGTGGCTACATCGGGGTCGCTGGACGTCCACTCCACTGTGCCCGCCCAGGTCTTGGGGGTGACGGTGGGGGTCAGGGCGGCATACTGGTTGCCGTTTAAGTACAGCTCCTTGCTGCTGAGCTGAAGTTTATCCGCCTTCACTGGGTTGACAATGACCAACCCACGGGCTTCCGCCCGATTGCCCGCCTGGTCGGTGACGGTGTAGATGGCGGTATAACTGCCCACCTGCTTGTGATTGACATAGATATCACTGACCTGGACGGCGTCGGTCAGGTCGCCGTCCACCACATCCACCGCCTTGACCGCTTTTTTGTAGTCGATCTTCTTGCCCACGGTGGTCTTAATGGTTTTTACTGTCAGCTCCGGCGGGGTCTTGTCCACCGCCGTCACGGTCACCGTTTGCTGGACACGGTTACCCTTGGCATCCATCGCTTCTACGGTCACTGGGAAGGTGCCTGTCTTGGGGAAGGTGATGCATTTGCCGTCCTGGGATACCGCTCCGTCACCGGACAGGGTCACCTCATAGCTGCTGTGATCCGCCACGCGCGCCACCAGTTCTTCCACCGTGACCGCCCTGCCGCACTCCGCCTGATAGGTCGCCACGGTGGTCAGCTCTGGCGGCTGCCGGTCGCTGAGCAGGTACCATCCCCCCAGACCTAGCGCTGCCACCACCAGGACAGACACCACAATGAGGATATGCTTTCTCTGTTTCATATGTCCCTCGCTCTGTTTTCTGTTGAGAAGTAAATATTGTAATTAAGATTATTATAGCACAGTCCCTGCCCTCTTTTCAATCTGCTGCGGTTTTCCAATGGTTGCGTTTTCCGCCCAGCGTGGTACAATAGGGAAAACAAACCGGAAAACGGAGGGAACCGCTATGCACTGGTACACCATCCAAGAGACCCTGACCCACACCGACCACCCACCCCAACCGGAAACTCCGGCGGTGGTGCTGCTGACATCGGAGGAACTGGATCACCACCCTACCCTGCCCGGTCTGGAGACGGTATTGCTCCACACTCCCTCCGCCCAAGACGCCAAGGTGTGCAAGGCGGATGTGCGGTGGGACTGCCTGTCCGGCACCCTGGTGCTGCCTCGGCAGGAAAAGGATGAGGGGCGCACCACCTACGGCTACCTGATCGCCCAGAACCGGGTGGTGCTGGTGGACGACGGGGACACGGCGCCCGGTCTGCTCCGGCACATCGTCCGCGAGAAGCGTCCGCTGATGGGCAGCGTGGGACGATTCGTGTACGCCTTCTTCAACCAACTCGTTGCTCGAGATCTGCACCACCTGGAGGAGATCGAGGATCGTGCCCAGGCACTGGAAGATCAAGTGCTGAACAACCAGCTCAAGGAGTTCACCGCCCCCATGACCGCCCTGCGGAAGGAATCCACCGCTTGGTTCCGCTACTACTCCCAGCTGGACGACGTGGCCTGTGAGCTGCGCAAGAACGACAACGGCTTCTTCTCCCAGGAGGAGACGCTGCTGTTCCAGATGTTCGAGGATCGAGTCATCCGCCTGCGGGAGGAGTCCCAGCTGCTGCGGGAGTATTGCGCCCAGATCCAGAATATGTTCCAAGCGGAGATCGGCATCCGCCAAAACCACATCATGCAGATCCTCACCATCGTCACCACCATCTTCCTCCCCCTCTCCCTGCTGGTGGGCTGGTACGGGATGAATTTTCAGGGGATGCCCGAGCTGAGCTGGAAGTACGGCTACCCAGCAGTCATCGGGGTGAGCGTGCTGTTCCTCCTCTTGAGCTTGTGGCTGTGTAAGAAGAAAAAGTTTTGGTAACAGAAGCATAGAAAGCAAAAAGCGAAACTCGTGTTGAGTTTCGCTTTTTTGTTTGGGTGATACCTGGGTAGGTAAGGTGCAACTCGCCTTCGAACACATCAGCGCTGTAGATACCGAAAAGCAATAATACCTGCATAGGTAAGGTGCAACGGCAAACCCACCGTTTTTCACCCTCATCATACCAGAAACCAGCACATTTGTCAATCTATCCCGCAATCCTTTTTCAAAAAGTGAAAAACACACCCAAATGGTTCGCACCCCCACGAACCAAAGACGGAGACCCGCAAGGAGCCTCCGTCTTTTCCGTTTGCCTGTGTCGCACCCCTAGCCTCGCAGAGTTCCGGCAGGATGCCGGAATAAATTCTAATCTGAAAAAAGTGGCGGCGTGTACGTCACTTTTTTCTCATCTCAGACGGGTAAGTGTGCGAGCAAAGCGAGTGCATGCACCCGGCTGCAACCTCAGCAAAATGCAAGCATTTTGCTGACTTTTTTACTTCTTCTTACAGAAAGAAGAACACTGGGTGCAGTCACAGTTCTGCGGCTCGGTGCAGTCACAACAACCGACCTGAATGCCGTTCAGGGTGCAGTAGTTCTGACGACCAGCGTGGTAGTCACAAGTGGTGACGTTGCACTTGATGCTGTGGTTTACCTGATCCATATCCCTTTCGCCTCCTTTGGTTTGGCTCCTTTAATATGAACCAGTTCGAGGGCTTTTATTCCTCCCCCACTGCTTCCAGCTGTTTTTTTGCCAGCTCCACATAGTGCTTGGCGTCCGCAATCGTGTACGCCCGCTGTTCCTCGGTGGTGGGCTTGAGCACCTTCCCCGGCAGCCCCACCACCAGGGCGTTGTCCGGCACGGTCATGTTCCCCGCCACCACGGCGCCGGCGCCGATAATGCAGCCGCTGCCGATCTTGCAGCCGGAGAGAAGGGTGGCGCCCATACCGATAAGGCTGTTGTCCCCCACCGTGCAGGAGTGGACAATGGCGCCGTGGCCGATAACCACGTTTTTGCCTACATGGACAGGCGAACCGCTGTCACAGTGGAGCACCGCAGCGTCCTGGATGTTGGTGCGGGCGCCGATGACGATTTCAGCCCCATCGGCACGGATGACCGCACTGTACCACACGTTCACGTCCTCTGCCAAGGTGGCCTTGCCCACGATGGTGGCGTTCTCCGCCACTCGGACGGTGGGGTGCAGGTTGGGCTTGTGGCCTTCATATTCTTTGATGAGCATAGTGAAACTCCTCCTATGTGCAAAAATTCTGCCCCCATTATACGCAATCACCGATACCAACGCAAGGCATCTGTGGAATGGGTGCTGCGTAAAATCAAACCGGTCAGGAGAAAATCCACGATCAGGAGCAATCCCACAGGCAGCAATAGGATATCCGGCAGGGCGGACACCAAGCGTTGGACGATGGGATGCACCACCGGCAGGAGGAACACGCTGAGCAGACCCCACAGGAGGGTGAAGGGCAGGCAGACCCGTCCGTTTACGTTGCCGGGCAGGTCGTGATAGTTCCAAAAGGTGACGCCCCAGGCTTTTTCATAAAAAACGCTGCACAGATATTCCACCCCCGTGGCCACCGCTGCTGCGGTCAGAAAGACCGAGATGGGACTCCGAAAAGGCAGCAGGGCGATAACCACAGCGCCGATGCCGTAGACGGGACACAGCGGGAGGAACAGGCGGCATTTCCGGTCTGGCTTGGCCGAATGGGTCAGGCGGGCGTAGAGGACTTCCCCCACGAAGCCCAACAGGCTGTAGCAGAGCAGATACCAAATCAATTTCATCTTAATCACCACCCATCAGTTTGGACAGCTGGGCGAAAACCATACAGAAATCCCGTCTCTTTCTCGGAAAAGTCCGTCTTATCCCCAGTTGTACCAGGGGGAAAGCTGTGATAAAATGGGGAAAATCAATGTGGAATGGAAAGGGGCTTTTGCAGATGAGTTTTCGGCATTTGATTGATTTCGGTGACCTGTCCCGGGCGGAGTGGGAAGATCTATACCAGCGCTGCGCCCAGATCATGGACGACCCGGCGTCCTTCGCCCAGGCGTGCAAGGGACGCATCCAGGCCAACCTGTTCTTTGAACCCTCCACCCGAACGAAATTTTCCTTCCAGGCCGCCATGCTGCGCCTGGGCGGCACGGTGTTCGGCTTTGACAACCCCAACAACTCCTCCGCCGTCAAGGGGGAGACGTTGAAGGATACCATTAAAATGGTTTCCGCCTACGCCGACGTCATCGTTATGCGCAACCCCAAGGAGGGCGCCGCCAAAGCGGCGTCCCTGTACTCGGAAGTGCCCGTCATCAACGCTGGGGACGGCGGCCATATGCACCCCACCCAGACCCTGGCCGACCTGACTACCATCCAGCGCTATCGGGGCGCCATCGACGGTGTGTCCATCGGCCTGTGCGGCGACCTGAAGAACGGGCGCACCGTCCACTCCCTCATCAAAGCCCTGGCCAAATTCGATGATGTGAAATTCTACCTCATCTCCCCCCGTGAGCTGGCCATCCCCGACTATATGCGCAGCTTTATGCAGGAGCGTGGGCTGTGGTTCCGAGAGGTCACCGGCCTGGAGCCGGTGCTGCCTCGCCTGGATGTGCTGTATATGACCCGCATCCAGCAGGAACGCTTCTCTGACCCCTTGGCCTATGAGCGGAACAAGGGGGTATATGTGCTCACCCAGCGAAAACTGGCACGGGCAAAGCCGGATATGATGATCCTCCACCCCCTGCCCCGGGTGGACGAGATCGCCCTGGATGTAGACAACGACCCTCGCGCCCTGTACTTTGAGCAGGCTCGGTGCGGGATGTACGCCCGCATGGCGCTGTTGATGGATTTGTCCTGCCAGCCCCACCGCCGGCCGGAGCCAGTGGCCATCGGCACCCATCAGCTTTGCCGCAACCCCAACTGCATCACCCTCACCGAGCCCTATCTGCCCCCCCTGGTAAAGGAGACGCCAGAAGGCCGTTGCTGTGCCTTCTGTGACCAGCGACTGCCAGAGGAGGAATAAATCCAGGCGCAGGAGGGAACTTGGCTGAAAAATTTCCCCGGAAATATGGAAAAAACGGTTGACAAGCCTGTGTTTTCTGTGATAGAATACACGGGCTGGCAAGCGAGAGTGCGGGTGTAGTTCAATGGTAGAATCCCAGCCTTCCAAGCTGGCTACGTGGGTTCGATTCCCATCACCCGCTCCATATGCGCCTGTAGCTCAGTTGGATAGAGCAACTGCCTTCTAAGCAGTAGGCCGGGGGTTCGAGCCCCTCCAGGCGTGCCATCCTGCTTAGCTAGGACATTTTTCATGCCCTTGTTTGCCGCTTCCCTTCCCTACGTTGCTGTTTATAGCAGTCGTGCCTTTCTTTATGGTGGGTATAGCTCAGTTGGTTAGAGCGCCAGATTGTGGCTCTGGAGGCCGACGGTTCGAATCCGTCTACCCACCCCATTTTTCTTCTTGGTCAAAGAACGGTCAGAGAGAGTATCCGCTCTGTCTGGCTG
>OLNF01003675.1_pt1 | contig 10997 bp, 8 predicted proteins | sample 1673061 | NCBI WGS metagenome assembly OLNF01 (sample SAMEA3136751, study PRJEB25190) | human gut metagenome | reverse complement strand
GATGTAGCTGACCCAGAAATCTGCCGGGAAGCCGCTGATGTACTCGCCCATCTGGAACACACGCTTCTTGATCTTGAGTGCGGCCTTCTGCCGGAACACCTGATACACCCAGCCCATCTGTTCGGCCATGCGGAACAGGCGGCGCTCCGGGGTCAGGCTTTCCCGGATCTCATGGTCGAGCTGCTTTGCAAAGCTGTGGAGCCGGGCCTGCGGTTCCAGCTGCAGGGACATCTGAAAGGACGCAATGCAGTTGTACAGGGCATGCGGCACCCCCAGCGCCGCACGGGTGTCGGCGGCATAGCTGTACACAAGGTCGTTCTTTTCCAGATACCGCTGCGCTGCCTGGCAGGTCAGCCCCATGAGAGCGCTGAAGGGCTTCACGCCCTCCTTCTGCGCCAGATCCACAAGGCTCTGCCTGTCCAGCCGCAGCCGCTGAAAATGGGGCGTGCCCTCGTGGATCTGCAGCACGTCCTTCTGCATGTCGTTGGCCACCTGGCTCTCCGGGTAGCGGGCCAGCAGCTGTTCCACATCATAGGGCGGGTCAGAGGCAAGGGCCTCGCACACAAAACCGGCGTTGGAGCGCAGGTTGCAGTAGAGCTTGAGCAGCAGGGTGAAAAAGGGCGCGCTGCCCCGGCCATCGGCCAGGAAGTGGAACCAGTCCAGATAGACCGTGTTTCCCTCATAGCCCAGCGAGAAGAGATAATCGTTCGTCTCCTCGGGGATCTTTGGCTGGGTGCTGCCCTGCCGCACACGGCAGGGGGCAGTGTTGGGCTCCAGACGGGCCTCCCGCTTTTCCCACACCACATGGCAGAAATAATATTCTGCCAGCGGGCGGGCCGCATCCAATGCCTGCTGCAGAAGGGCCGGGTCAACGGCCTCCTTCAGCGTGGCCTGATAGCGGCAGAGGACCTGATTTTCACGGTAGTAGTAGACGATGCCCTGAAACACCGCACGCTGCTCTGCATTCATCCGGAATTTACCCCGCGTTCTCGGCCAGATAATCGGCCAGATCGCCGATGGTCACAAAGTTGCGCAGCTCCTTTTCGGGGATGCGCAGGCCAAAGGTCTCTTCCAGATCGGCCACGACGGTCAGGATCTCCATAGAGGACAGATCCAGATCATCCATCATCACGCTGTTTTCGTTGACATCCTCGGGCGAGATCTCTGCCACATCCTCCAGAATTGCCAGGATCTGAGACATGATTTCTGCTCTTTCCATCAAAAAATCTTCCTTTCCGTGAGGGATTTTTTTTCGCCTGCAAGGGCGCAGTTTCAGTATGCCACGCGCCGGGCCGGTTTAGCCAGCCGGCGGGGCATTCCTGTGTTTTATAATACCTGTTTTATGGAGGAAATGCAACACACCGACCGCCCGGTTTTGCGCTTTTTTTACAATTTCCGCGCTTACCTGCGCAGCAGCTTGCCCATGGCGTTGCGGGGCAGGGGCTCGGTGCTGAACTCCACCGCCGTGATCCGCTGGTACAGCGGCAGGGTACGGTTCAACCCGGTGATAAAGGCCCGGACCTCCGCCTGCTTTTCCTCGGCACAGCAGATCAGCGCGCCGATCTTTTTGCCCATCTCCTTGACCACGCACTCCTGCACCTCAGGGCAGGCGTTGAGCTTTCTTTCCAGCTCCTCGGGACTGACGTTCTCGCCGGTGCCCAGAATGATCAGGTTCTTCTTCCGGCCCACCATGTAGTAATAGCCGTCCTCGTCCTCACGGGCCAGGTCGCCGGTGTGGAGCCAGCCGTCTTTGTCGATGATCTCGGCGGTGGCTTCGGGATCCTTATAGTAGCCCAGCATCACACAGCCGCCCCGGATGCAGATTTCGCCGGTCTCATCCAGCTTGTACTCACAGTGGCCGTCCGGCTTGCCCAGCGCCCGGATATGGGGCTCTGCCTGGGCGTAGTTCACCAGACCATCGCCGCAGGTCTCGGTCATGCCGTAGCACTGGGTGATGTACATGCCGTTTTCCACCAGACCCAGCAGCTCGCTGTCGAACATGGCAGAGCTGCCGCAGGGGTTCCACAGGCCGTTCAGCTTATCGGCGCGGCCGCGCTTGACATCCTTGTAGATGCTCTCCATCAGCACCGGGGCCACGGCAATGGAATCGCTGTGCATCAGGCCCAGATCCCGGTAGAAATTCCGCAGGTCACTGCAAAGGTTCAGGGCCCAGCCCTTGAAGGGCCAGGAGAACAGGCAGATAAAGGTGCCCAGATGGAACAGGGGCAGGATGGCAAAGTTGCTCAGGACATCGTTTTTGTCCTCGGGCAGCTGCCGGTGCTTGAAGTCCAGCAAGTGGTCGCCCATGGCAACGTGCATCTGCATCACGGTAAAGAAGTTCCGCTCTGCCAGCATCACGGCCTTGCTGCGGCCGGTGGTACCGGAAGTGAACAGCATGACCATCAGGGCATTGGGGTCGATCTTCTTTTCCAGCCCGCCGGGCGCGGTGTCCTTCCAGACATCCATCGGCCACAGGCGTTCCCCATACGCAGCCTCCAGCTGATCACGACAGCCGTAGTCCACCCCATCGTTCAGGATGAGGGCAGGCTCTGCCAGCTCCAGCTCCCAGTTCAGCTCATCCCAGGTCTTTTTCTGGTTCATCGTTACCAGAACAGCCCCGGCCAGCACAGCGCCAAAGGTATTCACGCCGTACTCATAGCAGTTCCGGCTCAGCAGGACCACCCGCTTACCCTCCACCTCCGGGATGTTCCGGGCAAACCAGGCAGCGGCGCGGCGGATATCCTGTACATACTCGGCATAGGTCTTTTCCTTCACGGTGCCGGTGGCATCCTCTACCCAGCGGAAGGCCACCCGCCCGGGGAATTCCCGCTCCATTGTCCGGGTGACAAGATCATAGACATTGTTTACCATGGTCTGCTCCTTTTTCTCCCGTTTGATTTTACTTGCGCAGCAGCTTGCCCAGCGCGTTGCGGGGCAGGGGCTCGGCGCTGCATTCTACAACGGAGATGCGCTTGTACATGGGCAGGGTGCGGTTCAGCTCGGTGACAAAAGCCTTCACCTGCTGCTGCTTGTCATCCTCACAGCAGACCACGGTGCCGATCTTCTTGCCCATCTCCTTGACGATGCACTCCTTGATGGCATCGCACTTGCCCAGCAGCTTTTCCAGCTCCTCGGGGCTGACGTTCTCGCCGCTGTCCAGAATGATGAGGTTCTTCTTGCGGCCGGTCATATAGTAGTAGCCTTCCTCGTCCACGCGGGCCAGGTCGCCGGTGTGGAGCCAGCCGTCCTTGTCGATGGTCTCGGCAGTGGCCTCGGGATCCTTATAGTAGCCCAGCATCACGCAGCCGCCGCGGACGCAGATCTCGCCGGTCTCGTCCACCTTGACCTCACAGAAGCCGTCCGGCTTGCCCAGGGCACGCAGGTGGTCGCCCTCCTGGGTCACGTTCAGCAGGCCATAGCCGGCCAGCTCGGTCATGGAGTAGCACTGGTTGATGTAGAAGCCATTCTTCACCAGATCGCTCAGGATGGCGGGATCGAGGATGGCAGAGCTGCAGCTCAGGTTCCACAGACCGTTCAGGCGGTCGGCATGGCCGCGCTTGACCTCGTTGCAGATCATCTCCACCAGCACCGGCGGGGTAGACATGGCATCGCTGTGCATCAGGCTCATATCCCGGCGCAGGTCGCGGGCATCACAGCAGAGATTCAGGGTCCAGCCCTGTATGCCATAGACAAAGTAGCAGATGAAACCGGCCAGATGGAACATGGGCACCAGCGTAAAGTGGCTGAAGGTCTGGTCGAGGTACTGGGGTACCAGCCGCTCCTCATGGTCAAGGACGGACTTCAGGCCATCGATGTACATCTGGCAGGCGGTGAAGTAGTTCTTCTCGCTCAGCATCACACCCTTGCTGCGGCCGGTGGTGCCGGAGGTGAACATCAGCATCAGCAAACCCTCGTGGTCGATGCGGTTGACCATCTCAGCCTCAGGGGCAGCGGTCCAGGCATCCATGGGGCGGAGCTGAGCGCCGTAGAGTGCTTCCAGCTGGGCGCGGTAGCCGTAATCGATGCCATCATTGAAGATGAGGTCCGGCTCCACCATGCCCAGCTCATACTCCAGCTCGGCCCAGGTCTTGCCCTGGTTCAGGGTCACGATGACAGCGCCTGCCATCAGGGTGCCGAAAACGACCGCGCCGTACTCATAGTTGGTGCGGCTCAGGATGACGATCTTCTTGCCCTTGGGCTCGCCCAGCTCCTGCTGCAGGTAGCCGGTCGCTTTGCGGATATCCTGCACATACTGAGCGTAGGTCTTTTCCACCACTGTGTCCTTGCCCTCCACATAGCGGAACGCCACACGGTCAGCATACTTATTCTGCATCGCAGAGATCATATCAAAAACGGTCATCGGCATATTTGCCACGGTCACAACTTCGTTACAAGCCTTGTTTGCCATTATTTTACACTCCCTGTTTATTTTTGTTAAATTATTTCCTTTTGTTTCCGCCAAATGGAATCTTCTGGGCACTCTAGCCTAGAGTATACCGCATAGATGGCTTAAATGCAAGATTTAATTGCACAAATATGCAACTTAAGCTTGCATTCAATCTGTGCACCCGGATGTAAATCCTGCCTTTTGTTGCGGGCAAGCCGTGAGTGTGGTACACTTTTCCCGGTATCCGCCCACCGTGCTTTCTCCCTGCGTTTGATTGACAGCAAGGGCAAAAAGCATTATACTTATTATAAATATCTCTAATTTTTAACATGATGCGCCAAAAATCCGGCAATTCTGCCATCCCGGGGCGGGGTGCGGCGCAGAGGAGGACCTTTTTATGGAGGGAACCAAACGCCGTGCCGCAAATTCGCTGGGCATGTTCGATCTGCTCAAGGGTGTCGGCATGCTGACCATCGTCTTTGCCCACACCGGTGAGCTTTACCCCATGGGCGATGCCAGCCACATCAACCCGCTGACCTTTTGCATGTTCGCCTACCGCGAATCCCTGATGGCAGCCTTTTACATTGCCAGCGGCTACGGCTTCCGCAAGCGCTCCATCGGCAAGTGCATCGACCAGCAGTTCAAAACGCTGCTCAAGCCTTACATCTATACAGGCATTGCCACCACCGTGTTCCATTTTATCATCCATTACAGTCTGTTCGGCAGCCTGCACAACGCCACCTACGAGACCTACAAGGTGCTGGGCGGCTTTGCACTGGGCCTGCCCCACACGGCCACCTATTTCGGCCAGCTGTTCTTCTCCTGCGGCCCCATGTGGTATCTGCTCTCGCTGATGATCGCATGGATCCTGCTGGATCTCATCCTGAATATCTTCCCGGAGCAGTACATAAACTGGGCGGTGCTGGGTACCATGCTGTTAGGCTGGGGCATCTGTATCACCTGGGAGGCTCCTTTTTGCATCGGCCAGGGCATGGTCACCGTTCCGGCTCTGTATGTGGGCTACCTTGCCAAAAAGTATAAGATCTTTGAACAGCCTCTCCCGCCCCGTCTGCGCGGCGGGATGATCGCGGCGGCGCTGGCTGTGGCCGCACTGGTGCTTCTTACCAAGAGCACCGACTGCGTCTCGATGGCCGAGTGGACCTTCGGCCCCGTGAGCATCCTGCTGGATGCCGTGACGGGCCTGGGCATCCTTTCCATCGTCATCTGGTTCCAGCGCAGGGTGGAGAACGTTGTCACCCACGCCATCCAGGCCATTGGCCGCCGTTCGCTGTTCATCTTCTGCGTCCACACCGTGGAGCTCACGGCCATTCCCTGGTATCTGATGCCCCAGAAGTTTGCGGCTCACCCGGTGCTGGGCATGGTGCTGCAGTTCACCCTTTCGCTGGGCTCCACCCTGCTCATCTGCGAGCTGCTGGTGCGCCGCCGGGACCTGAAGTTCTGGCTCACCTCCCGCCGGGAGCAGAAGGCGGCGGAAGCGCCCCGCCGGCGCAGCGCCCGCACCGAAGCGCCTGAGCGTCATTTTGCGGCAAAACACTGATTTTTTGCGGAGGGGCTCCCTCTGCTGAAGTGAAATAATATTATGAGGAGAATCCGGTTATGAACAACGCAGCTCCTGAGAACACTGCGGCTCTGCAGGAAAAGATCGCCGAGCTGGAACAGCAGCTCAAGCTTTCGGACGAAGGTGCTTCCCATCTGGCAGAGCGCTGCCTTACCCTGGAACAGAAGGTGCAGTCCTACCTTGCGGCACACCCCCAGCGCGAGATGCACACTGACTCGCCCACTCTGCTGCAGCCGCTGCTCTATTATGATGCAGGCTTCGGCTTTTCGGAAAAGGACACCCTGACCGCACCCGACTGCACCACCGACGAGCTGACCGGTGCTGTGACCGCGACCTTTGAGCTGCCGGTGGCCGTGCAGGCCCTGCGGTTCGACCCGGGTGAGCTGCCCTGCTGCATCACCAACCTGATCTTTTCAGACGACCGCATCATCTGCGTGCCCACCAACGGCCTGAACCTTTCCGGCGGCAGTACCCTGTTCCTGGGCGATGACCCCAATTACCGGCTGGAGGGCACCACCCACTACCCCGCCGGGATGAAGCTGGTGGTGAGCTACGGCTACTTCCCGCTGGAGACCCTGACGGACGAGCCTTTGTTCTGCGCCGTGCTGCAGGGCGTGCAGCAGCTCCAGCTGCGCAAGGACAGCGAAAAGCAGCATATCCAGCAGCTGGAGCAGAATGCCGCGGCCCAGCAGCAGATGGTGGCCGCCCTGCAGCAGGAGATCGCACAGCTGCACCAGAAAAACGCCGATCTGCAGGCCCGGAGCAATGCCTACGAGACCTCGCTGGAAAGCGTGTTTTCCAGTAAAAGCTGGAAGTTCACTGCTCCCATCCGCAGCCTGATGCGCCTGTTCCACCGTGGAAACTGAGAAGCGGAACGGAGGAACAGCCATGTATAACAATTACACCCCCCTGCAGCAGCGTCAGCTGGCCCTGCAGGAGTACAGCAACACCCAGAGCACCTATCTGCTGGTCTGCGCATCGGCCCGCAGCACGGCCCTGAAAGCCACCCTGACTGACCAGCTCCACCGCAAGTTCCGGCTGGTGGACCGGCTGGAAGGAGAACTGACCGCAAGCGTGGACGGCGTGCTTCTGGCCGCCGAGGACGTGGAGCTGATGTCCACCGCCCTGATGTTCTTTGCCAAAGCCCTGCAGGATGGGGCGGATTACGCCGTCTGCAACGCTGTGTTCGGCTTTGGCGGGGCGACTGCCCTCTATCAGAGCCAGCCGCTGCAGGCGCAGAACCGCTGCGCCGTGGTCAGCCGCACCCTGCTGGAGCGCTGCCGCGCCGCCGCCCATGACCCCGAAAATGTGCCTGAGCTGCTGGCGCTGGCCGCGCAGCTCTGCACTAAGCCCACTCTCATCCCGCAGGCCCTGCTCCACTACGAACGCGGCATCTGCGCCGAGGATGCGTTTTCGGCCCACGGCAAACGTGCCTTTATTATGAGTCATGTGCTGGATATGACCGGTGCGCCCATCGTGCTGGTGAGTGCCGTGCCGGTGCTGCGCAGCATGGGGTATGAGGTACTTGTGCTGGGCCCCAGTGATGGCGGCTCCCTGCATCTCTTCCTGGATGCCGGGGCCTCGGTCACCACCCGGTCGTCCTGCCGCAATGTCTCCGATGCCTGGGGCATGGCTCTCTGTGCCGACTTCGTCATCGCCAACACGGTGGTCATGGCCCGGGCTGTCCGTGCCCTGAGCGGCACCGCCGTGCCGGTGCTGTGGTGGCTCCACGATGCCTTTGCAGGCTATCCCCACATTGCCCACCAGATCCCCACCCAGCTGGGAGAGAATGTCCGGATCTACTCGGTGGGCAGCCACGCCGCCAACGCCATGCACGCCGTGCGGCCCGAGTTCGAGATCCGGCCGCTCATCTACGGCCTGCCTGATTACGCGGCAGAGAACTTTGTCCGCACCGATCTGGGCTACAACCGCGGCCGCCCGCTGTTTGCCACGGTGGGCTCCTTTGAGCGCCGTAAGGGCCACGATATCTTCTGCAAGGCCATCCGCCTGCTGCCGCCCGAGATACGGGAGAAGGCCTCCTTTCTCTTTGTGGGCCAGGCCGCTGACAAGGAGATGATGGACTCCGTCCGCGCCCTGACCGCAGACTACCCGGAAAACGTGTACTACTGCAAGCGGCTCACCCGTGACGAGATCAAGAGCCTGATGGAGCAGTGCACCGGTTTGGTCTGCGCTTCCCGCGATGATCCCATGCCCACCTTTGTCACCGAGGGTCTGATCTTCGGCAAGCCGTCCATCGTATCGGAGCACACCGGCACCGCCGGGCTCATCTCCGAGGGGCGGAACGGCTTCGTTTACCACAACGACGACCCGCAGCAGCTGGCTGTCCTGCTGGAGCACGCCATTGAACACCCGGAAGAGCTGGCCTCCATGCGGACAGAATGCCGTAAAATGTACGAGCAGTATTATTCCAAGGAGGCTTTTGAGCAGACGCTCCGGGCTGCTGTGGAAGATCTGACAGCGAAAAAGTAACACAAAACCTCTCCGTCATTGCTTCGCAATGCCACCTCTCCTACTAGGGGCAACAGCAACAACCGCCGCCAGTGGCGGATAAAGGGCGTTGCTGTTGGGGCCGCGGCCAGCAAGACACAAGTGTTGTTTCCAACACGAAGTGGATGCTGGGTGCCGCAACCCGGGCTTGGCAAACGAAGTAAGCCTGAGAGGTTCTTTTTTATCATATCACACAAAGTGACGAGAAAAATTTTGTTTCAGTTCACAAAAACAAGGTTCCGCTGTGTTATACTGCAAGCAGTATCGTGAAAGGAGCCTTGTCCCATGGAACAGACCAACACCCCCCAGCAGCCCTCCCGCAAAAAGGCGATCCTTTCTCTGCTGGTGCTGCTGGCGCTGACCTGCGTAGTGGTTTTCATCTTCAGCAGTCACTGGGCCGAAATCTCCACCGCGCTGACCCAGCTCTCCCTCTGGCAGGTGCTGCTGGTGCTGGCCATCGGCCTGACATACCCCCTGCTTGAGGGAATCGTCTGCTGGCTCATCATCCGCTGCCGCCTGCCGGGCTTCACCCTGCGGCGCGGCATGGATGCCGCCTTTGTGGGCATCTTTGGCAACGTGGTCGGCCTGGGTGCCGGGGCTGTGCCCATGGAGTCCTATTATCTCTACCACTGCGGCCTGCCGCTGGGCCCCGGTGTGGGCCTGATGACCCTGCAATATGTATTCCACAAGACCACCGTTCTGCTCTATGCCACTGTGATGCTCCTGCTGCAGCACCGTTGGCTCGCCGCCAACACCTCCGGCGTGATGCACTATCTGCCCGCCGCCTACTGCGTGGTGGCGCTGGTCATCGTGACGCTGGTGCTGCTCTGTGTCTCGCCGCTGGTGCAGCGGCTGGCCCGCTGGGCCATGGGCTTTCTGCCCAAAACAAAACCGTGGCAGACCCGCCGGGAAAAGTGGCTGGAGCAGCTGGACACCCTGGCCACCGAGAGCCGCCTCCTGCTGGCCGACAAGGGCCGCTGTGCCCGCATCCTTGCCGTGCAGACCCTCAAGCTGTTTCTGATGTTCACCCTGCCGTGGTTCTGCATCCGCTTCATGGGGCTTTCCTGCGGGCTGAGCTTCTGGCAGGTACAACTGCTCACCAGCCTGATGCTCTTCCTTTCCAACGCCCTGCCCAATGTAGCAGGCATGGGCTCCATTGAAACAGCCTTTCTGCTGGTGTTCAGCAGCTTTATGACCAGCGGCGAGGCCATGAGCACCCTGATGCTCTTCCGCATCGCAAGCTACTATTTTGTGTTTGCCGCCAGCGCCGCAGGCACTTTTGCGGCGCAGAAGCATCTGGAGAACAGTTGACATCCTGCGCGTTCCGGCACTATAATGAGAGCGTACTCTTTGAAGATCTCTGGCCGCCCAGCTGTGCGGCCCGCCAAAGGAGAACGCCTTATGGAAAACAAAAGTCTCCGTTTTTATGCCATCATGGCCCTCTGGGTCGTGTTGTTCATGCTGTTATTCGTTTCCAACCGCCGCGTTGACCTGAAAACTGACATCAATAAAAGCACTTCCGTCTCCGTCAGCGTGGAGGATACCGTCAGCCTGAGCCCCTCTGTGGTTACCACCCGCGCCTATTCTGCGGGCGATGATACTTATCAGGCATTTTTCGAGATCCTGCAAAACGCGAGCTGCTACCAAAAGTTCAACCAGAATGTCCGCTCCTACTCCCACGACTACGAAGCGCATTCCATCACCCTGCGCTTTGCAGACGATGCCAGCCAGAACCTGCTTTTCACCGTCTATTCGGACGGGGTCTGCCAGGTAAACGGAAAGTTCGTCTTCCTCCGCTCCCCCGATGGAAACGCGGAGGCGATCTACCAGCTGCTGCGGGATGCGGTGGTGTAAAGAATGTTGTCCGCTCCCCGGGATGCGGCTGATCAACGACCGGAACAAAACAAAAATCGGGGCACTCAGGTGGTCAAGCTGAGTGTCCCGTTTTTGTTTTCATCTGCGCACAGTGCCGTACCAGAGCCCTGTGTGCCGCGCAGCGGATGCAGAGCAAACCAAAATGCTGCATCCTGCCAAGAAAAAGAGAGTATGGAATGGAGGAATGGAACGGAGCGCTTGCAGACGCTCCGTTTTTTGGTGCATCGTGGTTAGATTTAGCTAACCGCCGCTGCGAGAACAGAATACCATAGATGGTTAGTCTTGTCAACCCTCAATTTGCAATTTTTCCCGAAAAAGGTGTGTGTCGCCAGGGTTTTAGCTTTTTTTCTACATTCTGCCCAAAGAATCCCCCTTGCTTTGGAAGAAAACCCACTTGTTTTCTATTGCTTTTTAAAGTGGTTCTTGTTATTATAGTAACGCAAGATTTTGTGGGCAGGTTTTCATTTTTGTCTACACCTTGTAGTTGGAACTGCCGCAGACGGCAGTTCAAGACCGTTTCGCCCCCAGAAAGCCGCCGATACAGTGCGGTTTTTCAAAGGCTCAATAGTTAGAATGCGCTAACTCTGCGCATGGAATGGAGCAAGGAGGTTCCAATGATCAATTTTGAACAGTGGGAAGGCTTTGAGG
>OLNF01003671.1_pt1 | contig 11007 bp, 9 predicted proteins | sample 1673061 | NCBI WGS metagenome assembly OLNF01 (sample SAMEA3136751, study PRJEB25190) | human gut metagenome | reverse complement strand
TCGAACTTCGTTGGAAGCTACACCGACAAATACAATTCCTCCGGTCTCAGAATCTAAAAAGGTCTGTCTTTTTTGAATCACCAAAACATTATGCCAAAGTTCATTGTCACCGACTTTCCCCTCTATTCCATTATAGGTTGCCCTATATTCTCCTGCTAATGGAAGTCTGTCTGTGTTTTTTTCAATGAGACACTCCAAATAGCGTTCCATAATCATTGCCAATTCTTTTCTTTTCTTCAAATATTCATTCATATAACAATTTCTCCCTAATTCTTTTATTGCAAATGGGTGTCCCATCTTCCGCAAAAAGGGTCACAGGGACTCTCCCCTTTAAACTCACTTCTTCCCATAAGTTTTTCCAAAACTTCTTCTAAAACTTCCTGATGAGAACTATATGCATTGATATAAGTTCTTATTCTGGGAACATCCTGCAGATGATAAGGATTTTCAACCGAAATAAACACTGTAGGGATTGAGGTAATATAATGCGGGCAATTCGCGCCCAATGGTGCTTCCCACTGAATCCTCACTGTTGTCTGATTACTTCTGGTTGATACACATGCAAAATATACCATTACATCATATTTTCCAATATACTCAGTTGTTGGCGCAAGAAAACCTTCCATTCCTCTTGCCGGATTAAATTCCGATACCTCGAATCCTTCTTTGATAAGCATCTGTTTAAACGTTTCCGCCTTATTTAAAAATCCATCATAGCCTGCAGTTTCGATCGGAAAATACATAAGTCTCGGATACTTTTTCGGACTAAGCGGTAATACACCCGGTTCTTCTTTTACAATAGTAATTGAATCATCTGCAAGTTCTCTTGCCCAGCAGTGATACTCCGCCTTCCCTATTTCATTTTCTGCTCTTTTGACCGAATACTGCTCTTCCTGCGGCTTATATAGCTTCAAATGTGCTTTCATTGCCAATATTCTGATTACAGCTTCATCCAGTCTCTCCGGAGTAATGATTCCGTTTTTATATCCTTCCTTCATGAACGCAACATCTTCCTCCATGTTGCGGGAAAATAAAAAAACATCGGCACCGGCTGCAATTGTTGTTGGTACAGACAATTTTCTCGGCATCGGAATCGTAAATCCACTCATCGTCGTTGCATCTGTTACCACCAGTCCGTTAAATCCCAGTTTTCCACGTAATAATCCCTGAATTAACTCCTTTGATAGTGTAGCAGGCATAATATCCTTATCTTCTATTTCGGGATTCAGCAATTTAGAATACGCCGGCTGCATTATATGCCCTACCATCACCGACAGAACTCCAGCATCTATGCACGCCTTATATACCTTTCCGTAAGTTGCATCCCATTCTTCTACACTTAAGGTATTAACATTTGTTACCAGATGATGATCTCTATCGTCAATACCATCTCCCGGAAAATGTTTTGCAGTAGCAGCAATTCCTTCCTGTTGCAGATTACTGATGTAGGTTGCACCCAATAAAGCAACATCCACAGGATTCGAGCCATAGGTCCGTACGTTGGTGATCGGATTTCTATAGTTAAAATCAATATCTACATCTGGTGCAAAAGCCCAGTTAACTCCTACACTTTTCCCTTCTTCACCACAAACCACTGCTAATTTTCTTGCATAATCTGCCTTTTTACTTCCGGCCGCTGCAATCTGCATTTGATTAGCCATTTTGGTTCCTTTTACCAAAGCGCCCTGCCCCCCACGTTCGAGATCAGCTGCTATGAACATAGGAACTTTTGCTTTTTTCAAATAATTAGATAATTCAACCGCGGATTCTGTTTCCAACGGTCTGTACATAACACCGCCATAAGGCACAATATTAAAAAAATGATCCAGTTCTTCTATAGATCCCTCTCTGATGTTTACGCAAAATAACTGACCGATTTTTTCATCCTCTGTAAGTTCTCCAAGAGTTTTATACACCCAGTCAATTTCTTCATCATTAAGGTAAAACGGCCTTTGTCTTAATAATTCTTTATCCATATCACTCCGCCTCTAATAAACTATTCTGGTATATGCCAGTGAAGCAAGTTTCCAATCATCCTTCCTCACAAAAACTTCTGTTACAACAAAAGGATTTACTACCTCTTTGCCTTCTACTACTGCGGTAAGCTTCAACTTATTTGTCACAATTGCTGTATCTCCAAACATTCTGACTACTGTATCTTCAAAATCAACCTTACTATAGACAATACGGTCTGTTTCAATTGCTTCTACCTCACCTGCAAGGTCAAGCGTTACCCCCATATGTACGTAAAGACATTTATCATAAGCAGTTGTTTTAATTTTGTCTATATTTTTTTCAATATAGGCTTCCCAGATTTCATGTGATAATTTTTTTATATTATTTTCTGTTGTCATATTCTTGTCCTCTTTTCTCATATAATTTCTACTATTTTGTCTTTAACAACTCGTACTCTCGATTAGCCAGTTCTGCATCAGCTTTTCTTTTTCTTATATTTCCGATAATTCCTCTATTGGCAGAAACGCAAAGAATCAGCAAAAGGAAAATTCCCGTAATTACATTTCTCATATTGTTACTCAATCCCACAGCTACCAGCGCAATAGAGAGCATTTTCATTGTGAAGGCTCCAATCGTAACACCTAATACAATATTGCAATATTTTGATAAAAACATACCAATGTTAACACCCATAATCGCATCAAAAATGACTGTTAACGATGAAAGATTTGCAGGTGCAGGTACTGTCGAATTGTTTGCCAACATAAACGCTCCTGCCGCGCCCATGAATGCTCCGCCTATCAAATAGGAGAAGAATTTCATTTTTTTTATCTTAATTCCGGTACTTCGAGCAACTGCCTGATTGGAGCCAATACATGCAAGGTTTCTGCCAAATGCTGTCTTATTAATTATCACATACATAAGTGCGATTCCAACAATTAGTATCACAAAGCAGTATGGTGCCCTTGCAATAAATGTAAACTCTCTTGTCACATATGCCTGCCCACCAAATACGCTCTGTGCCAGTGCCTCATAAACCATACACAATCCTATAGAAAGAACCAACGAAGGGATTCCAAGTGTATTATACAGCAGTCCTGTCACTACTTCTATTCCGATTCCAACAGCGATGCAGCAAAGCAACATTCCGAATCGGATGCTCCAGTTGAGCTCGCTCCTTTGCTCACGCGGCTTGATGCTCAGCATAAACGTCTTGAGGCCCAAGCGAGCGAGCGCCGCCAATATACGGCGAACGTGTCGCATGAGCTCAAGACGCCCCTCACGGTAATTTCGGGTTATGCGGAAATCATCGCCGCCGGTATTGCGAAAGATGAGGATGTGAAGTCGTTCGCGCATACCATCCACAGCGAATCGCAGCGCATGCGCAGTATGGTCGACGATATTATTTCGCTCTCGAAGCTCGATGATATGGGAAAAGGTGGCGCATCGGGCGATGATTTGGGCGTCGATATGAATCAGGCCGTCTCGCTCGAATCTCTTGCCAACGATGCGTGCGAGCGCTTGCGTCCCTATGCCGAGGACCACGGGGTTTCTCTTACGTGCGAAATCGAACGTAGCGGCAATGAACCCGTGGTCGTGCGCGGCAATATGCAAATCTTGAGCGAGATGGTGCGCAACCTGGTCGAAAATGCGATTCGCTACAACGTCGAGGGCGGCCGTGCGACAGTCTCGGTTATTGGTGCGGCTGACAGATCGGCCGTTGTGCGCATGAGCGATACGGGCATCGGTATTCCGCTCGAACTTCGCGAGCGCGTATTCGAGCGCTTTTTCCGTGTTGACGAAAGCCGCTCGAAGGAAACGGGCGGGAGCGGATTGGGGCTTGCCATCGTTAAGCATGCCGCACAAGTGCACGGAGCGAAAATCACCGTGATGGGAAATGATCCTCAGGGCACGATAATCGAAGTGCGCTTTCCGGCGAAATAGCCTACCGGTCTTGAGAACCTGTTAAAGGCGCAAGTGTTTCCATTTTGGGTGTTGCGCTGATTTTTGGCTCCCGCGATTCATTTCTTCCTCTTTCTCGGTTAGCTGCTAAACTACCTATTTATAACTGCATTGGCTGGTGGCGTGCTGGCTGCCGCAAGAGAAAGGGTAGGGCGTGAAGCTTCTCGAAGATCGCATTCAACGTGACGGCGTGGTGAAGGCCGAGGGCGTTTTGAAGGTTGACGGTTTTTTGAACCATCGCATCGATATCGAGCTGCTTGATGCGATGGGTGCGGAATTCAAGCGCCTGTTCGCTGATGCCCCCATCAATAAAATTCTTACCATCGAGGCATCCGGCATCGGAATTGCTTGCATGGCTGCTCGTCATTTCGACAACGCCCCTGTGGTGTTTGCGAAAAAGGCTCAGTCTATCAATCTCGATGGCGAAATGTATCGCACGCGCATCCAGAGCTTTACGCATGGCAAGGTATTCGACGTTATCGTGTCCAAGAAGTTCATTGGCCCCGAAGACCACGTGCTCATCATTGACGACTTTTTGGCGAATGGCTGCGCGCTCAATGGCCTGCTCGAGATCGTCGAAGCGGCTGGCGCTACGGTTGAGGGTATTGGCATTGCGGTTGAGAAGGGCTTCCAGCCCGGCGGCGCGAGCCTGCGCGAGCGCGGCTACCACTTGGAGTCGCTCGCTATCGTCGACGCAATGGATCCCACCACGGGCCAGATTACGTTCCGCCAGGCCGGCGAGCCTGCGCCGAGCCACGAGCTGACTGTGGAAACCTGCGAAGCATAAATTATTTTGAAGAGAGGGGCTTCGCTGCCGCATGTGAACTGCCTCCCATTTCTCGTGTCCAAGAAATGGGAGGCATGCTTGTGCAGCGCCTCCCTCTTTTGGTATTGCTGGGTGCTTGTTCTTTGGGCCGAATGCTTTTATTGCAACGTGCCCAGTGCATCTTTGCCGACGATGACGAAAATATCGAAGCTGTCCATCGACTCGCCCGCGGTGGCTTCGTCGAAAGTTTGCACGCTGCCAAGTCCCAGTGCTGAAACGACCTTTTCCGCTTCCTCTTTGACGTCGGCGGCATCGTCGCCCGTGCCCTTTACGTATACGACGGTCGTGGGGGCGAGGCCTCCTGCAATCGCATATGAATCAAGTGCGTAGGTGTGATTGTCTTCGGTGAGGCCTGCTGCAACGAGTTTTGCCTGAGCGGCGCCTGCCAGTCCGTCTGCGCCGCCTCCGTTGCGAATGGCGATGGCGTACGCGCCTTGATGTTTGGCGGCTTTCGCGGAATCGTCTTGGCCGGCTTTCTCGTCGGCGGCTTTATCGGCGTTGTCCTCTTCTGTCGAAGCGGCTTTTTCGTTCGCGCCGGATGAAGCTGCGTTGGCGTTTTGCGTTTCGGTTTGGGCAGGCGGCGTTGCCTTCTCGGGCTCGTGGCCGCATGAGGTCAAAAGGAAAGCGCCGCAGACGAGAAGAAGAGTCGCAAGGGCGAAACCCGTTACGCGTGCGGCGGGGATGCGTGCTTGGTTATGGGTGAATCCGTTGTTCACGGAGCCTCCTAAAATGCAAGAGGGGGTACAAAGTGCATCTATTGTAGCGCAGTCGAGCGACGTGTGCAGGCCTTGGTGGGCGAGGGACGGCGTGAAATCCGCGACAAAAAACCGCCCCAGCGTCAGCGGAAGACGTCGGGGCGGGATCATGCGTGGCAAGGGCGCTCTTGGTGAAGCTCCGTGCCGTACACGGGCTTTATTTGGCCAAGGACTCGAGGTCGATTTCCATCAGGCGCTTAATCGCCAGGATATAGGTGCGCATGGCGCGACGCAGCGTTTCCTCGGAAATACCCTCATCGGCGCCGTGCATGGGGCCGACCCACTCGGGGTATTCGTCATGCGGATCTTCGGGGCCGAAGCTCGCAGCGCACGGGAATTCGCGCGCGTAGGTGCCGCCGCCGATGGTGAACGGGTCGCCGTCGAGGCCGGTGGCGTCGTGATACGAAGAAGCGAGCATTTGGATTGCGGGGCTCTGCGGGTCGACGAGGAACGGAACCATGAGCAGCGTATTTTCGCAGGTTGCATGGTACTCGTCGGCAACGTCGGAAAGCTTGGCCTGTAGTTCTTCGCCCGTAGTGGACGAAGGGAAGCGAATGTCGATGGTGAGCTCCAAGTGGGCATCGACCATATGGATGGTGCCCGCGATGCAGGTCAGCGGATCGAAGTAAGCGTCGGCCGTGTCGATTCCGATGGAGCTGCCGTCGGTGGAGTCCATGATCTTCACGGCGAGGCGCAGGAATTCGGCCTCGTCCTCGCTGCAGAGGTCGTGCTCAAGCGCATAACGCGCGAGCATGCCAATGGCGTTGACCGTGCCCTCGGGCAGCGATGCATGGCCGCCCTTGCCCGTGGCGACGATCTTCGCGCAGCCGTCGCCGGCGTCGGTTACCTCGAAGCCGGCGGGCGCAGGCAGCTCGGCGGCGTTTGCCTTCACGACGAGGGTTGCCTGGCTGGGGACGGCGTTGGTGGCCGCGTCGCCCGTGGTGAAGTCGACGATATTGCCGCCCTCGAGCTTCTTCGACGTAATCAGGCCGTCGAAGCCGCCCTTTTCGCCGTAGCACACCGAGAATTCGGCATCGGACGTGAACAGGAATGCGGGAGCTTTGTGGTGGGCGAGGTAATAGCCCACGTCTTTCATGGTTCCGGTTTCCTCGTTGGTGCCTACAAGCATGCGAATGGTGTAGGGGAGCTTCTTGCCTTCGGCCTCGCAGCGCTCGGCGAAGAACTTCATGGCATACAGCGAAACGACAAGCGGGCCTTTGTCGTCGAGTACGCCGCGGCCGATAAGGAAGCCGTCGCGGCGCTGCATGGTCCACGGGTCGCTTGTCCAGCCGACGCCCGGCACCACAACGTCGGCGTGGCAAATCATGCCGAGCTGCGTTTCGCTTTCGCCTTCGAGGTCGGCCCAGCCGATTTCGCCCGCCTCATCGGTGGTCGGGAAGCCCAGGCGAGAAGCCAAATCGAGCGCCGCCGTCATGCCGGCGTGCGCGTCGGGGCCGCTGGGGTGTTCGGGCGTGGCGGCGTCGAAGTCAACGACGCTTGGAACGGCGACGAGGTTGCCGATTTCTTCGACGATCTCTTCCCAATGAGCGTCGATCCAGCTGTCGGCTTCGGCAAGGAATGCCGCGTCTTTCATTTCTGCCATAATCCCCTCATCCTCTCTCTTGTTCGGGGTAGATGGTTTCATTTTACCGCTTGGCGATGCTCGCGCTCGGGTCATGCGGTAATTCGGACAAGCTGTTCGAAATAAAGAGGTGCTATCTGCTATTTTGCGGCTTGTTGCCGCGCTTGGCGCCGTTCGCGTGCCAATAGGGGATGCTCTCGTTTTTTTAATTGACGATGGGGGAGGGGTCTCCTATTATACGGCTCATCAATTTGCGAAGGTTATCGTTGGCGTGTGTTGCAAGATTCGTCGTCGACGCATGTGAGGGAGAAGTCGTGTTTGCCCGTGATGCGGCAGAAGGCGTGACTTCGATGAAGGAGGCGGTCCTATGGCAGGCCATGGCCGTACGAGCTGGGACGACGTTGCTGTAGTTACGGTATCCATTCTGCGTCTTGTTGCGCGTTACGAAAAGCAAAACGGCGAGCCGGCTTCTCTTTCGCGCAGGGAGTTGGCGAAGGTTGTCGGTGTGAGCGAGTATCGTGTTCATGCGGCAATTGGCCGACTTGTTAAGTCGGGGCTCGTAAATAGTGAGGCGCGCTATCGGGACGATGGCGGCCGCCTTGCCAACGCCCTTTCTGTTACGCCAGCGGGGAAGGCGTTTTTGGTTGGCATCGAATAGAACACGCGCAATTTAAATTGACCAGAGGGGGCAGCGTTCGAAAAATACGCTGCCCCATTTCTAGTTGTCCTTCGTAGGGTATTTCATAAGTTCGTCAATCGTGACGAACTTCCAGCCGTCTTGCACGAGTTTCGGCAGAGCGATGCGCAGGCCTTCGATGGTGTTCTTGCGATTGCCTCCGCCATCATGCATGAGCACGATATCGCCGGGCGTGACCCGCATAAGCTCTGCTGCGATGCGGCTCGCCTCCGGCCGCTTCCAATCGGTGGTGTCGACGTCCCAACCAATGTCGGCAACCACGAGGTCTTCCACGTTGCTCCATACTTCGGTAGGGAAGTTGCCTCCGGGCGCGCGCATCACGAAGCTTGGCTTTTGTCCGGTGGCGTCTTCGATTGCCTGAAAGCCCTTCGTAATCTCTTCGCGCTGTTGTTCGGCGCTCATATAGGAAAGGTTCACGCTTTGACCGTCGCCCGCCGCGTGGTCCCACGTGTGGGTCGCGACTTGATGGCCCTCGGCGACCTCTCGTTTCACGGTATCGACCCCATTGCCCGAAATTCGATTGCCAACGGTGAAGAACGTGGCTCTCGCTCCATTGTCGCGCAGCACGTCGAGCAGCTCGTTGGTGTCGTCCCATGGGCCGTCGTCGAAAGTGAGCGCTACGACTTTTTCGCCTTGCGTGTCGGGGTAACAGCGCTTCATGATGGTGTCGACGGGGTCGCTCGTTACCTCGATGACCTGCTGTTTTCCGGAAACCTTGCCGGTTTTGATTGTGCCTGAGCCATCTTGTCCTTTCTGGGTGACGATGTGCAGCGGCCCATGCCCAACGTCTTGAACGCCATGGGCGATGAGCTGGTTTTCGGCCGTGTTGGACGGCTCTTCGATATCGACTCCGTTTGCGAAATCGATGCTCGTGTGGCCATCGAGCGGCGTGCCGGCTGCGGTGGTGGGGTCAAGTTCGTGCCCATCGAGCGTTGCCGTATACGCTGTGCCGCTGCCTTCTTGCAGCAGTTCGCCGTCAATATCGAGCATGTTGCCTGCCGTTGCGGGTGAGCCCGCCGCCTTGAATGCATCGTTTACGGTTGCGGCGCGAGGCAGCTGCAGTTCTTGGCCGTTCACCATGATGTCGATGGGTCTAGTGTTTTGCCAATGCACGACACCGAACAGGATGAGTGCGAGCGCAACGCACGCGGCCGCAATGGCGAATACGGTTTTTGAGGGCCTCGGCGTTGATGTTTGGGCAACGGGTGTTTGATTGCGAGACGGGCGTCGCTCGGCGGGCACGTGGGTGTGCGGCGCGCGTGAATCGGTGGGTACCTGAGCGCGTGGCGCGCGCGGTTCGCTCGAGCGGCCGGTCCGCTTTCTGAATCTCAGCTAATGACTGATAGGTCCGCATCAGCGCTTTACGCCTTGTGGCACCAATCATCGGAATATCATCAAGAATCGAATGAACCTGCGTCTTACTTCGAATCTGCTTATGATACTCAATCGCAAAACGGTGTGTTTCATCCTGCACTCTCGTAATCAGGCGGAATCCCTCACCGTGTGTATCAATCGGAATTTCTTCATTCTTAAAATACAGCCCGCGCGTCCTATGGTGGTCATCCTTTACCATGCCGCAGACCGGTATTGTTATATCTAATTTTAACAAAACTTCTTCTGCAATATTTACCTGGCCTTTTCCACCATCCATAAAAATAATATCCGGCAGATTGCGGAAAGAATCCATCTCCGACAAACCTTCCCGTTTGCTGTGTTCAAAACGTCTCGTCAGCATTTCCCGCATAGCACCATAATCATCCGGCCCGCTCACGGAACGGATGCGAAACTTGCGGTAATCATTCTTTTTCGCCTTTCCCTCTTCAAACACAACCATTGAACCAACCGTCTCAAAACCATTGATATTTGAGATATCATACGATTCCACACGGCTGAGTCCGGAAATACCAAGCAGTCCCTCGATTTCTTCCATCGCCCCCTTGGTTCTTGCCCGCTCTCTCTGTAACTTCTCAGCATCCTTTTGAAGCACCATCCGGGCATTTTTCTTCGCCAACTCAAGCATGCGCTCTTTCTGTCCGCGCTGTGGATAGCGGAAATACACCTTATGTCCGCGTTTTACCGAAAGCCACTCAAGGATAGCATCTGCATCTTCCACTTCCTGCTCTAACCAGATTTCTTTCGGAATATACGGCGTTCCGGCATACATCTGTTTAATAAAAGCAGACAAAACAGCCCCTTCTGTCTCCTCATTTGTTCCGGTCAGATAGTAATGCTCTCTCCCTAGCATTTTTCCACCACGGATAAAAAACACCTGCACTACTGCATCCTCTTTCCCGCGCGCCATCGCCACGATGTCACGGTCTTCAAAGTCCTCTGATGTAATTTTTTGCCGTTCTGTCACCTGACGGACACTCTGTATCAAATCACGGTATGTGGCAGCCTCTTCAAAATTCATCTCTGCTGCTGCCCGCTGCATTTTTTCCTCAAGTTCCTTCAATGCCGATTTGGTATCCCCCTGCAAAAACTTCAGGGCGCGTTCAAAATCTACCCGGTACTCCTCCTTTTTCACATGTCCTTGGCACGGTGCCGGACACTGCCCAATCTGATGATACAGACAAGGTCTTTCTTTTCCTATATCACGTGGCAGCACACGGTGACAGTTTCGCAGATGAAACAACTGATTCACCAGTTCAATTGTATCACGAATCGCCTTGCCACTTGTAAACGGCCCAAAATACTTACAGCCGTCCCGTTTCATCTGACGCGCAAAAAGAAGCCTTGGGTAGGCTTCTGAAACCGTCGCTTTTAAGAAAGGATAGCTCTTGCCATCCTTTAACATTGTATTATACCGTGGGGAATGTTCCTTAATCAGATTGCACTCTAACACCAATGCTTCCAGTTCACTGTCCGTCACAATATACTCAAACCACGCAATGCGGTCAATCATCCGCTGTATTTTAGGCGTCACATGACGGCTCTTCTGAAAATACTGGCGTACTCTGTTTTTTAGACTAATTGCTTTTCCCACATAAATAATCTCATCCGTCTTGTCATGCATGAGATACACGCCCGGCTTGCCGGGCAGTTTTTTCAATTCCTCTTCCAGATTAAACACATTTACCAGTCCTTTATAAAACGCGTAATCACATCCACCAGTCCATCTTCGTCACAGGACGGTGCAACATAATCCGCTTTTTCTTTCAATTGTTCCGGTGCATTTGCCATTGCCACGCCAAATCCGGCATATTCAATCATCGGCAAATCATTAAAT
>OLNF01003670.1_pt1 | contig 11007 bp, 7 predicted proteins | sample 1673061 | NCBI WGS metagenome assembly OLNF01 (sample SAMEA3136751, study PRJEB25190) | human gut metagenome | reverse complement strand
CCCAAGGGCGGCGAGTCCGTCATCTTCCGCGGTTCCGATGGCCGCCGCTATGAGAAGAGAGTCGACGCCAAGGGCCGCGAGTCAGAGCCCACCTGCATAGAGGACGAGATTCCGTTCGAGACCCCAGACAGCTGGGAGTGGGCACGGCTGTCATCTGTCCTTCAGCTCAATAGCGGTCTTGGCTACAAAAAGGACAATCTTGCCGTAAAAGGCGAAAAAATGATCAGGGTACTTCGTGGTGGCAACATCGGTGAGGAAGATGAGCCCCTTATCAAAAACAACGACGTGATGATATCCGCAGAGTTTGTGGATGATAATATACTTCTACGCGATGGACAGATATTAACTCCTTCAGTGACTAGTCTTGAGAACGTTGGTAAAACGGCAATCATCAGAAATACGGATGGCAACACCGTCTGCGGCGGCTTCGTTTTCTTCCTGACGCCGTTCTTAATAGACCCATGTCACTCTGAGTATCTCCATAGATACTTAGCCTCTCCGGCTCACATCTCCTTCTGCAAATCGTCAGTCAAGAAATCCGGGCAGGCTTTCTACAACCTTTCGAAGGCATCTCTGAACTCGGCATTAATAGCGATTCCTCCTCTCGCCGAGCAACACCGCATTGTTGAACGCGTCGCCGAGTTTATGTCACTCGTCACCAATCAATAGCCGCGTCTACTGCGGCGCGCTGCTCGTTGGCGGTGCGCCGCAGATAGATTCTGGTTGTCTCTATGCTCTCGTGTCCCATAAGGTCGGCAAGGAGAGCGATATCGGGGTTACGTGCAATGAAATTCTTCGCAAACAGATGTCGGAACGAGTGCGGATATACAACATCTTGATCAATACCATAGCGTAGGGCGCTGCGTTTCAAGCCAAGAGATATGCCTCGCGAGGTAATGGCTTTGTTGTTTTTACCAGGAAATAGTAGGTCACCCGAAGCTGAGCCGGCCTTCCATGTGGCGCATTCCTGCTGCAAAGTCATCGGAACCCAAATTCTTCTGAGTTTCTGCCCTTTGGAGATAATATCCATATAGCCAGCATCAACATGGCTAACCCTGAACTGCCTCAGCTCGCTTACACGAGAACCAGTGCACCCAAGAAACCTGACAATGAAATACCAGAACCAATCGCCGTCGCGTTTCAAGCCATCTTTCATCCGGGCATACTGTTCATTGCTTATAACATTGTCGAGAAATGGCTTCTGCTGAATGCGAACTCCTTTGAGCCTGATTCCGTCAAATGTGATGAAATCCAAGTAAGCGTTTATCGCGCCAATACGGTTGTTGGCGGTCTTTGGCGCAAACGAAGAAACCAGCCACTCCTTATGCGCAAGAAGTGACTGGTTCGTAAGAGATTGAGCTCTATTGGTTAGCTGGTCAATCGCAAATGTATAAGAAATGATTGTGTTCTCTGCGTAACCCTTTTCCCGCAAATACTGAGCAAACGTTTTCATGGCATCGTCCTTTCGTCGATGCCATGAAAACAACTATGAAATCAAATTGGAAAGAGAGGCTAGTTTCTCAGAAATGCGAGCCTGCTCGGACTTGGGCGGTACGGGAATGAGGGCGCTCAATAAAGCGTTGCGTTCAATACCCGGGATTACCCCCTTTGCGCTTGATTTAACGTATTCCACCATAGATTTCAAAAAAATAATCAAGTAAGGCAGCATGTCTTCATCTGATGGGATAATCGCCATAATCTGACGTGCAATGTGGGCCTCATCAAAAGTGTTAACTGCCATTTCTCCAATGGTGCCCTTGCAAGTGAACAGAAGCTCGCCCTTGCGTGAAACACGTGTCGGCTCGCTTGTCCAACGATTTTCGATGAGGGAACCGTCCAAAAAGTTAGATGCCCCTGTTAAGTAGGGAATACCCTCATGCCGATCGTTATACTGATTGGGCTTTAGGTCGGTTCCGGATAAGAGGGATATTATGCTTTCCAGCCGCGCCCACTCCCAGCTGTCCGGAATCTCGAACAGAATCTCGTCCTCGATGCAGGTAGGGTCGGACTCGCGGCCCTTGGCGTCTATTCTTTTCTCATAGCGGCGGCCATCGGAACCGCGGAAGATGATGGACTCGCCGCCCTTGGGGGCCTTCATTTTCTTCTCGGCGACAAGCTGGCGGCGCTGTTCGCGTATGCGCTCCAGCAGGGCGCTTGCGGGCTCGTCGGCGGGGTCCTGCGGCACGAGTTTTCCTTGTACCGCCATCTGCAGCACCGACTTGCGCAGGCGGCTTGGCAGGGCTGCGTCCAGCTCTTCGCGGGCGTCTTCGAGTTCCCCGTATTCTTCAACCAAGGGCATGAGCTGGTTGATGCGCTCGACGATGCGGTGCTGTTCGGCCATGGGCGGGAGGGGAACAATTAGGTTGGATGCTTTAGTGGCGCTCAACCCTTCTTTTGTTGCTCCGACCTGCCCGGCCATTATTGCCGCCTGGATGAGAGGGGAAACGATTGCAATATGAAGATAGTGATTAAGAGTGTTGTCGACAGGACGCATGATTAGTACGTGCTGGTTTACATCGGCTTCCTCAAACGGATTGGGGACAATCGCGCAGCGGCCTATTGAGGCACCTGTGATGTTAAGCAGTATGTCGTTTGGCAAAACGTGGCTGCCGCGTTTTTTAAACAATGAATATGCAAAATGTGCGACGTCCTCGAGTTTAAGCCCTTCGTTGTGAACGTTTTGGGACCTTATTAGAAGCGGTCCTTCATCTTGGTAAACCTTGCGACCGCCAGCGGGAGTGCTGCCTGAGCCCATCTTAGTAAATAGCGTCGATAGCCTCGCCCACGCCCACCCCTTGGGCAGCTCCTCAAGCGGCGCTTCATCCGCAATGCACGTATCGCTCAGCACGTGCCCCTTGGCATCAACGCGCTTCTCATAGGGGGAGCCATCGGAAGCGGTGTAGATGACGCTTTCGCCGCCCTTGGGGAACTTTGCTTTCCCTTCTGCTATAAGCCTATGCTTCTCTTCACGAATCCGCTCAAGCAGCACGGTTGCAGGCTCGTCCGTGGGGGCTTGCGGCACGAGCTTGCCTTCGACCGCCATCTGCAGAATCGAGTTCTTCAGGTCTTTCGCCTTCATCTATGCCTCGATTCCGAGAATCTCGCAAATTTGAGCAAGCTTGTTATCAATCTCGGCATCGAGTGCGGCGCGACGAGCGCGATAATCGCGAATCAGCTCGTCGGGAGGTAGAATCTCCTCTTCCTCGTGCGGGTAACCGCACAAATCGAAGCTGAAGCTTCCTGCCCGCAATTCCTCAACTGTATAGAGCTCGGCTTTGGGGTTACCATCTTTTTCGATTTCCTCGCGATTCGCCCACCAGCTACGAACATCGTTGAAATGCTCGGACTTGATCGGTTTGGTTTTCGAAAAGTGCTTATACCCGTCTGGCATGTCCATGCGATAGAACCACACGCCCTCGGATTGCTTCGTGTTGTCGAAGAAGAGGATGTTAGTGGTAATGGGGGTATAGGGCGCAAAGACGCTCTGAGGCATGCGCACGACGGTGTGCAGATTGAATTCTTCGACGAGGCGGCGCTTGATTTCGACCTTCGCCGCATCCTGGCCGAACAGAAAGCCGTCAGGGATAATAACCGCTGCACGGCCGTTTCTCTTGAGGCGATACAGGATGAGCGCAAGGAACAGATCAGCGGTCTCCGAACTGCGAAGGGCTGTTGGGAAGTTGTTCTGAATAGATGCCTTTTCCGACCCGCCGTACGGCGGGTTCATGAGTACCACGTCGAACTGGCCGCGTTCTTTGTGGCGGTAATCGCGAACGTCGTGTTCGAGCGAGTTGTCATGGAAAACCTGTGGGTTGTCGATATCGTGCAGCAGCATGTTGGTGATGCACAAAAGATACGGTAACTGCTTTTTCTCGATGCCGTAGATCGATTTAGAATAGAGCTCTTGGTCTGCGGGCGTTTTCACCTGCTTCGCCAGCAGCTTCAATGCGCTTGTAAGGAATCCACCTGTTCCGCACGCGAAGTCAGCAACAGATTCCCCGAGCTTGGGATTAAGCATCTCGGCCATGAAATCGGTAACAGCACGGGGCGTGTAGAACTCGCCCGCGTTGCCCGCAGACTGCAAGTCCTTCAGGATGGTCTCGTAAATCTCGCCGAACGCATGGCGCTCCTTGTATTCGGTGAAGTCCACAGCATCATCGATCGCGTTGACAACCTGACGGAGCAGGATGCCATCTTTCATGTAGTTATTAGCGTCGGTGAACGCCGCCTTTACAACCACTTGTCGCAACGGCGCGTCTTGGGCAAGCTCAAGATTCGCCAAAGTCTTGAATAGGTCGTTGTTGACGAAGTCCAGCAGCTCATCGCCGGTAAGGGCGTTGCCGTCCTTCGCGTCAGGCGCCCAGCTGTGCCAGCGCAAACGATCGGGGATGATCGACTCATACGAATCGTCGTGAAATTCCCATTCCTCTTCCTTCGCGTCATAGATTTTCAGGAAGAACAACCATGTCATCTGCTCAATTCGCTGGGCATCGCCGTTGATGCCCGCATCGTTTCGCATGATGTTCTGGAGGGTTTTGACGAGAGATCCTAAAGCCATGCTTCAAAAGCCTTCCTAAGCCGAGTAAAGCGCATTCTCCAACGTTTGCGCCGCGTACATGAATTCTTTCTTGCCACCGAACGCTTTGCAAATCTTCATAGGGCTTCCAAAGCGCCGAAACTCTTCAAGGTCGAGGATTCTGGTGTCATCCAAATCGATGAGGTTCGAAGTGGCGTATTTGTCGAGAAGGGCCTCGAGCACATCACGTGCAAGGCCGGTGTACTCGTACAGATAGCCCTTCTTCTTCACGTTGTTGGCCCTTTCGCTCCTCGTGAGCGGTTTCTGGTCGTAAGCAATGTGACAGATGAGGTCAAAATCGCTCATTTGATCTTGACCGGACTCCTTGCGAAGCTCATCGAGGAACACGCCGCGATCCCTCAGTTCGTCGATAATCGCTTGCTTGCGGTCCTCGGCGTTCCAAACGACAAGAAAATGGTCGAGCGTATCGTACTCGCCGCGGATGTTTTTCCGTGTGTAGTCCTTAAGGCTCTCCGTGACAAGCTCGCCAGAAACCGAATAATACTCAACTCGCTCGGAGGCTATTTCGACGGGAACACCGTGAACATAATATTTAACGCATTTGCCATCGATGTCCGTCTCGCCATCATCCAATACATTGTCGGGATTGGGCAGAGGCGAAACGTCGGGAGGGCTGTCCGGCTCGTCGGTGTCGGGCACCATAGGACCGCTGGGTGCAGGTTCGAACACCTGCACCGGCTCGCCGTCAAACGCCGGGTCGGCGAACATACGCGACGCATCGCGGAAATCAAGAATGGTAAAGTACAGCTTGCCGTACGGCTCGCAGATGCGAGTACCGCGGCCAACAATCTGCTTGAACTCCGTCATTCCCTGCTCGCCGTAGACGTTGTCCAGCACGACAAGCTTGCAGGTTTTGCAGTTCACGCCCGTAGTAAGCAGCTTCGAAGTCGTGACGATCGTCGGGTACTTCTCGTCGGGGTCAATGAACTCGTCGAGCTTCGCCTTGCCTTCTTTCGAATCGCCGGTGATGCGCATGATGTAAGTAGGGTGCTCTTTGACGATGTCGCTGTTCTCATTGACTAAGGCCTCGCGCATTCGCTCTGCATGGTCGATATCGACGCAGAAAACAATCGTCTTCGAATACCTGTCCGTTTCCTTAAGGAACTGGGTTATCTTCTTGGCCACGACCTCCGTTCGCTCCTTGATAACGAGCTCGCGGTCGAAATCCTGTTTCTCGTAAACACGGTCGCTAATCAGCTCTCCGTTGTCATCGACGGCTCCAGCGTGCGGACGCCAACCATAGACGTCGACGTTCGGTTTCACGCGAACAACCTGGTATGGGGCAAGGAAGCCGTCCTCGATTCCCTGCTTCAGCGAGTACGTGTACGCAGGTTCCCCAAAGTAATCGATGTTCGACACATCCTTCGTTTCCTTCGGGGTGGCCGTCATGCCGATTTGCACAGCGGAGCTAAAGTACTCGAGTATCTTGCGCCAGGCAGAATCGTCGGCCGCGCTGCCGCGATGGCATTCGTCTACGATGATGAGATCGAAGAACTCGGGGCTGAACTCCCTGAATATCTCCTCGCCATCGGTACCGACGAGTTGTTGGTAAAGTGCGAAGTAGATTTCGTACGCCGGGTCGAGCTTGCGATGCTCGACCTTCGTGATTACCTTGCGCAGCGGCTTGAAGTCTCCGTCTATGGTCTGATCGACGAGGATGTTCCTGTCGGCAAGATAGAGGACCTTCCTGGCCATGCCAGCCTCGCGCAGGCGGTGTACGATTTGGAACGCCGTATAGGTCTTGCCGGTGCCCGTGGCCATGACGAGGAGGATTCTGTCTTTGCCGCTCGCCACGGCCTCGACGGTCCTGTTGACGGCGTTTCGCTGATAGTAGCGGGGCGAATTGCCGCCATGCTCGTAATAATAGGGCGCGGTAATAATCTCTTCCGCTTCCTGCGTTTCGATGCCCTTCGAAGCGCAGAAGCGAGCCCACAGTTCCTCGGGAGAGGGGAACTCATCCATGTTCAGACGGCGAACCCTACCGGTAGTGAAATCATGCTCAGCAAAGCCCTTGCCGTTCGAGCTGTAAGCGAAAGGTACATCCAGGGCAATTGCGTAATCCATCGCCTGCTGCAGGCCAGCCTCGACCGTATGATCCGAGTCTTTTGCCTCAACGATAGCGATAGGCATGTCCCGCTTATACATGAGCAGATAGTCGGCCTTCTTGGGCTTCTTTCGGGTATGGAGCCCCTTGCGAACGACGATCTCGCCGTCGGTGAAGTAGTATTCAGTAAATATCTGCCTGTCGGCATCCCATTTTCTTTTGAGTGCCGGATCGATCGACTTCAGGCGCACATCTGACTCGTTCACTTTGCAGCCCTCCTCACTACCTCTTCGGCCAGCAGCGCCGAGATGAACGCGCTTGCGGATACGCAATCCCGTTTTGCCATTTCAGTTACAGCACGTTTGAGATCAGGAGTGACGGCGAAGATAATCCTGTCGGTCTTCTTGCCGTTCAGGAGTTCCTGCTTGAGTTCGATTTCGTCCATTGCCCGTCCTTCGAATGCTCAGGTTGCAATGCGGATGCCGTGTTGCATCATTGTTATATAAGTTTAGCATATCGATAGTTTTGACCTGCAGCTTTCCTAAAACGTAGTCGCATCACTGTGTTTACGGCAATCGCGTAAACGTGCCTATAGGAGGTGCTTTGATTGTGCGACCAGCCCAAACCCGTGGCAGGCTTGCCTGCCAGCGCACCCGCCGTAGGCGGAATACTTATCCTGCATGTCAGCACCTACAGGGGCTGATATATCCCATACGCCCAACCGGCGCGGAAGTTGCAAACAGGGATTCCCAAGGCACGCCCTTGGGCGCGATGGGGCTAGGGGAAGCGGCGCGAGCTTCCCCTGGTCGCACTGCCAAAACTTTCAATGATGAGACCGAGACGGAGCAGAACACGAAAAAGGCCCGCCGAAGCGGGCCGCCCCGAGAGGGCCGCAAGGGAGGCTAGGCCTCTCCCAGGGCATTGATGTGATGCCGGACCATGGCCTTCCCGCCGTCGAAGACCACGAGGGCAATCTCGTCGAAGCGGATTCGGCTATCGGGAATCGATTCGCCCTGCTGCTTGAGCCAGGCGATGGCATCGTTCTCCGCCATCCTCCGGTCCATGGTCCAAGCGGGAAACCCCTTTTCTTTTGCGTCTCTGGCGATGACTCTCGCGAAAACGATGTCGCCATCATCTGCTGCCACCAAGCTGATGCATTCGCCAGACAACCTGTCGATGATTCGATAGCCCTTGCGCTCCAGAAGCTGCGTTGTCATTTCGATCGCCTTCTGCTTGAGCTCGCTTGCGTTGTTCATAATGCCTGCCTCCTTAGGCTTTGGAGCCCGCCTTTCGGGCCCTGTGCCCTGCATGGCGCTCGTCGGAAAGCGGCGCGCGCAAGGAGCCAAGCGAAACCGCAAGGCTTGAGTTTTCACGGTTCCGCGAAGCGGGTTCGGGAAAAGTTTTCGCGCCTTGCGCGGCTGCAACGACGTGCAATCCTATAGGGCATCAGGGGCGCAAGGCGTGACCCAAGTCCGATGGCGGCGGCAAACCTGGCAACGAGAGTCACGAGAAGCGCGGGTCAGACACCTTGGCGATTGCCTGGGCGATATCGCCTTCGACTTCTGCGGTATCGCCGATACGCCATACCTTGGCAGGTTCGACGTTTTTCGCTTCGCGGGCCGGGGCCATGCTCGCGCGCATCGCGGCGGTGGGCTCCCTGCCGCCAAGACCGATGGCGTCGCCTGTGTACGTCTTAGAGATCGGGAGCGAGCTGCACGCGTAGGCCCGCCCGCCTTTGATGACGAGGTGGCCGGTCCGCCAATCCCATTTGGCGAGGTCTTCGGGCCTGAAGAGCCTAGCCTCGTGGTAGCTTGCGGAAGTGCTGCTGCCGCCCCCGTTGGACGACTTGCTGGTCGACCTCGTCTTGGTTTCCACCGTGTAGCAGCCGAGCTGGTCGGAATAGTGTTTGCACGTCTTGGCGTCGTTGGCGGCCAGGAACAGCGTGGTGTCGAGGTTGTTGAAGATGCCGGGCGCGTCCTCGCGGTACGTCGCTTCCACCTGCGACCGATCTTGGCATACGAACACGAGGTGCATGCCGAGCGAGCGAACGATGCTAACGGCCTTTTGCAACCCGGGTATCTTCGGCAGCTGCGGGAACTCCTCGAGAATCCAGCACACGGGACGTTCGAGTGTCCCGCCGCACCGCCGCTCAGCAAGGCGGCGCAGGCCGTCCATGGTTTGCGAGACGAACGCCGCAACCAGGGCATCGTACGCGGTCGACGAGCTGTTGAACCTGACGTACAGAGCCACATTGCTATCGAGAAAATCCTCAACCGAGAAGTTGCTCCTTGCAAGCATGGGGCTCACGGCGGGGTCGACGTAGACGTTGAGCACAGCAGCGAGGTTCACGCGGAAACCGCCGTAGGTCTCGGCCGGGGCGTAGGCGACATGTTCAAGCGAGAGTCTTGCCGACGAGCCCGCAGGAAGCTCCTCGGCGATTCGCTGCAGCCGCCCCTGGTCCATTGCGGCGACGGCCGCAACGGTTGACAGGTTGCGAGCGTCGTCCGGCACGTCGGGGCTCTGCGCCACGTAGGCGGCAACGCCCGAGAACAGTATGCGCGCCGCCTGGGTCCATATCGCTGCGGCCTCTCGACGTTCGGGCACGAGCGTGTCGGCCAGAATGCGCACCTCGGCGGCCAGCTCGGACGGAGACCTGCCGTTGAAGCCCTTCGCGCAGTCGATTGCAGGCTGTAGCGGCAGCCACCCGTCGCTTCTGGAGGCGTCGGAAAAGTCGATACACACACGTTTGAAGCCGCACCCCTCCGCATAGGTCCCGGTGACGTCGTGCAGCTCGCCCTTGGGGTCAAGGGCAATGAAGGAAGACCCGGAATTCACGAAATTGACCAGCGTCGGCAAGAGGCAGCTGGTCGTCTTGCCCGCACCGGTGCCGCCGATCACGAGCGCATGCTTGATGTCGTCGACGAGCAGGCGCTTCCCATCGGAGCCCACGCCGCCTATGACGAGCCCCGGGAAAGCCTTATCTGCATTGCACACGTTGAACTCGCGCCTCAAGACTATAGGGCGCGACTCCAGGCGGCTCGACCCGTGCGACCTGTTCGACGACGGCTTCTCGCCCAGCCATGCGCCATTGTGGAAGGTGCGGTAGCTGTAGGAGGCAAGCGCCGCGGCTGCGGCTATCGCGGCAATAGCCGCTGAGGCAAGGGCACCCGATTCGTCCGGAAAGGCGATCTTCGCCTTCGCCGCTGGTGCAAGCGTGCTTGAGAGCCGCGCAAGCATTGGCAATAGAACATCGCTTGCGAACGTCGGATAGCAAAGTTTGACCGCCAGGAACGCAATAACCTCAAACAAAACCGTATAGAGCGCGAACTCGGCGAGGGGGTGCGGAAGTCTGTTGAAACCCTTCTGCTTAGCCAAGGAAATTCCTCCTTACAACTTTGGGACGGGGGTATGGACGGGTATTTGAATCTCAAGCGGAGACTTCGGTTCGCGCAAGGGCGCAAGACGCTCAGCGTGGGCGATAGCCGCGCCCAGCGTGCGAGCGGTCAGGGCAAGGGCCTTTCTACCAGCTTCGTCGCCGTAGTCGCCCTTCCCTTCGCTGGAGAGGCATTGCCTTGCTAGCATGGCAACGCCTCGCGCGTTCGTCAGAATCGACGATCGAACGGCATCGGCCTCCTTGCCGACGCCCGGCAGGCTGCGCAGCGTGTCCGTTCGCAGAAACTTGCCGATGCAAGCATCTGCAAGCAGAGCACCCGAAAGGCCTTCCACCTCATCGTCCTTGAGGCAGCTGGAAATCTCTTCGGCGAGCTGCCTAGCTCGCCTGCGAGTGTGCGGCCCCAGCTCTATCCGCATCTTCAGCTCGACTTCCAACTCGGGCTTGTCGGCGATTGCAGCGCTTTCGGCGTTCCTGATGTTGGAGATGAGCGCGTTCCCGATCCTCGTCTTCAAATCGGCCTGCGCCGCCGAGACGTAGGCCTCGAGGGCCGCCCCCTCGAGGCCCTTCAGCTCGGCATGGCCCAAGACGGCTTTTTCGTAACTAGCGCGCAGCTCCCGCATACGCGCATCTGCCTTGATAACCTGCTTCGCCACTGTATCCACCTCGGCGGCAGCGGCCGAATGAAATCTGGCGAGCTTCGCATATTTCAGCGAACCGTCGTCCGGCAGCGCTTCAAGCACGGCATTCCTCTGCGCATCGTCAAAAGCTACGTCCCTTATCCGCGCCACAAGCTCGTCCCTGGCCTGGGTGCGCGCAAAGCTCAGCTCGTCGCGCTGGGGTTTCAAGACGGCGGCTCGCATGGCGTCGTTGGCCCGCATCATCCTTCGCTTTGAGAGCAACTCGTTGTAACAACCCGATTCGTCCCAAGTGAAAACGTGGCAGTGAAGGTTGTTCTCCTGATTGACGTGGTAG
>OLNF01003665.1_pt1 | contig 11017 bp, 9 predicted proteins | sample 1673061 | NCBI WGS metagenome assembly OLNF01 (sample SAMEA3136751, study PRJEB25190) | human gut metagenome | reverse complement strand
ATAAAAACAGCGACCTGCGCAATGGAGGATATCTCCGCCGCGCAGGCCGCTTTTTGTTTTGCCTTGTTCTTTTATGTTATCAAATTTATGCTGTCAAATGTCAGCACTCGCTATTCCAGCACAATATCGCTGATATCGATATCTTCGTTCTTGACCGCCTTGTAGGTCTCCCCGTTAAAGATGTCATACATGATCGGTACGACCAGCAGGGTCAGCGCCGTCGCGTAGACCAGTCCGCCGATGCACACCAGCGCGACCGGCTGCATCATATCGGTGCCGGCGGTCTTGCCGACCGCCATGACGATCAGACCCAGAATCGTCGTCAAGCTGGTCATCAGTACCGGACGCATGCGTGTGGAACCTGCCATGATGATCGCGTCGCGCTTTTCCATTCCGCGCGCCCGCAGCTGGTTCGTATAGTCCACAAGCACGATGCCGTTATTGACGATGACGCCGACCAGGAGAATCAAGCCAATCATCGCGATAATCGAAAGCTCCTTGCCAAAGATCAGCAGCGCCAAAAGTCCACCCGTAAACGCCAGCGGAATCGTAAACATGACGATGAACGGCGATTTGAGCGACTGGAACTGCGCCACCATAATCAGATAAACCAGCAGAATGCCGAGCCCCATCATCGTCAGCAGATCCTGCATCGCGTCCATGATCGTCTCGTTTTCACCGGTAAATTCATAGGTCACGCCCGCCGGAAGGTCGAGCTTTGCGAAAGCCTTCTCTGCCTCCTGTGTGACCAGCGTTACGTTGTGTGCTTCGTCGATGCTGCCGCTGACAGACAGATAAGTCCTCTGATCCAAACGGGAAACCGACGGCAGCGTCTGTGTCTCTTCTAATTTCGCGATATCCCTCAGCTTGACCGTCTTCGTTTTGCCGTCCGCGTCACTACCCTCCAGCTCCAGATTTTTGAGCTTTTTGATCGTCATACTGCTTTCGTCTCCGTCAGACACGAGGATGTCGTAGGCATCGCCGTCAAGCGTGATGGAAGAAGACGATTTTTCGTAAGTCAAAGCCTTCGAAACCTGCGCGAAAACCTGCGCGACCGTCAGTCCGTTCTTCATCGCCTCATCCTTGTCGATTGCAAAGTGCAGCTCCGGCTCCGCGTCAACCAATCCGTTGTCAACCTCCGCGATGCCCTCGACCTTGGCGAGCGCCTTGCCAGCCGTCCTCGCCGCTTTTTGCAGCAGCTGCTGATCGGTGCCAAAGAGACGCACCACCACACCCGAACCGCCGAGCGCCGAAGTGTAAGACGTCATCGACGAGGAGCTGAGGATCTCCACACTGCAGTCGAGGTCCTTGCAGCCTGCTTCAATCTTATCCGCAATCTCCCCGCCGGACAGATCCGTTTCCTGATCGACGATGATGTAGAGGCTGACCTCTGTCTCCGAGGTCTCTGCGGAAAGCATATTGCCCGAGCTAAGCATCCCGCCCGCGGTTTCAACACCCTCGGTCTTTTTCATCTTATCGAGGACTTTGTCCGCCATCTTTTTGGTATCCGCAAGGCTTGCGTCCTCATCATTCATTTTCATCGTGCCCGAAAGCTGCGGCGTCGCCATATCCGGAATGAAGATGAAGCCTTTTTGGAGTGTGCCGTAGACGCTGTAGCCGAACAGCACAAGCACAAGGATCAGCACCAGCGCCTTATGGCGCAGATTCCATGCGAGCAGCCTGCGGTAGCCGCGCTTGAAGCCCGCGAAGCCTCTGCCCTCCGGCTTCGGCTCTTTGACAAACATCATGGAAGCCATCGACGGCACCAGTGTCATCGCGATGATCAGACTGGCAAACAGTGAATACGTCACCGTCAGCGCCATATCGGTAAACAGCTGTCTGGTAATCCCCTGTACGAACACGATCGGCGCGAACACGCAGACCGTTGTGAGTGTCGAAGACGTAATCGCCGCACCGACCTCCTTGGCCCCTGCCCCCCCCCCCCCCCCCCCCCCCCCCCCTCTCCCCCGCCGGCACGCCCGCGCGCCGCAGGCGGAAGATGTTTTCGATGACGACGATCGAGTTATCGACCAGCATGCCGACCGCGACCGCCAGCCCCGAAAGCGAAATCATATTGATCGTGATGCCGGAAAAATACATCAGCACGATCGCAAACGTGATGCTGATCGGAATACTCAAAAGCGTAATGAAGGTCGGTTTCATGTCACGCAGAAACAGCAGCAGGATCACGACCGCAAAGAGTGCCCCATACGCCAGACTTTCGAGAATCGAGTGGATAATCAAGTAGATGTACTCTCCCTGATCCATCAGCGTCGTGAAGGTCAAGCCCTCATATTTGTCCGAAAGCTTCGCGAATTTGTCCGCGATGTTATCGGAAACCGTCGCCGTCGGATAGTTCGACTGCTTCGAAAAGGTCAGTAGCACCGCCGGATTGCCGTTGATGCTCGCATAGACCGCGTCGCTGTTATCGCTCAGAAACACGTCCGCCACATCGGACAGCTTGACATCGCCGAGCCCGTCGATATGGAATAAATACAGGTTCTTAATCTCTTTCAGATCTGTCAGCTCGTCCCCGACGCTGACCAGATATTTCACGCCATCCTCTTGGATATAACCGGCAGGCATCGAGAAGTTCTGTCCCTGCAGCACCCCCGAAACCATGTCCAACGTGATCATCGAGCCAAGTCCCGCCGCCTGCAGCGACTGGCTGCCTGCTGCGTTGAGCTGCGCCATCGCGGAGTTTAACTGTGCTTTTTGTGATTTGAGCTGTGCCTGTGCGGTGTTCAGCTTCGCATAGGCATCGTCCAGATTCTCCTGCGCCGTATACGTGCCGCGCTCTGCCTGCTGGTATGCGCTCTGCAGCTGCGTGACCTGCGCTTCGGCCTGCGTGCTGTCCATCTGCAGGATCGCCAGCTGGCTTTCGACATCTTTCTGTTGTTCCTGCAGCTCCGCCAGCGTGATCCCCGCGGCACTGCCGTAGATTCCCTGCGAAATTTGTGCCTCAATCGCCGCTTTGCGTCCCTCTAAGGTCTTGATCTGCGTTTCCAGCGCGCTGGCCCTTGCCACCGCGACATCAAGCTGTGCGCTGGTCTCCGCCAGCTTATCATATGTATCGTTTTTTGTCTGCTCCAGTGTTTTGCGGCTCTCGGCGAGCTTCGCCTCCGCCTTTTTGATCTGCGCAAGACCGCTGCTTAGCTTTCCCTTGGCATTCGCCAAGGACGGGCTGGCCTCACCGAGTAGTTTCTTGTTCAGCTTTTCGATCTTGTCCTCGTTGATGCTGACGTTGACCTTCGACTCAATCAATCCGCCGGTGCTGATGCTCGCGACCCCCGTAATGCCCTCCAGCTGATTCATCAGCTCATCCTCTACGAAAGTCGAAACCTCCTCGGTCGTCGCGCCCTTTTTGTCCACCGCCGCGATCGCGATCGGCATCATATTCGGGTTGATCTTCATGATGTATGGCGAGCCGATTTCCTCATCCCACGAGCCCTCGACCAGATCCACGCCCTGCATGGTATTGACGATGGCCGTATTCATATCCGCATCATTCTCAAACTCTAGGACCACCAGTGAGTAGTTGGCGTTGGAGACCGACTGCACAGATTTGAGATTCTCAACCGTCGCCAGATTCTGCTCGAGCGGTTTGCTGACCGTCTGCTCCACCTCCTCCGGCGTTGCGCCCGGATAGGTCGTCATGACGACCACATACGGCAGATCGATGCTCGGCAAAAGGTCTGGCGTCATCTTGATGAGCGAGACAATACCGAGCGCAATGACAATGATGACAGCCACAAAGACGGTCATCGGTTTTTTTACACTGAATCTTGACATATTCATACTCCAAACTTTATTGACGATCGTCACATCGCCAAAATGCGATGCAACTATTATCATCGTCTGTAACAATTCATTTTATCACGTTTGGCTTGTTCTCACAAGGCAGGAGACTTGAGAAAATCCGCTTTTCACAAAGTTTTCACATTTGCGGCAGCTTCAGAAGAAAATGATTTTTGCGATATTCCAGCACGCCCTCTCTGCGCAGCTTGGACAGCTCTGCCGACATCGCACTGCGGTCCACCGCCAAAAAATCCGCCAGCTCCTGACGATCAAATGGAATATCAAAAGCCGCGCTGCCCGCGCGGCGCTGCACATCAGATAAATATGATAACAGCTTTTGCCGCGTTGTCCGCTGTGTCAGATGCTCCATCTTCTTGGTCAGAAACAGATTCTTTCCTGCCAGAATCTGTGTCAAATTGATCAGGAGGCGGCGCTTCGCAGCCTGCAGCAAGACTGCGTCCGTCTCTCCGGCATTTCCTGCCTGCCCGACCGTAGCCGCGTTCCCCTGCGCGCCTGTTTGTGTCACGTCATCCCCTGCCTGCCCGACCGTCTGCGTCGCTAAGATCGTCGTAAAATCCAGAAACAAGCAGCTGCAAGTCTCTGCCGCGGCTGCGCTGACCGCCAGCGGCTCTCCCGGCATACACGCGTAGGTCTCCGCGAACATTTCACCCGGACCGATCTCCGAAAGGATTGCGCGGTTGCCCCAAAAATCCTCCTTTATAATATGCACGCTGCCGGACAGCACGATGGCTGACGGCACCCGGCGCGCGCCCTCCCGCAGAACGAAACTGCCTTTGCTGTAGCTCGCTTCCTTGGCGCGCAGCATCCTAAGCAGCGCCGGGATCTCGCCTTTCGCAAAATCCGCAAACAGCCGCGTCTGCTGCAATATCCGTATCCTATCGTTATCTATCTGCATGTCTGTGTTCTCTCCTCTCCTGTTTTGCCTCTGCGCTTCTGTGCTGCGCATATCTTCTGTCTCGTGCCTCAGCCAACATATCGTTTATCTGCGTTTTACGTTCTTTTTATTTTTCAGATAAAATTTTCGATATTTCTTCTTATTTTGTTGTAAAAACAACGGACTGCATGCTTCTATTGTAGTATATTGTACCCATAAAGTCAAACAAACCAAAACAAAAACACCAATCGGAGGGAAACCATATGAAAAGAAGAATTATTGAGATCAATGAAGAGAAATGCAACGGCTGCGGTCTCTGTGCTGAGGCCTGCCACGAAGGCGCCATCGGCATGGTAGACGGCAAGGCTAGGCTCCTGCGCGATGATTACTGCGACGGTCTGGGCGACTGCCTGCCGACCTGTCCAACCGGCGCGATCCGCTTCATCGAAAAGGATACACTCGCATACGATGAGGCGGCGGTCAAAGCCAACCTCGCCAAGAAACACGCGCAAGCCGGCGCGCAACAGACCGCAGGCACAGAAGCGCCTGTCTTCCACGGCTGCCCGGGCAGCCGCGCCATGAGCATCAAAAAGCACACGCCGATCGCGGATCCATCGGTAAATGCCGATATGCCATCCCAGCTGACCAACTGGCCGGTACAGATCAAGCTCGCCCCGATCAACGCATCGTATTTTAACAATGCGAACCTGCTGGTTGCTGCAGACTGCACCGCCTTTGCCTATGCGAACTTCCACCGCGACTTTATCCAAGGCCGCGTCACACTGATCGGCTGTCCGAAGCTGGACATGGTCGACTATACCGAGAAGCTTGAGGCGATCATTTCGCAGAACGAAATCAAGAGCCTGACCATCCTGCGCATGGAGGTCCCTTGCTGCGGCGGACTGGAAATGGCAGCTAAAACCGCGCTCCAAAACAGCGGCAAGTTCATCCCATGGAATGTCGTGACCATCTCCACCGATGGCGAAATCCTAAAATAATGCTTGGATCGCCTATATTTTCCCCTGTTTTAATCAAATTTTAATCAAATTTTAATAAAAAATTATTATGCTTGATTTACAGAAGGGCTATGTGGGGTATCATAATCATGAAGTGATACACATGGAGGTTTTGAGATGATTACAACAATTACTAAAGATAATTTTGAAAAGGAAATCGTAAAAGCAGACAAACCGGTCCTGGTCGATTTTTGGGCAAGCTGGTGCGGTCCCTGCAGAATGCTCAGCCCGACAATTGACGAGATCGCCGAAGAACACCCGGAGATTAAGGTCTGCAAGATCAATATCGATGACGAAGCCGAGCTGGCGATCCGCCACGGCGTCATGAGCGTACCGACACTGATGATCTTCAAGAATGGCGAGATCGCACAGACCGCCGTCGGCGTCAGACCGAAGGACGAGATCTTAGATCTGCTCAAGTAGATATTTCAGAGAACACAGACGAATACAGAAGAGAAAATGCACGCATAACATGCATAAGCAATGATTGCAGTACAGCAGGAAGAAGGAGCCGCTAGCAACGATGAGAATTTTAATTGCAGAAGACCAAAAAGATTTGAATAAAATCCTGACGAAAAAGCTCTCTGCCGAGGGCTACAGCGTAGACAGCTGTTTCGACGGACAGGAGGCGCTCGACTGCATGCGCGTCGCGGATTACGACGGCGTGATTCTGGACGTCAACATGCCGCGCCTCGACGGCTTCGGCGTTGTTAAAGCTATGCGTGCCGACGGCATGCAGGCGCCGGTGCTCTTTCTGACTGCCAGAGACAGCATCGAGGACAAGGTGACGGGGCTGGACCTGGGTGCCAGTGATTATCTGGTCAAGCCATTCTCCTTCGAGGAGCTGATGGCGCGCGTGCGTGCGCTCACGCGCAGAACTGCGGTTTCCAACACGCCTGTTTACACGCTCTGCGATCTGACACTGGACTCCGGCAGCCATACGGTCACTCGTGCGGGTCAGGAGATCAAACTCTCCGCCAAGGAGTTCGCACTGCTGGAATACCTGCTGCGCAATCAAGGACGCGTGCTTTCCCGGGAAAACATTGAGAATAATCTCTGGAATTTCGATTACGAGGGCGGCACCAACGCCGTTGACGTCTACATCCGTTACCTGCGCCGCAAAATCGATGAGGAATTCAGTCCGAAATTGATCCACACCGTCCGCGGCGTCGGCTATGTACTCAAAAAAGCGCAGGATTAGTCCTGCGCTGTCTTTGCTTTTTGGAAGGGAACTGACCTATGATACGAAATCTGTCCATTCAAAAGAAAATCATCCTCTGGTTCGCGGCTGCCATGGTGCTCATCGTCCTCCTCATGAGTGCGATGACGCTGGCGATCGCCAATTCCGTCCTCGACGAAAACATCCGTGAGCGACTGGTCAATGTCGTTTCCGATAACGCAAATCAAATCGATTATTATGAAGACCTCGATGATGAGAACGTACATTACGGCGACCAGTTCCTTGCATACCGAAACGGCTGGCTGAGTATTGACGATGACTTCTGCAATGTCTACGAAGGCATCTCGACAGCGCTTTACGATGCCGACGGTAACCTGCTGTACGGCAGCGCACCGATTCGTCTTGCGATGTCCGACGGCGTATCGGATTCGTCTGCCCCTGCGTCGGTCACCAAGGTCAAACAGGACGGCACTTCCTATTATATCTACGAAAAAAGGCTGCTCCTGCCGGTCTCCGACGACCTTGTGCTGCGCGGCGTTGTTTCACAGAACGAAAGCATCAACGTCCTTTACCACATCGTCCGCCTTTCTCTGTGGCTGCTGCCGATGCTCGCAGCCCTCGCGCTGCTCGGCGGCTACGTAATCACCCGCCGCTCCTTCCTGCCGGTCGAACAGATCGCGCGCGATGCCGAGGCAATCGGCCAAAGTGGCGATCTTTCCAGACGCCTTGACATCGGACCCGGCGATGATGAGATCCACATGCTCGCCGCTTCCTTCAACGATATGTTCGCCAGACTGGAAAAGAACTTTGAAGCAGAGCGCCAGTTTACCTCGGATGCTTCCCATGAGCTGCGGACACCGACCGCGGTCATTCTCGCGCAGGCGGAATACGCGCTGGAGCTCGCGGATTCTATGGAAGAATATCAGGAGTCCATGGAGGTCGTGCAGCGACAAGCGATGCGCATGCGCAGTATCATCGACCAGCTGCTGCTGTTCTCCCGCCTCGATCAAGGCACCCAGCGCCCGACCCTCGAAGAGACCGACCTCAGCGAGCTTTTGACCCAGCTCTGCAATGAACAGAAGCTCCTTGCCGAAAACAGCATCAGCCTGACCGCGGAGATCGCGCCGGATATCACCATTTGGACCGACCGCAATCTTTTCACCCGTACCGTCACCAACCTCATCAGCAACGCCTATCGCTACGGCAAGCCGAACGGACACATTTGGGTCACGTTGCGTCGAGACGGACAGCGGGGCATCCTCTCGATCAAAGACGATGGCATCGGTATCGCGCCGGAGAACCTCGCAAAGATCTGGCAGCGTTTCTATCAGGAAAACGCCGCCCGCACAGAAACCGCAGGAGATGAAAACCGCGGTCTTGGTCTTGGTTTGGGGCTTTCCATGGTCAAGGAGATCGCCGATCTGCTGGATCTTAAAATCAGTGTCAGCAGCGAGGCAGACCAAGGCAGTGAATTTATTTTAACTTTTTCGATTCTTTAATTTTCCTTTAATCTTGACAGGCTATACTATGACCATAAAAGGAACACAGGCATCTCGCCCGCATGTGCAAACAGGCGGGCAGACCATAACTGCAAGAAAGGAAATTGAGATTATGAAAAAGATCACGACTGTATTAAATTCACCGACCAGGATCGCTCTTTTCGCGGCCTGCTGCGTACTGCTCATCAGCATCGTCGCTTTCGCAACCATTCAGGCAGGCGCAGGCGTCAATGCAAACAAGACCCTCGGCATGGATAAGGGTGTCAACATCGCCTTAAACGATGCAGGTCTGCGCGCCGAGGATGTCAGCAACCTCTCCGCGCACTACGACACCGAGGATGGGGTTCCGGTCTATGAAGTCAAATTCACAGCCGGCGGATTTTCCTACGAATACCAGATCAAAGCCTCCGACGGTACGATCATCGAGGCAGACAGAGACGCAGCTACAAAGACCGGGGTAACCGAAACGCAGACAACAGACAAGCATACGCAGGACGGAACCTCTGACAACAGCAGCACTGCAGGCAAGATCACGAAGGCTAGGGCGAAAGAGCTCGCGCTTGCGCATGCCGGCGTTTCCGCCTCGAAGGCAACCTTCGTTGAAGCAAAGCTCGACTATGAAGACGGCGTGCAGGTCTACGAGATCGAATTCTACAACGGCAGCACCGAATATGACTATGAAATCAATGCCGAGACCGGCGAAATTCTCTCTTTCGATAAGGACATTGAGAACTTCTCGATCCCGAAGAAGAACAACACTTCCTCCGGCAGCAGCCAGACAACACCGTCCTCCAACTACATCGGGGTCGATAAAGCAAAATCCATCGCGCTCAAGGATGCAGGGCTCTCTGCTTCTTCGGTGACTTTCACCAAGGCAAAGCTGGACCGCGAGGACGGCGTCCGCGTTTACGAGATCGAATTCTATACCAGCACCAAGGAATACGAGTACGAGATCAATGCCAAGACCGGCAAGATTCGTGACAAGGATGTCGAATACTTCGATGACGATGACGATGATGACTGGGATGATGATGATTGGGACGACGACTGGGACGACTAAATCATAACAAAACAGACCGCAGGTCATAAATGCCGCTTTCATTGCTAACAAAGGTGAATGAAAACCGACCATACAAAAAGCAAGATACAAAATGCAGGGAGATTGACTTTCCCTGCATTTTTTGTGCATATACCGCTATCTGTTTTTATAAGCATTTGCTGGAATTTTTCCAGATACCCATCTGTTCTGCCTCTTTGATCAGATCATCGCGGAAGTCCGGGTGCGCGATGCTGATCAAAAGCTCCGCTCTTTCCCATGTGGACTTGCCCTTGAGATCGACGTCACCATATTCAGTTACAATATGGTTGGTTGCCATACGCGGTGTGGTGACGATCGCGCCCTTTGGCAGTACCGGTGAGATCAAGGACTCCAGCTGGCCGTCCTTGCCGACTCTGGTGGACGGCGTGCAGAGAAAGCTTTCACCGCCTCTGGACTGATACGCGCCCAGCACGAAGTCGAGCTGTCCGCCGGTTCCACCGATATGCTGCAGTCCTGCGGATTCGGAATTGACCTGACCAAAGAGGTCTACCTGCAGGCAGCTGTTAACCGAAACCATCTTATCATTTTGGGAAATGACATCCACATCGTTAATGTACTCAACAGGTCCGATCTGCATCATCTGGTTATCATTGATCCAGTCATAAAGCTCCTGCGAACCCATCGCGAAGGTATAGGTCATCTTGCCCTTGTTGATCTTCTTGTTGCCGGTCAGCTTGCCTGCCTGGAACAAGTGCAGATAAGCGTCTACGAACATTTCGGTGTGAACGCTTAAGTCGTTAATATCGGATTCCGCGATCAGCTTACCCACATAATTCGGGAAACCGCCGGTGCCGAGCTGCAACGTGCTACCGCTTTCGATCAGCTTTACGATATGCGCCGCCATCTTCTTTTCTACATCGTTTGCCTCTTTCGCGTTGATGGTCGGAAGCGGGGTATTGGAGCCTTCTACAACATAATCGACCTGGCTGATGTTGATATAGTTCTCAAATCCATGGTTAACGATCATATTCTCGTTGACTTCCACGATGATCTTCTTGGAGTTTTTGAGGATGCCCCAGTATTCCGCTACCTGCGGTCCGAGATTGAAGTTTCCGGACTTGTCCATCGGCGCGACCTGCAGCATCGCGACGTCGAAGGTCGGTCTGCATTCCTCGTAGAATTTTGTGTTTTCGCGGAACTGAACCGGCAGGAACCAGCAGTTGCCTGCTTTATTGCACTTTCTTTCAATCGGTGTAAAGTGGCTGCTCGCGTAGTGGAAATGCTCTGCCTTTGGATCTGCCTGCAGCACTGCAGGTGGTTCAGCGTAACTCCACATGGTTGTGCAGATGGTAACATCCTCGAGTTCCTGCGTTCTCTTGGCAAGTGCTGTATCGAGATCAACAACAACGCCCGTAAAAAGGCCATAATGGAGATAGTCTCCGGATTTTACGACTTTTACAGCTTCATCGGCTGTCACTAATTTTTTCTTATATTCTTCCTGCACCTTTGCTACCGGAAGCCATTCTTTTACTACACAGCTCATAATTTCCTCCTGATTTTTATGTTTTTTATGCATCCTTACTTTTGTTG
>OLNF01003664.1_pt1 | contig 11018 bp, 9 predicted proteins | sample 1673061 | NCBI WGS metagenome assembly OLNF01 (sample SAMEA3136751, study PRJEB25190) | human gut metagenome | reverse complement strand
TTTGGCAACGCAGATGCCGTGCCGCAGCCGCCGGAGCGGTGCTTGAGCCGTTAGGCGGGAATTGTGCGGTATTGCCTTAATAGATTCCTGCCGGGGCCTGGGTGTTTACGAAATACAGCTCGTACCACAAAATAAAGGAATAGAAGCTCCAAATCTTGGTCATGTTCTTGGCCTTGCCCGCCTTATGATCATCCAGCAGGCGCATGATTTCGTCAACATTAAAGAACTTTTCGGCAACGGGGCCAGTGAACTTTTCCTTTACCATATTATAGTACTTATCTTCCCGCAGCCAGTCGTTCAGCGGCACGGGGAAGCCCAGCTTTTTGCGATGGGCAACGCTTTCCGGCAGCTGCTTCATGGCGGCACCGCGCAGAGCGATCTTGGTGGACTCTTTGCCGGAGCGGTATTTCTGCGGGATGGACAGTGCCACATCCAGCATGTTGCGGTCCAGGAAAGGCACGCGCAGTTCCAGGCTGTTGGCCATGCTCATGCGGTCGGCTTTCAGCAGGATATCATACAGCATCCAGGTGTGCATATCCACCCACTGCAGCTGGGTGGGTTCATCCAGACCCTGCACTTTATCAAAATAAGGCTTAAAGAACTGTTCCGGGCGGGGGCTGTGGTAGTTCTTTTTCAGGCAGCGGTCACGTTCAGCCGGGTCCAGGAAAACATAGTTGGCGCGCATATAGCGCTGCCAGGGTTCTTCTGCACCGCGCACCAGGAAGTGCTTGCCCTTAAAGTCCGGCAGTTTGGATGCCACTGCGCCTGCGGCCTTACGCAGCGCTTTGGGCACCTTATGCTCGTAATCCATAAAGTGAACCGCCTGGCAGTACATGGGGTAGCCGCCAAACAGTTCATCGGCACCTTCGCCGGAAAGCACGACCTTGACGTACTTGCGGGCGTTCTGGGCCAAAAAGTAAAGCGGAACTTCCGCCGGGTTGGGCATGGGTTCATCCAGGTACCACTGGATCAGGCGGTTGGCTTCAAAGAACTGTTCGGCATCCACCTTATTGGCAATGCTGGGCACACCGATTTCCTTACTGAACTCCTGGGCATACGGCAGCTCGGAGTATTTTTCCTCCGCATAGCCGACCGAGAAGCTCTTGACATGCGGAGTACCCTTAGCAACCTCGTTGACCACAAAGCTGGAATCCACACCGGAAGAAAGGAAGCAGCCAACCTCAACATCGGCAATCTGGTGGGCGGCAACGCTTTCGGCAAAGGTATCGGTGATGATTTTTTCCCACTCTTCCAGGCTCTTGGAATCGTCCACATGGTACTTGATCTCATAGTAGCGTTCCACTGTCAGCTCGCCATTTTCCCAGGTGAACATACATCCGCTGGGCAGCTTGTAGACATTTTTGAACATGGTTTCCTCATTGGGGATATACTCAATGCTCAAATATTCCGGCAGGCGTTCCTCGTTTAGTTCCTTTTTGAAACCGGGATGAGCCAGAAAGCTTTTGATCTCGCTGCCAAACAGGAACAGACCATCCTGATTATAATAATAGAACGGTTTGATACCGAAGATATCCCGCGCACCAAACATGGTTTTGGTTTTCTGGTCCCAGATCACGAAGGTGAACATGCCACGCAGTTTGCCGGGCAGCTGATTGCCCCACTGCTCATAGCCATGCAGCAGCACCTCGGTATCGGACCGGGTGGCAAAGGTATGGCCTGCGGCGATCAGTTCCTCGCGCAGGGTCTGGAAGTTATAGATCTCGCCGTTAAAAATGCAGACAAGACTGCCATCCTCATTGAACATGGGCTGCTTGCCGCCCTCCAGGTCAATGATGGAAAGGCGGCGGTGGCCCAGGGCTACCTGGTCGTCCACATAGTAGCCTTCGCCGTCCGGGCCGCGGTAGGTGATCAGGTCCGCCATTCCTTTTACAATGCGGCGGGCGGTTTCCGCTTTATGGTTGCGCTCAGCAAAGCCGGTAATGCCACACATAGGCGCTTTCCCCTCTCTATATTATAATGGTTTGTTTTGTTACAGGCTGGCGTTTCTATGATTGCCAAAAGGGCGGCGGGTGCACAATGTGCGCCCCTACGGGGGCCAGCGATTTTATTTATAGTGTGTGATTCTATCATCAATCCCGCAGGCCCTTATTGCCATAGTAGCGGGCGGTTTTGCGGTAGTAGTTCAGCTGGCTGCGGATGTACCAGAGCCAGCGCTTCAGGTTCCAATCCTCTTTGCAGAACAGCTGGTGGGCACATTTGCCCTCTTTTTTCAGCTTATCCGCACGGGCCAGCAGATCCGGGTCCTTCAGGTATTTTTTGATCACGCCGTAGGGGGCAATCATCCACAGGCTCTTGGTATCGGCAATGGTCAGGTCAAGTTCCTTGTGCTCCAGCACATCCTCCACCAGCCACTTGGACAGGTTATACCCTGCCGCGGTGACAAAGTAGCTGGAACGGCCCTGACGGGGGTTCATCTCAAACATCTTGTACTCGCCGGTGCGGGCGTCGTACTTGATGTCCATATTGGCGAAGCCTTCCCACTGCATATCTTCCAAAAAGTTTTTCAGCTTTTCCAGCAGGGCAGCATCATTGTATTCGGGGTCAGACAAGATGGCCGCATAATTGCCGATGCCTTCGGGGGTCTGCTCTTCCAGCAGGGGGCGGCCCAAAGCCATCAGCTTGACTTTGTGGTCCAGGCCGCAGTAGGCGTTCAGCACACGCATGCAGTTGTCATCGCCGGGGATATACTCCTGCAGAATCAATTCGTCCTGGTAGCTGCTGCCGTAAATGGCGGCGGTGATGGCGTCAAATTCTTCGCGGTTATTGGCAAGGAACACCTTTTTCTTGTGGGGGAAGGTGCAGTTCCAATACGCCGGGGAATTGCTCGCCTTGATGATAACGGGGAACGCAAACGGCAGTTCTATATTTTTATAGTTCTGCGCATTGCAGGTTGCCGTTTTGGGGTAGCTCAGGCCGTGTGCTTCGCAGGCACGGTAAAAGTTTTCCTTAATATCCAGGTCCAGCACGGTTTGCAGTTCCGGGCAGGCAAAGTGGTAATAGGGTTTCAGGGCATCGCGGTGGCGGCCCATCAACACGGTGTAACCGTCCGCGCAGGAAACCAGCACCAGCGGCTTGTCCGCATGGGTTTTTGCGTAATCGGTCAGCGTTTTTACAAACGTTTCATCGTTTTCCAAATCAGGTTCCAGCACGGCAATTTTTACAAGATTGGTGTTGGAAGTTGCAACCAGCGCACCCTTGCAGATGGCCACGCTGCGCACGCCATACTGCTGGTAAAAGCTGCGTGCCATACCATAAACATTGGCATCGCTGCCAAGAAGTACCGGTAAAAAATCAGACATAATACCAAACCTTTCCCATTTTGGTTATCCCTTATTTTACCGCCATTGCCACCACATGTCAAACGGCAATATCGCCTGCTTTGGGGGTGCGGGCACGGCGTTTTTTGTCTGCGCGGGCGAAAATTCCAGCAGCATTCGCCGCAAAATGCTTTTCTTTACGGCGCGAACCGTGTATAATAGGGCATATCGTACAAACAGTACCGGTTCCCGCCGGGGCAAGAAAGTAATAACCTGCGGTTTGTTTTTAACTCCGCAGCCAGTTGAGGATTATAACCATGTGTGGAATTGTTGGCTTTGTCGGCGCACGCGCCGACATGCAGGAAATTTTGCAGGGCATGATGGATGCCATCGCCCACCGCGGCCCCGATGGTCAGGGCCAGTTTATTGAAGGCCCGGCAGCCCTTGGCCAGCGCCGCCTTTCCATCATTGACCTGGAGGGCGGCAAACAGCCCATGTTCAATGAGGACCAGAACCTCGCCGTCATCTTTAACGGCGAGATCTACAACTTCCAGGAGTTGACCGCCGAATTGATGCGCGCCGGGCACACCTTCGCCACCCGGTCCGACACCGAAGTTTTGCTGCACGGGTACGAGCAGTGGGGCAAGGAGATGCTGCAAAAGCTGCGCGGCATGTTCACTTTTGCCATCTGGGACCGCAAGAACGAAACGTTGTTCTGCGCGCGCGACCATTTTGGCATCAAGCCGTTCTATTATTACCAAAACGATGCCGGAGAGCTGCTGTTTGGCAGCGAGATCAAAAGCTTTTTGGCCCACCCCGGCTTCAAGAAAGAGCTGAACGAGGAGCAGCTGCCGCTGTATCTTTCCTACCAGTATTCCCCCGGGGAGGATACGTTCTTCAAGGGCGTCAAAAAGCTGATGCCCGCCCACTGGCTGGAATGGAAAGCCGGGCAGCTGACGGTGCAGCGCTACTGGCAGCCCAAGTTCGACCCCGATGATTCCCGCACACTGGAAGAGTGGGAGGACGAGATCAGCGCGGCGATGAAAGAGAGCGTGCAGGCACACAAGATCGCCGATGTTGAGGTTGGCAGCTTCCTTTCTTCCGGCGTGGATTCCAGCTACATGGCCGCGCTGGCCCATGTGGACAAAACATTCACCGTTGGCTTTGCCAACAAGCAGTATGACGAAACCGACTATGCACAGGAGTTTTCCAAGCACATCGGGGTCAAGAACTACGCTTACCGCATTACGCCGGAGGAATACTGGGCCAACCTGGGCAAGATCCAGTACCACATGGATGAGCCTCTGGCGGATGCCGCTTCGGTCGCGCTGTACTTTGTCAACCGCGAGGCTTCCAAACAGGTCAAGGTCTGCCTGTCCGGCGAGGGCGCCGATGAATTTTTCGGCGGGTACAACATTTATAAAGAGCCGTTTACCGTAACCTGGTATGACAAGATTCCCCTGCCCATCCGCCGGGCCATCGGTGCGGTGGCAGACCTGCTGCCGCCGGTGCATGGCATCAACTTTTTGGTGCGCCGCGGCAAGCCGCTGGCGGAGCGTTACATCGGCAACACCAACCTGATGGATGAGCACCGCAAGAAAAAGCTGCTGAAAAACTACCACCCCGGCAAGCTGCCCACCGACCTTTCCCGCCCGTACTTTGAGCTTTCCAAAGGGCAGGACGCTGTGACCCAGATGGAAACCTGCGACCTGAACCTGTGGATGGTGGGCGATATTCTGCTGAAAGCCGACAAGATGAGCATGGCCAACAGTCTGGAGCTGCGCGTGCCGTTCCTGGACCGCAAAGTATTTGAACTGGCAAGTCATATTCCGACCAAGTGCAAGGTGAACGCCAACCAGACCAAGATTGCGATGCGCGGTGCGGCAGAAAAGACCATTCCCGCCAAAACGGCAGACAAAAAGAAGCTCGGCTTCCCTGTTCCGGTACGCGCCTGGCTGCGGGATGAGCAGTATGCGGGCGTTGTGCGCAAGGCATTTAACCCCCCGCCGCGGAGCAGTTTTTCCGCACAAAAGAGCTGAATGCCATGCTGGACCAGCATATTTCCGGCAAGCGGGATAACTGGCGGCAGATCTGGTGCATTTTTATGTTCTTAGTCTGGTACGATGAATACTTTGTAAAACGCTGAGGTGATAACAACATGCTGTTAAAACAACTGCTGAAAAATCTGGACTATACACTTGTTCAGGGCTGCCTGAATACCGAAGTGACTGACATTTACTATGATTCCCGCAAGGTAACGCCGGGCGGTCTGTTTGTCTGCATCGTCGGCACCCAGCGGGACAGCCATGATTACGCCGCGGACGTTGCCGCCAAAGGCGCTGCCGTGCTGGCCATCCAGCACGACCTGCCCGCCGAGGTGCTGGCCGCTTTGCCGGATGTGACTGTGGTCAAGTTCGAGAACACCCGTTACGCCATGGCGCTGCTTTCCACCGCCTATTTTGGCCGTCCCGCGCTGGAAATGACGATGGTTGGCGTGACCGGCACCAAGGGCAAAACCACCACCACCCACATGATCAAGGCTGTGCTGGAAGCCGCAGGTCACAAGGTCGGCATGGTCGGCACCAACGGCGTGTATTACCCCGGCCACCACTATGACCTGAACAACACCACCCCCGAAAGCTATGAGCTGCAAAAGATCCTGCGCCAGCTGGCGGATGCGGGGTGCGATGCCTGCGTGATGGAAGTTTCCAGCCAGGGCATTATGATGGACCGCGTGGCGGGCATCCATTATAAAGTGGGCGTGTTCACCAACCTGTACCCGGACCACATCGGCCCCGGCGAACATTCCAGCTTTGAGGAATACCGCAGCTGGAAAGGCAAGCTGTTCCAGCGCTGCGATGTCGGCGTGGTAAACGCCGATGACCCCAACACCGAAGCATTGCTGGAAGGCCACACCTGCAAGCTGGTTACCTATGGCATCCACGCTCCCAAGGTGGACTACCGCGCCAGCGAGCAGTACCGCCTGCTGCGCAACAAGGAGATGCTGGGCGTTGAGTTCACCCTGACCGAGCCGGACGGCCACACGCTGGACGTACAGGTGGGCATGCCGGGGCTGTTCAGTATTTACAACGCCCTGGCCACCATCGGCGTGGGCAAGGTGCTGGGCCTTGCGGATGCCCCCATCCATGAGGGGCTGAAAAAGGCGCTCGTCAAAGGCCGTGTGGAGCTGGTGCCCATCAGCCACAAGTTCACCATCCTGATCGACTATGCCCACAACGAAGCCGCCACCGAAAGCCTGATTGAAACCCTGCGGGAGTACAACCCCAACCGTCTGGTCGTAGTGTTCGGCTGCGGCGGCAACCGCAGCAAGCTGCGCCGTTACGGCATGGGCGAAGTGTGCGCCAAGTTGGCGGATTTCAGCATCCTGACCGAAGACAACAACCGCTTTGAAAAAGTGGAAGATATTATCGCGGACATCAAAACCGGCATGGCCAAGGGCAACCCGGACGCCAAGTATGTGGAAATTCCCGACCGGCTGGATGCCCTGCATTACGCCATTGACCACGCGCAGGAGGGCGACCTGATTGCCGTAATTGGCAAAGGCCACGAAGCCTACCGTGACCGCGAGGGTGTTAAAACGCCGTTTTTGGAGCGTGAGCTGATTGAAGAGTACGCCGCTGAAACTGGGGTAGAATAAGCAATTTTGCAGGGCTATGCTTTGCCTTTTGCTGCTTTGCGGCAAAAGCGGCACGGCCCTGCTTTTCTTTTGCACAAAACTATGGTATACTGTTTGTGTATGCTAAAAAATTCAAACCGAACCAATGCGGAAAGGAGGCCGGTTTGATGACCACACAACCACCTGACCGGCTTTTCCGCCCGGTCAGCCCAGCAGCACAGGCCAAGGGCGAGCGTGTGTTCTGCGCTGCCGTGGCGCTGCTGCTGGTTTTATCGGAGGTATTCAGCTCCAACATTCAAAACACACTGCCCACATTCAGCCATGTGTGCCGCATTGCCTTAACCGTTACGGCGGCGGTGCTGCTGGTTACCAAAAGCCTGCTGCTGACCCAGTGGCAGACCAAACAACAGGCGCTGACGGCTGCCGCGTTGGCCGCTTTTGCGGTGTTTACCACCGCATACGGGCACGACCAATGGTTTTTGTTTGCCGTTTTGCTTGGCATTGGTGCCAAGGATGTTGATTTGCGCCGGGTGCTGCAGGTCTACCTTGCCGCGGCGGCTGGCGGGCTGCTGGCGGTGCAGCTGCTGCACGCCGCAACGCCGCTGGTGCCCTACCTGTACTACTGCCGCAACTGGGATTACGGCTATGGCCATTACAACGGGTACGGTGCCCGGCTGGCCGGTGTATTTTTTGCCTGGGGCTGGCTGCGTTGGCCGCGCCTGCGCTGGTGGGATTGGGGCGGCTTGGCTGCCCTGGCAGCCTACACGCTGCTGGTGCCCGGCTGCCGCGGGGCAGGCATTGCCATGGTACTGCTGCTGGTTTTGTTTTTGCTGCAGCGTGCCTTGCCCGCCTTTTTTGAAAGCCGCATCTGGCACGGCATGGCCCTGGCTGCCGCACCGCTGGCGCTGGGGTTCAGCCTGTTGGCCGGGCGGCTGTTTGACCCGGATCATCCCACCGCCACCCCGCTGCTGGACAAACTGAACGGCCTGCTTTCCGGCCGGTTCGAGATCTGGCACCATGTGTTCTGGGGGTATCCCCTCTACCACCCGGAGCAGGACGGGGTGCCCGGCTGGTACCATGATGCCATGCCCAAGGCCGTTACCCTTTTGGGTGGCCTTGCCACTGATGGAGACGAGCACCACGCCATTGATAACTCTTTCCTTGCCATCCCGATGAACAAGGGTGTGCTGGGGGCCGTGGTGATTGGGGTCATCTTTTTGCTGTTGATGTGGCGGCTGTGCCAAAACCGCTGCACGGGCGAGACTTTGTTTTTGACGGTGATCCTGGTTTACTTTTTGATGGAAAACAAATGCTTTTTGTTCTCCGCCGACCCCTTCATTCTGCTGCTGCCAGCAGCGCTGTTTCCCGCAAAGGGCAAGCCTCTGCCGGTCGTCTGTCCGCCGGTAACACGAGGGTGTATCTGAAAAGAATAGAAAAGCTGCCTGAACCTGTTTGCAGTGTGCAAACGATCCAGGCAGTTTTATTTTTATCCAATTTGTTTTTTGTCAAAAGCGGGCTTATCTCACAGCTCGCTGAGGATATTGCCGTCAATGGAAATCGTCACGACCTGCCACGGGATGAACTTGCCGCTGTTCTGCAAGGCCACCTTGGCGTCGCGTTCCAGCCCGCCGCAGCAGGGCACTTCCATCCGCACTACGGTCACGCTCTGGATGTTGTTTTCGCGGATAATCTGGGTCAGCTTTTCGCTGTAATCCACATCGTCCAGCTTGGGGCAGCCCACCAGCGTGATATGGCCGCGGATGAACTTTTGATGGAAGTTAGCGTAAGCATAGGCTGTACAGTCTGCTGCAATCAGCAGTTTGGCCCCATCAAAGTAGGGGGCGTTGACCGGAACCAGTTTGATCTGCACCGGCCATTGGGAAAGCTGAGACCGCAACACCGGCATGTCCTCCTCTGCCGGTTCCGGCTTATGCTGCATCTGGCGCATCTGGCTGCCGGGGCAGCCGTGGTGCATTTGCGGCACAGGCTGGTGGAACACGCTGCGGGCCGCGCTGCCGGGGCAGCCGCCCAGCGGCTTTTGGGCAGCTGCGGCTTTCTGGCGTTTGTTTTCCTCCACAGCCTTTTCATCATAAGCGGCGGCTTCGCGCTCCACAAAGGTGATAGCGCCGGTGGGGCAATGGGGCAGGCAGTCGCCGAAGCCATCGCAGTAGTCATCCCGCATCAGTTTGGCCTTGCCGTTGACCATGGCGATAGCACCTTCGTGGCAGGCATTGGCGCAGGCACCGCAGCCGTTGCATTTATCGGTATCGATCTGGATAATTTTGCGAATCATAGAGGATGTTCCTTTCTCCGCGCCGTTCAATGCCGTGCATTGCTGTGCGGCGCGCTGCTCTTTTCTTTTTGCTGTGCTTGTATTATAATGCCATCAGGCCAATAAATCTGTGGTTATAACCACAAAAAGCGAGGAATCCCATGGAAAAAACAGCCAGCACCCCCATCCAGCTTTTCCGTGGCATGACGGCGGACGAACTTGCCGCCCTGCGCGCCGCCCACTGCATCCGTGTACAGCGTTATGACAAAAACGCTCTGATCTGCCATGCGGGCCGTGTGGTACATGAGATCGGCATTGTGCAAAGCGGCAGCGTAAACGTAGAATCCAACGACCTGTGGGGCAACAAAAGCATTTTGAGCCATGTGGAAGCCGGGCAGGCGTTTGCCGAAACTTATGCCCTGTGCGGCGAGCCGCTGATGGTGGATGTGGCCGCCGCGGAGCCGTGCGAAATTTTATGGCTGGATCTTGTACCCATGCTGCAGCAGCAAAACACTGCCGCCAGCTGGTACCCCAAGTTTTTGCACAACCTGTTACTGCTTTCTATGCAGAAAAACCTGGCGCTCTCCCAACGCATCCGGTGCACCACACCAAAAAGTACGCGTGGGCGGCTGCTGACCTATCTTTCCGCGCAGGCAGTGCGGGCGGGCAGCACGCATTTTTCCATCCCGTTTGACCGCCAGCAGCTGGCGGACTACCTGAACCTGGACCGCAGCGCACTTTCCAAGGAGCTGGGCAAAATGCGGGACGATGGGCTGATCCGCTGCCGCAAAAACGAATTTGAGCTGTGCGGAACGGAATAACGCCCCCTTATCCCCTATCCTTAAGGCAACACCGCACAATTCCCGCCTTGCGGCTTAAGCACCGCTCCGGCGGGAATTGTGCGGTGTTGCCCAAACAGCATGCGGCCTGCTTCGTCCAGCTTGTTGGCTTTCAACAGGCGGATCACTTCGGGGATATTGGTCTGGATGGGGCACCCCTGCTGGCAGCGCGGCTTTTTGCAGCCCAGACACTGGTTAGCTTCGTCCATGACATGTAGTGCCATTGTTTTTCCTCATTTCGCAACGATTTTGCGTGTTAAAAGCGCAACAAAGTTTCAACTCAGCGCACTTTTTATCCATAAATATATTATAATAGCACTACATGCGCCGTGTACGCAAGCCCCATGGGCTGTATTTTGTACCGGCAAAGTAACGAAAAATCAACCGCTTTGCTGTGCATATCAGCAGCAATTTGCAGTTTTTGGTCCTGCCCCGCCAAACCCGCAAGGCTGGTGCCCGCCGGAATTTTTGCGTGCTTTAACAGCGGCAGCGCGCTGCGCTTTGCCCCCAGCACCAACAGGTACGGCGGCAGCGCGGGCAGGCCCGCGGCGGGCACATCCAGCACAGCATCCAGTACCAGTCGCCGCAGGCGGGCCGTGGGGTAGCGCTTGGTTTTCAGGCGGTCATACAGATCATTTACCGTTTCTGCTTCGCGGGCTGCGGCATACAGGCGGTTTTCCAGCCCTTCGCCCGCGCCGCGTAAGCTACTCAGCTGCTCCGGCGTTTTGGTGCGCAGCAAAGTCAGCACTGCGGTGCTGAACTTTTCCGGGTCCGCCAGCTGACCTTGTTCCGCGGCCTGGCGGTACAGCTCCATGGCTGCCTGCGGCACAAAGGGGCTGGCAGCCTTGATTCCTTGCGTATGCACCAACTGCCGGATATGGGAAGCCGAAGCCAGTGCCTGCCCCTGCACCTGGCCGGTCTGGGCGGTGCCATGGGCTGCGCTTGGGCAGCTGGAGGGTAAAGCTGGCGTTGGGCCGGGTGTCCGCCGCCTT
>OLNF01003661.1_pt1 | contig 11029 bp, 9 predicted proteins | sample 1673061 | NCBI WGS metagenome assembly OLNF01 (sample SAMEA3136751, study PRJEB25190) | human gut metagenome | reverse complement strand
AGAACTCAATCACTTCGGAAGTGCTCTTGGTCCGAATTGCGTCACTAATTTTGTGAAACTCCTTTCCGTATACGCAAATCGCCGCTTCAAAAACTACCACTTCATGAGGCGACCATCGCTCTTCCAATGATCCACTAAAAGATACCATACCAACGACCGTTGTCGGAACGATGGGAGACGCGAGTTGACCCAGAAGACGCGCGCGTTTCAGTAAGCACTACGAATCAGCAGAGACTCCTGCAACAACCAATTGGGAATCGTGGAGTCCGTGTGGAATGGGGCTCCGCATTCCGTAGATCCGATTCACACAACTCAAGTAGTCCTCCATCTGCTGTTGGCACTGTCCCATGTAGCGTCCACGACCAGCCTTCTTCGCCGCCTTGATGAGTGGTTCCGACTCCCAAGGCTTCGCATCCTCATCTAAATACTACCCTTCATGCAAAGCTACCAATTTCAAGACAACAATCACAGCAGTAACTTCCGTCCGTATGTGTGCTTTTGGTTGCGGATCGTTCCCCCGGTTCCATTTTTGTCGATTTCTTCTGCGGTGTGGAGGGTCCGACTGCTCTAGCCGTAACGCAACTCATATAATCCCTACGGACGCTTATGGGCAGATGGCTTCTCTTGTTTCACATACATTCGTTTCCGTATTGTTCCCAATACATGGATGCATTTCGGATTGTTTTCGATCCTAGTTGTCAGTCCATTACTCCCTTCCCAACCTCAACTCGGGATCCTTTCCCGCAACCTTTAGAAATTCAATCGCTTCCACTACTTGCTCTATTCATCATGGACATGTACACGAAGAAACCATAATCGCTCCGATCGCTCATGTGTCCACTTGTTTTGTTGGAAAAGAGTGATTCCGCGATGAAACAGAACCTTGTTTACCTAATTGTGCTTTGTTTCTCAACCTTTGTGACGTTTATCACTTGTGTGCTAATCAATACACTCTTCTTATGGAACGAGAATCCCATGCATCGATCTGTCATCTATGCAATACAGAATCCTATCCGTTTTCTGAAATGATTTGTTGCGTTTCAAAGAAGTTCCGTAATGAAGGATACATCATTGCGAACCGATGCTTTTGTTTCCCTGTTTCCACCTTTTGGTTGTGATCAACTGGATTCACATTTGATTCATTGAAAAGAATGTTCACTCGTGGACTCGTTGCCACTTCATCGAACGCTTTCGCCAGCTCTGTAAGATGCACGGAATGCAAAACCTAGCCTGTAGATGCTGAAGATGGCCCCCAAGACTGTGGGAGCTGTGAGATTCTTGAATATTCACGAATGGCAGAGCAAGCAGCTCATTCAGAAGTAGGTTTCGGGGTTGGGCGTGATGGAAAGGTACGGAGGCAGAGCACAGTCTGGAGAGGTTGCCTACTCCCCCGAGAGATCTAGAGACATTGCTGAGAGACTCTGGAACCAGTGTAGGAGAGTTTGGTAGAATGGCTGATTGGCTAGTCCCCGGATGCAAGTTCGTCGTGAAGGCTCAGGTCCTGGCTGGAGGCCGTGGAAAGGGTCACTGGGAGAGCGGCATGCAGGGAGGTGTGAAGCTCGCTAAGACGTATGGGTGTTTCATCTCATCTAATGCCTAGTCCTGAGGAGGTGGAGCAGATTGCCAACGAGATGATCGGTGGAAAGCTGATCACCAAGCAGACGGGCGCCAAGGGAATCATGTGCAACAAGGTGATGGTGTGCGGAGCCGTGAAGATCCTGAAGGAGTTCTACCTGGCCATTCTGCTGGACCGTGCCATGGGTTGCCCCATGATCATTGCCACGTAAGAGTGTGTCTGCAAAGTCATCCGCAGGAACCAGGGAGGTATGGGAATTGAGGAGGTCGCTCAGAAGTGCCCTGAGTGCCTGTTCAAGATCCCTGTGAGCGTGAAGAACGGTCCCACCGACGCTCAGCTGCAGAAGCTGGCGAAGGACCTGGGTCTGGAGGGCGATCTGGTGCAGGACTGCGTGAACAACGTCAAGTCGCTGTACAACGTGTTCGACAAGTGCGACTGCACGATGGTGGAGATCAACCCTCTGGGAGTGATCGAGACCCCCACCGACGAGAAGGTGGTGTGCTGCCTGGACGCCAAGCTCTCCTTCGATAAGGACGCTGCGTTCCGCCAGAAGGACATCTTCATCCTGCGTGACAAGGTGGGCGAGCGATGCGGTTGTGAGCGTAGACCCAGGAGGATCCTCGTGATGTGCGTGCGTCGCTGGCTGACCTGAACTACGTGGGTCTGGACGGAGACATCGGCTGCATGGTCAACGGAGCTGGTCTCGCCATGGCTACCATGGATACCATCAACTACTTCGGAGGCACCGCCGCCAACTTCCTGGATGTCGGTGGCAACGCCAAGAAGGAGCAGATCACCGAGGCTCTGCGCAAGGCCGCAGCACGCGGCGTGAAGCTGGCCGTGTTCCCTGAGTTCTGCCTGACCGGCTATACCTGCGGCGACCTGTTCTTGCAGCGCACCCTGCAGCAGGGAGCCCTGACCGGCCTGCAGGAGCTGCTGGATGCCAGCCGGGAGCTGGACACCGTGGCCCTTGTGGGCCTGCCCCTGATGGTGCGGGGCAAGCTGTACAACTGCGCTGCCGTGTTCTGCCGCGGGCAGCTGCTGGGTCTGGTTCCCAAAACGTACCTGCCCAACTACGGCGAGTTCTATGAAAAGCGGCAGTTCACCCCCGGTTCCACCGAAGTGGAGTGGGTGAATGTCTGCGGGCAGGATGTCCCCTTTGGCACCTCCCTGCTCTTCCGCTGCCGCCAGATGCCCAGCTTTGTGCTGGGCGTGGAGCTCTGCGAGGACCTGTGGAGCGCCCTGCCGCCCTCCACCTTCCACGCACTGGCAGGCGCTACCGTCATCGCCAACCTTTCGGCCAGCGATGAAACGGTAGGAAAGGCTGAGTACCGCCGGGCACTGGTGGAAAACCAGTCTGCCCGCCTGCTCTGCGGCTACCTGTACGCCTCGGCAGGCCACGGCGAGAGCACCCAGGACATGGTGTTCGCAGGCCACGACCTGATTGCCGAAAACGGCACCCTGCTGGCCGAGGTGAAGCCCTTTGCAGGCGGCCTTGCCGAGACGGAGCTGGACTGCCAGCGGATGGAATCGGAGCGGGCACGCAACACCAGCTTTGAGCCCAGCACCGAGGGCTACCAGACCGTGGAGTTCGACCTGGCCCTGACCGACACCGTGCTGACCCGCTGGGTAGACCCCACCCCCTTTATCCCCCACAACGAGCAGCTGCGCGCCGAGCGCTGTGAGCTGATTTTGAAGATGCAGGCCGACGGCCTGGCCAAGCGTCTTGAGCACGCCCGCGCCAAAACAGCCGTCATCGGCATTTCGGGCGGTCTGGACAGCTGCCTTGCCCTGCTGGTGGCTGTCCGCGCCATGAAGCAGCTGGGCCGCCCCACCACCGATGTGCTGGCCGTGACCATGCCCTGCTTTGGCACCACCAAGCGCACCCGCAGCAATGCAGAGATCCTCTGTGACGAGCTGCACGTCAGCTTTACCGAGATCGACATTGCCGCCACGGTGCACAGCCACTTCCGGGACATCGGCCAGGACGAGAGCGTACTGGATGTGACCTACGAGAACGGCCAGGCCCGCGTGCGCACCCTGGAACTGATGGACACTGCCAACCGCACCGGCGGCCTGGTGGTGGGCACCGGCGACCTTTCCGAGCTGGCCCTGGGCTGGGCCACCTACAACGGCGACCACATGAGCATGTACGGCGTGAACGCAGGCGTACCCAAAACGCTGGTGCGCCACCTTGTCCGGTACGAAGCCGACATTGCCGCCACCCCGGCCCTGAAAGAGGTGCTGCTGGACATCCTCGACACCCCTGTGTCCCCCGAGCTGCTGCCCGCCAAGGACAACGGCGAGATCGCACAGCGCACCGAGGATCTGGTGGGTCCCTATGAACTGCACGACTTCTACCTTTATTATGTGCTCCGCTTCGGCTTTGGCCCGGCAAAGATCTTCCGGCTGGCCAGGGTGGCCTTTGCGGGCCGGGAGGAATACCCGGACGCGGTGCTTTACAAGTGGCTGCGCAACTTCTACTGGCGGTTCTTTGCCCAGCAGTTCAAGCGCAGCTGCCTGCCCGACGGCCCCAAGATCGGCAGCGTGACCCTCTCGCCGCGCGGGGACTGGCGGATGCCCAGCGATGCCTGCGCCGCCCTGTGGCTGGCCGAGCTGGAACAGCTGTTCCCCCAGAAGGATGCCTGAGCCATGAAGCAGAAAAAAAATCTCTGGGTCAATTTACTGTTCGCCGCTGTTGTTCTGGTGATCGCGGGGGTGCTTTTTTACCTCCGCAGTGCCGGGCAGAGCGGCAGTACCCTGGGCGCGGAGCTGATCTACGGCGATGCGAACACGGTGCAGAAGCTCTCTCTGGACAAGGATGCCGTCTATGACATCGACACCGGCTATCTGACAGTGCACATCGAGGTCAAGGGCGGCGCGGCACGGTTCATTGATTCCCCCTGCCCTGACCACATCTGCGAAAGCTTTGGCTGGATCTCGCAGGAGGATCAGACGGCCACCTGCCTGCCGGCACGGGCCGTTCTGACCATCGTGCCCCTTGCCTGAGGACATGTCAAAAAGGAGAATTCCTATGTTTGATGAAACTTCCCGTTCCCACACGGACGATGACAGCACCCGGCACATCCACCGGGGCCACCGCCCACCGGAAGAAAAGACTGTGGAGGTGGACAGCGCGGCCTTTTTTGCGCCGGAAACTGCCGCTCCCACCCCGCCGCCTGCACCACCCAAGCCGCCGAAGCATACCGGCGGGCCTACCCCGGAGTCAAAGCCCCCCCGCCGCAAGCCGGATGCAAATACTGGCGCGGCCAACCCGAAACGAGGTACTGTTTTGCTGATCCTACAAGCCATTCTGAGCATTGCGGCCTTCCTCCAGCTCTGTCGCACCCAGATGCTGCCCGCACTGTATCTTGTCATCATTGCGGCGCTGCTGGTGCTGTTCTGGCTGCTGGTCAAGCGCTGCCAGGAGTACAGCGCCCCCCGCAAGGTATCCCGGGTGTTCTCGGTGTTCCTGTGTGCCTTTCTGGCGCTGGGCTGTGTCTGGGCGCAGCAGGGCCTGAGTGCACTGGACAACGTGACCTCCGGCCTTGTCACCGGCACCGAGGCCAACAAGATCACCAAGGAGCCCTTTGTGGTCTACCTGAGCGGCGTGGACAACCGCGGCGAACTGACCGAAAAGGCCCGCAGCGATGTGAACATCCTTGCCGTGGTCAATCCCTCCACCAAACGGGTGGCACTCATCAACACTCCCCGCGATTACTACGTTGATCTGGCGGGCACCAACAGCAAGGACAAGCTGACCCACGCCGGTCTGTACGGCGTGGAGACCAGCATGGCAACCTTGGGCAACCTGTACGGGGTCAATGTGGACCAATACCTCCGCATCAACTTTGCGGGCTTCATCAGCATCATCGATGCCGTGGGCGGCGTGGATGTCTACTCCGATCAGGCGTTCACCTCGGTGGGCAGCCCCGGCTACTATGACCCCACCACCTTTGCCGAGGGCTGGAACCATCTGGACGGCAAGAGCGCTCTGGCCTTTGCCCGTGAGCGTCACGCCTTTGCCTCCGGCGATATCCAGCGCGGCATCAACCAGATGAAAGTCATCGATGCCATGATGAACAAGATCAAATCCCCCACCGTGCTGATGAGCTTCTCCAAGCTGATGGATGCTGTGTCCGACTGCTTTGTGACCAGCCTTTCTCAGGAGCAGATCTCCGCACTGGTGCGGATGCAGCTGGCAAGCCTGTCTGACTGGGACATCCAGAGCTATGCCGTGACCGGCACCAGCGGCAAGAGCTCCCAGTGCTACTCCGCAAAGGGTCAGAGCCTCTATGTGATGAAGCCGGATGAGAACTCGGTCAACCAGGCCAAGGAGCTGATTGCATCCGTTCTGGGCGGCGAGGGCACCGTGAGCGATACCCAGCAGACCCCCGAAAAGACCGAGGTATTCACCCCCACGGCTGACCCCAACGCGGGCACCTCTGTGGAGGAATCGCCCGACAGCATCATTGTGGAGGAACCTGCCGAGAGCGTGCCTGCGGAACAGCCTGCCGATGAGCAGCCCGCAGAACCCACCCCCGAAGCGCCTGCCGAGAGCGAGGCTTCCACCGAAGCACCTGCCGAGAGTGAAGCCAGCAGTGAATCCACCGGCGGAGCAGAAACACCTTCTATCTCTCTGCCCACGCAGGAGCAGGTGGAATCTGCTGCCAACTCCCTGCATCAGGCCGCTTCCACCGTGCTGGATGCCCTGTTCGGTTCCAGCAGCAGCGGAGAATAAAACAGGATAAAACAGCACAAGCCCCGGGCCTTGCAAAAGGTCCGGGGCTTGTTGTCTTCTGATCTTACAGGGAAGCGCGATTACTCAGCGTCGCCCAGCTCAAAGGTCTTGACAGAGACAGTGCCGTTGCGGCCAGCCTTGTCGGTGCGCAGATACTGGCGGGTGGTCTCGCCGTTGCTGGTCACGTCAGCAACATAGATCTGCTCGGCCTCGGCCTCGATGGGGAACTCCTCGGCCATGCCCTTCATGGGCAGAGCGCTCAGATCTGCGTAAGCGTCCTTCACCTTCCACAGCTTCATGGTGTCGCCGTTGGACAGGGTGAACTCGCCGTAGCAGTCAGCGGAGTAGGTGGTGCCGTTCACATCCAGATCCTCGGTGCTGACAACGCTGGCGGCAGCGGCCTCGCTCTCGGCAGCTTCGCTGGAAGCGGCCACAGAGGAAGCAGCCTCGCTGGAAACAGCGGAGGATGCGGTGGAGGATGCGGTGGAGGATGCACTATTGGAGCAGCCAGTCATGGCAACAGCCAGCACAGCAGCGGTCAGTGCCAGACCCAGAGTACGATTGATTCTCATGTGATAGTCTCCTTCTATTCTGAAACCATATCAATTCCTGCGCCCGGCGTAAACCTTGTACGCACCGGGCGTGCACGTGCTAGTCTACCACAATTGACTATATTGTTCAAGACTTTGCACAAAAAATAGCCCTCTCGGTCACGCTGTCGCGTGACTGAGAGGGCCGATATTACTTCAGGATCTCCTGCAGCACGCTGTGGCCGTCCAGGCTGGAAGCATCCACACCCAGATATTCACACACGGTCTGTGCAATGGTGCCAAAGCAGAGCCGGGTGCCCAGGTCCACACCGGGCTTCACACCCTTGCCGCAGACCAGATACGGCACATACTCGCGGGTATGGTCGGTGGTCTTGGTGTAGGAGGGGTCGCAGCCGTGGTCGGCGGTGATCATCAGCAGGTCGCCCTCCCGCATCCCGGGGATGAAGTCGGCCAGGAAGCGGTCAAATTCGGTGGCGGCGGCGGCATAGCCGGGCACGTCGCGGCGGTGGCCGTAGAGCATATCAAAATCCACCAGATTCACAAAGGCCAGACCCTCGAAATCCCGGGTCTGCAATGCCTTGGTGAAGGCGATGCCATTGGTGTTGCCGGTGGTCTTGATCTTTTCGGTCACGCCCTGTCCGTCAAAGATATCAAAGATCTTGCCCACAGCGATGACATCCCTGCCAGCCTCCTTCAGCAGGTCGAGCATGGTGGCACGGGGCGGCTTCAGGCTCAGGTCGTGGCGGTTGGTGGTGCGGTAGAAGGTCTCGGCGCTGCTGCCCAGGAAGGGCCGGGCGATGACACGGCCCACGCCGTACGCGCCCTTCAGCATCTCACGGGCGATCTCGCAGTAGCGGTAGAGCTCTGGCACAGGCACCAGCTCCTCGTGGGCGGCCACCTGGAACACGCTGTCGGCGCTGGTGTAGACGATGAGGGCATTTTCCTTCATGGCCTGCTCGCCGTAGTCCTTCAGCACCTCGGTGCCGGAATAAGGCAGGTTGCAGAGGACTTTGTGGCCTGTTTTTGCCTCAAACTCCTGAATGAGCTCCTCCGGGAAGCCGTTGGGGAAGGTGGGCAGCGGGTTCGGGCTGACCACACCGGCGATTTCCCAGTGGCCGATGGTGGTATCCTTGCCCATGCTCTGCTCCTGCAGGCGGGCAAAGGCACCGGCGGGCGCGTCGGTCTTTTCGCCCGCAGTCACACCGTCAATGTTGAACAGGCCCAGCTTTTTCAGGTTGGGGCAGTTGAAATTGGGATGCCCTGCAATGGCCCCCAGCGTGTTGGTGCCCTCGTCGCCAAAGGCGGCTGCATCCGGCTCCGCGCCGATGCCAAAGCTGTCCAGTACGATCAAAAATACACGCTTTTCCATATGTTTTCACTCCATTTTCCTCCGGGGCTGCCCCGGAACAGTCGCACTTTTGCTTACCTTCATTATAAGCAAATCCCGCCGGTTATGCAAGCGCTTTGTGGTGGAAAGTTTTTTGTTCAAACCTGATGAAATCTTAGCAGTTTCTTTGCAAAGATTTTTCTTGCGCTATTGTATCCAAGAGCTTATAATGTATAGTGGTATGGTTTGTTGAAACAGCCATATTGGCGTATACTGCCGCCGCGGGCGCAAAGCAATCACTGCCCGCCAGAGAGCAGCCAGCTTGGGCTGCTGCGTCAAGATAGAGAGCATTATAACGTAAACGTTGGAGGTATTTTATGAGAAAAACGAAGATTATCTGCACCCTGGGCCCTTCTACCGATAAGGGTGATGTCCTGCGCGACCTGATTGCAAACGGCATGAACGTGGCCCGTTTCAACTTCTCCCACGGTTCCTACGAGGAGCACGGCGGCCGTCTGGCAAAGCTGAAGGCGCTGCGTGAGGAGCTGGGCAAGCCCGTTGCCGCCCTGCTGGACACCAAGGGCCCCGAGATCCGCCTGAAGGAGTTCAAGAACGGTGTGGAGATGCTGGAAGCCGGCCAGACCTTTACCCTGACCACCCGCGAGGTGGAGGGCACCAAGGAGATCTGCTCCGTCACTTACAAGGATCTGCCCCAGGACGTGCAGCCCGGCGGCACCATCATGCTGGACGACGGCCTGATCATGCTGCACATTGAGCAGGTCACCGACACCGACATCATCTGCACCGTGCTGAACAGTGGCAAGATCAAGACCAAAAAGGGTGTCAATGTGCCCGGCGTGCATCTGTCCATGCCCTACCTGAGCCAGAAGGATCGCGAGGACATCATCTTTGGCGTGCAGAACGGCTTTGACTTCATCGCTGCTTCCTTTGTGCGCACCGCGCAGGATGTGTACGACATCCGCAACCTGTTGAATGAGTACGACTCCAACATCCGTATCATTGCCAAAATCGAGAACCGCGAGGGTGTGAACAACATCGACAGCATCCTCTCCGCAGCCGATGCCGTCATGGTGGCCCGTGGTGACCTGGGCGTTGAGATCGACTTCACCGAGCTGCCCGGCATCCAGAAGGACATCATCGACCGCTCCTTCTCCTTCAGCAAGCCCATCGTCACTGCCACCCAGATGCTGGACAGCATGATGGTCAACCCCCGCCCCACCCGTGCCGAGATCTCCGACGTGGCAAATGCCATCTACGATGGCACCTCTGCCATCATGCTGTCTGGTGAGACCGCTGCCGGTGACTACCCCGTGGAGGCCCTCAAGACCATGTCCGCCATTGCAGAGCGCACCGAGAACGAGGAGCACTACCGCGCCCAGCGCCACGCCGAGATCCAGATCAGTGTCAGCGATGCAACCGCTCATGCTGCCTGCCTGACCGCCAAGGACGTGAACGCTGCCGCCATCGTCACCGTGTCCGAATCCGGCAACACTGCCCGCCTGCTGAGCAAGTACCGCCCCAAGCAGCCCATCATTGCCTGCGTTATGGACGAGCAGGTGCAGCGTCAGCTCTCCCTGAGCTGGGGCATCACTTCCCTGCTGATGGGCCCCGCCCACAGCACCGATGAGCTGATCGAGATGTCCACCGCTCTGGCCGAGAAGAACGGCTACCTGCACAACGGCGAGCTGGCCGTTGTGACCGCAGGCGTGCCCGTGGGCGTTTCCGGCACCACCAACATGATCAAGATCCACATGGTGGGCAACTGCCTGGCCACCGGTGTGGGCGTGGGCCGCGGCAAGACCGATCTGGTCTCCGCCAGCGGCAAGGCCTGCGTCTGCCGCACTCTGGAGGAGGTCAAGGCAAAGTTCCGCCCCGGCATGGTGCTGGTCGTTCCCTCCACCACCAACGAGATGCTGGGCTATGTCCGCGATGCCGCCGCTCTGGTGGTCGAGGAGCCCGGCCTGAACAGCCACGCTGCCATTGTGGGCAACTCCCTGCTCAAGCCCACCATCGTGGGTGCTGCAGGTGCCTGCAGCCACATCCGCGACGGCCTGGATATCGCTGTGGATTGTGCCCACGGCAGCGTCCAGCGCCTGCAGGCCTGATCCTGAAGGAGAACATCATGGAACGCATTGCAAGCTTCTGTGTCGATCACACCAAACTGGACCGGGGCATGTACCTGAGCCGCCAGGACGGTGATGTGCTGACCTGGGACATCCGGATGAAGAAGCCCAATCAGGGCGATTATCTGACCACCGGTGCCGCCCACACGCTGGAGCACCTGTTTGCCACCTACGCCCGCAACAGCGCGGTGAAGGACGGCGTGATCTACGTTGGCCCCATGGGCTGCCGCACCGGCTTCTACCTGCTCACCCGCGGGCTGACCCCGGCGCAGGCATTGGAGCTGACCGTGGATTCCTTCCGCTTCATGGCCGCCTTTGAGGGGGATATCCCCGGTGCCAGCGAGGTGGAATGCGGCAACTACCGCGATATGGATCTGCCCGCCGCCAAGGCCGAGGCAGCCGCCATGCTGCCGGTGCTGGAAGCACTGACCGCTGACCAGCTGCACTACTAAGCGATACAGCAAAAGACCTCCCCATGCAGGCAGCACCTGCACGGGGAGGTCTTTTTGCGTTTCAGGAAAGCGATTTGCGGAGTGCTTACTCCACGATGATGCTCTTGCCGGTCATCTCAGCGGGGACAGGCAGGCCGATATAGGGCAGCATGGTGGGGGCGATATCTGCCAGGCAGCCGCCCTCGCGCAGCTTCACATCGCCGCAGCCAACGGCCACAAAGGGCACCACATTGGTGGT
>OLNF01003656.1_pt1 | contig 11035 bp, 9 predicted proteins | sample 1673061 | NCBI WGS metagenome assembly OLNF01 (sample SAMEA3136751, study PRJEB25190) | human gut metagenome | reverse complement strand
AGCGGAGACGATGCGAACGAGGGGAATGGCGGCGGGGAGGAAGCAGGGGAGCCTGCCGATCCGCTGCAGAGCGGCTTTATCAGACCGCAGACCATCGAAGGACAGAGCTATGAGGCGTATCTGAAGATTTTCGTCGCGGCGCTGCCGCAGGAAACGCGGGTTTTGCGCATGATGGATCTGATGCAGATCAATCTCAAATATCTGTACAACGAGAGTTTTTTGTTGGCGGACTATTACACAGGCTTGCATTACACGCTGCGTATCAATGGAAAAGCATATGAATTTACAGAAACTTATGACAAAACGGGCACGAAACAAGAGGAGCAGGCATAAAAGAGGCAGCTATCTGGTGGAGGCCGCCTTGACGCTGCCGGTTTTCATTCTTTGTGTCATTGCGCTGGCATTGGTGATTCGCATCATCGGCATCTGCGAAAACATCGGATATAGGACCTGTCAGGAAACGAGAAAGATAGCCTTAAACGCATATCATGATTTGAACGTAGTTTCCCTTTGCGAATGGAATATGGCTGCGGCGGTCCGCAAGGACAATCCCGCATTGCAGCAGTTCCGAATACGAAACTTTGACTATCTTTACGAAACTGCAGAACGAAACACGACGATGGAAGAGCTGATCGCTGTCGATACGGAGGCGATTTTCGAAGTGCGCAATCCCATTGGTATTTACGGTAAAATCTGCTTTACACAGGGACTTTTGTGCAGAGGCTTTACAGGCGCCGCACGTACCTATCAGCCTTTGCCGGCGCATGCTTTCTCCGAAGGGGAAGACAGTGTTCCGGTCATCGTATTTCCCAAATACGGATACCGCTATCACAAAAAAGACTGCCGCTATGTGCGGCAGTATGAGGACGGCGAAACCTTGAAGCTGGAAATGGAGCAGAGAGATGCGCAGGGCAAGGGCTATACGGCGTGTCTGGTCTGCGGAGGAGGATAATGTGAAAAATACAGTGACTGTCAGTCTCAAAAAAGAGCGTCTGGCGTCGGTCTGCATCAGAGATATTTTGCTCAGCGGTAGCTGCCGCGCGGTTTTGCCGATGGATCTTTACCGCGGCAGGAAATACTGCTTCGGCGTGTACCATACCGCAGGTCTGCAGTGCCTGCGCCAATGTAAACATTTGACTGCGGATCAGGCGCTTCGAGCCGCCGGCGCGCTGCTGCGGATGCAGGATATATGCAGGGATCATCTGCTTTTTCCTGCTGATTATGTGTTGAGCATGGATACTTTGTACGCCAAACGGGATTATACGGAGATGCAGCTTTTGTTTATTCCAACTGACAAAGACAGAATGGAAAACCCGCACAAGCGTCTGCTGACCTTGCTGCAGTCGATGAAGCGTTTGACATCGCCTTGCGGCGCTGATTATCTTGCGGCGCTGCAGGAGCTTTTGCAGATGCGTTCCTGCGGCAATGAACAGGTCCTTGGCAGTTTGCAGCAATGGCGGGAGGAGATCGCAGTCAGTGGGCTGTGCTGAGACGCACGCTGATGCGCCGATCACCCCTTTGCTCGAAAAAAAGTACGGACATAAACCTCGTCAAGTCTACATAGATATATGTAAGATAGATTTGTGAAAACATGGACTTGCGAGGAGGAAGCGCGATGACGGGCAGGAAAATCAGACGAAAAGTCAGAAAAAGAAAAACCGCAGTTGAAAATTCGAGGATGAAATTATGGCTGTTCTTTGGTATAATAGCTTTGACCGTCGGACTCGGATTCTTGACTGCGCGTTTTGTCATCGGGCCGCTGATCGGCTACAATGCAGAGGAGAGTCCTGTGCAGAAGCTGGCGGAACAAAAATCCAAAGATGCGGCGAAAACCTCTGCGCAGCAAGACTCTGCAAAAGAGGAAACCACTGCCGACCAGGCAGATGCCGCAAGGCAAGTAGACGCTGCAAATCAAGCAGACGCTGCAAATCAGGCAGACGCCGCAGGGCAAACGGACGAGAAAGCCGCAGCGGAAGCAGACGGCAAGCAGCAGAAGGAAGGCTACGTGCTGCAGTTCGGCGCTTTTTCGACGAAGGCGGCAGCGCAGGAGTTGTCTGATGCTTTGCAGGCGAAAGGCATCAAGACGAGGGTTGTCGAGATCGACAGCGTATTCAAAGTACTGAGTCCGGTGACAGAGCAAAAAGAAAGCGCCCTGCAGGCTTTGCAGGAGGCGAAGGGAAAGAATGTCAGCGAGGTGTTTATCGCTGCCATGGAGGGATAGTCAGAGGAAGAAACGATATGAAACAAATCTTACTTGCGCAGAATTCCGGTTTTTGTTTCGGCGTCAAACAGGCCATGGAAAAAACGGAAAGAGAGATCGAACAAAAGCGCTGCGGCAAAACGACAGGCGCGCTGTACACCTGGGGTCCGCTGATCCACAACCGGACCGTGACCGATGCCCTGCAGGCGCAAGGCGTACATATTGCCGCGCATTTGGAAGAGGTGGCGGCGGAGGATACACTGATTGTGCGCTCACACGGAGAGTCGAAGGACTTCTTTACAGAGGCAGCCGGGCGCGGCATTCATATCGTGGACGCGACCTGTCCGTTTGTAAAAAAAATCCACGACCTGGTAGAGGAGGCTTATGCCGCAGGCTATCAGATCGTGATCCTTGGCGATGCGGCGCATCCGGAGGTGCGCGGCATCAACGGCTGGTGTGAGAACACTGCGCTGGTGGTGCATACTGCTGAAGAGGCACGCCGCATACATGCGGACAACCTGTTTGTCGTCTGCCAGACGACGATTCGCCGCGAGCTGCTCGATGAAGTGACGGCGGTCTTTGCAGCGGCCGGAAAGAAAGCACAAATCCATAATACCATCTGCAATGCAACGACACTGCGGCAGAACAGCTGTATGAAACTGGCAAAAATGTGTGATTGTTTTATTGTCATCGGAGGGCATAACAGCTCCAATACGCAAAAACTCGCCGAAATCGCAAAAAAAACCTGCAAAAAAGTATATTTTATTGAAAAAATCGAAGATTTACCGTTGCACAAAATCGCAAAATATAATAAAATAGGAGTTGCAGCAGGTGCATCGACGCCTGAATGCGTAATTAAGGAGGTTATTGCTACCATGAGTGAAAACATCACTGAAATGAACATGATGGACTTAATGGACGACATCGAAAAGTCCTTAAGACTACCAAGAATCGGCGAAACTGTTAACGGAAAGGTACATCAAGTTACTGATAAAGAGATCATCGTTAACATGGGATGCAAAAAAGACGGAGTGATTCCGAAAGAAGAAGTAACATTGGAAGGAGACCAGAAGCTGACAGATTTATTCAAAGAGGGCGATGAAATCCAGGCGAAAGTTATCAAGACAGATGACGGTGACGGCGTGATTTTACTTTCTAAGAAGAAATTAGAAGTGAATGAACACTGGAATGAAATTGTTGAAGCGCTTGAAAACAAATCTATCATTAACGTGAAAGTGGTTAAGCAGGTGAATGGTGGCGTAATTGCGGCATATAAAGAAGTATCCGGATTTATTCCTCTGTCCCAGCTTTCCGACAAATATGTTGAAAACGCGGAAGAGTTTATCGGTCAGGAGCTTCCGGTCAGAGTGACCAGAGTGGATCAGAAGAGAGGCAGAGCTGTATTCTCCCACAAGATCATTCTTACAGAGGAAAAAGAACAGAGAATGAAAGAAGTCTGGGACAAGCTGCAGGTCGGCGATATCGTAGAAGGTACTGTTATGAGATTTACCGACTACGGCGCATTTGTTGACTTGGGCGGCATCGACGGACTGCTTCACATTTCCGAAATTTCCTGGGGCAAGCTGAAACACCCGCAGGAAGTCCTTTCCATTGGCGACAAGGTTAAGGTCAAGATTTTATCCATGAATGATGAAAAGGGTAAGATCTCCCTTGGCTTAAAGCAGACAACACCGGAGCCATGGTCTGTGATCAACGAAAAGTATCAGATCGGACAGGTCGTAACCGGTAAGGTTGTGCAGATCAAAGAATACGGTGCATTCGTTGAACTGGAACCGGGTCTTGACGGACTGGTACATATCTCCGAGGTTGCGCACAAGAGAGTGAACGACATCGCGGACGAATTAACCGTTGGACAGACTGTAGATGCGAAGATTCTCGACATCGATACCGAGAGAAAGAGAATCAGCCTCAGCATCAAGCAGACGCTGGATGCGCCTGCAGACGATGTGGAAGACGATTATGAGGAAGACGACGAAGAATAAGCAAAGCTTCGACAAAAAGAGAGCCGTTTATCGGCTCTCTGCTTTTGTTTTTGGGTTTTTGATGAAAAGGCTTTACGCTTTTGTTTCCTGCTCCGGCAGCTTGGGGTTGACCCATACGGTGCGGTTATTGGTGAAGATGACCATGCCGGGTTTGGCACCTGCCGGTTTTTTGACGTATTTGACAGGAACGTAATCGACCGGCACGTTTTCAGAGCCGCGCGCCTTGCTGTGATAGGCGGCGATGGCGGCTGCCTCAAAGATGGCTGCTTCGTCCGGTTGGACGCCGCCGCACTGCACGATGACGTGGGAACCGGGAATATCCTTGGTATGCAGCCATAGATCTTTATTGCCTGCAGTCTTGAGTGTCAGAATGTCGTTTTCTTTATTGTTGCGGCCGACGAGAACGGTCATACCGTTGGTCAGCGTGTATTTGTACGGCTCCGGTTTGTATTTTTTTTCGCGGAAGCCGCCGGCCTGTTTGCGGCGGCGTAAGTATCCGGTTTCAACCAGTTCCGTACGCAGCGCCTCGATCTCCTTGACGTCCTCAGTGTTTTCCAGAAACGCAAGGACCGATTCCAGATAATTGATCTCATTGTCGTTCTCTGAGAGCTGGATCTGCTTTTCCTTGACGGCAGTCTTGGCCTTTGCGTACTTTTTAAAATAATGCTGCGCGTTCTTGGCAGGCGGCAGTTTGACGTCCAGCGGGATCTCGATCTCCTTGCCATCGTAATAGTTGAGGACGCGAACGGCGCGCATGCCCGGCTGCACCAGATGCAGATTTGCGGTCAAGAGTTCGCCGAACAGCCTCAAATCTTCGGAGTTCTCCGCTTTGAGCAGATCCTCGGAGAGACGTTTTTTCTTTAGGTACATCTTATCAAGACTTGCCGTTACCGCTTTGATCAGGTCGTGCGATTTTTGCCGACCTTGATTCGAGGATTCTTTTTTGGAAAAATAATAGGCGAGCGCGGCACTCATGCTGTCAAAGGACAGTTCCGCGCAGCTTGCTTCGTAGTCGGTCAGCGGTACCGGATAGAATTCTACCGGATGCTGTTTGTCATCCTCGTAAACATAGGCGGCAGGGATGCCTGCCTCAATCTGCGCCTTGACCTGTTCAAAATAGGCGGCTCGGTCCGCACCTGTGTGCAGCGCCAGTTCTCCGGCAAAGGCGGGAGAAATACCACCGATGCGCTGCAGGATCGCTTTGCTGTCCGGCGGCAGGGCGGCGACCGCCTCCGCGGTGATCTCGCGGAACGGCGTTTTATCCTGTGCCGGTGGGTATTGATAAGCAAGACCCGGCAGGATTTGTCGCACGCGGTTGACATCAAAGGAAACCCGCTTGATGGCGTCGATGATCTTGCCGCTTGCCAGATCGACCAGCACGATATTGCTGTGCTTGCCCATAATCTCAAAGATCAGCTTTTTGGAAACCGTAAAGCCAAGTTCATTTAGGGTTTCCAGTGAGATTTCGATGATACGTTCCGAATCCTTTTGCTTGACAGCGGTAATGCGCCCGCCTTGCAGATGCTTGCGCAGCAGCATGCAGAATGAAAGCGGCGCCGGCGGATTGACCGGATTGGATTCGATGAAATGCAGCCGCGCGTGTGCCGAGCCTGCGGAGGCGAAGAGCTTGCGGTTGCCGTTTTTGGTATGGATATGAAAGACTAGTTCATCCGCCTCCGGCTGATAAACCTTTTCGATTTTTCCCAGTAAAATATTGTTTTGCAGTTCCCGGACGACCGCCCGGGTAACGATTCCGTCGTAAGCCACAGAGTTTCTCCTTTCGGTTGCTGTGTGTTCGGATCTTGCGTGTGACGCAGAAAAAGAACACTTGTTTTTCGTCGATTTTTGTGGTAAAATGATAATCACAAGAGGACGAGTCAGAGAGCGGTTGAACCCCGAGAGGGGGTGATGTAATATGTCGGACTACGAAATACTGATGATAGGGTTAACCTTTACAAGTATTGTTGTATCCTTACTGATTGCATACATAAAAAAATAACCGCCCCACGGCAAGGTCAGCGGTTATTTTAGAAAATAACTAACGTGGTCAGCCGTTCGGCTTTCCTCTTGTTCTCATTCTATCACAGAAAAAATAAAAATGCAAGCAATACATAAAAAGGAGTCACCACATCATGGAAAAAAGATTGTTATGCGGGGAAGAGGTTTCTCTGCTCGGCTTTGGCGCGATGCGCCTGCCAACCCAGGAGGATGGCACGATTGACCGCGTGAAGGCGGGCAGGCTTGTCGATACGCTGTATCAAAACGGCGTGAACTATTTTGACACAGCCTATGTCTATCATCAGGGAGAATCCGAAGAATTTTTGGGCGAAGCACTGCGAAAATATCCGCGAGACAGCTTTTATCTGGCGACCAAGACTCCGGGACATCTGATTAATCCGGACTATGATCCGGTGGAAGCGTTTGAACGACAGCTGCGGCGCTGCGAAACGGATTATTTCGATTTTTATCTGCTGCACAATGTCATGGAAAGCAGCCTGCCGACGTATACAAATCCTGACCTGCGTGTCATGGACTACTTATTGGAGCAGAAAGCCAAGGGACATATCCGTCACCTGGGAATTTCTTCGCATGGGCAGCTGCCGATGCTCGAAAGATACATGAAAGCATACGGCAAGGAGATCGAATTTGTCCAGCTGCAGATCAATTACCTCGACTGGAGCCTGCAGCAGGCAAAGGAGAAATACGAATTGATCACCGATTTGGGACTGCCGATCATCGTGATGGAGCCATGCAGAGGCGGCAGCTTGGCGGCATTGGATGCGGAGAGTGTAAGGAAGATGAAAACGCTGCGTCCGCAGGACTCCGTTCCGTCCTGGGCATTTCGATTTGTCGGCAGTCTGTCGAACGTTTCCGTTGTGCTCAGCGGTATGAGCAGCATGGAGCAGGTAGAGGACAATCTCAAAACATTCTGCCATTTTGAGCGGCTCAGCGAGACAGAGCAGGCTTTGCTGGCGGATATCGCGCGGAGCATGATGGATATCGTGCCATGTACCGCTTGCCGTTATTGCTGTGACGGCTGCCCGATGCAGTTGGATATTCCATACCTTTTGAAGATCTATAACGACGCGAAATTCAGCCCGACGGTTATGAACGGCATGCTGATCAATGCTTTGCCGAAGGAAGCACAGCCTGCGGCCTGTATTGGCTGCGGCGCGTGTGCGCAGGTCTGTCCGCAGCATATCGACATTCCGGCTGCGCTCGCGGACCTGACAAAAATAATTGCCGAGGGGCCGGATTGGGCAAAGGTCAGCGCAGAGCGCCTGAAACTGGATCGAAAGTAAGAATATTTACAAAATTTGATAATTTTGTGACAAAAGCCCCTTGCCAAGGGGCTTTTTTTTCGGTACAATATTCTTCGGAATCATACAGAAAACATAGAAAAAGTGAGGTAAATGGGTATGATCAAAAGTATGACAGGCTTCGGCAGAGGAGAATATACAGATGGCAAGCGCAATATGGTGGTCGAGATCAAGACCGTCAATCACCGCTATGCGGATATTACCATCAAGATGCCGCGCCGCTATTCTTTCGCGGAGGACAAGATCAAGAGCGCGATCAAGGCACACCTTCGCCGCGGCAAGGCGGATGTTTTCATCATGGTAGAGAACATCGGTGACAGCGATGTCAGCGTACAAATAAATGAAGAACTGGCAAAGCAGTATCTGGAGAAGATGGTGAGTCTGCGCGATGCACTTGGAGAACCGGAGGGCTTTAACGATCAGCTTTCCTTATTGCAGATCGCCGGATTGCCGGATGTCATCAAGACCACGCCGGCAGCAGAGGACGAGGAAGAGATCATGCAGGCGCTTCTGATTCCGACCCTGCAGGCAGCGCAAAATCTCGACAAGATGCGTGCCACAGAGGGAGAAAAGCTCGCAGAGGATCTGCTTGCCAAGGGAGAAAACCTCAAAACACTGCTGGATCAGATCGCGGCGCGCGCGCCGCAGGGCGCGACTGACTATACCGCCAAGCTGCGGGAACGCATCACAGAACTAATCGGAAACAGTGTACAGATCCCGGAGGATCGGATTCTGGTAGAAGCGGCGATTTTTGCGGATAAATGCGCGATCGACGAGGAAATCACCCGGCTCAACAGCCATATTATGCAGCTGCGGGACATCGTGAGCACGAGCAACCAGCCGGACGGCAAAAAGCTGGATTTCCTGGTGCAGGAAATGAACCGCGAAGCGAACACCATCGGTTCGAAAGCCAACGATATTACGATCACAGGCTATGTGCTCGATCTGAAAAGCGAAATCGAAAAAATCCGTGAACAAGTGCAGAATATCGAATAATTTGTTTGCGAAAATTTGAAAAAACTTATGCGCACCACTTGAAACGAGTGGGGTTTTGTGATAAAATATTATTTCAGATTTACGAAGATTTGCAGATAAACAGATGGCAGGAGTTTATATGAACTTAGACGAAAAACATAAAGGAAAACTTTTTATTCTTTCCGGACCGTCCGGTGCGGGGAAAGGGACGATCTGCAAGGAGCTGCTTGCGCAGACCGATCTTGAACTCTCCGTTTCTATGACGACCCGGCAGCCCAGAGAGGGTGAAATTCATGGGGTACATTACTATTTTGTGACCGAAGATGAGTTTGTGGAACGCATCGGTGCCGATGGATTTTTGGAGCATGCGGAAGTCTACGGTCGGAGATACGGCACCCCGAAGGAGCCTGTTATCGAAAAACTCAAGCAAGGTATTGATGTGATATTGGAAATCGACATTCAAGGCGCGTTGAAGGTCAAGGAGAACTATCCGGACGGTGTGTTTATCTTTATCTTGCCGCCTTCTATGGCAGAACTGCGTAAACGTCTCACAGGGCGCGGCACCGAAACAGCGGAAGCCATTGAGATGCGCCTTGGGGAAACCTTGAAAGAGCTTTCCTTTATCGAAAAATATGATTACTGTGTGGTGAACGGAGCGCTTGACGAAGCGGTGTCGCGTGTCAAAGCCATTGTGATTGCAGAACATTCCAGAGTCACCATGACTGCTGACGAGTTGGTTAAAAAGTATAAGGAGGAAGAATAATGTTATATCCATCCATTAACGAAATCAGAAAAAAGGCAGACAGCCGTTACACGCTGGTGATCCTGGCTGCAAAGAGAGCGCGTGACATCATCGACGGGAAACCGATTTTGACTGATGTGGACATCGACAGACCGGTTTCCATCGCCGCGCATGAGATCGCGGAGAATCTGATTACCTATCGCAGAAACGAAGACGATTTATAGAAGCAAACGGCAGACTTCCTGCCAATATCAACGAAGCACAGATAACAGACAGCCCCTGAAGAAAACTCTTACAGGGGCTTTTTGTAAGAATACAGCGGTAAAAATAAATTGGCAGACAGATAGGAGAACGCGATGGAACCGAGCGCATTTGAAAAAGAATATATGAGTCGCTTCAACGCGCAGCAGCGAAAAGCGGTGCGCCAAGTGGATGGATCGGTGCTGCTGCTCGCGGTGCCGGGCTCCGGCAAAACGACGGTACTGGTGACACGTCTGGGGTATATGGCGCTTTGCTGCGGAATCAAACCGGAAGAGATCCTTACCGTTACCTATACGGTCGCAGCAACCGGGGATATGCGGGCAAGATGCGCAGCGCATTTCGGAGAAGATCTGGCAAAGCGATTTGAATTTCGGACGATCAACGGCATCTGCGCCAAGATCATCCAATATTACGGAAGACAATACGGCAGAAGCCCTTTCGCCTTGGCGAGCGATGACAAACAGACAACGGCGCTCCTGTCTGCCGTTTATCAGGAGGTCCAGCGGGAGTACCCGACAGAAAGCGACCTCAAAAGTGTACGAACACTGATCACCTATATCAAAAATATGATGCTGACGGACGAAGAACTTGCGCAGCTTGGCGCAGAGCTTGCAGAAGAGATCAACATCGCGGAGATTTATCAAAGATATTGCCGCGCGATGCGAGAGAATCAGTGGATGGACTATGACGACCAGATGATTTACGCGTACCGGATGCTTTGTAAGTATCCACAGATTTTACGGCATTTTCAGCAAAGATATCGTTATTTTTGCGTGGATGAAGCGCAGGATACCTCAAAAATTCAGCACGTAATCCTTGCTTTGCTTGCCTCTGCGTCCGGCAATCTGTTTATGGTCGGGGACGAAGACCAGAGCATCTACGGCTTCCGCGCCGCATACCCGCAGGCATTGCTGGATTTTGAACAAGACCATCCGGGCGCGAAGGTTCTGCTGATGGAGGAGAATTTTCGCTCAGATGCAGGCATCGTGCAGGCGGCAGATCATTTTATACAAAAAAATACATTTCGACATGCAAAAAGTATGAAAGCGGCACGTGGGTCATCGGCATCCATACGTGAAATCCCGCTCAGAAGCAGAGGACAGCAGTATACTTACCTTGCCAAGGTGGCGGCAGACTGCGACAGGCAGACTGCGGTGCTGTATCGGGATAACGAATGCGCGCTGCCGCTCATCGATCTTTTGGAGAGAAATGGGATTGATTACCGGATGCGGCAGATGGAGATGACCTTCTTTTCACATCTGACACGCGTGCTGCGTCTGGCAATGGATCCGTATGATACAGAGGCTTTTTTACAAGTGTATTACAAGCTCGGCACCTATATCAAAAAGGCAGACGCCCGGTACATCGCGGAACGCAGCCGTCAGCGGCACATGCCTGTTCTTGATGCGGCTCTGGAGTGCGGCAGGCTGAACGCGCATGCTTTGGCCGGCACAAAAACGCTGCGAACGCATTTGCGGAATATGTTGAACGAACGTGCGGACAAGGCGCTTTACCGGATCACGGAATACCTCGG
>OLNF01003653.1_pt1 | contig 11041 bp, 8 predicted proteins | sample 1673061 | NCBI WGS metagenome assembly OLNF01 (sample SAMEA3136751, study PRJEB25190) | human gut metagenome | reverse complement strand
AGCACACGCCTCCTAAGCGTGGGGTCGGAGGTTCAAATCCTCTCTGGGACGCCAGCCAACAACGCCGAAAGCCTTTGTTTTCAAGGGTTTTCGGCTTTTCTTATATGAATGGGACAGCCTTCGGGTTGCCTTTACATAGTTTCCACTTTCAAAAAATGAAAAATTTTCAATTTTTGAAAGCGGCATCTTGCATCTGGAGATCGTTTTATTATGACGGAGATTTGCGTTTTTTCTCCTTGACAAGAGAAGAAGGCAATTATATAATGAACATCGTTCATGTTGAGGTGGTTGGATGAATACAGCGGTAACATCAAAAGATGAGATCTTGAAAATCAGCCGGGAACTGATTCGACAGCAGGGCTGGTCAGCGCTCAGCATTCGCTCGGTTGCCGCCGCCTGCGGCGTATCGGTGGGGTCGATCTACAATTATTTCGATTCCAAAGCGGTCCTGCTGGGAGCTACGGTAGAAAGTGTCTGGTGTGAGATTTTCCACTGCCCGGAACAGGAGGCCGTGTTTCAGGACACGCAGGCCTGCATTATCTGGATGTATGAGCGGATGAACTACGGCTGCAAGCAGTATCCAAGGTTTTTTACCCTCCACTCCCTGGGGTTCCTGCGGGAGAATAAATCGGATGGGAGACGGCGGATGCAGCAGACCTGGCAGCATATTTTATCGGGCCTGTGTTCTGTCTTGAAGCGGGACGCAAAGGTTCGTCCGGATGCGTTCACGGAGCAGTTTACCGCAGAGAAATTTGCGGATGTCCTGTTTTCCTTGATCCTCTCTGCTCTGCTGCGCCAGGATTATGACCCAAGTGCCGTGCTGGAGATCGTTCGCAGGACCCTGTATTAAACCAAAAATTCCCACTGTGGCGTGGGGGCTTCCCTTTTGTTGGCCGGATTGTTGTTCGGCGGTCACTTTGGAAAAAGCATGTTGGCCAAGTCCAGGCTGCAACGCGATGAAAACAGCATGTAAAAAAACGCTGGCGGTTCCATGACGGAGCGCCAGCGTTTTTTTCTGCTTATCTTATTGGTTGGTTTCTTCTTCCGCCCGCTCCATCTGCATGAGCGCATAGCAGAGCTGAAGCTGCCGCGCCTTATGGATGCCGGTCTTTTCATAGAGTCTCTTGCGGTAGGTCGCGATGGTGCTGGGGGCGCAGCCCGCCTGCTCTGCGTACTGACGGGTCGTCAGGCCACTGGCAAGGGCCTGGCACACCTCAAGCTCTTTGGCGCTGAGCTTGGCGTAGCCCTCCAGAAATCTCTCGTAGTCAGCCGAGTCGATCTCTTTGTTCCCGAAATGCGCCAAGCGGCGGATCTCCGTCTGGGAATCGTCCAGCTGCCCCTGCATGTCCTCCGTCTGGCTGCGCATGTCCTCCACCTGCCCTTGCAGGTTCTGCTTTTCGGTGAGCAGCCGCTCGTTCTGAGAGCGGAAGCGGTCGGCCCGCGCCTGGATGTCCTGCTTCTCCGTTTCCAGGTGCGTGATGGTCTGCTCGTGGAAGCGCAGCCGTGCGGAGACGGGCCGCAGCTCGTCAAAGGTCATCTGGGCCTCGCCGCCGTCCTCCTTCTTGAGCAGGTCGATGTCCCGCATGACGGGGCGCAGGTAGCGGCGGGTATAGTACAGGCAGCAGACCACGCCGAAAAACAGCAGCAGCAGCAACAGGCCGCCGATCTCCAAGGCGCTTTTCAGCAGGACCTGGTCATAGTCGCTCTTGGGGAGCATCACCGTCAGCGTGTGCGGCTCCGGGTCCCCGCTGGCCACCAGAAACGACTTGGAAAGCCCCACAAAGGAGAGGTCCGTTCCGCTGTAAGCCGTAAGGCCCTCCCGGATGCCCTTTTCCGTCAGAAGCTCCTCCGGCACGAAGCAGAAGCCGTCGGCGGGATAGGTGATGAGGCTTTGGGGGATCTCCAGCCCTGCCGTGCCGTCCGACAGGACGCAGGCGAGGCTGCGGATGCCGGAGGGTTGGACATGGTGGGTGGCAAAGTAGCTCTGGTTGATGGCAAAGCCGCACAGCCCATACACCGTACCGTCCGCCCCCAGCATGGGCACGGTCAGCAGGATCGCCCGCTCCGAGGTGTCGGGCAGGGTCAGCAGCGCGGTGGTCCGGCAGTGGCGCTCAATGGGGGCGGACGCCGTGTGCAGATGCTCGGCAAGGCCGGGGAACTCCGCCAGCGCAAACTCCTGCGCCCACTTCCGGTGGGGCATCACATGGTGCTGCCGCCCAACGTCCGCCATGCCCCGGTAGAGCAGGAAGTCGCTGGCCATGCGGGCGGAGTTGCTCCGCTGGATGTACAGGCCGCCGCAGGACCCGTCCCCGCCCAGGGAACTGTTCAGCAGCACGAAGGCACCGGAGCAGTCCACCTGCCGGCCATACTGACACAGCGGCTCCAGCATGGCCTCCTGCAACGCCTCCATCGCATCGGCGTCTCCGCGAAGGGCGGAAAAATCCGCCGTCCGTTCCTCGATGAGGTCGGTCATGTCCTCCGACAGATGGACACCCATGACGGAGACATTCCGCCACAAAGACTCCATATCCGAGGCAAAGGCCTCCATGCGGAAGTTCAGGGACGTGACCATCCCCTCCCGCGGGCTTTTGAGCTGGTCGAAGAAGAACAGGCCCGCGACCAAGGTCGCCGCCAGAAGAATGGCCAGGGTGATCATATAGAAGGCCAGCCGCTTCTGCATGGAGCGCCGGATGCTATGCAGTTCTGAAAGAGCGGGTCGCGTCATGCCCCATAACCTCCAAAGATCGTTTCCGTCACTGGATCGAGCAGAGCAGCGCCCAGGTCTCCTCCGCCAGGGCGTCCACGTCCTCCCCGGCGGCGGCGCGGGCGGGCAGCTCCTGCTGCAGCTGGCGCAGACCGTCGTACAAGGCCGTCACCTTGCCATAGTAGCCCTCGAAGCGCGGCTCGGACACGGGGGTGTCGTTCTCCCGCATGGTCTTCAGCGCGGCGTAGAGCTGCTGGTAGCTCTCCACCGGCTCCGGGAACTTGTCATAGGTCTCAATGTCATCAAAGGCCCCGTTGCGCACCGGCATATAGCCGGTCTGGGCCACGAAGTCCAGGTTGCGCTCCGCTTCCGTCAGCCAGCGGACGAAGAGCGCCGCGGCCTCCGCCTTCTGCTCCGTGGTCCGGTAGGCGCACAGGCCCACGCCCGCCTGCGTCATCAGGGCGTCGCGGCCTGCGGTCATGGGCATGGGCAGGACGTGGAGGTCCATCGGCTCCTGCGTGCCGTCCCGATAGGTGACGGTATCATTATAGTACAGGATCGCCGCCGAGGAGCCGAGGCCGGAGAGCACCTCGCCGGTCATCACCTGCGTGTTGGAGTAGAGGTCGGAGACCACCACGTGCCCCTGAGCGAGCGCACGGGCGAACTGCATCCAGCTCTCCTTGAAAACGGCGTTATTCGGGTCGTACCAGCCGTTTTCGGTATAAAAATTGCCGCTTCCGCACTCCATGGCGCGAAGCTCGACGGCCCGGATGGGATAGTCCAGCGCACAGAATGTCCTGCCGCCCGACCAGTCATGGAATCTGGCGGCTGCGTCGTAAAAGCCGTCCCAGGTGGCAAGGTCCTCATATTTCACGCCGCAGGCCTCGGAAAAGCGGTCGAAACCGGTGCCGTTGCACATGAAAAGCTGGGTGGATTTGGAGATCGGGAAGAGCAGCAGCCTGCCGTCCGCGCTCGTGCCGTCCTCAAGAAAGCCGGGCACGAAGTCGGAAAGCTCCTCCTCCGTGAACCAGTCGCGCCAGTCCACCAGATTTTCCTCGCCCAGAGCGACCGCGTCAGCGAGGTGGCAGGTGAACAGGTCGGGCATATTGAGCAGGTCGCCGCCGTTCTGCGCTTCCTTGAGAAAGCCGCCGATCTCGGCCGCGCTGGACAGGTTGGAGACCCGCACGCGGACGCCGGTGTCCTGACCGATGGTGCTGTTGAACTCCTGCACCAGCGCATCCATCGGAGAGCCGGACTGCTCGCCGTAGACGTGCCAGAAATCGACAGTGACCGGGTCATTTTTTCCAGCAAAGTGTCCTCTCCGCAGCCGGAGAGCGCCAGAAGAAGGACTGCTGACAGCAGCAGGGGCAGAAAACGCTTTTTCATGGGAAAAACCTCCAAAACAGAACAGATGTTCGATGAAAACGCGGATTTTTTTAGATTTTTTTGAAATTTTTTTTCGATTTGTACCCAGAATCGAGGATTTAGGGGACAGACAGAATCTGAAAACTGTGGTATAAGAAGGGTGTACGAAGCCGCCGAAGCCGGTTCGGCATCGTAAAAATGATCCGTGGAGCGAGAGAGCAACTCCGTTCGTCAGCGAGCCGCACGCGAGCGGGAGCGACCTCTCGGTTACAGTTTCATTGTATCATATCCCACCTCACTTTTACAAGAAAAGAAAAGGAAAGAGGCATACCCATGAAAAAACGAATTTTTATGCTGGCGGCGCTGGCTGCCGGTCTTGTGCTGTGCCTCGCCGCCTGCGGGGAAAACAACAGAGAACCGATCACCATTACCCTCTGGCACGTTTACGGCGGCGAGGTAAACTCGCCCATGAATACGCTGGTGGATGAGTTTAACCGTACTGTCGGGCAGGAGCAGGGCATTCGTGTGCGGGTGGACAGCGTCAGCAACAGCGGCGTTATCCACGAGAGCGTGCTGGCCGCCGCCTACAAGGAGCCGGGCGCACCGGCGCTGCCGGACCTGTTCGTGTCCTACCCCAAAACCGTGCTGGCGCTGCCGGATGAAAGCATCCTGGTGGACTACCGGGACTATTTCACCGAGGAAGACCTGGCGGGCTACCTCCCGGAATTTCTTGCGGAAGGGACGGTCCACGACCGGCTGGTCATTCTGCCGCTGGCAAAATCCACGGAGATCCTCTTTGTGAACAAGACGGCCTTTGACCGCTTCGCCGCCGAGACCGGCGCAAGCCTGGACGAGCTGGCCACCTGGGAGGGGCTGTACGCCGTGGCGGAGCAATACGCGGACTGGTCGGGCGGCAAGTGCTTCTTCGCCCACGACTATCACTTCAACTATTTTCAGGTGGGGGTGGAGTCGCTGGGAGAGCGCTTTTTCGACGAGGACGGCCTCGCCTTCGGCCCCAAGTTCGCCTACGCCTGGTCGCCTTACGCCAGGGCCGCGCTGACCGGCGGGCTGTGGCTGGGCAGCGGCTACGCCACCGAGCCGCTGCGCACCGGCGACGTGATCGCCGCCGTGGCCTCCTCGGCCAGCGTGCTGTATTATTCCGACGTGGTGACCTATGAGGACAACCGGACCGAGCAGGTGGAGATCCTCTCGCTGCCCTGCCCCGTCTTTGCCGGCGGGGAGAAGCTGGTCATGCAGCGGGGCGCGGGGCTGTGCGTCGTCAAATCTACGCCGGAGCGGGAGAAGGCCTGTATGACGTTTCTCAAATGGCTGAGCGAGCCGGAGCGGAACGTGGCCCTTGCCACGGCGCTCGGCTATATGCCGGTGACGAAGGAGGGCTTTGACCGCTCCCTGCCCGCCGCCATCGAGACGCTGGAGGACCCCATGTATGTCTCGCTCTATGAAGCCTTTCTGCAAACGCGGCAGGAGTACACGTTCTATGTCCCGCCCCAGCGGGAGGACTATCTGTCGCTGGAGACCCGCTTTGAAAAAACGGCTCGTCTGCGCCTGACGGCGGGGCGGGCGCAGTATCTGGAGCAGGGCGCGGACGCGCTGGCCCCGCTGCTGCGCACCACGCTGGCAGAGGTCCAAGGAAGCTACGACAAGTAACGCAGGCAGGAGAGGAGGGAGCTTACATGCAGTGGAAGAAGCGCTGGAACAAGGGGTGGCACATACACGGCGCACCGGGGGGCGGGTACAGCATCGGCAGCCGCCTGGCGCTGTATTGGCTGTGCCTGGTGCTGGCGGCGCTGGCCGCTGCGCTGTTCTTGCTGAGCGTGACGGGCGTGCTCTCCCGCACCGCACGCCAGTTCGGGGAGACGGCGGCCTTACAGCAAAAAAACACCGCCGCCGTGTTCATCTCCCAGATGGATGTCCTCACCGCGCAGGGCATCGAGCTTTCCGAAGCGGTCAGCGGGGAGATGGAGCGCTTCCTCGCCTGCCGCAGCCTCTCCTTTGAGGCGCTCAACGACGCCCCGGACCTCATCGCCGCGCTGGAGAGCCAGCTGATCCCCACGCTGAAGACCGCCCTGGCGGGCAGCACTTGCAGCGGCGTGTACTTCTGCCTGGACGCCACGGCCAACACGGCGCTGCCGGCGTCCAAAAGCTCCCGCATGGGGGTGTATCTCCGCTATTCCAGCCTGCGCTCGGCCCATCCCAGCGGCAGCACGGCCTACTTCCGGGGCACGGTGGCCGCCGCCCGGGAAAACGGCCTGCAGCTGCACAACCGCTGGAACCCGGAGCTGGACACCTCCCTCATCCCCGGCTACCGGCAGGTCATGTCGTGGGAGGACGACCGGCTCTCCGGCGGCTGCCTCTGGACGGGGCGGGTGCCCCTGCTGGACACCTGGGAAAACGTGACGCTGCTGTGCGTACCCGTGCGGGACGGGGCGGGCGTGGTGCGGGGCATCTGCGGCATGGAGCTGAGCGAGCTTTACTTCAGCCTGTCCCATCCTACGGTCTCCAGCCCCTACGGCAACTTCCTGATGCTGCTGGCCCCCATGAACGGGGAGACCCTGCTTCTGGACCGGGCGATGCTGGGCAGCACGGAAGGGACGGACCTGGCGGCCTCCGGTGAGATGCGGATCCGGACCGGCCGGGACTATGACACCTTCACCTGGAACGGCACGACCTATCTCGGCCAGCATCAGGTCGTCCCCGGACGGCTGGCAGACGGCCACCCGCTGGCGGCGGTCACGCTGGTGCCGGAGAACATCTACCGCCACCGGGCGCAGAGCGCCCGCATCGGCTGGACGCTTGGCTCCCTTGGCTTTCTTGCGGGGATGCTGCTGCTGGCCGTTGCCCTCTCCCGCCGCTTTACCACGCCCATCACCCAGGGCTTCGCCGCGGCCAGAAGCGGGGAGCAGAACTGGCAGCCCACAGGCATCCGGGAGATCGACGAGCTGACGGCCTATTTCCACAGCCGCCTGCGGGAGAAGCAGGCCGAAGAGGCCCTGCCCCGCCAGGTGGAAAGCCTGGTCTCCGAACTCACCGACCGGGCGAAGGGACTGACGGGGACGGAGCGGGTCATCCTGCGCTACTATGCCGAGGGCTATACCGTCAAAGACATCTCCGGCCTGCTCTTCATCAGCGCGGGGACGGTGAAGGGGCACAACAGCCACATTTACAGCAAGCTGGGGGTGGATTCCTACAACGCCCTGAAAGCCTATCTGGACGTTCTCCGGCGCTGCGAGCGGCTGGAGGATCTGTTGCAGGGCGGCGGAAAATAGCAGCACTCCACCGGGAAACGGCCGCTTCGCATGCCGCCTATGCCAAGGCGGCGGCACCACGAGCATTGTCGAACATGCGCAATTTATGCCGCTTGTCCTTGTGCATTTCATCTATGACTCGGTCATGGTTTTGCGATTTTGGGCCAAAAACAGGACTCAGGCCTATATCTTTTCCCTGTGAAAGCTGATAGAAATAAAAACAACAAGAGCCGCATAGAAAAAGCTGCCGGAGAGGAGGGGGAACACATGAAGCGGGTCATGAAAGAGGCCATGGGAGACTGCTCCACCACAGGGGAGTTTCGCTTTCTCGTTCGCTGTCAAGAGTGTGGCAGGACCTGGCACAGCAGCCCCATTCGTTTTTCCAAAGCCGGTGCGGAGCCGGAGACGGAGGGGATGCGCACGATCTTCCACGCCCTCTATGAACAGGAACGGGAGGCCGCCCGGGAAAAAGCCGCGGCGGAAGCCTCGGAGATCTTCAGCCGCTGCCCCGTCTGCGGCAGGCTGGTGTGTGACCGCTGCTTCCTGATCTGTGAGGATCTGGACCTGTGCATTGCCTGCGCGAAAACGTTACAGGTGCGCGGCAACGTTGTGGCAGAAGAGGCGTCCTTCCCGCAGGAGCTGCCTGCCGAACCGGCCGAAACAATCGCAACAGAAGGAGATGGATCAACATGAAAGAACAAAAAACCACGAAGAGACTGCTGAGCATCCTGCTCTGTCTCGTCCTGATGATCGGAATGCTCCCCACCATGGCCCTGGCAGAAGAGTGGGGCAGGGTACCGAGTGGCTCCAAAACAGACACATTTGAATATGCGGACAGGATACTGGACGTTTTGATCGTGAAACATGTCCGGCAAAACGGCACGGAAGCCCCTCCCGCAGAGACCTTTGAATTTGAAGTGGAGGACACAGCCAGGGGGGAGAAGCATCCCCTTTCCTACTACGGTATTGGTGTGGAAGACCTGAAACTGTCCACGAACGGGGTCAATGATGTTGAGAAAACGCTCCGTTTCCGTGTCCCAACAAAAAAGGATTATACTCCCTATCATTGGGATGCCGTTACCAAGTCCGGAACGGATACAGTCGCCTGGTACTCCAAGACCTTCCTGCTCAAAGAGAAGAATGACGGCAAGCCGGGATGGAACTATTCTACTGCGGAATATGCGTTGACTTTCTGGTATGACATTGAATATAACTCCATGGATCTGAGGCTCCATCAGCCTGGAAATGATGTGTATTACTCCACAGCTGAGTTCACCAACACCTACAGCAGCACAAGCTATGAGCTTCCCTTCACCAAGACGGTGAAGCAGGGCGGCAACACCGCTCCCGGCAAGGAGACGTTTGCCCTGGAGATCTTCGATGTGGGCGTCAGCAGTATGGAAGCGCACGCAAAGGATCTCTATACCGCCACCGTCACCACAAAAGGTGCGGGCACCTACGACGGTAAGCTGATCATTTCCGGTCCGGCCGATCAGGTGGAAGCGCTCCTCTGCGAGGGCTTCTATGTCCGGGAAAAGGACCGCGGCGCGGACCACTGGACGTATGACGACGCGGTGTGGCACATCAAGCCGCAGTACGAACAAACCAGCGGCCAGACCGTGGTCAATGTCCCACTCGCCCCCACCAATACGCCGCTGGAAGCGACCGTGATGAAGTACCAGCTGGCCATCTATCCCACGACGAAGATGAAGGGTGCCAACGGCATCTATTATGAAGATTCCGAGACCGCCGTGGAGAAGATGACCTTTACCAACACCTACACCTACGACGCCGCAGTCATCCCCCCCATCACGGTCAACACGACCGACACCCAGGGTAAGCCCCTGACCGGGGCCTCCTTCGTGCTGACGGACAGCCAGGGCCGGGAGGCCTACACGGCCACCTCCAACGCCAACGGCATCGTGCGTTTTCCTGACGTCAGCAACGGCACCTACACCCTGCTGGAAAAAAGCGCCCCGAAGGGCTATGTGGCCTCCGATGAGACCTACACCCTCACCGTCAGCGATTCCCACATTACGATGAACGGAAAGGACTACGCCCCTGTGACCTTCGTCAACCGCAAGGCGGCGGAGCTGAACCGCACCGACCACCTCGCCTTCCTGTCGGGTTACGCCAACGGCACCTTCGAGCCTGACCGAAACATGACCCGCGCCGAGGTGACCACCATGTTCGCCCGCCTGCTGGCCGAGAAGATGGCGGCGGATCAGACCTATTCCAACACCTTCTCCGATGTGGCAAAGAGCCACTGGGCCGCCAACTACATCGGCTATATGCAGCAGTTCGGCATCATCACCGGCTACGCAGACGGCAGCTTCCGACCCGACGCCTCCGTGACCCGCGCTGAGTTTGCCGCCATTGCCAGCCGCTTTGAAAGGCTGACGGAGGGCACCAAGAGCTTCTCCGATGTGCCGAGCAGCCACTGGGCAGCCAAGTACATCAACTTCGCGGCCACGCGCGGCTGGGTCAACGGCTATGCGGACGGGACCTTTAAGCCGAACAACTCCATCACCCGCGCCGAGGTGGCGGCCGTCACCTGCCGTCTGCTGGAGCGCAATGCAGACCAGAGCTACATCCGCAGCCATCTCAGTGAGCTTCGCGCCTTTACGGACGTGAGCGAGAGCCACTGGGCCTACTGGTACACCATGGAGGCCGCCAACGGCCACGACTACACCAAGTCCGGCAGCAGCGAGACCTGGAGCCGCACCTATCGGTAACAGGCAGCAGGGCCTCGGCCCACGGCACCCTATCCACACATCACACAAGATCAAAACACAAGATCAAACTCAAATAAACAAACAAAAAGGAGACAGAGACTATGGGACTTATCAAAGCGGCACTGGGCGCAGCAGGCGGCATCATCAGTCAGTTTGCCCTATCGTTTCTGGTCTTTGACGAAACCGGCAGCACGCTGGCAGCGGCGCTGGTGGTCGCCATCCAGCTGATCCCGATGGTGCTGCTGCCGCTGGTCGTCGCTCCCATGATGGATCGTCTGCCGCGTAAGCCTTTTCTGGTGTGGGGCGACCTGCTCAACGGCGTGTGCTACGCCGGGGCAGGACTGTTTCTGTTGCACAGTTCCTTTTCCTATAATGCTTATCTTGCCTTTTCCCTGCTCGTGTCGTGTCTCGGGGCCTTCGACGAGCTGGCCTACAACAGCTTTTATCCCCTGCTGTTGCCGAAGGGGCAGGAAGAGCGGGCCTACACCGTCTCAGCCATGCTCTATCCCATTTTGAAGGTTTTGATGATGCCGCTGGCGGCGGTGCTGTACGATAAGCTGGGCGTGGGACGGCTGCTGCTGATACAGGCCGCGCTTTCGGTACTGGCGGCCTTCCTGGAAAGTCGCATTCGCGTGCAGGAAAGCCGCCGGGATCAGGAGCCGCTGCTGTCTCTGAAAACATGGTGGCGGGATGTCCGGGAAGCAGCCGCCTATCTGCGGCAGGAGCACGGCCTGCACGGGCTCTATGCGTACATGTCCGTTACCAACGGCATGGCCTCGGGCTATTCTCCCTTGCTCATCGCCTTTTTCCGCACGGCGCCGGGCTTCACTACCGCCATGTATTCCTTTTTCTCCGTTGCGGAATTTGCCGGGCGCACCATCGGCGGAGCCATCCGCTACCGCTACTCTCTCCCGGAGAAAACTGATTCATATTAAGTGCCGTTGCTATATCACATACACATGCTTCCGATT
>OLNF01003649.1_pt1 | contig 11050 bp, 11 predicted proteins | sample 1673061 | NCBI WGS metagenome assembly OLNF01 (sample SAMEA3136751, study PRJEB25190) | human gut metagenome | reverse complement strand
GAATAACTACGTTGTATGCTGGTCTTGTTCTGCGCACCCGCCAGCCGGGGGATGTTTACCGCCCCGCCGGGCGAGCGGTGCACAACCGCCTGCGCAAATGGATGAACGAAGCGGACATCCCGGCGCAGCAGCGGGACACGCTGCCGCTGCTGGCAGCAGGCAGCGAGGTGCTTTGGGTGTGCGGCAGCGGCTTTGCCGAGGGCCTTGCACCGGATGAGACCACGACGCAGATCCTGCAGATGGAACAGGAAACTTGAAGGGATAAAAAGGAGAAACATCATGAGCATGAATGATGACATCAAGACCGTTCTGGTCTCGGAAGAACAGCTGAAAGCCAAGGTTGCGGAGCTGGGTGCACGCATCAGCAAGGACTACGAGGGCAAAAACCTCGTGCTGGTGTCCATCCTGAAGGGATCGGTGGTCTTTATGGCCGACCTGATGCGGGCAGTGACCATCCCCTGCAACATCGACTTCATGGTGGTGTCCAGCTACGGCGGCAGCAACACCGTGACCAGCGGTCTGGTCAAGATCATCAAGGATCTGGACGGTGATCTGTCCGGCAAGGATGTGCTGATCGTGGAGGATATCCTCGACACCGGTGTCACCCTGTCCAAGCTGGTGCCCATGCTCAAGATGCGCAACCCCAACTCGGTCAAGATCTGCACCATCCTCGACAAGCCCAGCCGCCGCAAGGCCGACATTCAGCCCGATTACGAGGGCTTCCAGGTGCCGGACGAATTCGTGGTGGGCTATGGCCTGGACTACGACGAAAAGTACCGCAACCTGCCCTATGTGGGCGTGCTCAAGCCCGAGATCTACACGAAGTAAGTCCCGGATCAAATTCACCCTGAACTGGAGTTGATTTTTTTGCAACCGAAGAAACCTCGTTTCAACCCGTTGATCCTGGCACTGGCACTGGCTGCCGTGCTCATGGTATGGAGCGTGCTGGGCGGCGGCAGCAGCAGCGGCGGCTCGTCCTCCATGGCTTACTCCACGGCGGTGCAGTATTTTGAGAACCTGCAGGTCACCAAGTTCACGCTGGACCTGAACACCGGTGTGCTCACCATGACCCTCAAGGAGGGCAAGCTGGACCTGCCGGACCCGTCGTCCGTGAGCACGGTGCAGTCCACCGGCGGGCTGCTGTCCGGGATGCTGTCCTCTTCCTCCTCCGGCTCCACCGGGGCCGAGAAGAACAGCGACGGCACCGTGACCGTGCGCTACAAGCTGCCCTATGCCTCCATGTTCGTCAAGAATGTGGACAGCTACATTGCAGCCTACGACGAAGCAAACCCCGATGCCCCGATGGAGTATGATTATACCCCGCTCAAGGAGAGCATCCCCTGGATGGAGATCCTGTTCTATCTGGCCATGCTGGGCTGCACCGGTTTCCTGCTGTTCTCCATGATGCGCGGCGGCGGTGCCGGCGGCGGCATCATGAACGTGGGCAAGGCCCGCGTGAAGGATGAGCGCGAGAACAAAAAGACCGCTACCTTTGCCGACGTTGCCGGTGAGGACGAAGAAAAAGAGGAACTCAAGGAAGTGGTGGAGTTCCTCAAGAGCCCGGACAAGTTCAATACGCTGGGTGCCCGCATCCCCCACGGCGTGCTGCTGGTGGGCCCTCCGGGTACCGGCAAGACCCTGCTGGCCCGTGCCTGTGCCGGTGAGGCCGGGGTGCCCTTCTACTCCATCTCCGGTTCCGACTTTGTGGAGATGTATGTGGGCGTAGGCGCATCTCGTGTCCGTGACCTGTTCGACAAGGCAAAAAAGACCATGCCCTGCATTATTTTCATCGACGAGATCGACGCCGTGGGCCGTCAGCGTGGTGCTGGCCTGGGCGGCGGCCACGACGAGCGCGAGCAGACTTTGAACCAGCTGCTGGTGGAGATGGACGGCTTTGAGGCCAACGATGGCATCATCGTCATGGCAGCCACCAACCGTGCCGACATCCTGGATAAGGCTCTGCTGCGCCCCGGCCGCTTTGACCGTCAGGTCTATGTGGGTCTGCCGGACGTGAAGGGCCGTGAGGAGATCCTGAAGGTCCACACCAAAAACAAGCCCCTGGCCCCGGATGTGTCGCTGAAGGTCATCGCCCAGCGCACCGCCGGTTTTGCCGGTGCCGACCTGGAGAACCTGGTCAACGAGGCTGCCCTGCTGGCTGCCCGCCGCAGCCGCAAGGCCATTACCATGGAGGATATTGAAGAGGCCTCCATGAAGGTGATGGCCGGCCCGGAGAAAAAGAGCCGTGTGGTGACCCCCGAGGAGAAAAAGCTCACCGCTTACCACGAGGCAGGCCACGCTGTGGCAGGCTTCTACTGCAAGCATCACCCCCGCGTGCATGAGATCACCATCATCCCCCGCGGTCAGGCCGGCGGCTACACCATGTACCTGCCCGAAAAGGATCGCAGCTATGTGACCAAGGGCGAGATGTTCGAGGACATCGTGTCCAGCTTGGGCGGCCGTGTGGCCGAGCAGCTGATCCTGGAGGATATCTCCACCGGTGCCTCCAACGACCTGCAGCAGGCCACCAACATTGCCCGGCAGATGATCACCAAGTACGGTTTCTCGGAGCGTCTGGGCCCGGTGGTCTACGGCACCTCCCAGGAGGAGACCTTCCTGGGCCGTGATCTGGGCCAGGGCAAGGGCTACAGCGAGACCACCGCTGCCGAGATCGACGGCGAGATGCGGGATATCATCGACGAGGCCTACGAGACCTGCCGCCGCACCCTGACCGAGCACATCGACCAGCTGCATGCACTGGCCAAGGCCCTGATGGAGCGTGAAAAGCTCAACGAGCAGCAGTTCAATACCATCATGGCCGGCGGCACCCTGCCTCCCCTGGAGGACCCGGATGCCAAGCAGCCGGAGCAGACTGTGCAGCCTGCCCAGCCTGTGGAGACCGCCGAGAAGGCAGAGACCGCAGAGCATGCCGAGCAGGCCGAGACGGCAGAACAGCCGACCGGTCAGCAGCCGGAGCAGGACCCCGCACCGGAGCAGGATGCCCCGGAAGCAACGGAATGACCCCGGAAAGGAGCGAGTGTCGTGGAGGAAAACTTCAACCCGGTCGCACGGACCCGTGCGAACTATTACACCCCGGGCAGCCCGGTGCAGTTTGTCTGCGTGGAGCTGCTGCGGGGGGATGTCAGCGGCGAGAATGCCGTCTGCCTGACCTTCAAGAACATTTCCCGCGTGACCCTGACCGCTCTGGAAGTGCACTTCAAGTGCAAGGGCGTGGACGGCGTGATCCTGTGTGAGGATCAGTTTGAGTACCGGGACATCGAAGTGAAGCCCGGCGAACTGTTCGGCATGGACGATGCCGTGTTCATTACGTCCAAGGCCATCACCAGTGTGGACGTCTCGCTGGTCAACGTGTACAACGGTAAGCGCGTGGTGCACCTCAAGGACATCAAGCGGGTGCGCCTGTCGGCACCCCGCCGCCTGAGCCCGGAGCTGCAGAAGGCGCTGGAAAGCCGCATGAACCGCACCGGCCTGAAGTATCAGCCCCAGGTGTTTGAGAACGGCTGGTACTGCGCCTGCGGTGCATTCCATCCCAAAGAGGAAGATACGGTCTACTGCACCGAGTGCCGGTGTGACCGCATCCTGCTGCAGAACGCGCTGAACACGCTGCTGCAGCCGGAGCAGCCTGCCCGGCCCGCGACCGAAGTTCCGGCATCGCCCGCCGCAGCGGAAGAGCCTACCCGCATCGTGGGGGCTGCACCCGCTGGCGAGGAGCCCACCCGCGTGGTGAGCGCACCCCGCAGCCCGGCCGAGGAGGTGGAACCCTTTGAGCTCCGCCGCGAGCCGCTGGAGGATGCCGAGGAGCACACCCGTGTGCTGGATGCATCCACCCGGGCAGCGTTCCAGGACAGCAGCACCGACGAGGGCACCCGGGTGATCCCCGCGCCCTCCCGCCGCGCCGAACCGGTGCAGGAAGTGCCGGACGACGATCTGGACGAGGACGAGGAAGATGACCGCGACAGCGTGGCCGAAGCGCTGATCCGCTGGGTGCCGCCCATCACGGCCATCGTCTGTGCGGCAGTGGCCCTGTGCGGCTTTGTGTATTATCAATTCATGCTGTAAAAGAATGCAGAAAGAAGGCGGAGGAAGGCGTGTGCCACCTCCGCCTTTTCTGCACAAGAAGGAAAAAGGAGGCCATTATGCAGGACGAAGCATTGCAGGCTGCATTTGAGATCAAGACCGAATGCGACGAGATCAGCCGCCGCCTGCTGCGCTGGCACTGGGAGCAGAAGCCGGGCAGCCACAGTCTGGACGCGCTGCTGCGGCACATTGCCCAGCGCCAGAAGGAAAGCCCGGACTATTACGACCGGATGCCGGACCTGAGCGGCAAGACCAGCTGGCAGCAGCTGGACACCACCCTGTGCATGCGGGTGCTGCTGGACCCGGAGAATGACGCCGCCAAACCGCTGGACCTGCTGGGCAATACCCGGCACCCCGGAGCGGCCCGCCGGGCCTGCAACGCGGTGCGCACCGCCCGCAACGAGGCGGCCCACGCCGCCGACGCACAGGATGCAGCGCAGGCCGCACTGCTGTTCAATGAGGCCATCGAGAGCCTGGAAGAAGGGTATGCGGACACCGCCTTCCGGGAAAACGAGCTGGCCCAGTATTACCGGGAGGCCGAGAGCTTTCTGGAGCAGTGCGGTGCCCGGAAAGCGGCCCGCCCGGCCGACAACACCCGCGGGCAGAGCAAAGCGGCGAAGCCTGCGGCCCGTACCGGCAGCAGAGCGTCGGGCGGGAAAGCGTCGAACAACAGCCGCACGGCTGCCCGCAAGCGCAGCGCCCCGGCACGCCGCAGCTCCAAAAAGAAGCGCACCGGGAACAGGACCATCCTGACCCTGCTGCTGGTGGTGCTGGTGCTGGGCCTGCTGCTGCGGGCACTGCACATGGGTGTCCTGTAAGGGCTGCCCGCCGGAATAGCAAAAAAGAGTTGGATTCTGCTTGCCAGATGCAAGCGGATTTGTGCAGGACTGCCAAAAACTGGGGATGCCGCTGCAACAAAACAGGCCATTGCACCCCTTGCGGGACGGTGCAGGCCGGTTTATAATAGAAAATGAAAACGTTTACAATCTGCGGGAAGCAGAGCGTGTGAGAGGAACTTGCCCCATGACCATCAGTGACATTGCAAAAATGGCTGGCGTGTCCAGCGCGGCAGTCAGCCGATATCTCAACGGCGGGCCGCTCAGTGAACAGAAGCGGGAAGCCATCCGGGAAGTGGTGGAAAAAACAGGCTACCGCCCGGACGCCGCCGCGCAGACTCTGCGCACCGGCCGGGTGAACCAGATCGGGGTCATTGCCCCCAGCATCAGCTCCCAGTCGGTGGGGCAGATCACCGCCGGTATTGCCAGCGAACTGGATCAACAGAACTACCTGATTCTGCTGGGCAACACCGAGCTGGACGAGCAGCGGGAGCTGGGCTACCTGACCGCCATGCAGCGCAACCATGTGGCGGGCATCATCCTGCTGGGGTGCTACTACAGCCCTCAGCTGGCCCGGGCCTTCAAGGCCTGCCGGGTGCCGCTGGTGGTCACCGGGCAGCGCTTCCCGGAGGTGCCCTGCGTGTACAACGATGATCGCAGTGCGGCCCGGGAGCTGGCCCAGCGGATGCTGGCCTGCGGGCACCGCAGGCTGGCGTACATCGGCGGCACCGAGAAGGATCAGGCCGTCGGGCTTGCGCGCCGTCAGGGTGTGCAGGACGCCCTGAACGCTGCCGGGCTGGACGGCGACAAGCTGCCCCGGCTGTGCTGCTCTGCCTTTACCATGGAAGAGGGCGAGCGCTGCATGAACGAGCTGCTGGCCTGCTGCCCGGATCTGGACGGCGTGGTGTGCGTGACCGACACGGTGGCGCTGGGGGCCATGCGGGCACTCAGGGCGGCAGGCCGCGCCATCGGCACCCAGGTCAGTCTGGCCGGCATTGGCGACAGCTGGGTGGGCGGCGTTGTGGAGCCGGGTTTGACCACCGTGCGCTTTTACCAGAAACAGGTGGGTGTGGAAGCCGCCCGGATGCTGCTGCAGATGCTGGAGCACCCGGAAAATGGCGGCCCTGTCCGCCAGACCACCCTGGGGTACAGCGTGGTGGACCGTGGTTCGATCCGGATAAAGGAGGACGCATGAACCGTAAGCTGATCTTTTTGGACATTGACGGCACCCTGCTGCCGCCGGGGGATATGCTCATCCCGGACAGCACCCTGCAGGCGCTGCGGGCGGCTATGTGCTTTGCGACGGGCAGGTGCTGGTGGACCTGCCCATGGAGCCGGAACAGTGCAGCGGCCTGAGCGCCGTGCTGGAGCAGCACGGCGTGGACTACACGCTGGAGTCCCGTGACGATACCTTTGCCGGGCCGAAGATGACCGCGCGCTGGAAGTTTACCGCCGACGCGCCGGACAAGCCCCTGAACAGCGAAGCAGCCCGCTGGCGCAAGGCTATGCAGGACGGCATGAGCCTGACCCCGCTGAGCCGGTACGACGGCCAGCCGATCTACAAGATCGTGTACATTGCTGAGCACCTGCGCGATCTGGACGAGGCAAAGCGGCTGTATCAGGACCAGTTCGTGTTCTGCGAGAGCAACCTGGACACCATGGATGACGGCATGGTGAACGGGGAGCTCATCAACCGCAAATTCGACAAGGGCACCGGCATCCGGGCCATCTGCCGGCATCTGGGCCACCCGCAGGAAGATACCATTGGCTTTGGCGACAGCGATAACGACCTGCAGATGACCCAGGCCGCCGGGATCAGTGTGTGCATGGGCAACGGCTCGGAGCGGCTGAAGCAGCTGTGCGACCGCATCGCCCCCACCGTGTACGAGGACGGCCTTGCAAGAGAGTTTGCAGCCCTGGGCCTGACAGAATGAAAAACAACAGCAGGCAGCTCCTTTTTGCGAGAACTGCCTGCTGTTTTGCTATGTGAGGTAAAAAACGTGGTAGATAATAAGAAAAGCACGCTGATTCCAGACAAATCAGCGTGCCTTTTTCGTGGAGCGGGCAATGGGAATCGAACCCACCTCCTCAGCTTGGAAGGCTGATATACTAGCCGATGTACGATGCCCGCATTTGCGAAGAATAGTATAGCATGTCTGCCGGAAAATGTCCAGCCCCAATTTTGCCGGGGGCCTGTTCATAAAACGTTCCATATTTTCTGGGCAGATTTCCTGTTTACTTTATGCGTGTTTTATTGTAAAATACACTTGAATAACAATGTCGGGCACACAGCCCGACGGAATATAAACAGGTGGTGTTTGGATTATGGCATTGAAATATCAGCGTATCCTGCTCAAGATCAGCGGCGAAGCATTGGGCGGCGAAAAAGGTATGGGTTTTGACGAGCCGACCATGGATGCAATCTGCGGCGGTGTGAAAAAGGCCCACGATCTGGGGGTTCAGATCGGCATCGTGGTGGGCGGCGGCAACTTCTGGCGCGGCCGTTCCAGCGGCAAGATGGAGCGCACCCTGGCCGACAAGATCGGCATGCTGGCTACGGTGATGAACGCTCTGGCCGTCTCCGACAAGCTGGAGCAGTTGGGCGTGCCCACCGAGGTGTTCACCTCCATTACCATGCCCCAGGTGGCACAGCCCTTTACCCGCAAAGACGCCCTGCGCGCCATGGACGAGGGAAAGATCGCCGTGTTTGGCGGCGGCACCGGCAACCCCTTCTTCTCCACCGACACGGCAACGGCCCTGCGCGCCGTGGAAGTGAGCGCCGATGTGATGTTCAAGGCCACCATGGTGGACGGCGTGTACGACAAGGACCCCCACAAGTACCCCGACGCCAAGAAGTACGATACCCTCACCTTCACCAAGGTGCTGGAGGACCAGCTGGCCGTCATGGATGGCACCGCTGCCACCCTGTGCCGCGACAACAAGCTGCCCATCCTGGTGTTTGATCTGGCTGACCCGGACAACATCGCAAAGGCTGTGCAGGGCGAGAACGTGGGCACGCTGGTGTATGAGGGCTGACCGCGTATAGCCTTCTGCGCAGAAACATACAATGAAGGGCGGGGCTGCCCGGTGCACTCTGCCCACCGAATATATCAACAGGAACAGGAGACTACAACAATGAGCAGCAACACCAAGGTTTACGAAGAAAAGATGAAGAGCTCGGTGGAGCACCTGGGCCGCGAGCTGGCCGCTGTGCGTGCAGGCCGTGCAAACCCCGCTGTGCTGGACAAGGTGACCGTGGACTACTACGGCGCGCCCACCCCCATCCAGCAGGTGGCATCCGTGGCTGTCAGCGAGGCCCGCACCCTGACCATCACCCCCTGGGACCGCACCCTGCTGCGTGCCATCAGCAAGGCCATCATGGCCAGCGACGTGGGCATCAACCCCATCGACGACGGCCAGACCATCCGCCTGAACTTCCCGGCTCCCACCGAGGAGCGCCGCAAGCAGCTGGCCAAGGAAGTCTCCAAGCTGGGCGAGGAGGCCAAGGTGGCTGTGCGCAACATCCGCCGCGACGCCATGGACAAGGCCAAGGTCATGAAGAAGGCCGGTGAGCTGACCGAGGACAGCCAGAAGACCATGGAAGAGGATGTCCAGAAGCTGACCGACAAGTATATCAAGAACATCGACGCCGCCGTGGAAGAAAAGCAGAAGGAGATCATGTCCGTCTGATCCGGCTGCGCTGAGCAGAACAACAATGTAAGGTGTCGTGCGCTGGTGGGGGAGCCGCTTTTCAAAAAAGCAGCGCCTGTGGTGCGCGGCACTTTTTTCAGGGCAGCAATGCTGCCGGGAGGAGCAAATGGCACATCCCAGAGAGTTTGCGGAGGGGCTGTCCATCGGCATCATCATGGACGGCAACGGCCGCTGGGCCAAGAACCGGGGCCTGCCCCGCACCGCCGGGCACAAAAAAGGCGCCGAGGTGTTCAGCGATATCGCGGACTACTGCGACGAGCTGGGCATTTCGTCGGTGTACTTCTATGCCTTTTCCACCGAGAACTGGAAGCGCCCGCTGGAAGAAGTGAACGCCATCATGCGGCTGTTCGGCGAATACCTGCTGAAGGGGTTTGACTACAAGAACCGCAACATCCGCATCAAATTCATGGGCGACCGCACCGTGCTGGACGAGAAGCTGCAGCGGCTGATGAACAAGCTGGAAGCTGAATCGTCGGTCAAGACGGGCATGACCCTGAACATTGCCATCAACTACGGCGGCCGCCCGGAGATCGTGCGTGCCGCGCAGCAGTTGGCGGAAAAGGCCGCAGCCGGGCAGCTGAAGCCGGAAGAGATCACCGAGCAGATGCTCAGCGATGCCATGTACACCGCCGGGCAGAAGGACCCGGACTTTATCCTGCGGCCCAGCGGAGAAAAGCGTCTGTCCAACTTCATGCTGTGGCAGGCCGCTTATGCAGAGCTGGTGGAAATGGACGTTCTGTGGCCGGACTTTACCCGTGCCGACCTGGACGCCGCCATTGAGGAGTTCAATCACCGCAGCCGCCGTTTTGGCGGGCTGTAAGGCAGCAACTACACCCAAAATATCCTGTGCACGGCGCAGGGACCGGAATACCCGACCGTTCCCCGGGTTGTGCGGCACTCGCAAGAGGGGAGTGCCTTCCGGCAGAACAAAGGAGAGCCAACCTATGAAAACACGCATTATCACAGCCATTGTGGGCATCATCGTCCTCATTGGCGTCATGTTCACCTTCAACACGCTGATCTTCAATCTGGTCATTGCAGCCATCACGCTCATCGCCATCCACGAGATCTACAATGCGCTGGGCTTTACCAAAAAGGACTGGCTGATGTACGCGGCACTGGTGCCGTATACCCTGCTGGTGATGACCTCCAACTACATGGTCATGCGCCGTCTGGTCATGCCGGTGTCCTTTGTGCTGGTCACCTTTTACGCCATCTATCTGGTGGTGCGGAACGGGACCATCAGCTACCAGAAGGCCAGCGGTCTGCTCGTGTTTTCGGGCATCGTGATCTTCTGCTTCTACTCCTTTATCCGGCTCAAGGAACTGCTGCCGGTGGAGCAGTTCGGCTACGATGCGGTGTTCTTCATCCTGCTCATCCTCTGCTTTGCCTGGGGCGGCGACACCTGCGCCTACTTTGCGGGCCGCGCCTTCGGCAAGCATAAGCTGTGCCCGGTGGTCAGCCCCAAAAAGACCGTGGAGGGTGCCATCGGCGGTGTGCTGGGCACCATGGTGTTCGGCGTGATGGCGACCCTGATCTACTCGGTGGCCGCCGACCGCATGGAAGCCTTTACCCGCTCCAACATCGGCGTGTCGATGTACGTCATCATTGCCCTGCTGGGCTGTGTGGCGGCGGTGCTGGGCATTTATGGTGACCTGTTTGCCAGCGTGGTCAAGCGCCAGTGCGGCATCAAGGACTACGGCACCATTTTCCCGGGCCACGGCGGCATTCTGGATCGTTTTGACAGCGTGATGTTCATTGCGCCCTTCGTGACCATGGTCATCACGGCGGTGTTCTACAAGTAAAAGGGGGAACGTGCCATGTCGAAAAAAATTACGCTGCTGGGCTCCACCGGCTCCATCGGCACCCAGAGTCTGGATGTGATCCGGGCACAGGGGTATGAGGTGTTCGGCCTGTCGGCCCACAGCCATGTGGAAAAGATCCTGCAGCAGATCGAGGAATTCCACCCGAAATACGTCTGCATGACCGACCCGGACGCCGCCGCAAGGCTGGACGCGGCCCTGTCCGGCCGGGCGGGTGCGCCCAAATTGCTCACCGGCCCGGAGGGCCTGCGGCAGCTGGCCGCGCTGGACGGCCCGGACGTGGTGCTGAACAGTGTGGTGGGCATTGCGGGCCTGGGTGCCAGCCTGACTGCCATCGAGAGCGGCCACGATCTGGCCCTGGCCAACAAGGAGAGCCTTGTCACCGGCGGCCATCTGGTCACCCGGGCGGTGGCACAGCACGGCGTGAAGCTGCTGCCCGTGGACAGTGAGCATTCGGCCATCTTCCAGTGCCTGCAGGACAAGGAGAGCGCCCCCAGCCTGACCAAGATCCTGCTCACGGCGTCCGGCGGGCCGTTCTTCGGCATGAAAACCGAGGAACTGCGCACCAAGACCAAGGCGGATGCC
>OLNF01003648.1_pt1 | contig 11053 bp, 9 predicted proteins | sample 1673061 | NCBI WGS metagenome assembly OLNF01 (sample SAMEA3136751, study PRJEB25190) | human gut metagenome | reverse complement strand
GCAGCTGGAACACGCCGGGCACATGGACCGGCTCATCCGCGCCTTGGAACAAGGCGGCTTCACGCCCCGCCAGATCGAGCGGGTGTGCTGGCAAAATGCCTGGGATTTTTATGAAAGGACATTATAAGGAGGAAGATACCCATGACGTTTCCCTATGCACCCCTGTTACAGCCCTTGCAGATCGGCAAGCTGACCATCAAAAATCGCTTTTGCGTCGGCCCCCTGACCCTGCCCTCGCTCCACGGCCCCTTTGGGGAGTTCTCAGAGAACGGCCTGGCCTACTTTGAGGAGCGGGCCAAGGGCGGCTTTGGCCTCATTTTCACCGGGGCCTTTCACCCGGATACGCTGGTGGACCCCGTCCATCCTCTGGACAGCAAGCAGCCCCTGAAAGCCCCCAAGAGCTTCCAGCGCTCGGCGGTGGAGCTGCTGGAACGCCTGGATGCCTACGGGGCCAAGATGATGCCCCAGGTGTCCATGGGGTACGGACGCAACGCCCTGGGCTGCTTCTGTCCCTCGGAGATCCCGTACTATCACGACCCGGCCCGCATCGCTCCCGCCCTGACCAAGGACCAGATCAAGCAGAAGATCGACCAGATGATCGCCACGGCGGTGCTGCTGAAGCAGTGCGGCTTCCCCGGCATCGAGGTCCACGCCATGCACTGGGGCTACCTGCTGGACCAGTTTGCCATGACCTTTATGAACCACCGGACGGACGAGTACGGCGGAGCGTTAGAGAACCGCCTGCGCTGCGCCCGTGAGATCCTGGACGGGGTGAAGGCCGCCTGCGGCAGCGACTTTGTCGTGTCCATGCGCCTGGCCCTCAAGAGCTACATCAAGGGCTACAACCACCCCTCCCTCCACGGCGAGGACGAGGTAGGCCGGACGTTGGAAGAGGGACTGGAGATCGCCAAGCGCCTGGAAGCCTATGGCTACGACTGCCTGAGCGTGGACTTTGGCCAATACGATTCCTTCTATTACGCCGCGCCCCCCTGCTACATGGAAAAGGGCCGGGTCCTGCCCCTGGCCAAGGCCGCGAAAGAGGCGGTCAAGATCCCCATCCTCTGCGGCGGGCGCATGAATGATCCCGACCTGGCGGCCCAGGCCGTGGCCGAGGGCAGCATTGACGGCATCGTGCTGGGCCGTCCGTCCCTGGCGGACCCTGCCTATCCGCAAAAGGTCGCCATGGGATGTCCTGAGGACATCCGCCCCTGCATCGGCTGCAACCAGGGCTGCATCGGGGCCTTAAAAATTGGCCGTCGAGCCGGGTGCGCGGTGAATCCCCAGGCGGCGCGGGAAGCCAGCTTTGACCTGACGCCTGCTGCGGTCAAGAAAAATGTCTTGGTGGTCGGCGGCGGCGTGGCCGGGATGGAGGCCGCCCGCTGTGCGGCGCTGCGGGGCCACAAGGTCACCCTCTGCGAGGCGGGCAACCAGCTGGGCGGCAACCTCATTCCCGCTGGGGCCCACGACTTTAAGAAAGAGTTGAACGAGCTGAACCAGTGGTATCAGCGCCAGCTGAAGAAGCTGGATGTGGAGATCGAGCTGGGGGCCAAGCTGGACGCCCAGGCGGTCCTGTATCATAAGCCCGATGCGGTGGTCCTGGCCGTGGGCGCGGCCCCCGTCGTGCCGAAGGTCCCCGGCATCGAGCGCGAGAACGTCGTGGACTGCGTCACGGCCCTCACCGGAAAGGACCTGCCGGGCGAGAACATCCTGGTGGTCGGCGGCGGCTTGGTCGGCTGTGAGACGGCCCTGGGCTACGCCCAGGCTGGCAAGCATGTGACGATTTTGGAAGCCCTGCCGGACATTTTATCCGCCGGCATCCCCGTGCCGGAGATGAACAGCTCCATGCTGCGGGACCTGCTGGCCGAGCAGAACGTCAGCCTGAAGACCGGCGCCCGCCTGACCCGCGTCACGGAGACGGGGGCTGTGGCGACTGCGGCTGACGGCACCGAGGAAGCGATCCCCGCCGATCACATCGTTCTGGCTGTGGGCTTTGCCTCCCGCCCCTCTCTGGCCCAGGAATTGCAGGGCGCTGGCGTGGCCGTCTACCAGGTGGGTGACGGCGGCAAGGTCGGCAGTGTGATGACGGCCATCGGCTCGGCCTATACCGTGGGCCGTCAGCTTTGAGTTCATTTCAAAAGGAGACAGAGAACATGAGAAAGAATTTTCAGAACATCGGGTTTTATCCCCAGCCTGTGCTGGTGATCGGCACCTATGACGAAAACGGGACCCCCGACGCCATGAACGTCGGTTGGGGCGGTCTGGTCGGCAGCGTCTACGTGGAGCTGAACATCTCCGAGGGCCACAAGACCACCGCCAACCTGCGGAAGAAGGGTGCCTTCACCGTCAGCTTTGCAGACCAGGCCCACCTGGTGGAAGCGGACTACGTCGGCCTCGTTTCCGGCAACACCACCCCGGATAAGATCGCCCGGGCGGGCCTGCATCCCCTCAAGAGCGAGTTTGTGGACGCCCCGCTCTTCGCGGAGTTCCCCCTCACCTTAGAGTGCGAGGTGGCCGAGATCACCGACGGCCCCGGCGGCCTGCGGGTCATCGGCCGGGTGGTCAACATGAGCGCCGATGAGTCCATCCTGGGCGAGGATGGACTGGTGGACGCGGACAAGGCCAACTTCCTGGCCTATGACCGGGTCCGCCGCGTCTACCGCCTCCTGGGCGGCGTGGTCGGCCAGGCCTATCACGACGGGCAGGCGAAGATGTAACAGAAGATAGGAAAAACAGAAGGGGTGGTCACAAGATCCCCCCTTCTGTTTTTGGGCGTTAGTTCCATGTCTCCATCAGCAAAAAGTCCCGGATGTTTTTGTGGTGGATTCCGTTGCGGCTCAGGTCCAGCTCGTCCATAGAGACCACGTATTTGGGGAAGTTGTCAGGGATGGTGTCGTAGACGCCAAATTCCCGTTGTACCGTTTCCGGTGCGGCCAACAGGTAGCAGACTTGGATGTAGACACGCTCTCCCCGCTGTTCTGCGATGAAATCCACTTCCAAAGCGCCGGACCTGCCCACGGTGACGGTATAGCCTCGGCGCAGCAATTCCAGAAAGACGATGTTTTCCAGGATGAGATTGATGTCCCGCAGATTCCCGCCGAAGACGGCCTCCCGCACGCCATGGTCTGCGATATAATACTTTTCCTGACTGGCCAGAATTTGCTTGCCCTGCACGTCCTGGCGCTTTACCTGGTAAAACAGATAGGCGTCGGCGCAGGCTCTCAGATAGTTCAGCACCGTCTCCGGGGAGACCCTTCGGTGTTCGTTTTTGAGAAACTTCGAGATGGCTGTGGCGGAGAAGGTGGTGCCCACGTTGGCCATGACATAGGCGATGATGCGCTCCAGCAGGTCCACGTCCCGAATCTTATTGCGCTTGACGATGTCTTTGAGCTGCACGGAGTTGAATACATCGGTTAAATATTGACGGCAAGGTGCCTCCTCAAAGCGCAGGTTGGCGAGGTAGGGCATCCCTCCGCGCAGCAGATACGCCTGGAAGCCCTGGGCCAGAGAAGTCTCCGGGTAGACTGTGCGATACAGCGCCAAAAACTCCGCAAAGGAAAAGGGATAGATGACAAACTCCACATAGCGCCCACCCAGATAGGTTGCCAGTTCTCCGGAAAGGAGTTTTGCGTTGGAGCCGGTGATGTAGATGTCGCAGTCAAACTCCACCCGGAAGGAGTTGATGCATTTTTCCCAACCGTCTACTTCCTGAATTTCATCGAAAAAGAGATACACTTTTCCGTGCATCCCCTCTTTGCGCTGTAGGATCTCATCGTGCAGCGCTTGGGCGGTGAGTAGGTGGGTATAGCGCATATCTTCAAAGTTCAGGGCGATAAACTGCCGTGGGTCGACCCCTTGGGATACCAACTCCTCTTTGATGAGCTCCAGCATGACGGATTTTCCGCTGCGGCGCATCCCCGTCATCACCTTCACCAAGTCTCCCCCGATAAAGGGTCGAATGCGGCGCAGATAGGTTTCTCGTTTGATCATGGCCCTTCCCTCCTGTCCGTTGTTTTCCTCTAGTATAGCAAAGATACACTGGACAAACAAGAAAAACTCCGAGGTTCTATCAGATATACCTGATAAGACCTCGGAGTTTTTGTATTCTGTAAGGTATACTGGATGTCGCGTTAGAAGGGGTCCGGCGTCTGGGGGGGCTTTTGGTCCTTGGGAGGCTCGCCCTGGAAGATGGCCTCGGCCACCTCCTGCTGGCGCTGACGCTCGGCTTCCCGTTCGGCTTTCAGACGGGCTTCCTTGGCGGCGCGTTCGCTTTCCTCGCGCTCCCGCTGGGTGCGCTCCTCGGCTTTGCGCTGCTCTAAGGCGTCGGGATCGTCGAAGACCAGCTTGAAGTCGTCGGCGGACATGGTCTCAAACTCCAGCAGATACTGGGCCGTGCGCTCCAGGGCGGCCATGTTCTCGGAGAGGATCTGGCGGCAGCGGGCGTAGGCTGTGTCCAGCAGGGCCTTGATCTCCTCGTCGATCAGCCCGGCGATCTCCTCGGAGTAGGCACGGGCCTGGGACATGCTGCGGCCGATGAAGACCTCCTGGTCGTTGTCGTAGGAAATGGCGCCCAGGCGGTCGCTCATGCCGTATTTCATCACCATGCTGCGGGCGATGGAGGTCGCCGTCTGCAAGTCATTGGAAGCGCCGGTGGAGATGTCGCCCAGCACCAATTCCTCGGCCACCCGGCCGCCCAGGCAGGTACAGATGCGCTCCTGCAATTCCTTGCGGGACTGGTACATCCGGTCCTCTTCGGGCAGGGAGATGGTCAGGCCGCCCGCAGGACCGCGGGGGATGATGGTGATCTGATGCACGGGGTCCTGGGTCTTCAGCTCGTGGATGACCACGGCGTGGCCGGCCTCGTGATAGGCGGTGAGCTTCTTGGCGTGGGGGGGCACGACGCGGCTTTTCTTTTCCGGGCCTGCAATGACCTTCAGCATGGCCTCGTGGATGACATCCATGCGGATGAAGGGCCGTTTTTCTCTGGCGGAGAGCAGGGCGGCCTCGTTGAGCAGGTTTTCCAGGTCTGCGCCGGTGAAGCCGACGGTGGCCTGGGCGATGGTCCGCAGGTCCACGTCCTCTGCCAGGGGCTTGTTGCGGGCGTGGACGCGCAGGATCTCCTCCCGCCCCTTGATGTCGGGCAGGCCGACATAAATTTGACGGTCAAACCGGCCGGGACGCAGCAGGGCGGGGTCCAGGATGTCCGCCCGGTTGGTGGCGGCCAGGACGATGACGCCCTCGTTGGAGGCGAAGCCGTCCATCTCGACCAAGAGCTGGTTCAGGGTCTGCTCACGCTCGTCATGACCGCCGCCCAGACCCGCGCCGCGCTGGCGGCCTACGGCGTCGATCTCGTCGATGAAGACGATGGCGGGGGAGCTTTTCTTGGCCTGCTCGAACAGGTCGCGCACGCGGGAGGCACCCACGCCCACATACAGCTCCACAAAGTCGGAGCCGGAGATGGACAGATACTGACACCCTGCTTCCCCGGCCACAGCGCGGGCCAGCAGGGTCTTACCGGTACCCGGAGGGCCCACGAGCAGCACGCCCTTGGGGATGCGGGCACCCAGCTGGGTGTACTGGGCGGGCTGGCGCAGGAAGTCCACGATCTCAGCCAGCTCTTCCTTTTCCTCGTCGGCCCCGGCCACGTCGTCGAAGGTGACGGTGCGGCCCGTCTCGGCCAGGGTGCGGGCCTTGGCTTTGCCGAACTGGCTGGCGGAGGGTCCGCCCCCGCCGCCCTGGGTCCGGCGCAGGAACAGGAAATACCACAGAATGGCCATCACAGCCAGCACCACCACCCAGGTCAGGATGGTGCTCATCCAGGCCGGAGAGGGGCTGTCGGGGTAGTCATAGCTGCTGAGGATACCGCTCTCATACTGTTTGACAACGAGATCATTGAAGTCGTCGTAAAACAGCTGGAAGTTGTAAATGGAGTAGACAACGATGCGGCTGCCGTCCACAGGTTCTTTCAGGGTGATGGTCAGGTTGTTGTTGTCATCTACGGTGAAGCGGTCGACCTTTTCCTGCTCGAACAGCGTGCGGATGTCAGAGTACACCCGGTCCGTCTGCTGGTGGGCCGAGGCCGTGCGGTAAATGCTGGTCCCGCAGAAGACCAGGGCCACCACGAACAGCACCAGGATCAGACCGCGAAAGGGATTTGTGTTTGGTTTCAAATGGAACTCACTCCTTTGAGGGGCCGGGGGTCTCCCGCCCCGGGATCACGCCCGCGGGGGGGAGGGCGGTTATTCGTATACGCTGGGCTTCAGGACACCGATGTAGGGCAGCTGGCGATAGTGCTGGTCAAAGTCCAGCCCATAGCCCACCACAAAGGCGTCGGGGATGGTGAAGCCCACGTAATTGGCTTGGAAGGGCAATACCCGGCGCTCCGGCTTATCCAGCAGGGCGCAGACCTTGAGGGAGGCAGGACCGCGCTTTTGCAGCTCCGGCAGGAGCTTGGAGAGGGTGTTGCCGGAGTCCACGATGTCCTCAATGATCAGCACATCCCGCCCGGAAATGTCGTCGGCCAGGTCAAGCTTCAGCTTTACCTGGCCGGAGCTTTCCGTCCCGGAGCCGTAGGAGGAGGCGGACAGGAAATCAACGGTGAGGGGCAAATTGATCTGGCGCACCAGATCTGCCATGAACACGAAGGAGCCTCGCAGGGTGCCCACGATCAGGGGGCTTTTCCCGGCGTAATCCTGGGTGATCTGATCGGCCAGCTCCTTCACTCGCCGGGCCAGGGCCTCCGGGGTGAAAAGGATCTCTTGCATATCCTGTTCCATCATACTAATTCGTTCTCCTCTCTCTGTTTCGGGGTCAGGCGAATGTGCAGGGCGGGGTGGCCGGGGGTGGCCACACGGGGGAAGTTGGGACCCAGGCCGGCGGCAGCCAGCAGGCCCGTCTCATCGGCCAGCACGGGCACGCTCTGCCGGTGCTGCCGGGGGATCTTTTCGTCGATGAACCATTTTTTCAGGGTCTTGGTCCGCCGTCCGGGCAGACGCAGCTGGTCGCCCTGCTGGCGGGCGCGGAGGACCAGGGGGAAGGTCACGCTCTCCCGGTCGATGTCCCACTCATATTCCTCCTGGGCGGGGATCTCCGGGCAGGTGGTCTCCTCGATCTCGATCTGCCAGCCGTTGTCCAGCGCGAACACGCCGGGGCCGGTCAGCAGCCGCAGGGAAAACGACGGGGGGATGGCCTCCGCCGGGCAGATCACCAGGTTCTCATACTCCCGCCAGGCGAACAGGCCCTCCGGCAGGTTCAGGTTGGCCGAGGGGGTCTCCCCGGTGGCCAGCTCGATGATCTGGTCGATGTGCACCGCCGAGACCTGGAAGCGCCCGGCCTTGGCCAGCAGCTGCTTCACCGCGCGGGCGGCAATGGGATGGGGCAGGTCCGCCAGGGAAGCGGCCTGGATGGAGACCTTGCCGTCCTCCACCAAGGCCTCGCAGGTGACGCTCTCGGCCATGTCGTGCAGCAGCTCCCTGTCCTCCCGCAGGTGGACCAGGTTGGCGGACAAGGTCGAAACAAAGGCGGGGTTTAAGTCCTTCATCACGGGCAGGATCGCCTGCCGGATCCGGTTGCGGGCAAATTTCGTGTCTTGGTTGGAGCTGTCCTCCACATGGGGGATGTTCTCCTGGGCTAAGTAGACCTCGATGTCGATGCGCGGCACACCCAGCAGGGGCCGGATCAAAATGCCCCGCACCGGCGGGATGCCGGTCAGGCCGTCCAGGCCCGAACCGCGGATCAGGTGCAGCAGGACGGTCTCGGCGTTGTCATCGGCGTTGTGGGCCGTGGCGATCTTTTCCGCCCCGACCTCCTGGGCCGTCTCGGTGAGAAAGCCGTAGCGCATGGCGCGGGCGGTCTCTTCGATGCCCTTGCCCTGCTCCTGGGCGGCCTGGGCCACGTCCCCGCTGCCGATGGTCAGGGGAATGTTGTGGTCGGCGCACCATTTCGAGACGAAGTCCTCGTCCCGCTGGGACTCTTCGCCCCGGAGCTGGTGGTTGAAGTGCGCCGCGTGGATCATGAGGTTGCGCTCCGGCGCCAACGTCTGCAGCACGGACAGCAGCGCCATCGAGTCTTTTCCCCCGGACACGGCGCACAAAACCGTGCTTCCCTGGGGAAGCATCTGATACTGGTCAGCAAATGCCGCCGCTTCGGCGGCCAGATCAATAGGGTTCTTCATATTTCCGCTCCATTGAGGAAAAGGCAGTGAACTCCGGCAGCCACTGGAGGGGGATGGTGGTGGTCTCCCCCCGGCGGTTTTTGGCGATGATGCACTCGGCCTGATTATGCTTGTCACTGTCCTTGTTATAATAGTCGTCTCGATACAGGAACATGACCACGTCGGCATCCTGCTCGATGGCCCCGGACTCTCGCAGGTCCGAGAGCATCGGGCGCTTGTCCGAGCGGCTCTCGTTGGCACGGGAGAGCTGGGACAGGCACAGGATCGGTACGTGGAGCTCCTTTGCCATGATTTTCAGGGAACGGCTGATGTCTGCCACCACCTGCTGGCGGTTCTCCCCGGCGTACCGGGTGCCGCTGCCGGAGGACTGCATCAGCTGTAAGTAGTCGATGACCACCAGCCCCAAATCCTCCACCCGGCGGCATTTGGCGTTCATGTCCGCCACGGAGAGGGAGGGGTTGTCGTCAATGAAAATTTTCGTGTGGGCCAGGGCCGTGGAGGCCACGGTCACGCTGTCCCAATCGTCGGGGGAGAGCTTGCCCGTCATCAGCTTTTTGTTGTCCAGAAAGGCCTCGTTGGAGATGAGACGGGTGGCCAGCTGCTCCCGGCTCATTTCCAGGGAGAAGAAGACCACGCTCTTGCCGGAGAACTTGCCTGCGTGGAGCAGGACGTTCAGGGCAAAGGACGTTTTGCCCATGCCGGGTCGGGCAGCCAATAGGATGAGCTCGGAGCCGTGAAAGCCCGTGAGGGTCCGGTCCAGGTCGGCAAAGCCGGTTGCCATGCCGGGCACGTCGGAGCCGGACATGGACAGCTCTTGCAGCCGGTCGAACACATCCACCAGGATCTTGGAAAGAGGCTCCAAGCCCTGGGAGGACTTCCCCTGGCGGATGGCGTAGATGCGCTGTTCTGCCAGGTCGAGGACGGCCTGGGCCGTCTCGCCCCCCTCCTGGACCAGGGTCGTGAGCTCCCCGGCCGTCTCGGAGATGCGGCGCAGGAGCGCTTTGTCCTTGACGATGCGGATGTACTCGGAGACATTGGCGGCGGTGGGGGTGATCTCCATGAGCTGGAGCAGGTAGTTGCTGGTGGTGTTCTCGTCGTAGACCCCCCGCAGCTTCATCTGGTCCAGCACCGTCACCGGGTCGATGGTGGCGGAGAAGCTGAACATGGTGTAGATGGTCTCATAAATATCTCGGTTGGGCTTCAGATAGAAGTCCTCGCCGGTGAGCTGCTCCACCACGTTGGGGATGCAGCGGGGGTCGATAAGCATGGCCCCCAGGACCGACTGCTCAGCCTCAACGCTGTGGGGGATCTGGCGGAGAAGTAAAGAGGATTCGTCCATCGGATTCACCTATCTCTCAGGGAAGTTTCTTATTTCTCCTCGGAAACCACCACATTCAGGGTGCCGGTGATCTCATAGCCCAGCTTGCATTTGAGCTGATAGGTGCCGAAGCTCTTGATGGGCTCGTCCTGGACGATCTTGGTCTTGGCCACGTTCAGGCCGCACTGGGCCTGGAGGGCCTCGGAGATCTCCTTGCTGGTCACGGCCCCGAAGAGACGGCCGCCGGTGCCGGCCTTGGCGGGGATCTTCACGACCACGGCCTTGAGCTTCTCGGCAATGGCCTCGGCCTCGGCCTTTTCGGCGGCCATCTGGGCCTTCTTGGCCTTGTCCTGCATGATCATCTTGTTCATGTTGTCCGCGTTGGCGGGCACGGCCAGATTCTTGGGGAAGAGGAAGTTGCGGGCGTAGCCGTCGGAAACGTTCACCAGCTGGCCCCGCTTGCCCTGGCCCTTGACGTCTTTCTGTAAGATCACTTTCATGGTGTTGTACCTCCAAAATTTCTATCTCGATCTCGTAGGATGAGGATGTTTGCAAAAGGGAAAACTAAAAAAAGAAGGGTAACGATACGAAATTATGCCTCGTCATCGAAGTAATTGTCGATGGTCTCTTTCAGCAGGGGCAGCACGTCCTCCGTGGTCTTGCCGGGGAACTGGGCCCCGGCGGTGGTGGCGTTGCCGCCGCCGCCCAGCATCTCGCTGATGACCTGGACGTTCACGTTGCTCCCCGACCGGGCGGAGAGATAGGCCTGCCCCGCCTCCGGGAAGAGCACGAAGGAAGCCTCGATGCCGGCGATGTTCAGCATCTCGTCCGCCGCCTGCCCTGCAATGGCCCGGCCCACAGGTCGGTCGGTCAGGGCGATGGCCATGGAGCCGCGGTAGGTCTGGGCCCCCTGGATGATCTGCATCTTGGTCACGGTGTCCCGCAGGTCATGCTGGAAGAACTTGTGGCCGCCAAGATCATTGACAAAGCTGGCAAAGGAATTTTCAATGGCAAGGATCTCTTCTACAGACTGGATGTAGCGTTCCCCACATTCTGTGAGGGTGAGAGGGGAGGTGTTCCGGTTGAAGATGGGATAACCGATCTTTGCCTCGACCCGGCGGACATTGGCACTGAGGGAAGGCTGGGAAATGTAGAGATTTTTTGCAGCTTTTGAAAAACTTTTTTCTTTATATACTTCATACACGTAATTCATACCCTGGAACATAAAAGGCATTCTCCTTTGTTTTTTAATTATAATTTGAAAGTTATAACTGATATAGTAATATATGTATTTGATTATATTTTACCATGCTCCTATAATGGGGGCAACGAAAAAAATCAAAATTGAAATATAAGTGTTGTGGAGGAAAAGGAAATGGAAAAAGAGAAGAAAACTATGGATTATCGTGTAGAGAAGGATTCCATTGGAACAAAGGATGTACCGGAAGGCGTATACTATGGAGTACAGTCCTTACGTGCTGCTGAGAACTTTCATATCACCGGTCTTAGCATGCATCCGGAGATCATCAACAGCCTGGCTTATATCAAAAAAGCAGCAGCTATCA
>OLNF01003646.1_pt1 | contig 11064 bp, 10 predicted proteins | sample 1673061 | NCBI WGS metagenome assembly OLNF01 (sample SAMEA3136751, study PRJEB25190) | human gut metagenome | reverse complement strand
ACCGGTGATAGTGTGGTAGAAAGCTATGTGGCTATTGCAAAGCAGGAGGCCCAGGCAGCAGCCAAGGCATCCGGGGGCGGCATGGCGGCTATCCGTGAAGCAGTAGAAAAGGCAGAAACAGAAACAAGAGCAAAATACGAAAATGGCGCCCAGAGTGATCTTTCCGGTATTGATGTAACCGGTCTTTCTGCAGCTGTTGACGTATATACAGAGGCTGTAAAGGCTTATGCGGAAGCCCAGGCCCAGGCCCGTGCTGCTTATGAAGAGGCACATTATGCAGAAGCAGAGGCAGCTTTAGAGAAGAAACATGAAGAAATGCTGGCAGCAGGAGAGGAAATTCCGGAAGATGAAGAAGTAGTGGTAATAATGTTTTACAGGATGTTTTACTCCGTTATAGTAGCAAAACCCATATAAAAATACATTATAATGAGAAAAAAACAAATTTGGATGTTGATTTTGCACAAAAACTGTATATAATAGTAAGTAGAAAAGAAGGTGAGGTAGCAATCATGTTAATTCAATTTAATTTTAAAAATTTCAAATCATTTAGAGATGAGGCTACTTTGGACTTGTCCGCATCAAAAATGACAGAGTTCTCGGATAGAGTAGTGACTGTTGGTAGTGAGAAGATTCTGCCGGTTGCTGCCATTTATGGAGCAAACGCAAGCGGAAAGTCTAATATATATAATGCTTTTGAATATATGTCTGATTATGTTGCAGATTCTTTCAAGTATGGCGATGAAGAGGAGAAGTTTGAGGAATTCAGACCTACGCCGTTCTTGTTCGATTCCACATCTGCCAGTGCAGAATCCAGCTTTGAAGTTTATTTCACCTTGCCGGGCGATAAGTCAGAGAGAACATATAATTATGGTTTCTGCATTAACAAGGAAGGAGTAACGGAAGAATGGCTCAACTCGAAGGCAAAGACCGCCAGAAAGTACAGTACCGTATTTTACCGTGGAACTTCCGATGACGAGTTGGATTTATCCGGATTCCCTAAGAGCAGTAGGGATAATATTCAGGTTGCTCTTGAAAAGCAGGTGCTCATTATCTCTTTGGGAGCGAAGTTGAAAGTCGGTAAGTGTAAGGCAATCAGAGATTGGTTCCTGGCAAATGAATTTGCTGATTTTGGTGATCCTTTCACAAACTTCTTTATGTCCCGCAGATTGCCAAAGGGATTTGTAGAAAACAAGGATGTTCAGCAGAAGGTGGTAGAATATTTTGCATCTTTTGACGAGCATATCAAGGATTTTAGGATTGAAAAGGTTCCTCACGATGGAGAAACAAAAGAGGATACCTACAAAATCAATGCTCTCCATAAAATGATTGACTCGGATGGTATGGCAGAAATCCCTTTGGGAATGGAGTCTGCCGGAACATTGAAAATGTTTGCATTATATCCGGAATTACAGGAAGTATTGGAAAAGGGAAGCGTATTTTTTATTGATGAATTAAATGCTCGCCTTCATCCGTTGCTTGTAAGAAATTTCTTGCTTACATTCCTAAATCCGGAAATCAACTCCAATCATGCACAGATTGTGTTTACAACTCATGACACATGGCAGTTATCTAATCAGTTGTTACGACGTGACGAAATCTGGTTTGTGGAAAAGGATGAGAAAGGCATTTCCACGCTGTACTCATTGGCTGACTTTGTGGATGAGGATGGTTCCCGTATCCGTAAGGACGAAAGCTATGAGAAGAATTATTTGATAGGAAAGTATGGTGCAATCCCTACCTTAAAGAGTATTGATATATTTAAGGAGGATTGAGTATGGCGAAAAAGGATAGAACAGGTAACCGAAAATCGCGAGAGCAGAGAAAACAATTCAAAGTGCCGGAATTAGGTTACTATCTGATTGTTACCGATACAGAAGCTACAGAGCGTTGTTACTTTACAGGACTCCATCAGGCATTGCCGGAGGATGTTAGAAATAAACTGGTTATTAAAGTTGTGGAGACAAAGACACGTACCATGATTGATAAATGTCTGGAACTCACAGCTTATGATGCACAGTATCGTATCCCGTGGATTGTATTTGACAGAGACCAGGTGCAAGGGTTTGACGAAATTGTTGCAGAAGCAGTGAGTAAAGGAATACAGGTGGGCTGGTCCAATCCATGCTTTGAAATATGGATGTATGCCTACTTCGGTGCCATGCCGGCAATCCAAGATTCTTGGACTTGCTGCTCAGATTTTGGACGAGTATATGAGACTAAAACCGGGCAGAAGTATTCCAAAGCTGATGAGCAGATGTACGGAAAACTCTGTAAATCCGGTGATGAAGAAAAGGCAATTCAGATAGCACAGCAGAAGCTGGAACAATGTAGCAGAGAAGGAAAAACAAAGCCATCAGAGATGTGGCCTTGTACGACGGTGCATGAGCTGATTGGGGAGATTAAGAGGAAAATCAGGAAATAAATTGATTGGAGATAGTGATGGGTATGGATAATATTTTTATGCATGATGCAGTTCCTACTTGGAGTGGTTTTTTGTATCAAGGTCGTATCGCAGTTTATTTGGCAGTTAGAAAAATAAATGAGTTGCGGGAAGCTGGTAATGAATCTGAAATCAAAAAATATGCGCTTGAAATGGAAAAGTGTGAGGATATTGCAGTAGTTTATATGGATGGAAATAATAAGAAGTATCATTCAATTCATCAAGTAAAGAATGAAAAGGGGTGTAAACTTACATCATATAAAGATCCATTAATTCAGCTTATGCTAGAAAAGGGGTTTTGCAGAAAGAATAATTATGGTACACCAGCTGCCTATCTCCATATTAGTAAAGAAATAAATTATGAAAGTGAAAGCATGAATGAACATGCTTTGGAGTGTTTGAAAAATTGGAAGGCTGATATTCTAAAGTTCTACAATGATCTGAGTGTGACTTATGATAGCTTTGTCGGTAATGAAGTGACTTTAAAGCGTCTACTTGATCTTATGAAAAATAATACGAAAACAATTGGCATAAATAGAGAAGAATATAAAAAGAAATATTCGGAACTTAAAAAAATGTGTAATGATGCATTAGAAGATATTGGAAGTGACAATTTCAAAAATGAACAAATGATTAAGGATACATTAGGTGATTTCATAAACTATTTAGACAGAAAGTTGTATGCGACACAAGTGAGTGAAGAGGTAGAAATCTATGAATACGAAACAGGTAAAAGTTATTGTACTGGTTCGGATGTGTTCACCGCAATAGTAGGACAAGTAAAGCGCTATAAGGGGGAAAGCTGCGGATTTATTGATGAGCAATTTAAATATATCGCAGATATAATGATAAACTTCATTGAAAGTAAGATATTGGAACGTCATAAATGTATGCAAGAAAAGAAAGATGCATCTTATGAAATTATGTTGAGTGAATTAAAAAAAATGTTAGATGGAACGGTAGAGAATTATGAAAAAGAAGCAAATATTTTAGCATTGAATAGAATTTATAATGACCATTTAGAAAGTTACTGTAATGCTTGCCAAAGAAAAAATAGAGATGTTTGTCAAAGTGAAATATGTAAATTACAACAGGCTGAGTATAGAAAAGGAAGTCTGGAAAAGAATGAGTTTATAAAGTTTTGCTATAATCTTAACCCAGAATGTGATAAGCAGATTTTTGACAGAGAATGCTTAGGGTATTTATTGATCAAGGATGGAATGATGGAATCTGTATTTCCAATTATTAAAGAGGTTGCACAGAAAAACCTTATTGAAAGAGAAGACAAAATACATATAAAGGTAAAAAATAAAAATAAAGTAGCATATGTAACTGCAATTTCAAGTATAGACGAATTTCAAACGGTTGAGAATATAGCAAAGGCGATGGAGAAAAATCAAGGATTAGTTGAGACCATATTCGAAGCAGATCAACTTATTACAACACGTTTGAAAGAAAACTCCGATGTATGGGATTCAAGTTGCATAAAAGTAAGACCAGATGATATTGATGAGGTAGAAATAAATCATAATGAAAATAGTATTTTTGTACCTAAAAGGCCAGAGTTTATAAAGGCAACAGAAGTTATTGAAAATATGGAGAGAGAAGTATGAAAGAATTTATAAATGCACTTTTTGATGAAAAGAACAAGATAGATTTTCAGTATATGGACTATGATATGTCATTTTACTCAGGAGAATTTAGAAGTTATTATTTATTATTTTATATAAGAACAACGGAAGAATTAATTAAACTTTGGGAGAATACGGGGAATATTTTTAGAACAATGAAACAAAGCACCAGTACATATAGTGTTGATATGGATAAAAATACTATGTGTATATATTGTTTACAAACGTCAGATGAAGAGTATTATGAAACAGGGAAAACAGGAACTATTAGTGAATTAAGTAAAAAAATAAGTATGGTGGAAGAGGATTTAAACTATTTTGCAAAGCATGTTTTCCTATATACTAATAAGATGAAACAGTTTGCAGTTCAACACATTGGAAATTTTGAAAAACTATGTGAAGAATACTTAACAAAGGAGCGTTTTGAAGATTACAAAAATGATATTCAAAATAGTTATGAATATGATTTTATAATTAACCTATTTATCAAGTTTCCTTTTCTCAATTTTGAGAAATATTATATGCGAAATCAAAAAGAATTACAGTATCGTTCTGTAACAAGTTTTGTACAAGAGAAGTTTAATGATAACGAAATTAACTTGGATAAAGTACGGGAAGATATGGAAATTTTAGAGACAATTTTGGATGATGAAGATGCATTATTTAAATGGCTTGACCAACAGATTGAGTTAGATTAAAAACAATAGAAAGAGGAGATTAAATGAAGATACACAGTATAGAAGCGGATAACTTTAAGTTATTTACAACTAATTTTCATAAAATACAGGATATCACTAACGCAGAAATGATTTTGTTTAATGGACCTAATGGATATGGTAAAACTAGTGTTTTTGATATTATTGAGTTTTGTCTAACAGGTGAAATTAAACGCATTAGTGATTATAGTGATAAACTTGCAATTGCTAAAAACGAGAAATTTGAAAATAAAATTTTGATTTCGGATGAAACAAAAAAAGCGTTTGTAAAACTTGGGCTTGAAGATAAGGGGCAAAAAATAGAAATATGCTATTCTTATAATCCGATAGAAAAGAAAAAAGGTGGTTCTAAGGAAAATAACCCACATAATATTTTCGATTGTTTTACAAGAACGATAGTATGTGATGGCAAAGGAATTCAAAATCAAGAGGAGTTTTTAAAAAGATTACAGTTTGATGATATAAAAGAGATTTTTGATAAGTGTTGTTTCCTTTCGCAAGATGAACATCTTCAATTTCTTAAAACAACGAAAAAATCGAAAGTTGAAGCTCTATCGTTTTTATTTGATGTTCCAGATATATGGAAAAAGAAACAGGAAAGTGTCTATGAACAGCTAGATATTTTGAGTAATAAAAAAAAGAAAACCTGTTATTTAAAAAAATTGGAAAATGAAAGAGAAGAAAAAGCTGGAGAAATAGAGGGATTAAATGCAGCAATTCAAAAGTGTAATAAAGAATCCAATGTAGTTTACCAGCGACTTTTTACTGATAAAGATATATTTTGGGATAAAGAAAGTGTTAAGTTTGATGATATTACATATACAAATGCAAAAAAAGAGTTAGACAATCTTATATATTTTGCAGAACATAAGACTGAGTGTGCAAATTTTCTTTTTAACATACCTTATCAAAATCTAATAAAAGATTTTAATGGTGATAAGAATATCTCTTATACACAATATCCGTTAGAATATTCATATAGATTTATAGGTTTAGTAAAACAAGTAGAAGTTTTAGAAGAAAAGTACCAAAGAGAGAAAAAAACCAAATTAATCCTAAAAAACATTCAGGAAAAACAATATGAAGATTTAAATTGGTTATTTATCCAAGAAGAAAAGTTGTTAGAGGATGATAGTATTACGATAATTAAACAACAGTTGGGTGTCATAAGTAATTTGAGAAAAGCCCAGGGAATTCTTCAAAATGCTATGACTGCTTTGGGACAGTCTAGAGAAAACTTAGTAAAGAATGCCAATGCGGCAATGGAAGCGGGAGGTATTAGTGATAAACAATGTCCACTTTGTGGTGCACCATATTCTGATAGAGATGAACTAGATAGTAAGATAAAGGAAGAGACCGAATTATTAAGTGATATATCCGATGATTCTGTTATAATCATTCAAGATATAAGAAATCAAATATACAATAATTATTTGAAGAAAGTTGAAAAAACAATTCAAGAAATATTAGCGGATGTGGTTACAGAAGAAATGTATCAAAGTTTGCAAGATGCAAAAAAATACGGATCCCAAATTTTGGAAGTGGAGCGTATTTTAGAGAAAATAGGAGTTGGCTTGAATAGAAAAGATAATGAGTCAATTGTAGAGGGATATAATAATTTACTCACAAAAGTAAAAGAAGCATTAAAATATATTCCTAAAGAAGTTGAAATTCAACTAGAAAGTAGAAAATTTATAGAGTATTATGAGAGGTTTTACAGTAAAGAGGAACAGCGGTTTATTGCAGTTGATGTAGAAAAGCTAAGAAATAAAAAGAAGTATATTGAAACTTTGAATTATAATTTTTACGTAGCTGAGTTATCAAAAAAGAAAGGGGAACTAGAGCATATTCAAAAGAGAATTGATAAATTACATGAACTTATTATAGAATTGCAAGGATATCAATCTGCATTAAAAGAGGGAATACAAGAATATAAAAAGAAGATTATTAGTGATATAGAACCTTTATTGCATATATATACGGCCAAGATTCTTCAACAGAAATTTAATGGTAAGAGTATTTACATTCATACAAGTGAAGATGTTGAAGATATTCAGTTTGTTAATTCACCTCAAGATAATCAAGATATTTTATATAGTATGAGTTCAGGACAGCTATCGGCAGTAGCGCTATCTTTTTTGCTTTGTATGAACCAAGCGTATGGTGCTCATAAAGCATGTTCAATTTTACTCATAGATGATCCAGTGCAAACGATTGATGATGTAAATATGGTAGGGCTAGTAGATATTCTTCGTTATGGATTTGGTGATAGACAGATATTCATATCAACTCATGAACAATCATTTGAATGGTTTTTGCGTTATAGGTATTCAAAAGCAGGAAAAAATGTGAAAATTTTTAATATGAAAGATATTATGTTGCAGGAAGAATAGTTGCGTGGCAGTATCAACAATTGGGCGCAAAGACTTCTGAAAGAATAATGGTGTAAAATAGCTGTTAATCGAAATTCTCCGGCAATCACTCTATACACGTGATATACAACCGACCTCAAAACCCCAGTAAATCTGCGGACACCTCAGAAGACGCTATGTTAGCTCAGGGTGTTTGCTAATCGCGAATTTCTAAGAGAATAAAAGATAAGGTTAAGTCCTGTAAACCTAGTGTTTATGGGACTTTTCTTTATGTATAAGAAATGTGAATTGTCAGAATATTCATGAATATAAGAAAATTTACGTTATTTTGAGGTCGTTATATACACGTGGTACACAAGTGATATACAGGTGGTATACACTCGTTTTTACTGATTTTGAATGCTTTTGGAAGCATTTCATCCTTTGCTTTTCAAGATGATTTAGGCTGAACATAAGTGTGACGTTAAATAAAAGAAGCCATTCAAAGGCGGAAAAGAACAGAAATGAACATAGACAGCGCATTGCCTAACTTACGGGAAATGGTGCAGATGCGATTAGCTGAACTGACTCAGAGAGGGCAAAAGGCAATAGACCAGGAAAAGGATAAAAACTAACTTAGCAAGCACTGCCTGTGTTCCCTCACAGGCGATAAAATGAGCCATTTCTTTTACAGAAGAAATGCTCAAATTTATCATTTAGGGAGAATTCCCTAACCCTTAAAATCATTTGAAAGGATGGAGCGATATGGCAAAGGATAGAGTCAATAGGACGAGGAAAAATGAACTGAGAATTTATTTGAGTGATAATGAAAAATATATCCTGGACAGAAAGGTGGAACTGTCCAAGCGAAAGAGTGTAGCGGATTATATTCGGACATTGATACTCTTTGGATTTGTTTATGATGTGGATTATTCTTATCTACGACAATACAACGAAACACTTGGAAAAATCAGTGGGAATCTGAATCAGATTGCTAAGAGAATTAACAGCACTGGGAATGTTTATGAAGAGGATATGGCAGAAGTGAAGACGATTATGGATCAGGTGTTGAAGAAGCAGCCGTTGATACATAATGAGCAAATTTATTAAATGTATTGATTACTTTTAGAATGTAGTAAGTTAAAATGTATATAGATAAATGAAAAGGTGTCGGCTTATAAAGAAATGCAGCAAACATTGAAGAAGTTGAGAGATTTTTGAGATTTGCATGAGATAATATGCACTTGCGAAAGGAGGCGGTAAACATGAATGAAAAAATAATGGTGGTTGATGATGAAAAAGGCGTTGTTACCATTATGAAAAAATACTTTGAAATGTCGGGCTATCAAGTAATCGCAGCTTACAGTGGACAGGAAGCCTTAAAGAAAATGTCCTGTTTGCCGGATATTGTTCTGCTTGATATAAATATGCCGGATATGGACGGGCTTACGGTTTGTCAGAGTATTCGCGAGTATATCACTTGCCCTATTCTCTTTTTAACTGCCCGCATTGAAACAGTGGATAAAATCAAAGGATTTTCTGTGGGGGCTGATGATTATATTGTAAAGCCTTTTGATCTCGACGAACTGGGAGCAAGAGTGGCGGCACATCTGCGCCGTGAGAACAGGAAGCAGGAACAGTCTACCTTGCGATTTTTTAATGATATGGTTATCGACTATGCGAAACGGGAAATTTCTATAAGCGGGACACTCGTTTCTTTGTCAAAAAAAGAATTTGATATTGTGGAACTGCTCTCTATCAATGCCGGACAAGTCTTTAACCGCGAACGAATTTATGATACAGTTTGGGGATTAGAGGGCGACGGTAACAGCGACACAATCATGGAGCATATACGAAAGATACGGGCAAAGTTTTCTGATCTATCACTTCACAATTATATAGAAACTGTTTGGGGGGTGGGCTATAAATGGATTGGATAAAAAATTTGAGTTTGAAAAAATCCTTTTTTGCCATTATCACAACTTCCCTAATTGCAGCTATCGTATTAAGCGTTCTGTTCAGCAGTTTATGTAATGCTCTGATAGACCACTTCGATTTATATGTTACTGTTCCTGTCGAAGAAAGCAGCCTTGATAACTCGGAAGCTATTGTTCCGGATAATTCTGCGATAGTAATCACGGGCGAGGGTGGAACGCAGACAACTTATTACTATACTTACAAAGTTGAGCCAGGGTACAGTATTCTTTCCTCATTACAGATAGTCATGCCTGTTGTTTTTGTAATTGTGGCACTTATTTGTGCTGATATAATCTTTTATCGTTTAAAGCTGAAACGCCCTATTGCTATTCTGCTGGATAGTGCAGAACGCATACAAAAGCAGGATTTGGATTTTGAAATAACAGGCTATGCGTCAGACGAATTAGGCGAACTCTGCTTGGCATTTGAAAGCATGCGTAAAACCTTACTTTCAAATAATCGGGAGCTATGGCGGCAAGCGGAGGAACGCAAACGGCTAAATGCTGCTTTTTCTCACGATTTGCGAAATCCTGTTACTGTATTGAAAGGCTCTGCAAAGTTACTCCAAAAGGGTATAGAGAAAGGAAATCTTAATGTGGATAATGGTAAGGAGCCTATCGAAATGATCTGTCAATATGCAGGGCGAATTGAGCATTATGTTGAGATTATGACAAGCGCACAGAAATTAGAGGAATTAGAGTGCAAACGGCATATCTATGAAAAAGAGAATATTCAATCGGAATTACAAAGCAGCCTTACCATACTTGCTGAAGCGTCAGGCAAAGAAATTGATATAACCCACTCCGGGACAGCGGTGCAAGTGTATATTGATAAGCAGTTTGTTTATAACACAGCGGAGAATCTTATCAGTAACGCGTTGCGATATGCAGAAAATAAAGTTACCGTTAAAATAGTCTATCAGGAAAAGCAAATGATTTTAATCGTTTGTGACGATGGCAACGGTTTTCCTGCCGCCATATTAAGAAAAGGCATTTCACCGTTTTCTCGCAATGAATTATCCGATAGTGAACATTTTGGAATGGGGCTTTATATCTGCAAGTTGCTATGTGAAAAGCATGACGGTAGCTTAACAATTGAAAATATGGAACACGGAGCAAAGACAACAGCATTTTTTAATTTTTGAAACTTTGAGGGATTTTTGAGATTTGCCCGATATACTCTCCCTATCACACGTGATTTGTCACGAGATAAGGAGAGTTTTTTATGAATATTCAAGTACAGGATATTTCAAAAATCTACGGTGCGGGTGAAAGTCAAGTAACCGCGCTCAACCACGCCAGCATGACGATTCATTCGGGCGACTTCATTTCTATTATCGGACCGTCCGGTAGCGGAAAGAGTACGCTGCTTCATATCGTTAGCGGATTGGATAAACCGACTTCCGGATCTGTCTATTATGGCGATACCGATATTCACAACGGCAGTGATAAACAGCTTTCCGCATTTCGCCGTCAGAAGATAGGATTTATCTTTCAGCAATTCAACCTTTTGCCCGTTCTCACAGCAAGGGAAAACATTATCATGCCCCTGCTGTTGGATAAAAAGCAGCCCGATGAAAAATATTTGAAGCAGCTTACGGAACTTTTGGGCTTGGAAGAACGCTTATCACATCTGCCGCATGAATTATCCGGCGGTCAGCGACAGCGTGTGGCGATTGCCCGTGCTTTGATTGCACAGCCCGATATTATTTTTGCAGACGAACCAACTGGAAACCTTGACAGCAAAAGCGGCGGCGAGGTCATGAAAATGCTCTGCGATCTTCGGGCGAAAATGAAAAAGACACTTATTGTCATTACTCACGACCCTCATATTGCAGAAATGGCAGAGCGTCGTTTTACCATCATTGACGGAGTGCTTTCGGAGGTGACAGTAAGATGAAATCCTATTTAGCTCTTACATGGAAAGAACTAAAAACGCAAAAAATTACA
>OLNF01003628.1_pt1 | contig 11100 bp, 7 predicted proteins | sample 1673061 | NCBI WGS metagenome assembly OLNF01 (sample SAMEA3136751, study PRJEB25190) | human gut metagenome | reverse complement strand
TCGTCGCCGCCGAACGTTTTTTTCACGGTCACGCGCGCGCTTTTGGCGACAAGCACGCCGTCAATATGCCAGCCGTCGGAGTATTCGTATTTGAGAACGTACCAGCGGACGGAAAAGTTTTCCGAGGTCAGTTCGTCACCCGTGTACGGCTTTCCGTCAACGGTTATCGTTTTGCCTCCCGCGCGAAGCGCCGCGAGAACGTTTTCGTCGGACGGGAACGACTCAAGAGTTATTCCCTGAATCGGCGTGTTTACGATTTTTCGGAGTTGTCCGTCAACCTCATAGGCGGTGTCGGACGCGGTGGGAGGTGCGATTATCTGAAGGTTTGTACCGCTGCTGCCCGCGATCTCGTCCGTTCCGTAAACGCGTGTTGTGTATACGGATTTTGAGAAGTTGTATGTGGGGTTGGACTGGAAGCCGTTGCTCATATTGTCCATAATCTCGCAGTTGATGTTTACGAAGAAACTGCAGGTGTTCACCCTGCCCTTTATGTCCGTTGCATTCCAGACCGCGTTGAGGCGGAGTTCGCCGTCCACGGCGTACGCGTCCATCTGCGCCTGCGTCAAAACGTCGCCGGGGGAAAGCAGTACGTCGGTTTTTCCCTCAACAGACCAGCCTACAAAAGTATAAAGAAATTTTCCGCTTATGGTGCCGAAAGATACGACGGCGAGATCCGAATCGGGAGAAACGACGGTGTGCGAATCAAGCCCTCCCGTATAAACGGAAAGGGTGTCCTTGCCGCGAATGCTGCCGTCCGTTACTATCGTTTGCTGGTTCGGGGAGAATTTGCCGAGCGTTGAGAGATTATTCGCAAGAGTGGCGGCGTTATACCGTATAAGGCGCGCGGTCGGGTCGTATTCGCCTGTCGATACGGTTATGGGGCAGGACATTTTTTGAACCGAAAGCGTCGCGGTTCCGTCGCCGTTATCCGCAAAAACGAAATCGACCTCGCTTCCGTCAGCAGACGAAAAGACTTTCCAGTTCACGCCCGGCGCGGTTTTGACAGTTACGCTCACCGCGTCTCCGTTGAAAACGGGCAGAACGGAAGGAACATCAGCCTCGTCGGGATAAACGAGCCCCTCGGGGTCGAACACCTTGCAGGTATAAAAAGAGTTCGCCTGCAGCACCGCCGTATTGTTTTTAGGCGTATTCGTTGTGAAATATGTCGCGTTGCCCGGAACGTTGGCGGGCATATAGTAAACGTACATTGTGGTTCGGGAACTCAGCGGTATGCAGTATTCGCCGTTGATAACGGCAGGCGCGGCGTCAGCCCAAATACGGTTGGGGTCGTGGGAATCCGTATGCGGAAAAATTCTCTCGCCGTTGAAATCCGCGGCAAAGAAGCCGTAGGCGGCGTAGATCTCTTCGAGTTCCGAGACCGACGCGTAATAACGAGCCGAGCCCGTGCCGTTCCAGTTTGTGGTTTTTCCCGCAACCGTCGTTTTGGTCTGCACCAATTTCCAGTCGTTATTCTCCGCAACGTAGTATCGAACGGATACTCCCGTTTCCTCTGCGGTAAGCGAAAAATCAAAATTGCCCGAGAGGACGAAGCCGACGGACAAAGTTAAAACAAGTAAAAGCGAAAGAGCTTTTTTACATATATTATATTTGAATATATCGCGAAACAACTCTCCGACCCTTTTTTTCTTCTTCATTTCGGCTTCCTCCTTTCTTTTTTCTCCGTCCCGAAAAAACTCTCCGTTTGAGAGCATTACAAAACGCTTTCCGACAAAATCCGCCGTTACGGGACAAATCGGAAAGATGCGTTTTCATTTATTTTCTCAATGTATTATAATAATTTTAATTGAAAACTGTTTACTGTCAATACAGTTTTCTTTTTTTACTATTTCAATTTCTAAACATTCCAAAAACATATTTTTACGTGAGACATTTCTTTATACCCCCCCCCGTTCACATTTACGCCATAAATAATGAAATTTACCTTGTATCATAAAGGAAGTTATCGGCAAAATATTTAGGCTTAATTGACTTATAACACGGTTTATGATATAATACTGCCAAAATACGGTAAAACACCGCTTTTGAATAAAATGTCTCAAAGCGGACATTTGCAAAAACAGGGAGGAGCGCCCATAATGAAGAATTTTACATTCGGAACGCTTGAATACGTCAGACCCGACGTTGACGCTTTCGAAGAAAAACTGAAAGGTTTTACGGAAAGAATCAAAAACGCAAAGAGCTATGCCGAGGTAAAAGCCGTCATACTTGAAAACGACAAGGTGATGTCGTCGCTTTATACGATGCTGACGGTTGCGAGCATCCGCAACACGCTTAACACCACGGACGAGTTTTACGAAAAGGAAGTTGCTTTTACGGACGAAAGGCTGCCCGCCGCCGCGCCTACGGAAATAGCGTTTACAACCATTGTTGCGGTTAGTCCAGACACGATTTTTCGTAAAATTGGGCCGTCAGTATTGATCGCGGTGACAGTTCCAGAAAAAATCCCAACAGCAAAAGAGGCAAAAACAGCAACTGTACCACCAATAGCACCTCCAACTGCACCAATGGCACCTGTAATTGCACCAGTTGCAGCTGCGTTAATTAAACTGGATGCAGTCACACTTGTCCCGTTTATGCCAGAACTAATAAGATGGGATACTGTACCGATAAATGCACCTGCAATTGCGCCACCAATTGCTGCCCCAAGAACTACAGACAATGTGAATTCCCCAAGTGAATCGAAATTGTTAATAGGATTATTGAGGCAATAAGTATATGTATTATGCCCGATAATGCCTTGCCCAGTGGAAGCATAACCATCCGCATTGAGGAACCTGCCAATCGTCGGGTCATAGTATCTGCTCTGGAGGTAGTAGAACCCGGTTTCCTGGTCGTAGACATACCCACGATACCGCAGAGGATTCAGCTCCGCCAGAGTACCCATTATGGCAATGATGTTGCCCCATGCATCGTAAGCATATTGGGCTACCGAGGATCCGGTGGCGGATTCCACCGCCATTACGTCGCCCTGTAGGTTGGTGATGTAATAGTAGACGGTGCCATTGTAAGTCATGGTCAGCGGCGCGCCGTTGGCATCGTAGCTGAAATCCAGAATGTCGTCCCCAACGGTCATCCGCATCAGCTTGTCGCCGGCATAGATGTAGCTGTAGGCATTGTCGTCGCTTATCCTTCTGGTGCGCAGGCCGCTGGTGTTGTACTCCATCTGCCAGTCCCGCGTATCCAGCTTCACCGTGGCGATCCGGGTGCTGCCCATGTCACCATGCGCATCGGTGATGAAGCAGCGGTACTCCGCGCCTTCGCTCTCTGCCGTCATCTCCACCCGCAGGGTGGGAGAAGTCTCTCCGGTCAGATACTCAAAATTTCTGGAGCCGGGAGCGCGGCACAGCCACTGATAGCTCAGGTTTGCACCTTCCGCTTCCACGATGAAGGTAGCGGTATCGCCGGGTCTGCCATAGTAATCATCCGGCTCGTTGATGAGGGTGAACTCCGGGTCAAACTCGCTGTAGGTGACGACACTGCTGGTAACCGTCAATCTGCCTGCCTGAGAGGTTGCCACATGCCCCATGTAGTCCTTGGCGATGCAACGGTAAAGATTCCCGTTGACACTGGCCTGAGTAGGAATATTCAGGGTCGTGGAGGTGCTGCCGTTGACATTGGACCAGGTCTCCCCGTCATCGGTGCTGCACTGCCACTGATAGGCCACCCGGTCGCCACTGGCCGCTACGGTGAAGCTGGCGGTTCCGCCCACAGTGCCGTAGTCGTTTTCCGGCTGGGTGGAGATCACCACCGCGTCCACGGCCACGGGCACGCCGTCCTCATAGGCGACGGTCACCTGCGCCTTGCCGTCCGGACGCATCCAGGGCAGGGTGCCGTCCTTGCGCACCTGCGCCATGCGGCGGGTCAGCCGCTGGGACAGCGCCAGCGCCATGGGGGTCATTTCCTCGGTTTCATTGCAGGCAAAGCCAAACATCATGCCCTGGTCGCCCGCGCCCTGCTCATGATCGGCAGTGGCGGTAACGCCCTGGGAGATATCGGGGCTCTGTCCGTGCACGGCGGTGATGACGGCGCAGGAATCCGCATCAAAGCCCAGCGCGGGGTCGTTATAGCCGATATCGCGAATCACCTGGCGGGCGATCTTTTCCATGTTGCACTCGCCGTTGGCGGTGATTTCACCCATGATCATCACCAGGCCGGTGGTGGCGCAGCACTCGCAGGCCACGCGGGCGGCGGGATCCTGGCGCAGCATTTCGTCCAGGATGGCGTCGGAAATCTGGTCGCACACCTTGTCGGGATGTCCTTCGGTCACGCTTTCAGAGGTAAAGAGCTTTCTCATTTTGTCTGTCCTTTCTGTATCCATGCGCAAAAGAAAACCGCTGGTCCTTGCAGACAAGCGGTTTGAGATGGTGTTTCCTTTACGCCTTATCTGCCGGCGCAATCGCGCCGCCGGAATTAGCACCGCACGCCTTGCGCCGGTTGCCGGGCATCATCGGGCCGTTCCCTCCGCCACTCTTGATAAGGTATTCAATTGTCGGCAGATATTATAGCACAAGGGCTCGAAGAATGTCAAGCAATAAAAATCAGCTATATTTTATCTGCGAAAAAACGCCGGGAGAAGCTTCTCCCGGCGCGCAAATGGGCATTGCGATTGATTATTTGGCGTAGCGGTCGTAGGCAGCCTGCACGATTTCCAGGTAGCGGCCCAGGTTGCGGCTTTCGCAGCCCTTGACAAACTCATCCCAGGTCTCGTCGATCTTCAGGTCGCCGCGGATCATCTTGGATTCCATAGTGGCGATGTAGGTATCCAGATCCAGCTCCAGCAGGCTCAGCTCCTCGGCCTCTTCGGGGGTGTACTTGAGGGTGGCGGGGAAGCCAACCTTGTAGTAGGGCGCCATGTGGGTAACGATGTTCTGGGTCAGGTTATAGCTGGTGCTGGTGGGGTTGGCGTTGTCATCGCGGGAGGCGATGGTGGCATAGGGCCAGTAGTTGTTGCCGGGCTTGATCTTATCGGTCTGGAAAGCGCCGTTGCTCTTATACAGATCGGTAGGATACAGATACTTGCGCACCAGGTAATCCAGGTTATCCAGGGAGAAGGGCACAAAGTACCAGCCGGTGTTGGGCCATTCCTCGTTGGTGCCCAGCATGGGGCCGCGCCACAGCATCTCGGTGCCGTAATCGGAGTAGCACCAATCGCAGAACTTGATCAGGCGCTCGATAACCTCGGGCTTGTCGGCCAGCTTATCGGTGATGGTCAGGCCGCCGTAGAAGATGGCGTCCTTGGCGGGCCACATCTTGACGCTGTTGAACTCGCTGGTGTAGGGATCCACGGATTCATACTGCAGGTAGAATTCGGGGTCGGAGTTGTTCATCCACTGCGCGTGGTTGGTGAAGGAGCCGATCAGGCCGGAGGCTTCCTTGGCGTTGAACTGCTCCTTGGTCTGGCTGAAGTAGCCGGGGTCGATCAGGTTTTCGGACCACAGGCGGTTCATGTACTTGAGGAATTCCTTATAGTTTTCCTGCACGGGCACGTACATGACGGTGCCGTCGTCGTTGGCCTGCACGCGGCGATCCAGGAAGCCGAAGGCCACCAGAATCGGGATGAAGTGGTCGGTATAGCTATCCTTGCCGTAGCGGCCGCTGATGGGGAACTCGTCGGTGGTATCGCCGTTGCCGTTCGGGTCGCCGTCGCGCACGGCGCACAGATAGGTATAGAACTCTTCCAGGGTTTCGGGAACCTTCACGTTCAGCTTTTCGGCCCAGGAGACGTTGACGAAGTAGCGGGACAGCGCGTACTCGCGGGTGGAGCCGTTTACGCCGCGGAAGGAGTAGATGTGGCCGTCAGGGAAAGTCATGCCCTTGAGGATATCCGGATAGCCTTCTTCCATCACTTTGAACACGTTGGGCATGTTTTCGGGGGTGATGTAATCCTCCAGCGGCAGCAGGTAGCCCTGCGCGCCGTAGTTGGCCAGATCGATATCGTTCAGGTCGTTGAGGAACACCTCGGGATAGGTATCCAGCGCGAACATGGTGCCCTTCTTTTCAGCCCAGGCGTCCTCGCTGTACTGGGTAACATGGAAGCGGATGCCGCATTCCTTTTCAATCAGATCCAGGCACCAGAAATCGTTCCAGTCGCCGTGATCTACCTTGGCGGCCAGCGCCAGTTCAACCGTGACGACGTCCTGCGCCGCCGCTTCCTCCGCCAGCACGACGGAGCAGCAGGACAGCGTGAGGATTGCCGCCAGAAGCAAAGCCAATAGTCTTTTCATGGGTGAAACCTCCTTGTTTTTATTCAGGGGACTTGCCCCGAATGTTTTGCCTTAGCCCTTGACCGAGCCGATCATTACGCCCTTGACGAAGAACTTCTGCACGAAGGGATAGATGATCAGCATGGGCACGGACGCCACCACGATCAGGGAATATTTCATCGTCTGGGCCATCTGCACGCGCGCCACCATGGCCTCCAGCTCCTCGATATCGGCGTTCATGTCGATCTTCTGGTTTAGCACCAGGATCTCGCGCAGGAAGATTTGCAGCGGCTGCAGGTTGCGATCCTCAATGTACATCAGGGCGTTGAAGTAGCCGTTCCAGTGCCCCAGGGCGTAGTACAGCGCCAGGATGGCCAGCACGGGGCCGGACAGGGGGAAGATGATGCGCCAGACGATCTGGAAATCATTGCAGCCGTCGATGCGCGCGGCCTCCTGCAATTCATAGGGAATGGAGGAGGAAATGAAGGAGCGGCAGATGATGCAGTTATACACCGACACCAGGCCCAGCAGCAGCAATACCATGCGGGTGTTGACCAGGCCCAGCTTTTTGACCACCAGGAAGGTGGGGATCAGGCCGCCGCCAAACCACATGGTGAACACCATAAAGAAGGTGATCAGCCCGTGGCCGTACATATCCTTGCGGGAAAGCGAATAGCTGGCCATGAAGGTGACCAGCACGTTCAGGAACGTGCCCACCACGGTGTAGAACAGCGAGTTGCCATAGCCGGTCAGGATCCATTTGTTGGACAGGATGGACTTGTAGCCCTCGATATTAAAGCCCACAGGCCACAGCTTCATCCGGCCGCTGTTGACGGCCAGCGGCTCGCTGATGGAGGCGGAAAGCACGTAGATCAGCGGATACAGCGCCGCCAGGCCAAACAGGGTGAGGATGATATAATTGACGACGGTGAACACGCGGTCGCCGCGGCTGTCGCGGATGCGCGTGCCCTTCGCCTTGCGCGCGGAAATGCTCATTGTCCTCCCCCCTTCTCAGAACAGGCTGGTATCGCTCAGCGCGCGGGAGATGCGGTTGACAATCAGCAGCATCATCACGTTAACCAGCGAGTTGAACAGGCCGATGGCCGTGGTGTAGGAGAACTTGGCGCCCTGCACGCCGGTCTTGTACACATAGGTGGAGATGATCTCCGATACCGGCAGGTTGAGCGCGTTCTGGAGCAGATACGCCTTCTCAAAGCCCACGCTCATGATCTTGCCGCAATCCAGGATGAACAGCAGGATGATGGTCTGCCGGATGCCGGGAAGGTTAATGTGCCACACGCGCTGCAGGCGGCTTGCGCCGTCAATCTGCGCCGATTCGTGCAGCTGCGGGTCGATGCCCGCCAGCGCGGCCAGATAGATGATGGACGACCAGCCGGTGTTTTTCCAGATGTCGGAGATCACATAGATGGCGCGCCAGGAGCTTTCCTGCGTCATGTAATCCACGCTTTTGCCGCCCAGCAGCACCACCAGGCTGTTGATGATGCCCGTATCGGGCGCGGTGAAGGCGATGACCATGCCGCACAGCACCACGGTGGAGATAAAGTGCGGGGCGTAGGTGACGTTCTGCACAAACTTTTTATAGCCGACGCTGCCGCACTCGTTGAGCAGCAGAGCCAGCAGGATGGGCAAAGGGAAGGTGAAAATCAGCGAATACAGGCTCAGCAGCACGGTGTTGCGCATCAGCTGGGGAAACTGGGGGGAATGAAGGAAGTACTTAAAGTGCTTCAGCCCCACCCATGTGGAGCCCAAAAAGCCGTTGCGCGGGCGATAATCGCGGAAGGCGATCTGCACGCCGTACAGGGGAATATAATGGAAGATAATCAAATAGGCCACGGCGGGCAGCAGCAGCACATACAATTGCCAGGACTGCGCCAGCCGCACCAGCGGAGATTTGCGGCGGGGCCTGATTACGCGGGGCGTATCCGTCTGCACGGAAGCTCCTCCTTTCGTTTTTCCAGGGATGAATTTTACGCAGATACAATAAATGATGCGTTATGCGATGTTCAAGCTGCACGGTATCGATATCATATTTATTATACTGAATGGCATGATCAGGAAAAAGGACGCACATTGCGTTTTCCCGCAACCTGAATTAACCTGACCCTGTCCTTTTATGCGCCAGATGTGACAATCCGGCGGCGCTTATTCGCGCGCTTCATGCGGGCGCAGGTTTTCCAGCCACCAGTGCTTCACATTGGCGCGGTGCTTCCACAGCGCGTCCGAGGCCTGAATCAGCAGCCGCGTGCCGCCCTGGGGCGTATGCACGATCACGCTGTTGGAATAAAAGCAATTGCCCGCCTTGCGCTCACAGATATAGGTTCCCTCATCCCAGTTTTCGCCGTCGGGCGAGGTATAGAGCACAAAATTCTGCGGCGGGGTATAGTGGCCCGAGCGGCCGTACATCAGAAACCACCCATCGTAAAAGCGCAGCTGCGGGTTGCGGATGCGCTTTTCCAGCACCGCCCGCCGGGGCGCGCACCAGGTTTTGCCTCCATCGCGGCTGATGGTATAGGGCGGATGGCCTTCGTCCAGCTTATCGTAGATGTATACGATCAGCGCGCCGTCCGGGGCAAAATCCATGGTACCGTACACCTTTTCATGGGTATCAAAGGGCAGCACGCTCACTTCCTCAAAGCTGCGCCCGCAGTCCGCGCTGCGATACAGCCGGTACACATGCTCGGGCAGGCAGCCCTCGTCGCCGTTTATGCCGTCGTTGCAAAATTCCAGCGCATAGATCATGCCGTCGCGGCAGGCGCAGTCAAAAATGCGCCCCTTGAAGGGAAACTGCCCGGCCACGGCAAAGCTGTCGCCGCCGTCGCGGCTGACCAGCCAGCGTGGCTCCACCCATGGCCCCCAATACTTGCCCCGGCTGTCGTTCATGGTGGCGAACAGCACAATCGTGCCGTCCGGCGCGCAGGCGGCCTTTTCACAGCTGACGGTATACAGCCCATCCAGAAAGGTATCCACCGAGAAGGGCAGCGGGCGGGGATTATCCCAGGTCTGGCCCGCGTCCAGGGAGCGGCGGTATTCCATCCAGCCAAAGCCGTTATGGCCGTCGTTGCGCACGCCCGAGCAATTGGAATAAAAGGCCCGCACGCACCCCGGCGCGTACTCCACCAGCGCGTGCCCCAGGTGCCCGCTGCGACCTTTGGCAACCAGATCGGCAAACATCAGCCCGTCGTTGGGCAGGGGCGAGGGGGTGATATCATAGTCTGCAAAGCGCATAAGGCCCTCCGTTATGTATAAAATCATTCGCATTTTTATACCAGATTATCAGTATAGCAGGCTTTTCCTTTTCCCGCAAGGACGCGGGTTGCCGCGCGCCGCAACCTGAGTTTACCTGCTTTCTTGACAACGTCCGGCGCTGTGATATAATGCAGTTGATCATTTTGCTTGAATATACCAAAGGAGAACCGCGCCATGAAAACCGATATGAAAGCCAAGCTGCGCCGCCATGAAATGTGCATTGGCACCCATGTATCCCTCAACGAGGCTGTTGTTACCGAAATGATGGGGTATCTGCCCTATGATTATCTGTGGATTGATATGGAGCACTCGGTCATCAACACCGAGCGGCTGCTGGGTCAGCTGATCGCCGCGCGCGCGTCCGGAATTAACGCCATCGTGCGCATCCCGGCCAACGATCCCATCCTGGCCAAGCCCGTGCTGGACGCGGGCGCGGACGGCATTATTTTTCCCATGATCCGCGGCTATGACGATGCGGCGCGCGCCATGGAGGCGTGCATGTATCCCCCGCGCGGGGTGCGCGGCTACGGCCCCTGGCGCGCCTATCGCTTTGGCACCATCAACGGGGCGGATTACCGCGCCACGGTGGACGATACCCTGCTGCGCTTTATCCAGATTGAGGAAATGGGCGCCATCCGCGAGCTGGACAAGATTTTGACCATCGACGCGATCGACGCATTCATCTTTGGGCCCAACGATCTATCCGGCTCCATGGGCAAGCTGGGGCAGACCAACGATCCCGAGGTGCGCGCGGTGATAGACGAGGCCATCGCCAAGATCAACGCCGAGATGTGGGCCGAGCTGTTTTTGTGGAACCGGGAAAACCTGTCGGCCCAGATCGACCAGTTTTCGGCAGCCCTGCAGCAGATGAAGGGCTATCTGGAGGCAGAGGACAAGATAGCCTATTTGAGCGGTAGCTTCGGTGAAGGTGGTGGAACAACCTTTGTTGAGATCAATAAGGTAAGAAAGATCTTCGACAACAGTTACAGTTTCAACCTTCCTTCCAACGGAATCCACCCCGCTGTTTCGTTCTCCACTGACGGACTATCTGGCGGAACGGGGTATTCCTTACGGCATTGCATCCCGGTATTGCTGCCGACTGAATTACGCTGCGCGTGGCAAGCGGTATTTCGCCGTCGGTTTTCCGAATGTGGCGGGTGGCTATGAAATCCGCAGCCGCTTCTTCAAAGGATGTGTGCCTCCGAAGGATGTGTCGCTGGTCAAGGCGGAAGGCTCTCCGGCTGACGTATGTAGCGTATTTGAAGGATTCATGGACTTTCTTTCCGCTGCCACGCTCGGATTGGAAACGGGTGATTGCCTTGTGCTGAACTCCATTTCCAACGTGGAAAAGGCTATGAGGTATCTGGACGGTTACGGGCGCATAGACTGTTACCTCGACCGTGACGAAGCCGGACGGCGCACGTTGGAAATGCTGAAAGGACACTACGAGGAACGTGTCTGCGACCGTTCCGCCCTCTATGATGGTTGCAAGGACTTGAACGAGTATCTGCAACTGACAACGAAAAAAGAACAATAACTTAAAAATCAAAAGACAATGAACATACTGAACAACAAGAACAAGAGAACATCAATCTTCAAGGCGTTGGCA
>OLNF01003623.1_pt1 | contig 11108 bp, 8 predicted proteins | sample 1673061 | NCBI WGS metagenome assembly OLNF01 (sample SAMEA3136751, study PRJEB25190) | human gut metagenome | reverse complement strand
CGGTCTGGGACATCAGCGTCATCAGCCGCAACAAAAACGGGGAGACGCTCTGCGGCGACCAGTGCGTGCTCGAATGGGACGACACCGACGCGACGGTCATCCTCTCCGACGGTCTCGGCAGTGGCGTCAAGGCGAACATCCTCTCCACGCTGACCACGACCATGCTCACGACCATGCTCAAGGGCAATGTGCCCATCGACGAGTGCGTCACGACTGTGGCGGAGACGCTGCCCATGTGCAAGGAGCGCAAGCTCGCCTATGCGACCTTTACGATCCTGCAAACGGCCGGCAGCCGTGCGCGCCTGATCCAGTATGACAACCCGAACGCCGTGTTCGTGCACAACGGCGCGATCGGGAAATATAACTATTCCGTCAACTTCATCCAGGAAAAGGAACTGCATGAGAGCTACCTGCACTTTGATGTGGGCGATATGCTCGTGCTCTTCAGCGACGGTGTATCGGAGGCCGGGCGCGGCGTGACGACGGATGCCGGCTGGGCGCGGCAGGATATTGAGGATTTCATCCTGCGCAACTATTCGCCCACCGTCTCCTCACAGCGCATGGCGGCCAGCATCCTCTCGACCGTCAAGACGCTGGACATGGACGCCATGCACGATGACACGACCGTCGTCGTCGCGCGTCTGCGCGAGCGCTGCCCGGTCAATGTCATGATCGGCCCGCCCGAGAGCAAGGATGACGATCTGAGCACCATGCGCCTGTTCTTCGGCAAGGACGGCAAGCACATCGTCTGCGGCGGCAGCACGGCCAACGCCGTCGCGGCATATCTGGGCGTGAAGGTGCGCACGCTGCCAGGCAGCGGCACGGAGGAAGTCCCGCCGATGAGCGAGATCCACGGTGTGGATCTGACAACCGAGGGGATCGTTACGGTCAACGCGACGATGGAGCGCATCAAGGACTACCTTGCCGACGGTATGTACACGCTCGAGCTCGCCCATATGAAAGACGGTGCGTCCAAGCTCGCGCTCATGCTGCTTGAGGAGGCGACGGAGGTCAATGTCCTCTTCGGCAACGCGAGCAACCTCGCCCAGCAGGATACCGAGTTCAGCTTTGAGCGCAAGCTGCAGTTGGTGCAGGAGCTGCGCGATATGCTGACCCTGGCCGGAAAAACAGTTAAAATGAGCATCTGCTGACAGATGCCGATATTCACGGAGTGACCCAAACGAATGAAGATTCGAACTTTTTTTGCAGTATTGCTGTGTAAGCTTGCGCGCGCTCTGCTGCGGCTGCTGCGCCGCGGCGGCACGGCGTTTCCCGGCCGTGTGGCGCTCAAGGTGTGCCCGCAGGTGCTCGGCGTGCTCTCGCGGGGGGTGCGCGTCATCCTCGTCACCGGCACAAACGGCAAAACGACCAGCTCCCGCATGATCGAGCAGGCGTTTGCCGATGCGGGGCTCAACTACTTTTCCAACCGCTCGGGCGCGAACCTCATCTCCGGCATCACGGCGGAGTTTGCCATGCACAGCACTCTGACCGGCAAGCCGAAGTGTCAGTTCGCCGTCATCGAGTGCGACGAGGCTGCGTCCAAGACCGTGCTCAAGTATCTCAAGCCGGAGGTCATTGTGGCGACGAATGTTTTCCGCGACCAGCTTGACCGCTTTGGCGAGATCACGCACACGCTCAATAACATCCTCGAGGGTATTCGCCACACGCCGGAGAGCATTTTGTGCATCAACGCCGATTGTTCGCTCATCGCGTCCATCCCGGCGCAGGTGCCGAACCCGGTCGTGCGCTTTGGTGTGAACGTGCCGCTCGGCGACGACAGTACGGCGGAGCTGTCCGACGCGCCGCACTGCATCCATTGCAAGACCGAGTATGTCTATGACTACCACACCTATGGGCATCTGGGTGCGTTCCGCTGCCCGAAGTGCGGCTACCACCGCGAAGCCCCGCAGGTCGCCGTTACGGCGGTGCAGAACCTCGGCGTGGATACGAGCGATGTTACCATGTCCATCGGCGGACAGGAGTACGCCGTGCACATCAACCTCCCGGCGGCATACAACATCTATAACGCCGTCGGCTCGGCGGCTGCGCTGTCTGCGTTCGGCTTCGCGCCGGAGGCGATCGTGCACGCCCTCGGTGCGTTCGGCTGCGGCTTTGGCCGCATGGAGAAGTTTGACCTGCGCGGCACGCCCGGCCGCATGATGCTTGTGAAAAACCCCGCCGGCTGCAACCAGACCATGCGATATCTTGCGGGACTCGACGAAAATGCGACGTTTGTCGTCTGCCTCAACGACCGCGACGCCGACGGCACGGATATCTCGTGGATCTGGGATGCCGACTTTGAGCGGCTTGCCGCCATGGGCGAACACCTGCGGCACGTGTATGTGTCCGGTGTGCGCGCGGACGATATGCGCCTGCGCCTGAAATATGCGGGCGTGGACGAGGCGCGCATCGAGGTGTTTTACGATTATGACCCGTTGATCGACGCGATGTGCGCATCGGAATACCCGGTGTTCATCATGCCGACCTACACGGCCATGCTGGATCTGCGCGGCCGGCTGCAAAAGCAGCTCGGCGGAAAGGAGTTCTGGGAATGAGCGAAAAGACCCTGCGCATCTGCCATCTGTACCCGGATCTTCTGAACCTCTACGGCGACCGGGGCAACCTCCTGTGTCTGCGCCGCCGCCTCGAGTGGCGCGGCATCGACGCCGAGGTGACGGGGGTCACGGTCGGCCAGAAGGCAGATTTCACACAGTTTGATCTGTTTTTCGCCGGCGGCGGTCAGGACTTTGAGCAGGAGGTGCTCCTGTCCGATCTGCGCGCCGGAAAGGGCGGCGAGATCAAGGCCGCCATCGCCGACGGCAAGACGTTTCTGGCCATCTGCGGCGGCTATCAGATGCTCGGCAGCTACTACCGCACGTGGGATGGCAAGCAGTGCGATTTCATCGGCGCAATCGATTATTACACCGTTGGGGCGAAGGAGCGCATGATCGGCAACACGCTCTTCGAGTGCCTGCCGGAGTCCGGCGGCAGTCTGGTCGTCGGCTTTGAGAACCACAGCGGCAAGACCTACCTCGGCAGCGGCGTGTCTCCGCTCGGCAAGGTGCTCGCTGGCGGCGGCAACAACGGGGAGGACGGCTTTGAGGGCGTGCGCTATCAAAACGTCTTCGGCACGTACAGCCACGGTCCGGTTCTGCCGAAAAACCCGGAGCTTTGCGACCACCTGCTCACGACGGCGCTGCATGGCCGCTATCCGGAGCTGGAGCTGCAGCCGCTCGACGATGCTGCCGAGCGTGCCGCGCACGACACCATGGTGCAGCGGCTGACGAAAAAATAATGGCGTGCAAAATGGGCGCATCCGTCTGGATGCGCCCACTGTGCGTCTCGTGTTAAAAATCATCCGGGATCGGAATGTCCGTGCGCGGCACCTTGTCCCAGGAAAAGTCCGCCGCCAGCTCTGCCGCCGTCACCGGTGCGTCCGTCGGGCGCAGCCCGGCGAGCTTTGCAAGCTTGCCGGTCAGCTGCTCGGGCGTGTATTTTTGCCGCAGCGCCTCCATGTTCAGGTCTCCCTCGCGTTTTGAGAGCTTGCGCCCGTCCGGCGCGACGAGCAGCGGCGCGTGCGCATATTCCGGTGCTTGACCGCCGAGCGTTTCGATCAGCCAGATCTGCCGCGGCGTGGAATCCAGCAGGTCGCGCGCACGCACGACGCGCGTGATGCCCATGTCGAGATCGTCCGCGCTTACGGCGAGCTGATAGGCAAACACCCCGTCTGAGCGCCGGATGAGAAAATCATCCCGCCCGCGCCGCAGTTTGGCCGCCTGCTGACCGTAGTGTGCGTCGACGAAGGCAATGTCCGCATCCGTGACCGCGAGCTTTTTCGCCGCGCGGCGACCCATGCGCAGGCGCTTTTGCACCTCCTGCTCTGACAGCGTCCGGCAGGGGCAGCCGGCCTCACGCGGCTCACCGGGGTGCGGCGCGCTCGCGGCCAGACGCTCTGCGCGGCTGCAATAGCAGTCATACACCATGCCGCGCTCCGTCAGCGCGTTGAGTGCGGCGGCATAGCGCTCAGTGCGCGTGCCCTGCCGATAGGTCTGAGACCCCGGCCGCCAGCCCTCGTCCCAGTCGAGCCCGAGCCAGAGCAGGTCGTCTGCCATCAAGTCTGCATAGTGCTCCCAGCTGCGCTCCGGGTCGAGATCCTCAAGGCGGAACACCATTGTCCCGCCGAGTGCGCGCACGTCCAGCCAAGCGAGCAGAAATGTCAGCATATTGCCCAGATGCAGCCGCCCACTCGGGCTGGGCGCGAAGCGGCCGCGGATCGTGTTGTCCGGCATTGGTCATTCCTCCGGTTTCGTTCTGGGAGCATTATAGCATACCTGCGCTGGTTGGCAACGCTTTTGCGCCAAATCCCTTGAAACTATGCGGGAAATCGGATATAATAAAGTGTTATTATCAGCGGAGGAATGCATCATGGCGAAATCATCCATCGAAAAAACAAATGTCATGCGCCTGCTCGACCAGAAGAAGGTGCCCTACACGCCGCACACATATCCCCACGGCGACGATGCGGTAGACGGTGTGACCGTTGCCCAGATGACGGGCATGGACCCGGCGAAGGTGTTCAAGACGCTGGTCGCCCGCGGCGCGAGCAAGACGCCATATGTCTTTGTCATCCCGGTCGCGTGTGAGCTTGACCTCAAGAAGGCGGCCAAGGCCGTGGGGGAGAAGTCCATTGCCATGCTGCACGTGTCCGAGCTCACGCCCCTGACGGGCTATGTGCGCGGCGGCTGCTCGCCGGTCGGCATGAAAAAGCAGCTTCGCACGGTTTTTGCATCTCAGGCGCTCGCGCAGGAGACCATCCTTGTCAGCGCCGGAAAGATCGGTTATCAGGTCGAGGTCGCGCCGCAGGCGCTCATCGCGCTCGTGCGCGCGGCCACGGCGGAGCTGACCATAGAATCCTAAGCAATTTCGGAGGCACCCATGCGGGATCATATTGTAATCAAAGGCGCGCGGGAGAACAATCTCAAGAACATTGATGTAGAGATCCCGCGTGATGCACTGGTCGTCATGACCGGTCTGTCCGGCTCCGGCAAGTCGAGCCTTGCATTTGACACCATCTTTGCCGAGGGGCAGCGGCGCTATATGGAGAGCTTGTCGTCTTATGCGCGGCAGTTTCTCGGGCAGATGGACAAGCCCGATGTCGACTCTATCGACGGCATGAGCCCGGCCATCTCCATCGATCAGAAGACCACCAGCAAAAATCCGCGCTCGACCGTCGGCACGGTCACGGAGATCTACGACTATCTGCGTCTGCTGTGGGCGCGTGTCGGCGTGCCGCACTGCCCGAAGTGCGGCAAGGAGATCCGCCGCCAGACGGTCGACCAGATCGTCGATCAGATCGCGGCGCTGCCGCAGGCGACGCGCGTGCAGATCCTTGCGCCGGTCATCCGTGCACGCAAGGGCGAGCACCAGAAGGTGTTCGACGATGCCCGCCGCGGCGGGTATGTGCGCGTGCGCGTGGACGGCAGCATCTACGACCTCACGGAGACGATTACGCTTGATAAAAACCGCAAGCACAACATTGAGATCGTGGTCGACCGCGTCGTCATTCGTCCCGACCAGAACCGCCGCCTGACCGATGCTGTCGAGATCGCGTCCGCGCTCTCCGGCGGTCTCGTGCTGGCGGACATCCCGGAGGAGAAGCGCGAGATCCTCTTCTCGCAGAACTACGCCTGCGACGACTGCGGCATCTCGATCGAGGAGCTCACGCCGCGGATGTTCTCGTTCAACAGCCCCTACGGCGCGTGCCCGACCTGCGGCGGTCTCGGCACGCGGCTGCGCATCGACCCGGCGCTCATCATTCCGGATCTGTCGAAGTCCATCCTCGACGGCGGCATCACCGCGAGCGGCTGGAACGGCGTCAAGGATGAGAGCATCAGCCGGATGTATTACGACGCGCTGGCGGAAAAATATCACTTTGACCTTGCAACGCCCATCGGTGACCTGCCGGAGCGCGTGCGCGAGATCCTGCTTTACGGAACGGGGGACGAGGAGCTCACCCTGCACTACGACACAAATCGCGGCAGCGGCGTGCTGCGCCGCCCGTTTGAGGGCATCGTCTGCAACCTTGAGCGCCGCTATCAGGAGACGCAGAGCGATGCCATGCGCGCATCGCTTGAGGACTGCATGGCGGAGACGGCCTGCCCGGACTGCCACGGTGCACGTCTGCGGCCGGAGGTTCTGGCCGTCACGGTCGGCGGGCTGAATATTTCCGAATTTACGGCGCTGCCGATCACGGAGGAGCTGGCGTTTCTCGACCGGCTCGCGCTCAGTGAGAAAGACGCGCAGATCGCCGACAGTATTTTACGCGAGGTGCGCTCGCGGCTGCATTTTTTGCAGAGCGTCGGTCTGCAGTATCTGACGCTCGCGCGCTCGGCGGCAACGCTCTCCGGCGGCGAGAGCCAGCGCATCCGGCTCGCAACGCAGATCGGCTCGTCGCTCATGGGCGTGCTGTATATTCTGGATGAGCCGTCCATCGGTCTGCACCAGCGCGACAATGAAAAGCTGCTGGCCACGCTGCGCGAGCTGCGCGACCTCGGCAACACGCTCATCGTCGTCGAGCACGACGAGGACACCATGCGTGCGGCAGACTATCTCATCGACATCGGCCCGGGCGCGGGCGTGCACGGCGGGGAAGTGGTCTGCGCCGGTACGCCGGAGGAGGTCGCGCGCTGTGAGCGCTCCGTCACCGGGCAGTATCTGTCCGGCAAAAAGAAGATCCCCGTACCCGCGCAGCGCCGCACCGGAAACGGCCACGCGCTCGTGATCCGCGGCGCGAGCGAGCACAACCTCAAGCACGTGGATGTGCAGATCCCGCTCGGCGTCATGACGTGTGTGACCGGCGTGTCCGGCAGCGGCAAGTCCTCACTCGTCAACGAGGTGCTGTATAAAACGCTTGCGGGCAAGCTCAACCACGCGAAGCTCCGCCCCGGCAAATGCGACGGCATTGACGGTGTGGAGTATCTGGACAAAATCATCAATATCGACCAGAGCCCCATCGGCCGCACGCCGCGCTCCAACCCCGCGACGTATACCGGGCTGTTTGACGATATCCGCAGCCTCTTTGCCTCCACGCAGGACGCGAAGCTGCGCGGCTACAATGCCGGGCGCTTCTCGTTCAACATTCGCGGCGGCCGCTGCGAGGCCTGCTCCGGCGACGGCCTGCTGAAGATCGAGATGAACTTTCTGCCGGACGTTTATGTCCCGTGTGAGGTCTGCAAGGGCAAGCGCTACAACCGCGAGACGCTCGAGGTGCACTATAAGGGCAAGAACATTGCCGAGGTGCTGGACATGACCGTCGAAGAGGCGCTCGCATTTTTCCAGAACCAGCCGAAGATCCGCGACCGGCTGCAAACGCTTATGGACGTCGGTCTCGGCTATATCAAGCTCGGTCAGCCGTCCACGACGCTCTCCGGCGGCGAGGCACAGCGCATCAAGCTTGCGACGGAGCTGTCTAAACGCAGCACCGGCCGGACGATCTACGTGCTCGATGAGCCCACGACCGGTCTGCACGTGGCGGACGTCGCGCGCCTGATCGACATTCTCGATCGTCTGACCGACGCGGGCAACACGGTGCTCGTCATCGAGCACAACCTGCACGTCATCAAGGTGGCCGACCACATCATCGACCTCGGTCCGGAAGGCGGCGACGCGGGCGGCAGCATCGTCTTTACCGGCACGCCGGAGGACTGTGCGCGCTGCACAGAGAGCTATACCGGTCAATTCCTGAAAAAAGAACTCGAAGGTTAACGGTCAAGCCCCTTTCTCATAGGCTGAAAGGAGGGGGCGGTATAGATGTTCGTTCAGATCACTTTGTGTGCGCTGCTGATCCTGGGCTTTGCGTGGCTGCTGCGGATGCTCGGCTGCGCGCTGCTCACACCGGTGCGCTCGAGCCGGGACGCACGGCTCACGCTCATCATACGGGCACGCGGGGACGCACCGGAGCTCGAACAGCTTCTGCGCGGCATTCGCTGGCTGCGCGAGGGCGGAACGCTCGTGGCGGATGTTCTGCTCATCGACTGCGGCCTGACGGACGACGCGGCCGCGCTCTGCGAGCGCGCGGCGCGGCGGTGTGAAGATCTGAAAGTGTGCAAAACAGAGGAAATTTGCCAATGGATGCAAACATCAACCCAATAGAATTATGCGGGACCGTTGCGGCGGTCATTTATCAAAACGAGGAAAACGGCTACACCGTGCTCAAGCTCGACGTGGACGACGGCAGCCAGACGATGGTCGTCGGCTGCATTCCGTATGCCGTGCCGGGTGAGTCCATGATCGTCAGCGGCAGCTGGATGACGCATCCGGCGCACGGTCAGCAGTTCAAGGCCGACTTTGCCGAGCGCACCATGCCGGAGACTGCGGACGCGATCTATGCCTACCTCGCCGGACGCGCCGTGCGCGGTATCGGCCCGGCGACGGCGTCGCTGATGGTGTCGCGCTTTGGTGCCGACACGCTCAACGTGCTGGAATATGAGCCGGAAAAGCTCTGTACGATCAAGGGCATCAGCGTCTCCAAGGCGAAGGCTATGTCGGCGAATTTCCGCCGTCAGGCCGGTATGCGCCGCCTGATCGAGTTTCTGGCCTCGGCGAACATCCGCCCGGTCATTGCCCTGCGAATGTACCAGTATTATGGGGACAATGCACTCCAGCTCGTGCAGGACAACCCCTACATACTCGTTTCGGACGCCATCGGCGCCTCGTTTCAGGAGGCGGACACATTGGCGCTCGGCCACGGCTTTGACGATCAGAGCGCGGAACGTGTCGCTGCGGCGACGCTGTACGAGCTTGCCTACAACGCCGTGCGCGGGCACTGTTTTATCTCGTACCGCAATCTGCTCGCAGCTACGTCGCAGCTCAGCGGTGTGCCGGACGAGCTGGTCGCGCAGAGCGTGGATGCGCTCGTCGACAGCGGCGCGCTCGTGCGCGAGCGGGTCGCCGGATGTGACGGATGCTATCTCGCGCGCCTGCATGAAGCGGAAGCCTACACGGCCGAGCGCCTGCTTGCCATGACGCAGACGGAATACCGCCGTATGCCGGACACCGACAAGATCGCCGCGCGCATCGAAGCGCAGCTCGGTCTGACCTTTGCCGACCAGCAAAAGGAGACGCTGCGCCTTGCCTGCCAGCATCAGGTCATCGCCATCACCGGCGGCCCCGGTACGGGCAAAACGACGTCCATCCGCGCGATCCTCGCGCTCTTTGATGCGCTCAAGCTCGACACGCAGCTTGCCGCCCCGACCGGGCGCGCCGCCAAGCGCATGAGCGAGCTGACCGGGCAGAGCGCGCAGACGATCCACCGTCTGCTCGAGGCCGGTATGAGCGATGACCATCAGGATATCACCTTCCGGCGCGACGAGGATGACCCGCTTGAGTGCGATGCCGTCATTCTTGACGAATGCTCCATGGTGGACATCTCGCTCATGTGCGCGCTGCTGCGCGCCATGCGCCCGGAGTGCCGGCTCATCCTCGTGGGAGATGCAGACCAGCTTCCGTCCGTCGGACCGGGCAACGTCTTTTCGGATATCATCCGCAGCGGTGTCGTGCCGACCGTGCGCCTGACGGAGATCTTCCGCCAGGCCGCCGGCAGCAGCATCGTCTCCTACGCGCACGCGATCAACCGCGGCGAGCATCCGAGGCTTACGCAAAACAGCGGAGATTTCTTTTTCCTCCGGCGCGCGGACGCGCAGAAAGCCGCCGACACGGTCGTTGAGCTATGCCAGACGCGGCTGCCGAACAATATGAAGATCCCGCCGTCAGACATTCAGGTGCTCACGCCGACACGCAAGTATGACACTGGCATGGCGGCGCTGAATGTGCGCCTGCAGGCGGCGCTCAACCCGCCGTCGCCCGAGAAGAAGGAGCGGCGCTTCGGCGAGACCGTCTTTCGCGAGGGCGACCGCGTCATGCAGATCCGCAATGATTATGACATCGTGCTCAAAAACCCGGACGGTACGACGGCCGGAACGGGTGTCTATAACGGCGACGTCGGTCAGATCACGGCCATCGATCCGCAGACGGAGACGCTCGCAGTGTGCTACGACGGCAAGACCGCGACCTACGGCTTCGAGATGCTCAACGAGCTCGAGCACGCATGGGTCATGACGGTGCACAAGTCGCAGGGCAGCGAGTACCGCGCGGTCGTGCTCTGCATCGGCAAGGCCGGACCCATGCTGCTCACGCGCAGCGTGCTCTACACGGCCATCACACGCGCCAAGTCCCTGCTCATCATTGTCGGGGACGAGGGCGCGGCCTATCATATGATCGACAATCAGACGCAGACCCGCCGCTACAGCGGTCTGCGCGCCCGGCTCTGCGGGGAGTGCGGTGCGGTATGAAGGTGGTCACATTCCTGCTCGACCTGCTCTATCCGCCGCGGTGCGCATTCTGCCATGATTTTCTCGAGACGAGCGGCGACGGCCTCTGCGCACACTGCAGAACCGGCCTGCCGTTTGCGCAAAACGGCGGACGGCAGCGCTTTTCGTTCGTCCGCGCGTGCGTCTCGCCGCTCAATTATGAGGGCGATGTGCGTGCGTCGCTCCTGCGCTACAAATTCGGCGGCGCGACCGGGTATGCCAAGGTCTACGGCCGCCTCGTCGCCGATACGGTGCGCACGGAGCTGGCGGGGGAGTATGACCTCGTCACGTGGGTGCCGCTGAGCCGCAAGCGCCTGCGCGAGCGCGGGTATGATCAGGCGTGTCTGCTGGCGCGCTCGACGGCGAAGGAGCTTGGGCTTCCGCTCACGCCGACGCTGCATAAGCAACGCAACACGCAGCCGCAGTCCGGCACGGGCGACGCTGCCAAACGCCGCGCGAACATCGCCGGTGCGTACCGCATGAAAACGGGTGCGGACGTGACCGGAAAGCGCATCCTGCTCATGGACGACATCGTCACGACCGGCGCGACGCTTTCAGAGTGCGCGCGGGTGCTCGGCAAGGCGGGCGCGGAGCAGGTGGTGTGCGCCACGGTTGCGCGCTCCGCTGACTAAAACAGCCGCCAGACGGCTACGATCAACTATAACATCCGCAGCGCGGATGATACGGGAGTTTTGCTTTATGATGATTTTTGAACGGGACATTGCCATCGACCTCGGCACG
>OLNF01003621.1_pt1 | contig 11111 bp, 7 predicted proteins | sample 1673061 | NCBI WGS metagenome assembly OLNF01 (sample SAMEA3136751, study PRJEB25190) | human gut metagenome | reverse complement strand
TGGTTTGAGTACAACACCCAAACTTTTCTTCCCATCCATTTTAATAATCATAGATTTGTCAAAACGAACATGGCGTAAATACTGCGTTTCTTCAACTGCCGGTAAAGCATTGAGAAATGACTCATCAAACCATCCGTCCCCGCTATAAGGATTGACTGTAAAATAACCAACACCAAAGGAAGTCAAGTTCTGGAAGAAATGTGTCCCCTGGCTTGGGTCGATTCGATAATTCTCCAATCCGCATTCTACAATAACCCGGGCATTGCTGATGTGAGGCCATTTTACCGGAATACCTAACCAATGATCGCTACTTCCCCAGCGCCCAGGGCCCACTAAAACATAGCCTCTTTCGTCAGCGGTAAATTGCTGATTCATCTTTTCTATTTCATAAGCTATCTGTTGGTTGTTGGAAGCATTGAACGTATCGCTTTTTACATATATAATATCATGCACATCGTTAACGATTCCATGTCCCAATACACTGGAAGATGAGAGAATTGTCTCCTCTTTTGGAATAACGGCAAGGTCTTCGTCCATAACCTCTTTATTATCCACAATTGGGCGAATCTGCAATAAATATAATGTAGCGACTTTCGGGTTGTCTTTATTCAAATTGACAGCAAATTCAATCTCTATAGGTCTGCCCATTTCGCTTTGGCCAATCTTCAAGACTTGGTCAAGTGTCTCCGCAAGAGGAAACACATCGTGCTGAAGAATATTCACAAACGAGATGATTTTCCTTCCCCCTGGATAATATCCATCACGGATAATCATATCGTATGGGTCATAAGTGGAGACAATGTAACGGAGAGCACCATCTTCGTCCGCATCTTTCACTGTCAGCTTCAACAAATTAAAGGCATCATCGACAGAGAACCTATCAGTGATTTTCTTCTCGCTGACATCCAACGCATAAAATTTAGTTTGTGTCTCCCGAAGAGCATAATCAAGAGAACTCATCTGTAAGATATTATGCGGATGAAGCGGCGAGAAACGAAGTGTTACGCCTCCATCAACTATATATTTGCCCAATCCCAATGCAATATTGACTATTCCATCTTCCGCTTTTTCATTGCCAATAGGATAGAAATTCAAAGAACGGGCGACTCCTGAAATAGTCGGATAATAGTGGTCGCCATAACGAGACCCCACTACTTCTTGCAAAACAACAGCCATTTTTTCTTGGTCTATTAAATTGGAAGTAGCAGTCATGTATGCTTTGCTATCTTTATAAAAGACAGACGCATATACAGCTTTTATGGCATCGCTTAAACTTCTAAGCATTTCATATTTATCCTCTAATTTAGGGATCATATATGTTGAGTAGATTCCTGCAAACGGTTGGTAGTGGGAATCTTCCAACAAACTGGACGAGCGCACGGCAATAGGACCTTTTACAACTTCAAAAAACGCCATCAAGTCTTCTATCAATCTGGATGGCAAGCTTGCCCGTAAAAAGTACTTCAATATGGTATCGTTGTCCGTATCGCTTAAAGCCAACGGATAAAGTTCATTCGTTTCCATGAATTCGTCAAATATATCGGTACAGATAACGACTGTCTTCGGTATATTAATTAGGAAGTTGTCATGTTCCAATTGAGGATAACGTTTAATCATGGCTCCGATAAAAGCCAAACCACGTCCTTTTCCTCCTAATGAGCCATCGCCTATTCGGGCAAAGTTGCTGTACTCATCAAAACGATCCTTTTGATAAATAGCCACCACTCCCGAGTTTTTCATTCTACGATACTGCACAATCAAATCAAATATCAATTTCCTTGCTTCGTCCATGTCCTTATAATCGCACACATCTATGGTTTTCAGCACTTCTGCCGGTGGGAACATGGCACGTGAGTAGAAAAAGCGAGAGAAATGATTCCGGCTTAAATGATATATCAAAGAATCGTCAGGAATCTGGAAAACCTTTTTCTGAAGGTCTTTCAAATCCTTTATGCGCATGATTTCTTCTTTCGTTTGTGGATTTAGGATGACGAAATCACCAAAGCCGAAACGCTCCATGATTTTCTTCCTCAAATCCTGGGGATAACTCTTGGAGTTCTTATCAATAAAAGAGGCTCCTAATTCTTCTGCATATATGCTATTGGATGATTCGGATGATTCAAGGATAAAGGGAATAATCTTGCCAGTCTTACGCACATATTGCCCCAATTTATATCCGGCATAAGGATCTTTTACCCCATTGCGCATAAAGCTCATATCCGAAATTATCCCTAGTATGTTGTTCGGATACTGTTCAAATATGCGGACTGCCTCCTCATAATTCCTTGCCAATTTAATTTTGGGACGACCTCGCATCCTCAATGTCTTTTGGTGGTCGTTCAATGCCTCCTTGGCAAATTCTTGACTCTGTTCGAGTACAAACTTATATAAATGTGGAAGGGCTGAGGAATAAAAGCGAATGGAATCTTCGACCAACAGGATTATCTGTACTCCTACGCTTTCCACATCGTGGGGCGCATTCATCTTATCTTCCAATAATTTGATTATGGCAAGCAACAACTCAGCATTCCCCAACCAACTGAACACATAATCAATGGCACTTAAATCCTCATTTGCCAGTCTTTTGGAAACCTCCTTTGAAAAAGGTGTCAAGACGACTATGGGAATAGCTGGATAATGTACCTTTATCTCTTTGGCAACCGAAAAAATATCCCGGTTGTCCATGTTCGGCATACAAATTACTAATTCAAAATTCCTGCTTGCCAATTCAGCCAACGCCTCTTCTTCCGTCGTGACCTGCGTAAAGCGAGGAGGATATCTCAGACTCAATGCCGTATATTCATTAAATATCTGTTCATCTACCCGCCCATCGTCTTCCAGCATGAAAGCATCATATTTAGTTGCAATCAGCAATACATTATATATACGTTTGTTCATGAGGTTCGCAAATGGAGTATCTCTGAACACGAGTTCTTTTAAATTGGGTATGCCGCTCATATCGTTATAAATTTTCTTTTATCCAACTACTTGCTTCAGTCAAAGTTTCCGGTTTGCCGACATCTAACAATTTTAATCCGGGAGCATTATACGCCAAGATGGATGCCCGTGCACAAATGGACAAGTAGAACTGGATAATCGGGAACTTGCCCGTCCATTCCTCCATCCATCGAAAAATATCCGGGGAAATGACATGGATGCCACTGAATGCATATTCTTTATGCTGTTCCGGGTTAAAATAGGGATAATAAGACTTTACTTCCCCAGTCTCCCTATTCCTCCATCCACAAAGTTTGTCTTCTCGGTTAAACAACAAATAGCGGGAAGTCTTTCGCTTACTAACTAACAAAGTGGCAAGGGCATTGCTCTCCAAATGTTTCTTATATAATTCACGAAGATCAACATTTGAAAAGATATCTACGTTATGTACCATGAAAGGTTCATCGCCATCCAAGAATTCAGCAGCATGTTTAATTCCCCCGCCTGTGTCCAATAGATATTCTCTTTCGTCTGAAATATGAATATCAATGCCAAAATTATTCTTCTCTTTCAGGAAATCAATGATTTGTTGCCCGAAGTGATGGATATTCACTGTGATTTGGTCAAATCCTGCATCCTTTAGTTTCAGAATCACATGCTCCAGCATGGGCTTCCCATCAACCGGGAGCAAGGCTTTAGGTGTCGTGTCAGTCAGCGGTTTAAGGCGGTTGCCTAGGCCTGCTGCAAAAATAAGTGCTTTCATAGGTTAGACTCTAATATTTGTTCAATATTCTGTTCTCTATGTATTAAATGTATCTTTACTCCAAATTTCTTGTTTAAATGCTCTGCCAAATGCTGGGCAGAATAGACCGAACGATGTTGTCCTCCCGTGCATCCAAAACAAACCATGAGATTGGTGAATCCCCTATCCATGTATCTTTTTACTGATGCGTCGATGATATCATCTACATTCTTCAAAAAAGATGTAATCTCTCCATCATCCTCCAAGAAACGGATCACCGGTTCATCTAAACCTGTAAAATGATTATACCGTTCATATTTCCCAGGATTGTTGATAGCTCGGCAATCAAAGACGAAACCGCCACCATTACCGCTTGTATCATTTGGAATACCTTTCTTGTAAGCAAAACTTACAATTTTGACCTCCAAACGGTGCTTTTGCATATCGTCTGAAAACTGTTTCAATGTCGTCAACTTCTCCAAGACACAGCAGAGATAGGGATATTCAGGATAATCTTCCTTTAGCAATTGCCTTAAGTTCTCAATCGCAAAAGGGACACTTTGTATGAAATGAGGCTTCTTTTCAAAATACCCTCTAAATCCATAAGCTCCCAAAACTTGAAGCGTGCGGAATAAGACAAAATGCCGCAATTGACTCATGAAATGCCCTTTGTCAATATGCATATAATCGCCAAGCGCATCCATGTAATCTTCCAAAAGCTCGTCCCTCAATTCCGAAGGATATTTGGCTTTGGCTTGCCACAAAAAAGATGCCACGTCATAATATATAGGACCTTTGCGCCCTCCTTGGAAATCTATCAGCCACGGATTCCCATCCTTTATCATCACGTTACGAGATTGGAAATCACGATACATGAAAGTCGTGGACGTATCACGAAGCAATACTTCTGACATCTTTTGGAAATCATCTTCTAAACGATTCTCCTGAAAGTCCATTCCTGTCGCTTTGAGGAAACAGTATTTAAAGTAATTCAAATCCCAAAGGATGGAACGTTGGTTGAATTCTGACAGAGGATAACAACGATTGAAGTCGAACCCTTGTGTTCCGGCAAATTGTATTTTGGGAAGCAGACGGATGGTTTTATGTAACAACTGTTTTTCACCTTCATCAAACACACAGCTTTTCCTGCCTTTCTCTATTGCATCAAACAAAAGCGTATCACCTAAATCTTCTTGTAGGTAAAAACGAGCATCATCTGAATAGCAAAGCACTTCTGGCACAGGAAGCCCTTTTTCTCGGAAATGAAGAGACATATATATAAAAGCTCTATCTTCCTCCGGGGAAGTTCCACTTACACCGATAAGCGTTTTCTCTCCTATCAACCTGAAGTATCTACGATTTGAGCCTGAAGAGGGCAATTCTACAATCTCTTGAGCCGGTTGCCCGACATAAGAGAGGTATAAATTCTTCAATGTAGTCTCTACCATACGTTAATCGTTAAAAGAATTATCACCTTTTTACTTCTTTTGAGTTGCTAAGATAGAAAGAAAAAACGAAAAAATAAAAAAATCCGGCACTTATTCCTTTTGGAAATCATGCCGGATTTATTCCTGACTTCGTTACTCAAAAAACATGCATTTTACAACTAATTGAAAAACAATATCGTGAATCTTTGCATCATCTGTTTTGAGGTGATGCAAATTTTTTCATCTTTGTTATCAAAAAGTATACTTCGGTAATTTGCAATGACAGGGCAGATGCATTAGCCTACTCTTTCAAAAGTGTTGACAATTTATGCTTTTCTGCCTAATGATCAATACTTCGGTAGGTTTTCATCTATACTCTTCTGAGAAATGGTTACTACCTTTTTCCAAAAAGCATACGAGCTTTTTGAAAAAAGGTAGTATGCTTTTGCAAAAAAGTCAAAGGATGCCTTGAGCCATCATTGCTTTTGCCACCTTCATGAAGCCAGCCACATTTGCGCCTTTTACATAATTGATATATCCATCTGGCTGTGTGCCATATTTGACACATTGTTCATGAATATTCTTCATGATGCTTTGCAGCTTTTGATCAACCTCTTCGCTTGTCCAACTAAGTTTTTGCGCATTTTGGGTCATCTCTAATCCGGATACGGACACGCCGCCTGCATTAGCCGCTTTTCCGGGAGCATACAAAATTTTGGCTTTTTGGAACTCTTCAATAGCTTCCGGAGTGGATGGCATATTGGCACCTTCTGAAACAGCAAAACAACCATTAGCCAACAAGGTGCGTGCATCGTCTCCGTTGATTTCATTCTGCGTGGCACTTGGCATCGCAATGTCGCATTTTTCTCCCCAAGGGCGAGCCCCGGCAACATATTTCACCCCATACTTTTCTGCATATTCATGGATGCGCCCACGGTACAAATTCTTTAATTCCATAATGTAGTCCAACTTTTCACGGTCAATGCCGTCCGGGTCATAAATATATCCATCTGAATCGGACATGGTAACAACCTTTGCACCCAAAGTTATTAATTTCTCTACTGTATATTGGGCGACATTACCAGAGCCGGAAACTGCAACCACTTTCCCTTGCAAATCAATATTGCGTGTTTTAAGCATCTGCAACAAGAAGTAGACATTGCCATAACCGGTTGCCTCCGGACGAATCAGCGAACCGCCAAATTCCAACCCTTTCCCTGTAAATGTACCTGTATTCTCGCGGGCTAATTTTTTGTACATCCCATACATATAAGCCACTTCACGACCTCCGACTCCGATATCACCGGCAGGAACATCGGTATCTGGACCGATATGACGCCACAATTCCATAACGAAAGCCTGGCAGAAACGCATGATTTCGGCATTGCTTTTACCACGCGGGCTAAAATCAGAACCACCTTTGCCTCCACCCATCGGCAGGGTTGTCAGCGAATTCTTGAAAGTTTGCTCAAATGCTAAGAACTTCAAGATAGACAAGTTTACGGATGAGTGGAAACGCACGCCACCTTTGTACGGACCAATCGCATTGTTATGTTGGATGCGATATCCCATATTGGTAAGCACTTGCCCATTATCATTGACCCAAGTTACACGAAATGAGAAAATACGGTCAGGAATACACAGACGCTCAATCAGGTTTGCTTTTTCAAATTCAGGATGTTCGTTGTAAACTTCTTCAATCGTACCTAAAACTTCAGAAACGGCTTGATGATACTCCGGTTCATTCGGGAATCTGCGTTTCAGTGTCTCTAAAACTTCACTTGCTTTCATTAGTCTTTAAATTTCCATTTATACCTAAAACAATCTTTTAGAAAATATCAATTGCCACATTGCAACACCAATAACTTCTAAATCGATGCAAAGATATATTATTTTCATTTATATACAATAAATGAAAGCAGAAATATTCAAAATACTTACATTTTTCTTTTTATTACACTTTATTCTTTCCTTTTGTTATCATTTCTTCCTCGATAGTTTTTATAGATAGGAACGAATACAATGATTGCAGAAGCAATGATTGCAAACACGGTCTGACCGGTTATTTCCTGACTTGATGTCAATAATATATAACATAAAAAGCCCCATAACAAGATGAAGCATACTATTTGACTATTGGACAATTTTCTTTTTGCCATTTGTATTGTATTTAATAATAATTATCGTTCTATGTTTTTATTAGGATTTCCGGGTGGTGTGTCAAATGGGAGGTTATAATACACTGTTCCCTCTTCTATCCACAGTGCAAAGTTAGTTGAGAAAACGAAAAGGATGGTGCTTTTCCCTATTATTTATCCGTTTTACTAAAAATAATCCGTACCTTTGTCTCATACACAAAATTGGACAAAAATGCTTACACTTATACAATTCTATCAATTATTAACCCTGTTTTCTATAATAGGATTGTTCGTATTCATAGCGCTTTTTTTCATCAAAGCCGGTTATGGAATGTTTAGAACTTCCCGTTGGGGAATATCAATATCCAACAAATCAGGTTGGATATTAATGGAGTCACCTGTCTTTTTCATGATGATATGGCTATGGTGCAACAGCCATTTGGATTATGATTCTGTCCCTTTCCTCTTTTTCTTGTTGTTTGAGTTACATTATTTTCAACGTTCCTTTATCTTTCCATTATTGATGAAAGGTAAAAGTCGTATGCCCATTTCCATATTATTGATGGGAGTCGTATTTAATTTATTGAATGGATATATCCAAGGTGCATGGTTGTTTTACTTGGCACCTTCCGACCTATACTCTTCTTCATTCCTTTTTTTTCCTTCATGTTGGGTGGGATTACTCATATTTTTATGCGGGATGACTTGCAACTGGCATTCCGACTATGTAATCCGTCATCTTCGCAAACCCGGAGACACAAAACATTACCTGCCTCAAAAGGGGCTATATAAATGGGTTACTTGCGGTAACTATTTCGGGGAATTGGTGGAGTGGACAGGTTTCGCAATCATGACAGCTTCACCTGCTGCATGGGTGTTCGTTTGGTGGACTTTTGCCAACCTTGCACCCCGTGCATATAAAATCCGGCAAAAATACCGTGATGAATTTGGAATGGAAGCTGTAGGCAAACGTAAATGTTTAATACCTTATATATTCTGAAAATGGATTCACTTTTATTCACACCTGGGAAGATAGGACCTCTTACCATCCGGAATCGTGTCATTCGTTCCGCGGCATTTGAGAGCATGTGTCCTGGCAATGCCCCTTCACAGGAATTATTAGATTACCATCAATCGGTTGCTGCCGGAGGAGTCGGCATGACAACTGTAGCATATGCTGCCGTGACTCGAAGTGGTTTGTCTTTTGACCGCCAACTTTGGATGCGCCCAGAAATTGTATCTGGATTAATGTTAGTGACTGACGCTGTGCATAAAGAAGGTGCAGCTGCCAGTATCCAATTAGGACATTGCGGGAATATGTCCCATAGCTCTATCTGCGGACAGATGCCAGTCGGGGCATCCAGTGGGTTCAACTTGTATTCTCCCACTTTCGTGCGTGGATTGCGAAAAGAAGAACTTCCTCAATTAGCAAAAGATTACGGGAAGGCGGTATCGTTAGCAAGGCAAGCAGGATTTGACGCTGTTGAGATACATGCAGGGCACGGTTACTTAATTAGCCAATTCCTATCACCATACACCAATCATCGGCATGATGAATTTGGAGGTTCATTGGAGAACAGGATGCGATTCATGGACATGGTGATGGAAGAAGTGATGAAAGCCGCCCGCAATGACATGGCTGTTATTGTGAAGATGAACATGCGTGACGGGTTCAAAGGAGGAATGGATATAGATGAATCCCTTGAAGTGGCTAAACGGCTAAAAGAAGACGGAGCACATGCGTTGGTATTAAGCGGAGGTTTTGTCAGCAAAGCACCTATGTATGTGATGCGCGGTGCAATGCCAATATGGACAATGACCCATTACATGGATTGTTGGTGGCTGAAATGGGGAGTTCGCTTGGCGGGTAAATGGATGATAAAGAACGAGCCTTATAAAGATGCCTATTTCTTGGATGACGCACGCATCTTCTTGGATAAAATCAAAGATATACCTTTAATATATGTAGGAGGTTTGACCTCTAAGGCTTCTATCGACAAAGTTTTGAATTGCGGATTTCCTTTTATCCAAATGGGAAGGGCGCTGCTGAACACTCCAGACTTTGTCAATAAGATGAGACAAACAGAGGGCTATTGTTGTGATTGCGGACATAGTAACTATTGCATTGCCAGAATGTACACATTGGATATGGCTTGCCACAAACGCTTGAACGAAAAACTGCCTTGTCGTGTGGAAAGGGAAATAGAACGATTAGAAAAAGAGGTCGCTAAGCAATGAAAGGTAGAGCAATCGTTACAGGAGCCGACGGAGGAATGGGGCGTTGCATCACGGAAGCTTTGGCAAAAGCAGGCTATGAAGTTGTTATGATTTGCATTGATTCTGCCAAAGCTCAATCTTGCAGGGATGAAATAGCCCGGAATACGGCAAATGAGAGAATAACAATAAAGGAAGCCAATCTGGCAGACATGAGCCAAGTGGAGGCTGTTGCCAATGATATATTGGAAGAAGGTTTGCCAATCGACCTGTTGATGAACAATGCAGGTACGCTTAGCACTCATTTCCAGCAAACAGCAGACGGGTTGGAACAAACAGTTGCGGTAAATTATATGGCACCTTATCTGCTTACCCGCAAACTATTACCTTTATTGCATTCAGGTTCCCGGGTAGTGGCAATGGTTTCTTGCACGTATGCGATAGGGAAAATCACATCTTCCTTTTTCACCAAGGGAAAAGAAGGAGCTTTTTGGAGAATTCCCATATACAGCAATACAAAGTTGGCGCTATGGCTGTTCATTCGTAAATTATCACAATTGGTAGCAGAAAAAGGAATATTGGTAAATGCAGCCGACCCTGGCGTTGTTTCGACAAGCATCATCTCTATGGATATGTGGTTTGATCCGCTGACAGATATATTCTTCCGTCCATTTATCCGCACGCCACAGAAAGGTGCAGCTACGGCTATTCACCTGTTGCTGGATTCCATCAAAGAGACAGGAGGAATGTACGCATCGTGTCATCCACGACATCTGTCAGAACGCTACTTGAATCATCCACAAATGGAAGCACTGTGGAACGACACAGAAACTTATTTGCGAAAGTATTGTCGGGTTACGTTTTAAATGTACCTCTTTTTTTTTACCTTTGCTCCGCTTTTAAACGTAGTAATAAATGGAATCAATAAAACAAATATTCAAAATTGGAAACGGTCCTTCCAGCAGTCACACAATGGGACCGCTAAGAGCCGCTAAAATGTTCTTGGAGAAGAATCCATCAGCAAGTCGTTTCGAGGTTACACTTTACGGCAGTTTGGCTGCAACCGGTAAAGGGCACATGACAGACGCAGCCATATTAAGCGCACTTAACCCGGTCGCGCCAACGACTATCATTTGGGAGCCTAAAATCTTTTTGCCATTCCATCCTAATGGAATGTTGTTCGAAGCATTTGATAACAACGGGGCGAAAATAGACTCTTGGAACATCTATAGTATTGGTGGAGGAACATTAGCCAATGAACATTATAATGAACAAAAAGCGAAAGAGGTCTACCCTCTTCACAAGATAAAAGATATTCAAAATTGGTGTGAAGAAACTGGATATTCCTTCTGGGAATATGTTGAGAAGTATGAAGGTCCTGAAATCTGGGATTACTTGGCAGAAGTCTGGGAAGTCATGCAAGAAGCGGTGAAACGAGGACTGGAGGCAGAAGGAGTTATCCCGGGAGGCTTGGGAATCCGTAGAAAAGCATCTGACTATATGATTCGTGCCCGTGGATATGGCAACAGCATCAAAAGCAGAGGATTGATATATGCCTATGCATTGGCTGTTTCGGAAGAAAACGCTTGTGGTGGAAAGATTGCTACTGCACCGACATGTGGTTCGAGCGGAGTCATGCCTGCCGTATTATAC
>OLNF01003612.1_pt1 | contig 11133 bp, 8 predicted proteins | sample 1673061 | NCBI WGS metagenome assembly OLNF01 (sample SAMEA3136751, study PRJEB25190) | human gut metagenome | reverse complement strand
ATATTTCTGAAGATTTTTCTCATAAGTATCAGATACCAGGCTTGCCGGGATGAATACTCTTGCTTCATCTACGACTACGCTTAATCCGCCATCGAGAACCTGTGCTACCGGAGCGGTAAGAACTTCATGATTCTCAAAAGCTTCTTCCAGGCGTTTGTTGCCTTTCTCAGCTGCCAGACGTTTGTAGGTGAGAAGGACCTGACCCTCACCGTCGTTTACCTTCAGGACTTTTGCTTCCATCGTGTCGCCAACGGAAACAAGCTTGGTAAGATCAGCACTGGAATCGTTCGTATACTCGCTGCGGGTAATGATACCGTCTGACTTATACTTAATATCAACTACAATCTCATCCGGCTTAACACCGATAATTGTACCGTCGATAATCTCTCCCTGTCTGATTGACGCCTTGCTTTCATCATTTTCTAACATCTGTTCAAAACTTAACTCTGCCATGCTACTATGAACCTCCTTAATAATATAATTTGGGGTAGATGCCCCAGCTGTAATACCTACCCTCTTAGCGGATTCAATAACAGTTAAATCCAAGTCAACGAGTGTCTGAATATAGTAAGTATTTTCGCATTCTCTGCGACAGATCTCATACAGCTTCTGTGTATTCGAACTGCTCTTACCACCAATCACTATCATGGTATCAACATCAGCTGCAAGCGCTCTTGCTTCTCTCTGTCGTTCCTCGGTAGCATTACATATGGTATTATAAACAATGACATTATATCCTTTATTTCTAAAAAATTCAACTATATCTTTAAATTTTACGTCATTAAATGTCGTTTGCGCGACAATATACACATTTTTATCAAGAAAATCAAGCTTTTTTTTTGCCTGTTCCACGGAATTAACGATAATTGGCTCCCGGACACACCAGCCGCGGATGCCACATACTTCCGGATGATTTTCATCTCCGACAATCACCACACAATGTCCCTGCTCAGTTTCCTCCTGTACAATACGGTGAATTTTTTTCACGAACGGACACGTTGCATCGACGATTTCAAACCCAAGCTGTTCCAGCTTTTTATAGGCATCCCGCCCGATGCCATGTGATCGGATCACGATTTCTTTTGCATCGTCCTCTCTGCCGTCATGGGCAAGCATGGCATCAATATCTTCTTCCGAAAGCACATGCACACCCTTTCGTTCCAGATCAGAAACAACCTCCTCATTATGAATGATCGGACCATAGGTATAAACCTTTTTTGCATTTCCAACCTGATCGTAGACGAGATTCACCGCCCGCTTGACGCCGAAACAAAAGCCTGCAGATTTTGCAATCTTTATCTCTCTCATAAATGCAGATCTCCTATCCTTTTCCTACTGTGGAATCCTGCGAATGATCTCTGCCACAACTTCGTCAATCGTAAGCGCGGAAGAATCCAGATAATACGCATCCTCCGCCTGCGTAAGCGGTGCAATCTCCCGGTGCATATCCTGATAATCTCTTGCCTCGATATCACGCTTGATTTCTTCCAGATCCGCCGGCATATGTTTCTCCACAAGTTCCTTGTACCGTCTGTCGGCTCTTGTATCCACCGATGCAGTCAGATAGATTTTCAGTTCCGCATTTGGCAATACAAATGTACCGATATCTCTGCCATCCATCACGACATCCTGTGTGGCTGCAAGATTTCTCTGCAGGTCTAACAGCTTATCACGGACTGCCTGCTTGGTTGCCACCTTCGATGCCATGTTGCCGACTGCCTCCTGGCGGATCTTCTTCGATACATTTTTACCATTCAGATATACCTGCTGTTCGCCAGCCTCATATTTAATTTCAACCTGAATCGCTGCGAGTGCCTCAAGCACAGCGGCTACATTCTCTGCATCAACACCCTCATTCATAAAATACAGACCAATTGCTCGATACATCGCACCGGTATCCACATAAACTGCCCCCAGTTTTTTCGCTACCAGCTTTGCAATCGTGCTTTTTCCTGCACCTGCCGGTCCATCAATTGCAATATTCATATTCTTTGTTCCTCCAAATAGATTTCTATATTATTATTCTGAAAGCAGCACCGTTGCAGCAGTCGCCCATGCAATCTGCAAATTAAATCCGCCAGTCAGTGCATCAACATCCAGCACCTCGCCGATAAAATAAAGTCCCGGAATCTGTTTTGCTTCCATCGTCTTCGGATTGATCTCCTTCACGCTCACGCCACCTCTGGTGATGATAGCTTCCTCATAGCCGCGCGTGCCTACCACATGCAGCGTAAGCTTCTTCATACAAGCAATGAGTCGTTCCCGTTCTTCCTTCGTTACGGCGTTCACCTGCTTAAACGGATCAATCTCCGCAAGCTCTATCATAACTGGAATCAGCTTCTTTGGCAACAGTTCATCGAGTGCATTACGCACCTGTTTGTTCTTCGCCGCGTCGAAATCCCGCAGGATACGTGCGTCAAGCTGTTCTATAGTAAGTGCCGGTTTCAGATCGATCTCTACCCAGATTGGTTCCCCTTTCGCTTTGCCTGTATACGCCGATGCGGAAAGCACAAGTGGTCCGCTGATACCGAAATGCGTAAACAGCATTTCGCCTTGCTCCTGATACAAAAGCTTGTCTTTGTTTTTCTTTTTTGTATAGCACGACAATGTGACGTTCCGAAGCGAAAGTCCCATCAAGTTGCGGCAGAAATCCTCTTCGATCTCAAATGGCACAAGCGATGGCTGGCATTCTGTCACCTGCAGTCCAAGATCTCTGGCAAACTGTAAGCCATCTCCAGTCGAACCGGTACGCTCATAGGAAAGTCCTCCGGTTGCCACGATCACCGCATCAAAATGTTCCTGCTTTTGCAGTCCCTTCTCGTCCTTCACGCAAATGCCTGTCACACGCATCTGATTCTGCATCCGGTCATGCCCCGGTTCCGTCAGGATTCTCGTTACCGTATGGTGCAGACGAACCGTTACCTTTCGCTTATTTAACGCCTGCTCGAGCGTTTTTATCACATCCGAAGAATGATCCGATGCCGGGAATACCCGGTTTCCGCGTTCAGTCTTTAATTCCAGTCCATTTTGCTCAAAAAAATGCATCACATCCTGTGCATTACAATTATAAAATGCACTATACAAAAACTTTGGATTTGTCACCACATGTTTCATCAGCTCTTCCACTTCACAATTGTTTGTCAGATTGCATCTGCCTTTTCCTGTGATGAAAAGTTTTTTGCCAAGTTTTTCATTTTTTTCATATATTGTCACGGAGTGCCCTGCCTGTGCAAGCATAACTGCTGCATACATACCGGCAGCGCCTCCACCTATGATAGCTGCTCGCATTATCTCTCAAACCTCTTCAAATCCGACTTCTTCATGATAATCAGTAACGGCTCGTCCGCCTTTAATGGCGTATCCGGATCCATAGCGATATTGAATTCATCATTCTGGATCACAGCAACAACATTGATTTTATATTCTTTTCTAAGATTCAGCTCCCGCAGATTCTTACCAACCCACTCCGCACGTGGAAGAATCTCCACAAGGCTCGTGCTGTCCGACAGGTCAAAATAATCGACAAGATGTTCTGAGATCAGTTTGTGCGACAGACGGATTCCGGATTCTTTCTCCGGGAAAACAACCTGGTCTGCACCAACCCGCTTCAGGATTTTCTCCATCATCTCATCCTTTGCCTTTGCAATTACCTTTGGCACGCCAAGTTCCTTTGCAGACATTACGCACATGATGCTGGAATCTAAGCTGTCAGCCATCGCCACAACTACCGCATCCATGTTCGAGATACCTGTCTCTCTTAGTGCATCCATATCACAGACATCCAGACTCATGGCACAAGTCACACTGTCCGCAATCTCATTTACAATTTCTGGATTTCCATCGATTGCAAGCACATCCGCGCCGTTTTTATACAATTCTGTTGCAATGCTTTTCCCATACCGTCCAAGACCGATAACCGCGATCGATTTATTCATATATTTCATTCCTCCTACCCTACAATAATTTCCGCATCCGCATATTTTACAGAGTTGTGGTTTGTCGCACGCTGTCCGAAGAACATGAACATCGTGATTGGTCCCACTCTGCCAAGATACATACATAATATGATAATCAATTTTCCAATCACATTCAGCCCCGGAGTCACGTCCCGTGACAACCCGACTGTTGCGATTGCACTTGTCACTTCGAAGACACCATCCGACAGGGAAAGTGGATTTGTCGCCAGAAGCAGAACAGAAAACAAAATCAATGTGCCAAAACCGATAACTGTCACAGCCAGCGACCGACGGACGATAGATGTCGGGATTGTTTTTTTAAATGCGACCGTCTCTTTGCGTCCCTGTACTACAGCCAAAACTGCAAACACAAGTGTCGCAGCCGTCATCGTCTTGATGCCACCGGCAGTTCCGACCGGCGAACCGCCAATAAACATGATTACACAACTCACAAGTACCGTCGGCTCTGTCAATCCTTTCTGGCTGATTGATGCAAATCCAGCTGTTCGGAGTGTCACAGACTGAAAAAATGCATTGAGCATTTTCTTTCCAAGTGACATATTTCCGAGCGTGAGCGGATTGTTACATTCAAATAGAAATGTGACAACCATGCCGGATAAAATCAATGCAAATGTCATCATCAATATGATTTTTGTATGTGTATTGAATCGACGCCAGATATCACGGACCGGTATCTTTTTTGCACGCACGTTTGAAAGCACATCTACCACATCCCACCAGACAACGAATCCAAGTCCACCACAGATGATCAGAAACGACGACGTGAGCAGTACAAGCGGGGAATCCGCATACGTCATCAGACTGTCCGGTCCAATGATATCAATTCCTGCATTGCAAAACGCGGATATCGAATGGAAAATACTGTACCCGATTCCTCTCCACAGTCCATAATGAGGAACAAACCAAAAGCTATAACATATCGCTCCTGCAATCTCAACCACCGCTGTTCCGATCAGGAGTCTTCTGACAATTCCCACGCTTCCTTTCAACACCGGCAGATTATATGTATCCTGAATCAGTTTGCGACTCTGCAGGCTGATTTTTCTTCGCAAAACCAGAAATATCATGATCATACATGCCATGATTCCAAGCCCGCCAAACTGAATCAGCCCCAGAATCACAATTTTTCCAAACACGCTCCAGGTGGTTGCAGTGGGCACGGTCACAAGGCCGGTTACACACACAGATGTAGTCGCCGTAAATAACGCATCAAGCCAATATACGCCCTTTCCACTGGCCGATGAAACCGGCAGACACAAAAGAAGCGTTCCCAGTATGATCACTACACCAAATCCAGTCATCATAATTCTTTCTGTCGGCGTATGCCACTGCCTTTTTTTCTGTTTTTCAGACATCCTTTTTTCTCTTCTTTCCTATATTTTTTCCAAAATATCAACTTTCTGTTTCATTTCTGATATTTTACAACCAATGATTCTTCTTTTAGAATCCGAAATCTGCATAATCCTCCGGCAGAAATCTGTGGTAAATGATATGGCAGCCCTCATCTTTAAAGCAGTAGTAATATGGATCTTCCGAGTCCACAAAGCGGATCATCAGGTCAAATTCTCCGTTGTCCATCGGTTCCATCGCGCACTCAGATGTCTGACTGCGGAATAATTCTTTTACCTCATCTAACGTCGTTCCGTGCTTTGTAAGTAACTGTACCAGTGCAAAGATAAATGCATTCTCGTCCCGGTGTTCGTGCACATATTCTGTCGCATGTTCCGACAGGAAGAAGCAGAAACGATCTCCTTTGTGCGATACCTGTACTTCCCCGAATATTTCTTTTGTTGCCTCCGGAAATCCGCTCAGTGACTCCTGCATCGCCTCTGCATCACCTTCGCTTTCAAAAAAATGATGCAGAGAACTCAAAGGATAATACAGCCGGATCGGTTCTTTCATATATCCAAGCTTTGCCTGTTCCTCTGCAATCACATCGATCAGACTGTCCTGCAGTTTTTTATATCCATTTTCGTACATAATTCTATAATCCTTTCTGGCTGGTCCCTTCGACCGCCGGTCGTCGATGGTGTCAGGCACCATTGAATTTTTATGAAATATTTTCACAGCTATGTGAATTATATAATCTCACGGATATTTTCGCAAGCAGAAAGAACATCCTGTACATTTAAAACTGTACAGGATGTTCTCCCTTGCACTTTTATTCTTTATTTCATACTGTCGGGTTATTCTTCCCCTTTGTCTACCTTGCTGGCTCTTGCTTCAATCTCTCTTTCCTGTACATCGCCAGGTGCCTGCTCATAACGGGCAAATGTATAAGAGAAATCACCGGCTCCACCTGTTATGGAACGAAGTATGGTTGCATATCCGTAAATCTCCAGTTCCGGAACATCTGCTTCTACGATGGTATATCCCTGTTTATCCGGGTTCATACCAAGCACACGGCCACGTCGTTTGTTCAGATCACCCATAACATCACCGGTAAATTTATCCGGTACACGGATCTGCATATTTACGATAGGCTCTAACAGAACCGGCGAAGCTGCCAGGAAACCGTCTTTGAATGCCATCTTTGTTGCTGTCTTGAATGCCATCTCAGAAGAATCTACCGGATGATAAGATCCATCATACAGAACCGCTTTCACACCAACTACCGGGTATGCTGCCAGAGGACCGGATACTACAGATTCCTGCAGACCTTTTTCTACTGCCGGGAAGTAGTTCTTCGGAACGGCTCCGCCGACAACGATCTGCTCAAATACATATGGTGTATCCAGATCACCGGATGGTTCAAAGGTCATCTTTACATGACCATACTGGCCATGTCCACCGGACTGTTTTTTATATTTTTTATCAATATCTGATTTTTTACGAATGGTCTCACGGAAAGCTACTTTCGGTTTGGAAAGTTCCACATTCACTTTATACTGTTCCTGCAGTTTGCTGACGATCACGTCTATATGCTGGTCACCCATGCCATAAAGAAGAGTCTGACGATTTGCAGAATCATTGACTACTTTCATTGTCAGATCTTCCTGACACATCTTGGAGAGTGCCTGGGAAATCTTATCCATATCTGCTTTGTTCACTGCTTTGTAGCGTTTGCAGGTATATGGAGTAGAAATCTCCGGTTTGCCGTAGAATACCGGGACAGCTTTTGTTGCCAGAGTATCGCCGGTACGCAGTTCGTTGATCTTGGCTACGGCTCCGATATCGCCTGCATGAAGTTCCGGAACCTCGATCGGTTTGGATCCTTCCATGACATACAGCTTGCCGATCTTCAGTTCTTCTTCTCTTTCTACATTATATAAGGTATCCCCGGACTTGATAACACCGGAACAAACTTTCAACAGTGAATATTTTCCGATAAACGGATCTACGATCGTCTTAAAGACCTGTGCGGATTTTGGCATGGTGAAATCATAGTCAGCTTCGAAAATTTCACTGGTTGATTTTACGATACCGGCGCGTTCTCTCAGATTCGGGCTCGGGAAGTATCCACAAATATCGTCTAACAGGATCTTAACACCCTGCAGGTTGACCGGAGATCCCATGCATACAGGAACCAGACTTCCATCGCCTACGCACATGGATAATGCTGCAGAAATCTCGGTAACAGAGAATTCCTCACCTGCAAAATAGCGATCCATGAATTCTTCGCTAGTCTCTGCTACAGCTTCCAGTAAGATCTCTCTGTATTTTTCCAGATATTCTTTTGAATATTCCGGAATCTCACATTCTTCTTTCTTATCTTTTTCAATGTAACGGCGGCCTTTGTTCTTTACAATATTGATATAACCGACAAATTTTCCATCCTCACGAAGCGGCATGTGCAACGGTGCGATCCTTTTGCCATACAGTTCGGTCAGATCTTCTACTACCTGACGGTAGCTGACATCATCCATATCCATCTCTGTTACGAAGAACATACGTGGCAGTCTGTATTTTTCACACAGTTCCCATGCTTTCTGGGTTCCTACCTGTACGCCTGATTTTCCGGAGATCACGATCACTGCTGCATCGGCGGCGGCTACTGCCTCTTCAGCTTCTCCTACAAAATCAAAGAATCCAGGTGTATCTAAAATATTTACTTTTACCTTATCCCATACAACCGGCACGGTAGAAGTACTGATCGAGAATTTTCTCTTGATCTCTTCTTTGTCGTAATCACTGATGGTATTGCCATCTGTCACCTTGCCTAAACGATTTGTAATACCTGAAAGATAAGCCATAGCTTCTGTCAGTGTAGTCTTACCTGCTCCGCCATGACCAAGCAGCACTACATTCCTTATTCGGTCAGTTCTAAAAACGTCCATATGTAATACCTCCCAAAAATTAGTATAGTTATATATTACTAAATTTCTTCGAATATTTCAAGTTATTTATGTAATTTTGACAATTATTTTCTGAACTTTTTTCATTTGTGTTTGTATATTTTATGTTTTTACGATATGAATTGTTTCTTTTTTGTATATTCTATCTTCATTTTGTTAAATTATCTCAAAGAACCCCTTTTTGTACTGTATATATTTTCTTCTTCTCTTTTGATTCTCCCTATCGTATAATCCCTTACCTGTACTTTCTGGCGTTAAAGTTCCATAGTTTAAAGCGCTAAATCATTGACTTTTCCTATCTTGTGCTTTACAATGGTAAAAGTACGCAAAATACACGCGTAATTACTGAGAAAGGATTTTGACAGACAACTATGAGTGATTCACTGAATATAGGATTTATCGGTCTGGGGCTGATCGGCGGATCCATCGCCAAATCTCTGAAACGTTTTCATCCACAGACCAGAATTTTTGCATATACCAGAACGGAAGCTACGCTGGATCTCGCCGTGTCTGAAGGAATTGTTGATGTAAAATGCACGAAAGAAGACGAGGCATTTGCTTCCTGCAATTATATTTTCCTCTGCGCACCGGTTCATGACAACATTTCTTATCTTGAATGGCTGAAAGATCATATGAGCCCGGACTGTATCGTTACGGATGTGGGAAGTGTAAAAGGTGAGATTCATCAGGCGGTTGAGAAACTGGGACTGGATGACCACTTCATCGGCGGACACCCGATGGCCGGTTCTGAAAAAACCGGTTTTGAAAATGCCACCGATATGCTGATCGAAAATGCTTACTATATTCTTACACCAGGTGGTCAGATTGATATTCCCCGCCTGACACAGTTTATGGAACTGATTTCTTCTCTCGGAGCTATTCCACTGGTACTTACTTATGAAGAACACGATTATATCACTGCGGCTGTGAGCCATCTGCCGCATATCATCGCCTCTACACTGGTAAATGCTGTACAGAAAATGGATACACCAGAGGAAAATATGAAACTGATCGCAGCCGGAGGTTTTAAAGATATTACACGTATCGCCTCTTCTTCTCCTGTGATGTGGCAGCAGATCTGTCTGGAAAACCGGTCGATGATCTCAAAAGTACTCGATGAGTATATTCGCCTGATCGTACAGGCAAAATGCTGGGTGGATAATGGTGATGCAGATGAAATCTATAATATGTTTAGTAATTCCAGAGAATACCGTAATTCTCTTCCGGAAGCGAGCAAAGGGGTAATCGAGAAGATTTATGCCTTTTACTGTGATATTTATGACGAAGCCGGTGGTATCGCTACAATTGCCACACTGCTTGCGATGAATTCAATTAGTATTAAAAATATCGGCATCATTCACAACAGAGAATTCGAGGAAGGTGTTCTTCGGATCGAGTTTTATGATGAGGAATCCTGTGTGAAGGCACAGGGTGTTTTGAAAGAACGGAATTATACACTTCATGTTCGGTAAGGAGGATGTACATATGGAACTTATGCAGGCAAAAATGCCTCTTCGCGGAGAGGTGAAGATTCCGGGAGACAAGTCGATCTCACACCGCGCTGTGATGTTTGGTGCACTGGCTGACGGTACGACAAGAGTGACGAATTTTTTGCAGGGAGCAGATTGTCTTTCTACGATCTCCTGTTTCCGCAAATTAGGAATCGATATTGAAAATACGCAGGAGGAAATCCGGATTCATGGGAAAGGCCTTCACGGGCTTACTGCTCCGACTGAGATTCTGGATACCGGTAACAGTGGAACCACAACACGACTGATCTCCGGTATTCTCGCCGGTCAGAATTTTACCACAACACTTACCGGTGATGCGTCGATCCAGAGTCGGCCAATGGGAAGGATCATCAAACCACTTTCTATGATGGGTGCTACAGTCGAGAGTCTGAAGGGAAACCAATGTGCACCGTTACAGATTCAGGGGCATCCGCTGACTGCGATCCATTATCAGTCACCGGTAGCTTCTGCGCAGGTGAAATCCTGTGTTCTGCTTGCCGGACTGTATGCAGACGGAATTACTTCGGTTACAGAACCTTATCTTTCGAGAAATCATACGGAACTGATGCTCTCTCACTTCGGCGCACGGGTCACCAGTGAAGGAACAACTGCTTCTATCTCGCCGGATCCGGAACTTCACGGACTGGACATTTCTGTTCCCGGAGATATTTCTTCCGCTGCTTATTTTATTGTGGCTGCTCTTTTGGTGCCGGGATCTGAAGTAATGATCAAAGATGTGGGAATCAATCCTACCCGAGATGGCATTCTTCGTGTATGCAAGGCGATGGGCGCAGATATCACCCTATTAAATAAACGAACAGCCGCCGGTGAACCGGTTGCGGATCTTCTGGTTCGTCACAGTGAACTTCACGGTACGGTTATCGAGGGTGAACTGATTCCGACGTTGATCGATGAGATTCCGGTTCTGGCGGTTCTGGCAGCTTATGCGAATGGAACTACGGTTATTCGAAATGCGGAGGAACTGAAGGTGAAGGAATCGAACCGACTGGATATTATGGTGAACAGTCTTGGGGCTATGGGCTGTGATATCGAGGGTACCGATGATGGTATGATTATCCGAGGTGGGAAACCGTTACATCATGCTTCTATTGACAGTCATCTGGATCACAGGATCGCGATGTCGTTTGCAGTAGCCGGGCTGGCTTCCGAAGGTGGAGTGGAAGTACTGCGGGCGGATTGTGTGGATATTTCTTATCCGGAGTTTTATGCGGATCTCAATAAGCTTATGAAATAAATTTATTGGCAAGGGGACGCCGAGAGCTGCGGGAAACCGGGGTGGACAACATGGGCAGGGCAACTTTGAACTAGCCGCTAACTTCGACTATATTC
>OLNF01003611.1_pt1 | contig 11135 bp, 8 predicted proteins | sample 1673061 | NCBI WGS metagenome assembly OLNF01 (sample SAMEA3136751, study PRJEB25190) | human gut metagenome | reverse complement strand
GGCTGTCTGCTCACCATAGCTGTGCGTGTGGCCCATATCACGGCCAAGATAAACCTCACCGTCATCGCTGCAGCTTACCATACCGATCCGGTCGGACATGCCATACTGCGTCACCATCGCGCGCGCCATCTTCGTCGCACGCTCGAGGTCATTGCTCGCGCCCGTGGTTACGTCGTCGCAGAAGATTTCCTCCGCCACACGGCCGCCCATGAAGACCGCCAGCTCGTCGAGCATCTCGCCCACGGTGTTCAGCACCTTGTCCTCCTTAGGGATGGACAGGGTGTAGCCGAGCGCGCGACCACGAGAGATGATCGAAATCTTGTGCACCGGGTCGGCATGCGGAAGCAGGTGACCCACGAGGGCATGGCCGCTCTCGTGGTAGGCGATGGTGTGCTTGGTGACCTCGTCCATCACGCGGCCCTTGCGCTCGGGGCCGGCGATAACGCGCTCCATCGACTCGTTCACTTCGCGCATCGTGATGATCTTCTTGCCGCGGCGCGCGGTCAGAAGCGCGCTCTCGTTCATGAGGTTCATCAGGTCAGCACCCGTAAAACCAGGCGTGAGCTGGGCAATTCTCTTCAGGTCGACGTCGGAGCCGATCGGCTTGTCCTTCGCGTGGACCTGTAGGATGCGCTCGCGGCCGCGCACGTCGGGGGCGTCGACCACAATCTGGCGGTCGAAGCGACCGGGACGCAGAAGCGCCGGGTCCAAAATGTCGGCGCGGTTGGTCGCCGCGATCAGGATGACGGACTCGTTCGACTCGAAGCCGTCCATCTCGACGAGCAGCTGGTTGAGCGTCTGCTCGCGCTCGTCATGACCGCCGCCCAAGCCAGCGCCGCGCTGGCGACCAACAGCATCGATCTCGTCAATGAAGATGATGGAAGGGGCCGCGTCCTTCGCCTGCTGGAACAGGTCGCGCACGCGGGAGGCGCCCACGCCGACGAACATCTCGACGAAGTCGGCGCCGGAAATGCTGAAGAAGGGCACGCCTGCTTCGCCCGCAACGGCGCGCGCGAGCAGCGTCTTGCCCGTGCCCGGAGGGCCGACGAGCAGGCAACCGCGCGGCACCTTCGCGCCCATAGACTGGTACTTCGCGGGGTTCGACAGGAAGTCCTTGATTTCCTGCATCTCCTCGACGGCCTCATCGACGCCGGCGACGTCGGAGAACTTCACGTCAGGGCGCTCCTCGGCGTTCTTCTTCGTCTTCGCCTTGCCAAAGCTCATCTGCGAGTTGTTCGCCTTCTGCATCTGGTTGAAGAAGAAGAACAGAAGCGCGCCGATAAGCAAGATGGGAAGCAGGGTGCTCAGAATGCTGAGCCATTCAGAAGGCAGTGTGACCTGGTAAGACACTTCCGGATGGTCCTTCAAGAGCGCAGCGAGCGCGTCTTGCCCCACAAACGTCGAGGTGTAGCCGCGCTCGGAACCGAGCACGGACGACTCGATGGAGGTCGTGCCCACGCCTGCGGGAACGCCACCTGCAGGGGTCTTCTTCGTGGCCATGCGGGCGTTCATCGCGTCGAAGGCCTTGTTGAACGCGTCGGCCGCGTTCGAGCCTGCCGTGACGGCTGGGTAATACGTGCCCGTGACCTTGTAATCGCCCGCGGAATACACGACCTTCGTCACGCGATCCTGCTCGACCGCCTGGGTGAACTCCGAGGTGATGAGAGAGTCGGTGGGCGTCGAGCTCGCGTTCGACATGACCATGAACTGCTGCCCAACGAAAAACGCCACAACGAGGAACAATATGACCGAGATGATGGTCACCCGAGGATTCGGTTGCTGAGGAGACGATGGTTTCTTCTGTTGCGTCATGGAGAGTGAGCCTTTTCTGTTGCGTTTATCGCGAAACGGCGCCTTTTGCGGCGCCGCTTCGATGCTATTCGTAAACTTCCGGTTTAAGCACGCCGATGTAGGGTAGGTTGCGGTATCGCTCCACGTAATCGAGGCCGTAGCCCACGATGAACTGGTCGGGGCATTCGAAGCCGACGTACGCACAATCGACGTCCGCCTGTACCTTTGTCTTCTTGCGAAGGAGCGTGGCCACGGTAAGCGACGCGGGGTTGCGCGAGGCCAGGTTCTTCAGCAGATACGTCAGCGTGAGGCCGGAGTCGAGGATGTCCTCGGCGATGACCACGTGACGTCCCTCGATGTGCGAGGAGAGGTCCTTCAGGATGCGCACGACGCCCGAGCTCTTCACGCCGTTGCCATAAGAGGAGATGGCCATGTAGTCCATCTCGCAGGGAATCTTGATCTCGCGAGCGAGGTCGGCCATGAAGATAGCCGCACCGCGCAGCACCGAGATGAGAATGATTCCGTCGTCGCCGGCTTTTTCCTTGAAGTCTTCCGTGATGGCAGCGCCGATTTCGGCGACACGGTCGTGAATCTGCTCTTCGGTAAACAGAATCTCGCTAACGTCCTTATGCACGTGCAGTCCTTTGATTCGATACGGCAGGCGCGCCTGCCCTCTCTTCTGTAACCCGATAAGTGTAACGCAACGTCAACCCGCAAAAGCGACGATACGGTAACGACACACAACTAAATCAGGTCGGGGAACTCCTTCACGAGCCGCTCGACGGGAAGGCCGATCACCGTGCTCTTGTAGCCGTCGATATGCTTGACGAGCTTGGCGCCCTCGCCCTGTACCGCGTAGGCGCCTGCCTTGTCGAAAGACTCGCCGCACGCCAGGTACTCGCGGATGCGCTCGTCGGTGAGCTCGTGGAACGTGACGCGCGAAGTGTCGCAGAAGGTGCGGAAACCGAGCGAGATGTTGCCCGAGTCGTCGTCGGCCGCAAGCGCCGGGTCGACCGCCTCGGCGGACACCATCCACACCGACACCGCCGTGATCACCTCATGGGTCGCACCCGACAGGCGACGCAGCATGTGCGTGGCGTCGGAGGCGCTTTTCGGCTTGCCGAAGATGTCGCCGTCCTTCACGACCATCGTATCCGAGCCGATCACGATGAGCATGCCTTCAAAGGCGGGGTCTGCCAGGATTTCCTGCACGACCGCGCCCGCCTTGCGCTCGGCGAGCTTCTTGCATGCCTCGGGCGGATTGGCCAGAAGGTCGGGCTCGAGTGACTCGTCGACCTCGGAGGCGTGCACGGTGAAGGCGACGCCCGCCTGCTCAAGCAGCTCGCGACGGCGAGGGCTTGCCGAGGCGAGCACGACGCGGAAGGGCTTTTCGGCGGGTTTCCCCTGGCTGTTGGCGTTATCGCTCATCTATTTCTTCCTCCTTGCGCGAAAGGCGCTCATGGGTTCCACCAGCACGCCGCGCTTGTTCGCGCTCACGGCCAGGTCGCCCTGGATATTTGTCACATAGCCGCTTTTCGGGCGTTCCTCCTCGAACGCATCGAGCACGCCCGCAACGGCCGCTGTCTCCACCCGCGCGTCGGCGCCGAGCACGCGCTGGAGCGCGCCAGCAATCGCACGGCGGGCGACGGGAAGCGCCACCTGCCCGAACGACGGGGACAGTTTGAAACCCTCCTGCCAATCGGGGTCGTGACCCTCCGCCTGGCAAACCCAGGTGAGGTGCTTGCCCGCAGCATCGCGGGCGAGGCCTTCCATGAAGTCGTCCTCGTCGGCGATAAGGTCCATCGTGCGGCCGAGCGTCTCAAGCAGTTGGGGGTTGCGCTCTTTCGCGCGCGGCACGATCTCGTGGCGGACGAAGGCGCGGAAATGGTCCGTGTGCGCGTTGGTGGCGTCCTCTCGCCAGAGGTTCCCCTGCGCATCGCATGCGCATATCTCGCCGGATTGCTCTCGTTTGCGCAGGTAATCGCGCAGGTCTTCGCGCCCAACGTCAAGAAGCGGACGAGCGATGGGGCCGTTCTCGTAGCGCATCGCGCGAAAGCCGCCAGGGCCCGTGCCCACGATCGAGCGCATATAGAAGCTCTCAACGCGGTCGTCAGCGGTATGCGCCGTGAAGATGCGGCCGCTGGAAAGCGGCGCGCCCGCATGGCGGCACAGGCTCTCGAGCGCCTCGTTCGCAGCAAGATAGCGCTCGCTGCGCGCGACCGCTTCTACGTTGCCGCCCGTGCGGGCGACTTCTCCTGCCACATCGATATCGCACATGAACAGGGGGATTGCCAAAGCGTCGGCCAACTGAGACACGAAGGCGACGTCGGCGTCGGCGTCCTCGCCGCGCAGATGGTGATTCACGTGCAGCATCGCGAGCATCCCGAGCTCGCCCGCCTGGGCAAGCTCGCAAGCTGCGTAGGCGAGCGCCGTTGAGTCCGACCCGCCCGACACCATGAGGAGCACCGGGGTGTCGGCGTCGGCCATCCCATGCGCCGCGATGGCAGCCCGCATGCGTTCGATCACGTCCATGGCTATTCGACCTCCTCAGCGGCGGCAACGTCGGCGGCGGGAACCTCCACGCCGGGGTCTTCCCCGTTGGGGACCTCCTCAGCGGCGTCCCCGTCGCAATCACCCTCGGGGGCCTCGTCGGCTTCCGCGTCTGAGGCCTCCTCTTCCCCGCCTTCTTTGCCCCAGCGATCGGACGAAAGAGAATCCACCGGCTCGAGCGCCACGATGCACTCGATGTGGTCGGTGTGCGGGAACATGTCGACCGGCTGCACCGCCACGACCGCATAGCCTATCGAGTCGAGAAACTCCACGTCACGCGCTTGCGTCTCGGGGTTGCAGGAGATGTAGACAATCCGCTCCGGGGCGAGTGCCGCCGCTGCGCGCAAAAACTCCTCCGTCGAGCCCGCGCGCGGCGGGTCCATAAGCACGACAAGCCCGCCCGCCTGGGCGCCTTCTTCCGGCGATTCCGCACCGAGCACGCCCTCCTTCGCAAGCTCGCACATGAAGTCAGTAGCGTCGCCGGCGACGAACTCCGCGTTCTCAACACCGTTGTGACGGGCGTTCGTCCGCGCATCGCGAATCGCCGACTCCACCGAGTCGACGCCAATCACGCGCGCCGCGCCCGACTTCGCCGCCACAAGGCCGATCGTTCCCGTGCCGCAGTACGCATCGATTGCGACCTGGGTGCCATCGAAGCCCGCAAGATCCATCGCCGCGCGGTAGAGCACTTCCGTCTGCGTCGCGTTCACCTGGTAAAACGACTTGGATGATATGCGGAAGGAAAGCCCGCACAGCTCATCGAGGATAAACCCGGGTCCGTAGAGCACGCGTTCCTTGTCGCCTAAGATGACGTTCGTCTGACGCTCGTTCACGTTCTGCACGACCGTGGTCACCGCAGGGCAGAGGCGGATGAGCTCGCGGCAGAACGACTTCGACGAGGGGAAATCGTCGCTGTTCGTGACAAGCGTGACGAGCACCTCGCCCGAGGTGTGGCCGACGCGCACCACGACATGGCGCATGAACCCCGTGCCCGTGTCCTCGCGATAGGGGGCAACGTCATGCTTGCGCATGATATCGCGCACCGCGAGCACGACTTTCTTCGCCGTTTCGTTCTCGATCAGGCATTTGTCCGTAGGCACCAGCTCGTGTGACCCCGCGGCGTACATGCCGGTGAGAATCTCGTAGCGAGCCTGGGGGCGCTTGCCCTTGCCGCCCTTCGCACCGCGGACATCCGCCGCCTTGCGATCCTGCCCGCGCGGGGGCAGCTTCTTACCCGGCGCAAAGGGGGAAATCACCTTGTTGCGATAGTGGTAAGGGTCCTTCATACCCTTGATGAGGGATATCGTCCCGTCGGGCGCGAGCGGCGCGAACAGGCGCTCGATGCGCAGCTGTTTGTCGATGAGCTGCTTGGTGTAAGGAACGCACAGGTTCTTGCACCCGCCACAGCGAGCGTCGACCGGGCAAGGCGAATCGCTCGCCCCCACGTGTCGAGCGGCGCGAGAGCGCCCCGCGCTCTTCGAGCCTGCGCCCGACTTTGCGCGCGTATTCGATTTTGCTTTTTTCTTCGCGTCTTCTTGACGCCTTTTCTCATGATTAGCCATGCCACTCATTGTGTCACAAGAACGCCGCGATGACGCCCATCTCTCAGAAAACCCGCGCACACCGAAAGCAGCCGAGCAAAAATCCCCTCGGGCAACGCTCCAAGTAACGCATTCGCTACAAGACAGTTTCAAAAGAGCGACCCGCACGGGCGCGAAGGCGAACGTGTCGTACAATGGACCGAAAAACTCGCGCCGTCAGGCGTATCAACGAGAAAGGCCTCTCATGAACTTCATCGCCCGCTGGCTCGCCACCGCCGTTGCCGTGGCAGCCGCCGCCTGGATCGTCCCCGGCATCGACATCGTCGGAGGCGACAACGCGTGGATCATCATTGCTGTGTTCGCACTCGTGCTCTCGCTTGTGAACATCGGCCTGAAGCCCATCCTGCAGATGCTGAGCTTGCCGCTCACGTTCCTCACATTCGGCATCTTCTATCTTATCGTGAACACGTTGCTCCTCTACATCGCGTCATGGCTCACCGATGGCCTGTTCGGCATGGGCCTGCACATCGCGACCTTCGGGAGCGCGTTTGTCGCGTCCATCGTCATCAGCATCGTGTCGTCTCTGGTGAACTCCCTCATCGGGGATAAGTAGCAGCAAAAAGGGCTGGGCGACTCCGATAATCTGGAATCGCCCAGCCCTTCGGCTATATGCGCCTCGTCTCGCAATGCGAGCCGCTTTGCAGGCATGCGCAGCAAATAGCGCGCCGCTGCGGCCGCTACACCGCCGAGCGGTAGATCTCCTCGGCGTCTTCCATCGTGAGCTTCTTGAAGCTGCCGAACACCTCGCCTTTGTTCTTCTTCAGCGTGGGAATCATCTTCTCGATGGCCTTGTCAATCTCATCCTCGCCGATGCCGAGCTCGGTCAGAGTCGTCGGCATGCCGAGCGACGCGAAGAACTGGCGCGTCTCGTCGGCAGCCGAAAGCGCATCGGCGCGCACGTCACCCGTGGGGGCGAGCCCGAACACCTCGCGCCCATAGTAGGCCAGACGCGCGGGGTTCTCGGCGTGCACGTGCTCCATCCATGCGGGGAACAGGCACGCGAGCCCAGCACCGTGGGTGATGGAGGTGTCGAAGGCCGACAGCTCGTGCTCGAGGCCGTGCGTCGCCCAGTCCTCGTGGCGCCCGACGCCCGCGAGCCCCTGGTGGCAGAGCATCCCCGCCCACATGATGTTCGCACGCGCCTCGTAGTCCTCAGGGTCCGCAAGCACGCGCGGCGCCTCGGCGCGCACAGTCCTCATGAGCGAGAGCGCCAGGTTGTCGGTCACGGGGACCGCGCCCACATCGTCGAAGAAGCGCTCGAGCAGGTGGCAGAACATGTCGGTGATGCCCGCGGCCGTCTGGTACGGGGGCAGCGTGAAGGTGAGCTCGGGGTTCATGAACGCGAGCTTCGGGCGCTGGTGCTCGTTTCCGTACCCCGTCTTCATGCCGAGCGCATCGTTGCTGATCACGGTGTTCTTCGACGCCTCGCTGCCCGCCGCGGGGATGGTGAGGACCACGGCGATGGGGAGCACGTTCGCATTGGGGCGCTTCGTGGTGAAGAGCTCCCACACGTCCTCTTCGATGCAGGCGCCGTTCGCGATCGCCTTCGCCGAGTCGATGACCGACCCGCCGCCAACCGCGAGCACCCAATCGATGCCCTCCTTCTTGCACAGGGCCACGCCCTCCCGCACGAGCTCGATCTCGGGGTTCGGACGCACGCCGCCGAGCTTCACCCACGCCACGCCCGCCGCATCGAGCGACGCGCAAACGCGGTCGATGAGCCCGCTTCGCACCGCGCTTTGCCCGCCGAAGTGCACAAGCACCTTCTTCGCGCCGCGCTCGGCGAGCTTGTCGCCCACCTTCTCCTCGACGCCCCGGCCGAAGACGAACTGCGTCGGGGACATGAACTCGAAATCAAGCATGGAAACAATCCTTTCCCAATGCGCACGCTGCAAAAAACGGCTTGCGATGTGCGGCGTTACCTTTCCGTTTTAGAACTGTCACAGTAATTTGACCTCCGCGAAAGACCTCTCGCGATTTGCCCATAGTATACTGAACCCGTCCGACAATCCCCCTAAAGGAGAAGACAATGAACTCCGATTCCAAAACCGTACGCGGTCTGAGCATCGCCATCGTCGTGCTTGCCGCACTGGGCATCCTCGGCGTCATCGCCGGGTTTGCGCTCATCGCGATTTTCGGCGTTGCGGTAAACGATCCCACCGTTATCGCCGAAATCCAAAACGAGCTCAACGGCACCGCCTACAGCTCCGGCAACTACTTCGACGACGACTACATCTATTTGGGAGGCATGGACAGCGGCAGCATCCTCGCGATGCTGAACGCCACCGTTGGGATTTCCGCATTCCTGCTGGTGCTGGGCCTGCTATGCGTCGTCGTGCAGCTTATCGCGGGCGTCATCGGCATCAAGAGCTGCGCCGATCCGACCAAGTTCTCGAAGCTGTTCGGTTGGACGATCGCAGGCATCGTCGTCTCGGTGCTCACCTGCAGCGTCATAACGCTCGTGCTGTTCATCATCGTGGCAGTGTACGTGAACAAGATGAAGAAGCTGCCGCCCGAGGCCTTCACGCAGCAGCAGATGGGCCATGCGGGCGCGCAGCCCTACGCCAACCAGGGCGCATACCAGGCGCCGCAGCCCGGTTACTACCAGCAGCCCTATGTCCAGCCCGGGCAGAACCCGTACGCGCAGGGCACACCGCAGCAGCCCTACGGCCAACCCTACGGCCAACCCTACGAGCAGCCGTACGCACAAGGCGCGCCGCAGCCGCCTTTCGCGCAGCAGCAAGACGCGCAAAGCCAGCCCCTCAACGAGCAGCAGCCGCCCCAAGACCCCACGCAGAACAACCAGTAGCCGCGAGTTGGGGTTGCGAACTATCAAGCAAAACGAGAAGAGCCCGCACATCCATGCGGGCTCTTCGCTTTATCGGGATGGAAATGGGAGTCGCCTCCCAGGGACGTCCCGCGTGCAGGGGTTTCCCTACTGTGCACGGCCCCTCCGATTCCGAAGGCGCCCGCGCGAGGCGCCGTCCACGCGCACTCCAAGCAGCCCCAACTCGCAGGACCTTTCGCGCTACGCGTTCGCGAGCGGCGAGGGAACGACGTAAACGCGCGCCGCGTTTTCCTGATCGAGGTCGTAGAGCGCCTTCGCGTCGCTACCGAAGAGTTTCATGCGCGTGACCATGGTGTCGGCGTTGTCTTCCTCTTCCTGCTGCTCCGAGATGAACCAGTCGAGGAACTTCATCGTGCGCCAATCTTTCGCCTCCATGGCGGCGTCGTAGATGTCGTTGATGGTCGACGTGATGTACTTCTCATGCTCAAGCGCCGCCTCAAGCGGCCCAAGATGGCTCGTAAACTCCAGATCGGGCTGGGCGATTGCGCCGAGTTTCACCTTGCACCCGTTCTCGTGCAGGAAGTTACGCAAGATGAGCGCATGGTCCCGCTCTTCCTGTGCCTGGATCTCATACCAGTTCGCGAAGCCGGAAAGCCCCTCCTCCTCGTAGTAGTCGGCGAACGAAAGATAAAGGTACGCCGAGTAAAACTCCTTGTTGATCTGGTCGTTCAGAAGCTCATAAACCTTCTTCTCCATAACCGCCCTCTCTTTCCCGATGCCGGTCGGCACCGTTTAGGAAATTAACCCATTAATAGTATTTCGTCTCATTAGTTTTTACAAGTCCTTTCGTGTCGATTCGGAAACAGGATCCACGCACGCGAGCAGGGTACGTACAATAAAGCAGTTCAACCAGTATCGAAAGGCGACGTAGATGCTCCAGCTTCGCAATATTCGCAAAGCCTATACCACCGGCAGCTTCACCCAAACCGCGCTCGACGACGTGTCCATCTCCTTCCGCGACAGCGAGTTCGTGGCGATCCTCGGGCCGTCGGGTTCGGGGAAGACGACGCTGCTCAACATCATCGGCGGGCTCGACCACTACGACACGGGCGACCTCGTCATCGACGGCATCTCGACCAAGGAATACAAGGATCGCGACTGGGACACCTTCCGCAACAACCGCATCGGATTCGTCTTCCAAGCCTACAATCTCATCCCCCACCAAACCATCTTGGCGAACGTGGAACTGGCGCTCACCTTGTCGGGCGTCTCTCGCGCAGAGCGCCGCACCCGCGCGCTCGACGCGTTGCGGAAAGTGGGGCTCGGCGACCACGTGGACAAGAAGCCAAGCCAGCTCTCAGGCGGGCAGATGCAGCGCGTCGCAATCGCCCGAGCACTCATCAACGACCCGGAGATTCTCCTGGCCGACGAGCCCACCGGTGCGCTCGATTCCAAAACGAGCGTGCAGATTATGGACCTCTTGACCGAAATCGCGAACGATCGACTCGTCATCATGGTCACGCACAACCCCGAGCTTGCCGAACAATACGCAACACGCATCGTCAACCTGGCGGACGGCGTCATCCGCAGCGACTCCGACCCCTTCGACCCCGCGCCCGAGGACATGCGCGCGAGCAAGAAGCAGGTTCGCCGCACATCGATGAGCTTCCTCACGGCGCTGTCCCTTTCCTGGAACAACCTGCTCACGAAGAAGGGTCGCACCCTCATGACCGCCTTCGCGGGCTCGATCGGCATCATCGGCATCGCCGCGATCCTCTCGCTCGCGAACGGTGTGAACAGCTACATCGCCAATGTCGAGGAGGAAACGCTCTCCGAGTACCCGCTCTCCATCGAGGACCAGGGATTCGACATGACGAGCCTCATGACCATGGGCATGAGCACGGGCGGGCAAGGTGGTTCCTCGGGTTCCCCAAGCGACGGAGGCTCGAACGGCGGCGGGGAAACCGAAAGCAGCTCGAGCGGCGATGCGACAGGCGGCACCGTCAGAGAGTCGAAAATGGTGACCGGCATGTTCGGCAGCATCGGCAGCAACGACCTTGCCAGCTTAAAGGAATACCTGGACAACGGCGATTCGGGGATCGACCAGTACGTGAATTCCATCGAATACGGCTACAGTATCACCCCGCAGCTGTTCAGCTCCGACACTGAAGATGGCGCACGGCAGGTCAATCCCGACAAATCGTTTTCTTCCATCGGCCTCGGATCGGCCACTTCCACCAACGGCATCATGTCCTCGATGATGTCCACCAACATCTTCTACGAAATGCCGAGCGACCCCGATCTTTACCAGGACCAATACGACGTCGTGGCGGGCACATGGCCGCAAAGCTACAACGATATCGTGCTGGTGCTCACGCCGAATGGCAATGTCAGCGACTTCATGC
>OLNF01003597.1_pt1 | contig 11166 bp, 10 predicted proteins | sample 1673061 | NCBI WGS metagenome assembly OLNF01 (sample SAMEA3136751, study PRJEB25190) | human gut metagenome | reverse complement strand
TTGTCCTCGGTGAGCAGCAGGTCCGCCACCAGGTTATTCATCAGCAGGGCAAAAAACTGAATATTGCCGCCCTCGTCCGCCACGCCGGACTGCCCGAGCATTTGGGCATAATAGGCGATGACGGCATCGGCCCGGGTGGGGGAGAGCAGGCTGAAGGCAAAGCCCAGCACCACGATCCCGGCAAAGGCCCAGCCGGCGGTGAACACCGGGCCGCTGAGCTCCCGGCGGTAAAACGCCAGGGTGTCGGCGTAAAGACGCTTGCAGTTTTCCATCAGCCCAACTTGGCAAGACCCGCACGCAGACGGCGGAGGGTCTCGTCTTTCCCCAGAATGGCGCAGATCTCCACGGCACCGCCGGGGGTGACCAGCTTGCCGGCGGCGGCGATGCGCACAGGCCACATGAGCTTGGCGTTCTTTACCTCCAGCTTCTCGGCCAGGGCAATGAGGCCGTCGTGGACACTCTCCACCGTCCAGGTGGGAAGGGACTCCAGCATGGGAATGGCAGCCTGGAGCATATCCTTGCAGACCGCAGGATCGGTCTTGGCCTTTTTATTGGTAAAAAACTCGATAGCATAGTCCGGGCAGGCGTCGAAGAAATCCACCTTTTCGGGGATGTCTGAAAGACGCTCGCACCGGGCCTGGAGCAGGGCGGCGATGGCGGCTATGTCGAAATCGCCCTTTACTGTCTGACGGATATAGGGCTCGGCCACCTTGGCAAAGGCCTCCGGAGCCATGGCCCGGAGATACACGGCGTTAAAATGGTCCAGCTTGGCCCGGTCGAAAATGGCGGGTGACTTGGAAATGCCTGCAATATCAAAGGCCTTTACCAGCTCCGGCAGGGTGAAAATCTCCTGCTCGGCCAAATCGCCCTTGGGGCTCCAGCCCAGGAGGTCCACATAGTTGACAATGGCCTCCGTGAGATAGCCCTGGGCCTTCAGATCCTCATAGGAGGGGTCCCCGTGGCGCTTGGACATTTTGTTCTGGGCGTCGCGCATCACCGGGGAGCAGTGGACATAGGTGGGGATTTCCCAGCCGAAGGAACGGTAGAGCAGGTCGTATTTGGGGGCGGAGGAGAGATACTCGCTGCCCCGGACCACATGGGTGATGCCCATGAGATGGTCGTCGATGACGTTGGCGAAGTTATAGGTGGGCAGTCCATCGGACTTGATCAAAACCTGATCGTCCAGGTCGGCGTTGTCCACGGTCACATCGCCATAGACGGCGTCGTGGAAGGTGGTGTGACCGGCGGGGATTTTCTGACGGATGACGTAGGGTTCCCCTGCTGCCAGCTTCGCATCAATCTCCTCCTGGCTCAGGCGGCTGCAATGGCCGTCGTACTTGGCCACCTTACCCTCGGCGGAAGCGGCGTCTCGGAGCTGTTCCAGGCGCTCCTCAGAGCAGAAGCAGCGATAGGCCAAGCCCTTTTCCACCAGCAGCTCGGCGTACTTCTGATAATAAGACATCCGCTCGGTCTGGACATAGGGGCCAACAGGGCCGCCCACGTCGGGGCCTTCGTCGTAGTCCAGGTGGCAGCTCTCCATGGTGCGCTGGATGACGGCGACAGCGTCCTCCACCTTCCGCTTCTGGTCGGTGTCCTCGATGCGCAGGATGAACTTGCCCTGATTGTGTCGGGCGATCAGGTAGGTGTAGAGGGCGGTGCGCAGGTTGCCCACATGCATATAGCCGGTGGGAGAGGGGGCAAACCGAGTGCGAACCTCGCCCTTGGGGATGCGTGCTTCCATATCTTCAAACCATTGATAATCTAATTTCACGGTAGTTTCCTCCTATTCTTCTACTTCGTTATTCTATTTTTTTCCGCCCGCCTTGTCAAGTCTCTCTCGGTCAACCTGCACAAATTCTCCCTCGCTCCCCCACTTTTTCCCTCGCTCCTCTTTCCAAGCAGAGAGAAACTGTTTATAATAGTGGTATTTTCAAACCCAAGCAAGGAGGTTCTCTATGAAACAGGAACTGGAATCCATCCTCTCCTTCGGCGCACAGGCGGTGTCCGGAGAAAAGACCATCTTCGACCAGGCCGCCCTGCGGCACTTAGACCGGCTCATGGAGGGCAACAGCGGCTACAAGACCACCCCCGCCAATCCGGCGGTGCTGAGCCAGGAGCTGCGGGAGGGCACAGCCAAGAACGGTCAGTCGCCCCTGGCGGTCATTGTCTGCTGCAGCGACTCCCGTGTGCCGCCGGAGCACATCTTCCACGCCGGCATCGGGGAGCTGTTCATCATCCGCAACGCAGGCAACCTCATCAGTGACTTTGCCCTGGGCAGCGTAGAATACGCTGTGGAGCACCTGGAGACACCCTTGGTGGTGGTCATGGGGCACACCGGCTGCGGCGCAGTAGGAACAGCGCTGACGCCGGCACAGGAAAAGGGCGGCCTGGCCGCCATCCTGGCGGAAATTCGGGACGCCATTGCTGGTGAGTCTGACCCCCACCAGGCCGTGCGCAAGAACACCCTCCACGCCCTGGCCACGTTGGGGCGCAGCCCCATTTTGAAGGAGCTGCACCAGGCAGGCAAGGTGGAGTTCGCCGCCGCCATCTATGACATCCACAGCGGGCATGTGGACTTTTTGCAAGATTGACATTGGAAAACTGGGAATGGCTTGCCGTTCCCAGTTTTTTCCGGATAAAAGAGAATCCCATGGATGAGACATCCATGGGATCTGGTGCGGATGATGAGACTTGAACTCACACGTCGGTTGACACACGCCCCTCAAACGTGCCTGTCTACCTATTCCAGCACATCCGCAAATTAGCGTTATTTATTATAGGATGAGACGCGGTTTTTGTCAAGCGCTTTTTTGAAATTCCCGCAAAAATCAGTCAAAGAAAAAAATCCTGAAAAAATCGAAAATAATTGTTGACAACCGGATGAAAATGAGTATAATAGTAAAAGTGTTCCGCAAGGGGCACAGACAAATAGCGGAATTGTGTAAGGGTAGCACAGCAGACTCTGACTCTGTATGTGAGGGTTCGAATCCTTCTTCCGCTGCCAAAAAGCCTGTGATTGGCTTCAATCACAGGCTTTTTTCTAACTTTTCACCCATTCATAAACAGCTCACATTTGGCTTGGCGCACAAGTCGTGCACAACTGCTGCACAAAACTTCTGGAAAAAACTGCGTATGACTGACCCCATACGCAGTTTTTTTCTTTTCACTTGAGCACCCGTTTCAGCAGCGCCAGCTTTTTCTCCCCATAGGGCGGATACCGCAGGGGCACGTCCACCTTTGTGCTCTGCCGGAACACGCTGCGCTGGTGGGTGAAGGTGTCAAAGGTCTGCTTGCCGTGGTAGCTGCCCATGCCAGAGTACCCTACCCCGCCGAAAGGCTGGTGCTGGCTGGCCAGGTGGAGGATGGTGTCATTGATGCAGCCGCCGCCGAAGGAGCAGCGATTCAAAACCTGCTCCACGACTGCCTTGTGCTGGGTGAACAGGTACAGCGCCAAGGGTCTCTCATGGGCAGTGATGTACTGGATGCACTCCTCCAGATCATCGTAGGGAAACAGAGGCAGGATGGGCCCGAAAATCTCCTCCTGCATGATAGGTGCGTCAAAGGTCAGCTGATCGATGACGGTGGGGGCGATGAAACGCCGGTCATCGTCGCACTGGCCGCCTAGAAGGATGCGCCCCTGGGTCATCAGCCCTTTCAGTCGTTCGTAGTGGCGCCGGTTGACGATGGTGGCCATCTGGCTCAGGTCGCCTTGTGGGAAAAAGACGTCCAGCGCCTGCTGATAGCACGACAGGAAGTGGTTTTGCACAGCCCTGTGGATAAACAGGTAGTCCGGCTCCACGCAGGTCTGACCGGCGTTCAACACCTTGCCAAAGGCGATGCGCTTGGCCGCCAGGGGGATGTTGGCGCTCTCGTCCACGATGACGGGGCTTTTGCCCCCCAGTTCTAGGGTCACTGGCGTCAAATGCTTGGCGGCGGCCTCCATGACCACCTTGCCCACCGGCACGCTACCGGTGAAGAAGATGTAGTCAAACCGCTCCGCCAGCAGCGCCTCGTCCACTTCCCTGCCTCCTTCTGCCACGGCGATGTACTCCGGTGGGAAGCAGTCGGCGATCAGGTCGGCAATGGCACGGCTGGTGGCGGGAGCATCGGCGGAGGGCTTTACGATGGCGGTGTTGCCGGCGGAAATGGCGCCGATGAGCGGGGTCAGGCACAGGTTCACCGGATAGTTCCAGGGCGCCATGATGAGGGTCACGCCGTAGGGTTCTGGGACGGTGTTACACCGTCCCGGCAGCTGACCGATGGCGGAGGGCATCCGCTTGGGCTTCGTCCACTTGCGCAGGTGCTTTTGGTGATAGCGCAGCTCACTGCGCACCATGCCCACCTCGCTCAAGTGGCTCTCGCAAGGGGTTTTGTTCAGATCCGCTTGCAACGCCTGATAGAGCGCTTCTTGATGGGTCTCCAAACCGCCGGCCAGCTTGGCCAGGGCTTCCTTGCGGAAGCCGTAACTCCGAGTCGCACCCGTGGCGTAGTACGCCCGCTGTCTTGCCACCAGTTCAGAAATCATAGGCTCTCTCCTTTTTCCACAGGCAAGTTTCACCAAAAAGTCTCCCAGAGTTTCGTCACCTCCAGTGACGAAAGAAATTCAAATCCATTTTTTCTGGCGGCACATACGTCAGAAAAAATACTGCTCAGTTCGGACAGGGCAACCATTGCGCAGCAATCGAGTCCTGTCCGAACTGCAAACTCCATGGAAGAAAGATAAAAGCCTGCTTCAAGAAAGCAGACTTTTATCTTTGCAACCTATTTCGGAAGGCGAAATTATTCTACCTCAGCATTGGCCTCAACGCTCGCATAGGAACGACCGTTGTACATACCACATGCAGGGCAGATACGGTGAGGCATACGGTATGCACCGCAGGAACACTTGACCAGGTTGGGAGCCACCAGCTTCCAGTTTGCACGCCGCTTATTCCGTCTTGCTTTCGATACTTTACCCTTAGGGACTGCCATGAAGACACCTCCTTATTCCACCTTTTCAGGCAATTCACTCTTGTTCTGTCGAATCTAACAGCTGCGCCAGCACTGCGAAACGGGGATCCGCCGCAGGCTTACACTGGCATGGACCTTCATTGAGATCCGCACCGCAAAGGGGACAGCGGCCTTTACAGTCTTCACTGCACAGATGTTTGGTATCCATTGCGAAGATGAACTCATCCGTCATCACTTCATCAACATCCAATTCCGACCCGGACAGCAGGATGATCTCATCATCCTCCTCGTTCTCCAGCTCGGTCGCCAGCAGACGCCGGACAGGTACGGACATCACCCGCTCATAAGGCTTCCCGCAGCTGTCACAGTGCAGGTGAAGGTTACTGGAGAGAGTGGCCTCCAATTCCAACATTCCCGCACGGTTACGAACCTCTCCCACCACCGTCACCGGCTCACAGATGGGATGGGCACCATAAAAGTCCAGGCTGGAGAGATCCAGTTCACAGGAAAAGGATTCTTTCGCACCGGGCACATGGATAATCTCTTTTAGATCTAGACGCATAGCACACCTCGCATAACGACACAAGTTGTATTTTACCCCAATATATTGTATCTGTCAATGACTTTTTACGGAGGATTGTCATATTCCTCATTTATTGTTATAATGGAGAGCGACATCTCCCCTGAATCCAAGGAGTCATCCCATCCATGAAAGAATTTACGGTCGGAAAAAACGACGCCAACCAGCGCTTAGACCGCTGGCTATCCAAAAACCTCCCCCTCCTCCCTGCTCCGCTGGCGCAGAAGTACATCCGTCTCAAGCGGGTGAAGCTCAACGGCAAGGGGGCGAAGCGGGACACCCGTTTGCAGGTGGGCGACCTGTTGCAATTATACATCAACGACGAGTTTTTTGAAATCCCTACGCCGGAAAATGCCTTCTTAAAATTGTTCAAGCCCAAGCTGGACATTTTATATGAGGACGAACATATCCTGCTGGTCAACAAAGCCCCCGGCATGGTGGTACATGGGGATGAGACGGAGCGCGTGAACACCCTTATCAACCACATCCAGGCGTACCTGTACCAGAAGAAGGAGTGGAACCCCTTTCGGGAGCACGCCTTCGCACCGGCGCTGTGCAACCGCATCGACCGGAACACCGGCGGCATCGTCATCGCCGCCAAGACCGCCGAGGCGCTGCGGGTGATGAACCAGAAGATTCGGGATCGGGAGCTGGTCAAGTTGTACCTGTGTGCCATTGTGGGGCAGATCCAGCCGCCGGATGGCACGCTGAAGGGGTATCTGTGGAAGGACGAGGCCAAGAAGCAGGTCTTTGTCAAGTCCCGTCCCGTGCCCGGCGCCCGAACGGCGGTGACCAAATATCGGACGCTGACCAGCGGACGGGGTCTGTCCCTGCTGGAATGCGACCTGATCACCGGCCGCACCCACCAAATCCGTGCCCAACTGGCTGCCGCCGGTCATCCCCTCCTGGGCGATGGCAAATACGGCAGCGAGAAGCTCAATCGCCGCTACGGGATGCGCCGCCAGGCCCTCTGGTCCTGGTCGTTGGAGTTCCGGTTCACCACCCCTGCTGGGGAGCTGGAATATCTCAACGGACAGCGCTTTCAGGTCAGCGCCGTGGATTTCGCGGCGGAATATTTTCCTGATTATCCCCTGGCGCAGGCGGCAGATTACACCTGGAACTGAAAGGAGTTCTTTATGAAGCGAAAACCCATTGCACTGTTACTGATCCTCTCCATGCTGCTGGCCTTGTCCCTGACCGGCTGCGGCAAGGACACCGCCCTGACGGTCTACGCCGAAGGCAATTTCATCCGTCAGGATCTCATCGACGCCTTCACGGAGGAGACGGGCATCGAGGTCAACTACATCATCGGCACCCGCTCTCCGGCAGAGACCAAGGCCAAGACCGATGATGCCAACAGCACCAAGACCGATTCCAGTGCGGACGAAGAAGTGGTGCTGCCGGAAGAATCCTCGGTGGACGTCCTGTCCGAAGTTCGGGCGTGGAAGGAGGAGGACACCCAGGCGCGGGCGGAAAGCTCGGAATCTGATGGCGCCGTCTGCGATTATGACGTGATCCTCACCGACCAGGACATCCTCTCCCAGCTGAAGGAGGAGGATTGCCTGATGGAGCTGGACACCAAGAAGGTGTCCAACTATGACAACATCGCCAAGAAATATCGCAAGCTCAACGGAGATGGCGCTCTGTACGGTATCCCCGCCCTGTGGGGCATCGCCGGCATCGTCTGGGACACCAAGCTGGTGGATACCCAAGTGAGCAGCTGGGACATTTTGTGGGATGAGACTTACAAGGGCAAGATCGTCATGCCCGCTACCGCGCGGGAATGTGCCGCTGTGGCGCTGAAGCGCCAGGGCAAGGACGTGAACACCACGGACAAAAAGGAGCTGGAGGACGCCTACAAGCTGCTGGATGAACAGAAGGATCTGGCTGCCGGATACACCAGCCGAGTGGCCTACACCATGATGACCAACCAATCCGCCGCCCTGGCTGTGGCTGACTCCGGTGCCGCCATTGACATGATGAGCAACAATGCAAACCTTGCCTTCGCCCTGCCTGACGAGGGCAGCTGGCGGGTGTGCTACTCCTATTGTGTCCCCGCTGGGACGGAGTGGCCGGAGGAAGCACAGAAGTTCATCAACTATATGTGCTCCGCCAACAACCTGGCCAAGAACGCCGTGTACAGCAAATACTCCACCACCTCTGGGGAAGCGCTGAAGAAGATGAACCAGAGCTGGCACGACAATCCGCTGGCCTATCCGGACGAGACCATCCGCAAGCAGTCCCCCTTCCTCACCGGCCTGCCCGCTGAAACCGAGACCCTTCACGGCTCCCTGTTCGCCCAGCTCACCGGCGCGGACACAGCCGCAGACAACACCAACAACCCTCAGTCCTGATAGAAAGGAGCAGATCGACTATGACCATGGAACTAGGCTGCAAAGGACGGGCAGAGACCATCGTCACCTTGGAAAAGACCGCCAAGACCGCCGGTTCTGGCGCCCTGGACGTTTTCGCCACCCCCTTCATGGCAGCGCTGATGGAGGAGGCCGCCTGGACCTCCATCCAGCCCTATCTGGAGGACGGTCAGGGCAGCGTGGGCATCGCCCTGAACCTGACCCACGACGCCGCCACCCCCGTGGGGATGAAGGTGTGGGCGGAGAGCACCGTCACCGCCATCAACGGCCGGAAGGTGTCCTTCTCCATCACCGCCTATGACGAGACCGGCGTCATCGGCACCTGTGACCACCAGCGTGCCATCATCGACAACGAAAAGTTCTTCACCCGGTGCCAGAACAAACTCAACCACTGAAACTCCACCCATGACAAAACCGCCAGCACGATGCTGGCGGTTTTTGCATTTTCCTGACTTCAGTTGAATTTGTAAATCTTCTGTGCGATGTGATACAGGCCAACGCTCAGCTTCCGTCCGCCTTTTCCGGGGAAAGTGCCGGCGATGGAGAGGGCACGGTAGTGGAGCTTCTTGTACATGGCCGGATCCTTGGCCTTCAAGTCCTTCCACAGCTTGTCCTTCTTCTCCAGATTCTCCGGTTCCTCGGACATGATGAGGAAGATGGAGCTAATCATCATCATCATAGACAGGTAGCGCAGCATATAGGTACCCAGTTTCGGCTCAAAGCTGCGCAAGGTGTCATAGGAGTAGAAGTCCAGCATAATCCGAGTCACTCGGAGCTGTTGATCCACCCGCTTGATCATGACCTGCTCGTTAACACTCTGGTCGTCTCGGCCGATAAAGTAGCGGTACAGGTCTTCGTTCATGTAATAGATGGACTTCACCTGGGGCAGGGGCTGGTAGACGAAGATGTTGTCCACATAGAAGGTATGCTTGGGCAGCTCCAGGCCGCAGTCCCGCAGCATCTGGGTGCGGTAGATGACCGAGTGCATGAGCAGATATTCCGACGGCTTCCAGTGCCCTAAGTCCGCCCAGGTGAACACCTTCCCTTCCGGGAACACATCGGTGTAGCGTACCACCTTGCTGATGCCTTCGGCCACGTGCTCATAGACGTAGTTGCAGACCATCATATCCAGCGGCTCCTCCCCCTGGGACAGTTCCCGCAGCTTGGTCAGCACCCGCTGCAAGGCATCTTCGTTCAGCCAGTCGTCGGAGTCCACCACCTTGTAGTACATCCCCTGGGCGTTGCGCAGCCCCTGGTTAACCCCTTCGCCGTGGCCGCCGTTAGGCTGATGGATGGCGCGGACGATATTGGGGTAGCGCTGGGCATATTCATCTGCGATAGCGCCCGTTTCGTCTGCGGAGCCGTCATCCACCAGGATGATCTCCACCTGATCGCCGCCGGTCAGCAGAGTGTCCGCACAGTGGCGCATATAGGCTGCGGAATTATAGCAGGGCACCGCAAAAGTAATCAGTTTCATAGTTGTTACACGCTCCAAAAATCACGATATTACGCTTCACTAGCTTGCCCTATTTTAACACATCCACCAGATAAATAAAACCTTTTTGCAAAAAGCTTTGCCGTTTTTTAATCAAACCTTAACCGCCCTGTCCAAACAAAAAACAGGAGCGGACTCCCTTTGAGTCCGCTCCTGCAAATCTGTTTGATTGGGGTTGATATCCGGTCAAACGTCCTGATTAAGCCTTGATATACTTATCAACGATCTTCTGCAGGGTGCCGTCAGCCTTCAGTTCAGCCAGCGCCTTGTTGACTGCCTTGGTCAGGCCAGCGTTATCCTTGGAGATGCAAGCTGCATAGTCTTCGTTGAGGAATTCCGTATCCAGGATCTTCAGACCCTTGTTGGCTTCCACATAGGACTTAGCGGGTTCGTTGTCGATGATGACAGCGTCCACCTGACCCTGGGTCAGAGCCATGACAGCATCGTTGCCCTTGTTGTACTGAACAACGGAATCCTTGCCAAATTCGTCAGTTGCAGTGAGGTCACCGGTGGTGGACAGCTGGACGCCGATCTTCTTGCCCTTCAGGTCGTCGGGCTTTGCGATGGCGGAGTCTTCCTTGACGATGATGACCTGAACACCATTTGCATAGGTGTCGGAGAAGTCAACGTTCTTCTGACGGTCGGGGGTGACGGTCATGCCAGCCAGACCCAGGTCAGCCTTGCCGGTGGAGACAGCGGTGATGATGGAGTCAAATTCCATGTCCTCGATCTTCAGCTTCAGACCCAGCTTGTCAGCGATGGCCTGAGCGATGTCAGCGTCGATACCGATGACGTCCTGGCCATCATAGTATTCATAGGGGGGGAAGTAAGCGTTGGTAGCCATGGTCAGGGTACCGTCGGTAGCCAGCTTGTAGCCTTCATCAGCGCCTGCTTCAGAGGTAGCAGCGGAAGTGGTGGGTGCGGGTGCAGCGCTGCCGGTGGAGGAGGTGGTGGTGCTGTTGCCGCCGCCGCAAGCGGTCAGCATGGCAGTGCACATAGTCAGTGCCAGAATCAGTGCAGATACTTTTTTCATTTTCAGTAGCTCCTTTTGAATAATTATACGAATCAACCCTAATTATTCGGATTTAACTCCCATGATAACAGCTCTCGCCCGCAAAATCAAGGGGTTTCCTTTGGTGATTTTGCATAACTTCCCACGATTTTCCCTCAGTCCTTTGCGATAGAACGCATCCACCGGTTGGATTTTTCGTACCAGAACCCCAGAGGAACGGAGACAAAGGGGGCAATCATGCAGGCCCAATACAGTCCCATGAGGCCAAAGAAATGGTTAAACGTGACGGCCAGGATGAGCCGTGCCAGGATACAGTTGCAGAAGCTGCTGAAAAAGACAAACCAGGTGTTGCCCACCCCCACAGCCAAGCCGTGGTAGATCATAAAGACCGCAAAGAACAGCTGCCCCAGGATGTCAATGCGGACATTGATGGCGGCATAATATTGCGTCTCCGGATCAGGGGTGAAGATGGCCACCAGGCCGGGAGCGGTCAGCTCTACGATGACCACCAGCACCACAGTGACACTCAAGGTGATGGCGATAGCACGATGAACCACCTTGCGAATCCGGTCATAATCTTTGGCGCCGGCGCACTGAGCCACAATGCCGCTGACGGCACTGTACATGGCGGCGCTGAATAGCTGTGCCAGCTGGGAGATCTTCATGGTGACGCTGCTGGCGGCGGAGACGTTGACATCATAGCAGCTTCGTCGTTACGTTATGTCCGGTCTGTACCAGCCAGTTACTTACCTGATAT
>OLNF01003590.1_pt1 | contig 11175 bp, 10 predicted proteins | sample 1673061 | NCBI WGS metagenome assembly OLNF01 (sample SAMEA3136751, study PRJEB25190) | human gut metagenome | reverse complement strand
CGGGCGCCGACACGGTGCTGGGCCCCGAGATGAAATCGACGGGCGAGGTCATGGGCATCGCGAGCACGTATCCCGAGGCTTATGCGAAAACGCAGCTCGCCGTGAGCTACGAGCTGCCGAAGGAAGGCACCGTGTTCATCTCGGTATGCGATCGCGACAAGCGTCATATTCTTCCCATCGCGCGCACGATTCAGCGTTTGGGCTTCCGCATTGTGTCGACCGAAGGCACCGCGCGTACGCTGCGTGGCGGAAACGTGCGCTGTGAGGTGGTACGCAAGATTTCCGAGCCGCATCCCAATGTTGGCGACATGATTTCCAATGGCGAAATCGCGCTTATCGTGAATACGCCATATGGTTCGGAAACGCGTGGCGATGGATACTTTATGCGCACCGAAGCCGTGAAGCATGGCGTGACGTGCGTGACCGCGCTTTCGGGCGCAAGCGCGTTTACGGCCGCGCTTGAAGCGCTTGACGAGAATCCGTATGGTTTGCCGGTAATCGCGCTGCAAGATTTGCCGCAGTACGAGGTGAAGTAAACGACAAGCTGAAAGGTTAACGGGCTGGCTGGTTGGCTTACTGACTGGCCGGCCGGCCCGCTAATTGATTGGTTGGCTTGTTGGCCGACCTGACTGGTTGTTTGGCTGACCGCCAAGCGAAAACCCAGATTGCGGCTAAACGCGGGGCGGTCTATGTGGCCGAGCGTGCGGCGAACGTGGTTCGGGGTGTCGAGCCTGGGCGTCAATTAAAGCGGTACGGGTGCTTTCTCGCGCATGAGCGAACGCTGTCGGCGATGCGCCACGCTGATCGTTCTCCGTTCGGCGGAGCAAAAGAGCCGCTCGCCTGTCGTGTAGAATTGCAGCATCTCTTCCAGAAAAGGGGTTTTTGGGCCTCTTTTGTGTTCAACGGCTAGAAATTCCCATATATAGGGGTATTAACAAACTTGTTACTCTGTCGCACTAAAGTAACAGTGTATAATCTCGCTTTAATTTGACGGTCGCCGAAAGGGCCGTCGCGTGCGGGTTGGCCACGCCTGCGGTGCGCGACGTTCGCTTCGAAGACCATCATTTCATATTCGGAGCACTATTAACAAAAGAAAGAAGGGGGTTGGTCTCCATGGCGAACGAACCCATCGACAACGACTACTCACTGTCGCGCGTTCCTGAAGGAGCCAAGCAACCGCTCTGGCAAATTCTGATGATTCGTATCGGCGCCATTTGCTGCGTCTCGCAGTTGGTTTTGGGCGCAACGCTTGGCTATGGTATGACATTTTGGGGTGCTTTTTGGGCAACCATGCTCGGCTCGGTTATTCTGCAGGTCGTAAGCTGGGCACTTGGCACCGCGGCCGCTCGCGAAGGCCTTTCGACGAGCTTGCTGTCTCGCTGGTGCGGCCTCGGCAAAAACGGTTCCGCTATTTTGGGCGGCGTCGTTGCCATTTCGATGGTCGGCTGGTTCGGCGTTCAGAACTCCGTGTTCGCTGAAGGCATGCTTTCCATCACCGGCGTGCTGAATTTCCCCATTTGGGCAATCATTACCGGCTTGGGTATCACGCTTCTGGTCATTGCCGGCATTCGTTGGATTGCCCGCTTTGCTACCGTGTTCGTGCCGCTGTTCATTGCCGCCGTCATCATTTCGGCCGCCATTGTGCTGCAGGACCACAGCCTCATCGAATTCCTTAACTCGCCGCATCCCGGTCCCGAGTTGACGTTCGGTACGGCAACCACCATGGTCGCCGGCGGCTTTATCGCGGGTTCCATTTGCACGCCCGACTACGCGCGCTACCTGAAGAATGGCACCCAGGTGTTCTGGATGACCCTCATCGGCACCTTTGTGGGTGAGCTCGGCATGAACCTGCTTGCCGTTATTCTTGCTCACGCAACCGGCACCAACAACGTGACCGATATTATGATGGCCACTTCGGGCGTTTTGGGCGTGATTATCGTCGTCGCTTCCACCGTTAAGCTCAACGATATGAACCTGTATTCGTCGGGCCTTGGCGTTGCCACTGCCATTAATGCGCTGTTCAACGTGAAGATTAACCGCAACGTTATGACTTGGACGCTCGGCATCATTGGTACGCTGCTTTCCGTTATCGGCATCATCAACTACTTCACGAACTTCCTGACGCTGCTCGGCGTTGCTATTCCGCCTGCGGCTGGCATTATGGTTATTGACTACTTCATCCTGAAGCGCAACCGTGCTGTTCTGGAGGAAACCCGCCCGTCGGGCAAGCTGCCTCAGAAGGTTGAGAAGTGGAACCCCATCGCGCTTACCGTGTGGGCGCTCGCGTTCTGCGTGGGCGAGGGCTCCTCGATTCTGGCTATTGGCATTCCGGGCCTGAACTCGCTCATCTTCGCCGGCATTGTGTACTGGGGCGCTATGACCATTTACAAGTCGGCCAAGAAGGTCGATGTGGTGAAGTTCAAGGAAACCGATCAGATTCTGTAGCTGAACTGCGCTGCGAAAACTGCATAGATTTGCGATTGAAAAGGGTTGGCTTCGTGCCGGCCCTTTTTACTGGAAAGGATAGGGCTTCGCGTTCGGCTTCTTTTGTTGGGAAGGGTCGGAATTGTGCGTGGCCCTTTTTGTTGGAAGGGGCTGGAAATCATACCGGCTCCTTTTGTTGGGGGGATTGGGAACGCATTCAGTTCTGTTACCGTCATTGCTGCGCTCTGGCTACGGTCTTGCGTGCTGGCTTGCGTATGCGGGATGGGCAAGAACGCAGAAATGAATGCTTGATTGAAATTCCCTATCTTATCGGTAGGGAAATGTGGGGGAATTCATTCGCAATCGGGTGGGTTCCCTTTTTCTTTAGGCTATACTTGCCTGCGGAATTTGAGTTGCGGAAAGGAATGTTCCATGGCGAAAAAGGCGCTTATCGCGGTTTCGGGTGGCATCGCGGTGTACAAAGTGTGCCAGGTTGTAAGCGATTTGGGCAAGCGCGGCGTTGACGTGCAGGTTATCATGACCGAGAATGCGACGAAATTCGTGACGCCGCTCACGTTCGAGGCGCTTTCCAAGAATATGGTGTTCACCGATACGTTCGATTACAGCTACGATGCGTCCATCAAGCACATCACGCTTGCGCAGGAGGCCGACGTCATGTGCGTGGCACCCGCGACGGCGAACATCATCGCGAAGCTTGCCAACGGCATCGCCGACGATATGGTGTCCTCCACGTTTTTGGCGACGACGTGCCCGGTTATTGTATGCCCGGCGATGAACACGCATATGTATGAAAACGCTGCGACCCAGGCGAACCTTGCGACGCTTGCCGCGCGCGGCATCGAGCTGGTTGGCCCTGGTATTGGCAAACTTGCGTGCGGCGATGTGGCTAAGGGCACGCTCTCGCCAGTCGACGAGATTGTTGAGGCTATTTGCAAGAAACTGGGCGTGTAAAGGCAGCGTCGGCTTTTGGGCTGAGGTTTTGCGTAATCGAGCACGGCTTCCATCTTCCATATCGTGGCGCGAATATGCGCAACCGGTCAAATCGACGTCAAAGCGGCAACGCTTGGCGTCGATTCGTTTTGCGGGACGTACTATGACTGCACCAAGAAGGATTGCTAGGTCGCCCGAAGGGTTCGGGCGCGAGTCTGAAGGAGGCCCGCATATGGAAACGTATGAAGACATTAAACTCATTGCCTGTGACATGGACGGCACGTTGCTTGACGAGCGCTCGCAGGTTCCCCCTGAAACATTCGACCTTGTTCGCGCGCTCGATGCCGCGGGCATCCGCTTTGTCGCGGCGTCGGGCCGTCGTTACGATACGTTACGCGCGTTTTTCGAGCCCGTGGCCGATCGCATGGATTTCGTTGCGAGCAATGGCGCGCAGGTATTCGTGCGCGGAAAGCTCGTCGATCGCGAAGTGTTCTCTCATGCTGCGCTGCGCCGCTTGTATGCGCTTGTGAAAGAGTTCGACAACCTTCATATGGTGGTGTATGACCGCACGAACAGCTATTTGCTCGACGACCCCGCATGCTTCGATGCGGAATTCGACAAAGATTTGCCCAACCCGGTGGTGCGGCGCGATTTGCCGTCGCCTGACATGTCGATTGTGAAAGTCTCGATTTCATGCGACAGCGCTCAAATGGACATGGCGTATATCCTGTCGCGCGAGCTCGAGGCCGATTTCGTGTTCGCTCCTTCGGGTGTGAAGTGGATTGACGTGATGCAGCGCGGCGTGAACAAGGCGACTGGCATTAATCAAGTGCTTGCTGCCCACGGCGTTGCGGCTGAAAACGTGATGGCGTTCGGCGATTCCATGAACGATTACGAGATCTTGCGCATGGTGGGCCACAGCTGCGCTATGGGGAATGGCCGCTGGGCGGTGAAGCAGATTTCAAAGCGCATTATTGGCAAGAATACTGAGCAGGCGGTGCAGGCTGAGTTGCGTGCTGTAGTTGAATCGCGCGCGATAGGGCATCATGCCTTCGACATCGAATAATTCGAACAGATATTCGAAAAGACATTCGCATATCACGTGACTTTGAGCGATAATAAGCGCCAGAAAACGATTCGTTGAAAGGCGTGCGACGTGAATGAAATCAAGTGTCCCCATTGCGGTGAGGTGTTCCAGGTAGACGAGCGTGGGTTCGCCGACATCGTGCGTCAGGTTCGCACGCAGGAGTTCGATAAGGAAATCGCCCAGCGCGAAGGCATGCTGAAGCAGCAAAACGAGCAAGCTGTGGCGCTTGCCGTGTCGAAGGTGAGAAGCGAGGCGCAAAACGCCCAGGCTACAAGCGAGGCGCGTATCGCGGAGCTTGAAGCGAAGCTTGCGGCGGCGCTTGAGCAGGGCGAACAGGCGGCGAAGGCGTCCGAGAAAGAAATGCAGCAGGTGCAGCAGGCGGAGCGCCAAAAGGCCGATGCCGATATAAAAACGGCGCTTGCTGAAAAACAGGCGGAAATTGCCAAGCTTCAGGCCGAAGTCGAGAAGCTTTCGGCCGACCAGGAATCGCAAAAGCGCGCCACGCAGGCCGAACATGAAAAGTCGCTTATCGATGCCACCGCGAAACGCGACGCCGAAATCGCAGCGCTCAAAACCCAAATCGCTTCGCAGGAATCCGCGTTCAAACAACAAATCGAATCGCAGTCGAAGGAATACTCGCAGAAGTTGGCGTTGGAGAAGATCGAGGCGTCGCGACGTGCCGCCGAGGAATCGGCGAAGCTGCAGCAGACCATCGCAACCCAGAGGCAGCAAATCGAATCGCAATCGCAGCAGTTCGCCGCCGAGAGAGATCTTGCTGTGTCGCAGGCGCGCGTTCAGGCTGAGCGCGAGCGTGACGAAGCGAAGGCGACTGTTGAACTCGAGCGCGCTAAGGCGGCTCAGGCTCAGGCGGCGTTGCGCGAGCAAATGACGCATGAGCTTGCCCAGAAAGACGAACTCATCAAGTACAAAGACGACGAAATTGCCCGCGTGAAAGAAATGAAGGCGCGTCTTTCGACGAAAATGGTGGGCGAGTCGCTCGAGCAGCACTGCGAAATCGAATTCAACAAAATTCGAGCTACGGCGTTCCCGCATGCATACTTTGAAAAAGATAACGACATTGTCGAAGGCACGAAGGGCGACTTTGTATTCCGCGAGTGCGACCCCGAAACCGGCGAAGAAATCGTTTCAATCATGTTCGAGATGAAGAACGAGAACGACGAAACGAAAACCAAGCATAAAAACGAAGACTTCTTTAAAAAGCTCGACTCCGATCGAACGAAGAAAGGTTGCGAATACGCGGTATTGTGCACCATGCTCGAGCCCGACAACGAGCTTTATAACGAAGGCATTGTCGACATGGGGTATCGCTACCCGAAGATGTATGTCATTCGCCCGCAGTTCTTCATTCCGATTATTTCCATTCTGCGCAATGCTGCGCTTTCGGCACTGCAATACAAAACGCAGCTTGCCGAGGTGCGCAACCAGAATATCGATATCACGAACTTCGAAAACTCGATGGAAGAGTTCAAAACGAAGTTCTCGAAGAACTATGACCTGGCAAGCCGCAAGTTCCAAACGGCGATTGAGGAAATCGACAAGACCATCGACCATTTGCAGAAAACAAAAGATGCTTTGCTCGGCAGCGAGCGTAATTTGCGTCTGGCCAACGATAAGGCACAAGACCTCACCATCAAGAAGCTCACGCGAAAAAACCCTACTATGCAAGCGAAGTTCGCTGAACTTGCCGAACAGCGTGCTGCTGGCGCCATGATCGGCGACGGAAGCGATTCGGCCGAGGTTCTTGAAAGCGATATTGATGCGAAGGGTGACGAATAGCCATGCCTCGTGAGAATCTTATGCAGAAACGTGAGCGTGCTGCCGAAATCGAACAGCGCATGTTCGAGCATTACGGCGAAGGCGCATGCTCACTCGATCATGTCGACCCGTTTACGCTTACCGTGGCGGTTATTCTGTCGGCTCAGTGCACCGATGCGGCCGTGAATAAGGTGACCCCCGAATTATTTGCGCGATTCGGCACTCCAGAGGCCATGGCGGCGGCGAGCATTGAAGACATAGAGGCGATTATTCATCCGCTCGGGTTTTTCCGCAGTAAAGCGAAGAACTTGAAGGCGTGCGCACAAACGGTGCTTGCCGAATTTGGTGGCGAAGTGCCGCGTACTATGGCCGATTTGCAGAAGCTTCCTGGAGTGGGGCGCAAAACGGCAAATGTGGTTATGTGCCAGGCGTTTCGAGACCCTCAGGGCATCGCTGTCGATACGCATGTATTCCGCATCGCCCATCAGCTGGGGTTTGCGACGCGCAATGACGATACGCCTGAAAAGGTTGAGGCGAAGCTCATGAAAATCTACCCTCAGTCCGATTGGTTGTACATCAATCACCAGTGGGTTCATTTTGGACGCGAATTCTGCGTGGCTCGTCGCCCGAAATGCCAGGAGTGCTTCTTGGCTGATATATGCCCAAGCTCGGGGAAATAGCATAGGCGGTTGCATTGGTGCCGGTGCCTCTGCGGACGAAATCGAGCGGTTATTTCTCCAAGTACTCCTGCAGTGCGTTCCAGTTTTCCGCCGCGACCCGTAAACCTTGTTCATAAAGCGCGAACAGTTTGTCGGCATCACGTTCCATGCTGGAAACCGTTACTGGCTCGCTCGGTTGAATCATGAAAACTTTGCCTTCGTCATGCAGGCGTTTGATCCATCGATAGCAGCGGTTGTATTCGAAATGGCGATATTCGACGCGATCGACGAAACGGGGGTAGTCGGAATATATGCGCTTGATCAAGGGCATGGTTTTGTTTGGGCCCTTCACGAATGTCGAGTCTTGCGTGAGCACCACGATGTGTTTGTCGGTATTGCCCATGAGCATGGAATGCAGCAGCGGTATGCTGTCGCACGGGCCGCCGTCGAGCAGCTTTTTGCCGTCGAGCTCAACGATATGCGATACCAAAGGCATGCTTGCCGATGCGCGTAGGTATTCGATATCGCGCTCGTCATCGGCGGTCTCCATTACATGGTAATCGGCTTCACCGGTTTCAAGGTCGCTTGCGACGGTCGTGAGCTCCATGGGGGATTCGCGAAACGCTTTGAAGTTAAAGGGTTCGAGTGTTTCGGGAATCTCGTGGAACGCAAAATCGCGACCGAGGGCATCGCCCGTTCGTACAAAATTCTTCATGGAAAGATAGCGCGGGTCGTCGCAGTATTTCGTGTTCAAAAAGCAGGTGCGCCCGAGCTCGCCGGCAACGTAGTTGTAGCCATTCAACGCGCCCGCGCTCGTGCCGATTACATGCTCGCACCAAAGGTTTTGGTCCATGAAGAAGTCGAGCACGCCTGCAGTAAACTGTCCGCGCATTGCGCCGCCCTCCAAAACGAGGTTCACGTTAACAGTTTGGGCGCCTTCGTATGCCGGGGCCCGATCGGAGGTATCGTAGACGTATGATGATTGCATTGTTGCTCCTTCGGTTGAGCTTCCCGCGCGCAAGGGCGGGCTGGGTACGCATCGGAGTGCTTCACGTATCTGCCCAGAGCTTCCTGCACGCATGGGCAGGCTGTTTTGTTTCCATGGTGAACAATTCGGGCCCAGGGGTCAAGCGTTGCTTAGTTGACGTTGGGGCAACGTTACAGAGATTTACTTGCTTTTCATATTCTATATGCTATCTTATCGGTAGCAATTAAGAGGTCGCGAATGCAAGGCGACAAACGAAGGAGGGCGTTATGGCTCAGGTCATTACTTCTCAAGAATTCGATTCCAAGGTGTTGCAGGCGAATGCCCCCGTGCTCGTTGACTTTTTCGCAACGTGGTGCGGTCCTTGCAAGATGCTCGCTCCTGTGCTCGATGAGGTGGCGAACGAGGTTGCCGGCAAGGCCGCGGTGTACAAGGTCGATATCGATCAATCGCTTGATCTCGCCCAGCGTTACGGCATTATGAGCGTGCCTACGCTTATGGTGTTTGAGGGCGGTCAGGTGAAGCGCACTGCAATGGGCGCGCAACCGAAAGCGAACGTGCTCGCGTTGCTCGATTAATTATTGGGGTCCCTGATCGCATCGCGATGGACCTTTTGAGAAAATGGCGTCTTGGTGGGCGCTTTAGAGCGAATGTACGGCTAAGGCGGCAAGGCATCAATGCTTGCCGCCTTTTTCTTAAAGGAAAGGGGTCGCGCCATGATTGATGAACGAACCGAGCTCGATGTTGCCGTAGTAGGAAGCGGGCCTGCCGGCATGACCGCAGCGCTCTATGCGGCTCGCGCTGGATTGTCGGTGGCGGTTTTCGAGCGAATGGGGCCAGGCGGGCAAATGACCCAAACGGAGCGACTCGATAATTATCCGGGTTTTGCCGAGGGCGTAGATGCGTTCGAGCTTTCGTTTGCAATGGCGTCGCAAGCCGAAAGATTTGGCGCTGAGCGCGTTTCCGATGAAGTGGTCGATCTTAATGTTGACGCTGTAAAGAAATTACTGACCTGCGCATCTGGTGCTCAGTATTCCGCTCGGGCAGTTATCGTTGCGACAGGAGCCGAGCCTCGAGAGCTCGGTGTTTCGGGGGAAGTTGAGCTGCGTGGCAGAGGCGTTTCGTATTGCGCAACATGCGACGGCGGGTTTTTCCGCGGCAAGGTCGCGGTGGTAGTCGGCGGCGGCAACACAGCTGTGGGCGATGCTCTGTATTTATCGCGTATTTGCGAGAAGGTGTATGTGGTGCACAGGCGCGATTCGTTCCGTGCCGACGCCCTTTACCTCAATGCGCTTTCCGAACTGCCGAACGTAGAGCTTGTGTTGAATTCGACTGTTGAAGCGATTCGGTCGACGACCGATGGGGAAGTGCCCATGCCGCATGTGGAATCGATTCTCGTTCGCGATAGGAATACGGGCGATGAGCGCATCGTGAATACCGATGCAGTATTTATTGCTGTGGGTACGACTCCGCGATCGAACGTGCTCAAGGCTGCCGGCGTCGCCCTTAACGAAGCGGGGTATGCGATTGCGGGCGAGAGCGGAGCGACCAATGTGCCAGGCGTGTTCGTTGCGGGCGATGTGCGCGAAAAACCGCTGCGCCAAGTGATAACTGCCGCTTCCGACGGGGCAAATGCAGCTACGGCCGCGTTCGAATACTTGAACATCGATTAGTTTGACCATTGCCGTCATCTTTTGACATGCTGAACTCCGATTCGCCCAGACCCTGTCGAAGTCGTCGCGCGGACTTCTTCGAATCGTCTCTTGAGGAAGCGCGGATCGACCGGTTGCAGATTGGCTGGCCGACCTTTGGCGAACGCCGTTCTATCAAGGGGCGCGTTGGGAATTGCGGGCGGGTTTTCTCGTGGACCCATGCGTTCTCCATAGAATTGAATTATTGTTTCAATGGTATTCGCATTGGTGCGCAAAGAAAAATGCGATTGAGTATTTGCCATCTGATACCTACGCGGTCGCCAGTCGGCGGCCGCTTCCTTGTTCGTCCGCATGGATTATTCGTCCTTATGCGGGGCGCTATCATTATTTGCTTGTGTTGCTTAGCGATGTCGGTACTATCGCATGTGCTGCTTAAACGGTAACAATTCACCGCAACGCATCAATGAAGGGAGATGTGTTTCATGAAAAACGTCATCGACGTTACGAGCAAGGGCGCAATGTCGCGTCGCGGTTTCATCGGGTTTGCTTCGGTTGCCGCGCTTTCGGTGGTCGCGCTTTCGGGCTGCTCTTCGAAGGAGAGCGCCGCGCCTGAAGCTACTTTGATGAAAATCGGCACCATGCAGACCGAGGACTCGCTGCCTTTCTGGGCTGCCGAGCAAAAGGGTTTCTATGGCGATCACGACGTCGAGGTCGAAATCGTTACGTTCCAAAGCGCACAGGAGCTTTCCACGGCATTCGCTGCGGGTGAAATCGACGGTGCGATGACCGATATCATGGTTTCCGCGTCGCTCGTGGCGAGCGGCATTGGTTTGAACCTCGCATGGGTTACGCTTGGCGCCACGCCCGAACAGGGTCGTTTCGGCATTCAAACGTCGCCTGAGTCGGGCATCAAGAGTCTCGCCGATTTGAAGGGCAAAGGCATTGGCGTTGGCTCGAATACCGTGCCCGAATATGTGATGGACAAGCTTATGGAGGCCGCTGGCGCTTCGGAAGGCGAAATCGTCAACGAAGAGATCAAGAAGCTTCCAGTTCGCTACGAATCTATGACGAACAATCAGGTCGCGGCGGCCGCGTTGCCGGGCAGCCTGCTTGCGCTGGGCGAGGCGACGGGCATGATCACGCTTGCCGACGACACGCAAGGTGTGGGCAACGTGAGCCAGTCGGTTCTCGCCGTGCGCTCTTCGTGGCTCGAGGGCGGCAAAGCTGCGCTCGAGAGCGTGCGCCTCGCATGGAACGATGCCGTGGCCGCGATTGAGGCCGATCCCGAGGGATTCCGCGATTTGCTCGTGGAAAAAGCGAATCTGCCCGGTGTTGTGGCTGACACGTATCCCATTTCTTCTTACCCCGAAGCCGAGCTTCCCACAAAAGACATGGTCGACCCTGTTCTCGATTGGATGAAGGGCAAGGAATACCTTCAGGCCGACGTTGCCTACGATTCCGAGACGGGCGACCTGAAGACGAAATAGGCGGAATTCCGCCTTCAAGATTTTTTTCAAAAAAGTTCTTGCCCGAATCTCTTCGTTTGTGTAGACTATCCAAGCTGCCTTGAGAGAGGCGAAGTTTGAAAATACGGGGTGTTAGCTCAGTTGGTTAGAGCGCCGGCCTGTCACGTCGGAGGTC
>OLNF01003577.1_pt1 | contig 11199 bp, 10 predicted proteins | sample 1673061 | NCBI WGS metagenome assembly OLNF01 (sample SAMEA3136751, study PRJEB25190) | human gut metagenome | reverse complement strand
CCATGCATCCGCCTACCGGCGTCTTTCCGATGTGGAAAATTTCCGTGGAGACATCTTGCAGTTCCAATGTCTCGGCAATCCTGTGCAATGCGGTAAACGTACATCCATTTTCATGCGGGCTTCCGTTTATCAAAAGTACCTTCATTTTTTCTCCTTTCTTTGCTGCAATCTTTTTTATCATTTAAAATGCAATATTTATGCCACCGGATTCCTACAGGAAACCTTGACATACTTTAAAAAAATTTGTAAAATTATCTTGCTTGAAGCATCGTCTTTTGGAGGTGATTTCTTTGAAACAAGTCGCTATTTTTTACCGGGATCGTGAAAATCAACCCGCTATTCGTTATATTGAAAACAATCTTTTAAATGTTCTCGGCGATTATATCCAGATTACAAACTACTATTTGGATGAAATGCCTCCGCATCAGTTAATTTCTGCTGATGCCTATTTGGTTTGCTATGAAGAAATGCTTCGCTTCCTGCCGAATCATATTGATGATTTTTCAAAGGTCATCGTAATCACAAGAAGTATCCAGAAAAAGTATTTAAAGCCTCTTGCGAATATTCCCAAAGGCTCCAATGTTCTGCTTGTAAACGATTCCAGAGAAAGCACACTGCAAACGATTTATATGATCTATGAGCTTGGTATCGGTCATTTAAATTTGATTCCGTATGACCCCGCTTCGGCAGCCTCCGGTATGTACGACAACATCCATATCGCCATCCTTGCACATCATACTGCGGATTTGATTCCGTCCCATATCAAAGAAATTTACAGCATTCACAACCGCGAAGTGAGCTTCGAAACCTTCCAAAAGCTGATCGCGCTGCTCGATCTGGAAACCCCTGTTGTAAAAAGGAACCTCATCCATAAGATTCATGACGAGAGGGAGGTCGGAAGCAATTTCATCGACAGTTATTTCAGCAATTACCTGAAAGATCAGATGATCGTCAGCGTCGTCGAAGAGTCTCATCGCGCTATTATTTTGCTGGATCTCAACAACCGCGTGCACTACATCAATGAAACTGCCTATGATCTCTTTGGTCTTGGTTCCGGGGATCTTTTTGATCAGCAGATGCTTTTTGGCGAAGCCTTGATCCAAAAAAAGGAATTCACAGACGAGGTTGTATCCTATCACGGCGTCAACTATCTGGCAAGTAAGGAGTCTGTCACCCTTTTAGATGAACTTGTGGGCTATATTCTCTTTTTACAAGACGAAAAAGGACTGCGCGATACCGAAAACAATTTGACGCAGCAGCTGCAGCGCAGTGGGTTTTATGCAAAGTATCATTTTAAAGATATGATTCACTGCTCCTCTTCCATGCAGAATTGTATTGCCATTGCAAAAAAAGCTGCGCCATCGGATCATACAGTGTTAATACGCGGCGAAAGTGGTACGGGCAAAGAGCTTCTCGCTCAATCCATCCACAATTTCTCCAATCGAAAGAACCAACCCTTTGTTGCAATCAATTGCGCTGCCTTGCCGGAGGCCTTGCTTGAGAGTGAGCTCTTCGGTTATGAAGCAGGCTCATTTACCGGCGCACAAAAAAACGGAAAAATCGGTCTTTTTGAGCATGCACAGCACGGCACTATCTTTTTGGATGAAATCGGGGACATCTCTCCCAGTTTGCAGTCCCGCCTTCTGCGTGTTCTGCAAGAACGGCAAATCATGCGGATCGGAAGCGACAAATTGATCAACATCGATGTTCGAATTTTAGCTGCTACGAATGTAAACTTAGAGAAGCAGGTCCTAGAGGGAAAATTTCGCAACGATTTGTTTTATCGCTTGAATGTCATCTCCATTAATATTGCTCCGCTCCGAAATCGTCCTGAAGATATTCTTCCTTTATTAGAAGCTTTTCTCGGAAAGAACTTTCACGATATCGCTCCAAAGGATATTCAAGCGATTTTACGCCACACTTGGCCGGGCAATGTGCGAGAGCTCGAAAACGCGGCCTTATATTACCGGTTGCTAGGGGAACTGCCTTCCTCGATCCAGCAGGGGGTACATATTTTAAAAGGAAACGATGGTCCCGCACTGCAATCACCGAGTCCTTCCCTTGCGGAAAGACCGATTTTCTCTTATGAAGCGCTGTCCGATATTGTTTTGGATACCATCGCGCAAAACTCAAATTCAGCGTCGGGAATCGGCCGACTTGCCTTGCAGGCTTTACTTGCTGCACGGGGAATTACTGTCGGCGAGGGTACTCTGAAAAAAATTATGGCAGATTTAAAGAATCATTCCTATATTAGTGTCAGCCAGGGCAGGAGTGGTTCAAAAATCACAAAAAAAGGTCTGTATTATTTGCAAAGCCTTTAGGCGCTGTTTTGTCCTTTTCACACCGCGTACTTCTTTTCGAGCATCCAGCCGTTGAGTTTGATAAAGACAAACATGCCGACAAGCTGCAGCGCGGTCAGGATCGCAAGCAGGACTGCTTTAGACAGAGGCGCGAAGCGCCACAGCAGAACATACACACCGGCACAGAGCAGCAGTAAAACGATCTCACAGACGCTGCCAGCCAGCAGGCTCGGGCTGCGATCCGCCGCAGCCTGCCGCCAGCCGCCGTATTCCACACTGAACATCACCAGACCACTGTACAGCCCTGCCGCCGTCAAAAGCGCACAGTTCAGCAGCAGGAAGCAGATGAACGCTTCGCCGGCGTGCATCGGCGGCAGACTGCGACCGGCTGCCAAAAGCACGCAATACCCGTTGACCGCGATCAGCAGCAGCGGCAGCAGCGTCCTGCATCCGCATCGGATATGAAGCAGAACCTTTTGCCGCGCAGACAGCGGAAACAACTGATAGAACGGTGCGTTCTCTCCGTACAGCATCGTATTGTCTGTCTCATACTGCAGGCGCGTACCGGTACCGACGATCAGGATCGGGATCAAATACGCAGGCAGCTCCTGCACAACAAAGATGACGACCAGCATCAGTGTCCAGAGGCATTGCTGCAGCACACCGCCTGCGCCGCATTGCCGCAGAAGCCACGTGTACATCTGCGCAGGTGTTTTGCTTTGCGGCAGGATACTCGTCCTTGCAGCCTTTGGTCCGCCGCGATGCGAACCGCGATATTCTGCAGTACCCCAATCAAACGTCCGGTAAGCACCCCGCACCAGTAGCGGCGTCAGGACTGCAAGCACGAGCGTGATCAGCAGCAGCGGTTTCAGCGCAGCACCGACAGAGGCATGATATACCGGCACCAGCAGCGGCAGCAGCAGAACCAAAAACGGCAGGAGCAGAACGATGACCTCCGCCCAAGTGACCATGGACACCGTATGATTTTCTTCCCCGCGCTGATATGTCAGCGCCATGCCGATGCTGTACAAGGCGGTCGCGCAGAGAGAAAGCAGCACGAGCATCAGCAGTATCAACGGGCTGTTCAGCGCAAGGGTTCGCCAGTGAATGGTAATCGAGAGTGCACGCGCGATACAGATTTGGCTGAGCGTCAGAAGCAAAAACAAGCCGAAGGCTGTCAGGCTTCCTGTCAGGATCTTGCCCGCGAACACTTCCTTTTCGGTGAGTGGCAGGCTGCGGACAAAATCTCCTGTCGCCCCATAGCCGGTTGCGCCGAAAAGCATCCGATAGGTCTTGGCGAAGAACCACATCGACCCAACAAGCACAAAGCCTCCTAAGACAAGTAAAAGAATGATTGCGCCTGCCATACTGCTCATCGCCAAAATCCCCGCGCAGACAAGGCAAATCCCGATCTGATTCTCCGCGAGCTTGGCGTGCAGCCTGCAGCATTTCCGGACATTTCGCATTTTCATGGTTTTCACCCCTTCCTCTCGATCTACCGTGCCGCTTCCTCACGAAACATCGCTTTGAGCGCTTCCTCCAGAGAACCGCCGTACTGCGCGCGCAGACTGTCACTAGCTGTAAACGTCTCTACGCGACCCTCCTTCAACACGATGACGTCATCAAACAGCTGCTCGATATCGTGAATCAAATGCGTCACGATCAGCATCGTCCCCTTGGGGTTGAAGTTTTCCAGAATCAGATCCAACACGTGCTCTCTGGCCTCTACATCGACACCGCCAATCGGCTCATCCAAAAGATACAGGCGCGCCCTGCGTGCCATGACGAGTGAAATCTGTAATTTATCAATCATCCCTTTTGACATTTCCTCCGGCGTCTTGCTCAGTCCGATCGCAAAGGCTGCAAGCAGTTCCCTGCACTTTTCGGCATCGAAATCCGCAAAGAAAATCTCATAGAGCCTCACAATATCGCTGACCAGCATTTTCTCCGGCAGGCAGCTGCTGTCCGGCAGATACGCGACGCATGCCTTTGTCTTTGCACCGGGCCGCAGGCCGTCGATGCTCACACTGCCCTCATACTCCGTATATAGTCCCGCAAGGATTTTGAGCATCGTCGTCTTGCCGCTCCCGTTCGGTCCGAGCAGACCGATGATGCGCCCCTCCGGGATCGCCAGACTGACATGATCCAGCGCCCGAATCCGATCAAACTGCTTGCTGACATCCGACAGGCAGACGAGCGGCGTCGTTACCAGTTTTAAGTTTCTTTCAGTATCATAGCTGCGGCGTTCTTTCATGTTCCCCTTCCTTTCTGCGGTCTGTGACCGCCGTCCGCATCACGCGCGGCTTGGCGCTGCCGACCGCACTGCGCAATCTATATGCACCGCGTATCTCATACGCACCGCGCGCCGCCTTACGCCGGACCTCCCGCGCGGCGTGCCCTACGCGCCCCGCACAGTGTCATCCGCACTTACACGAAAAAACGCCAGCATCTCTGCCTCGCTGAATCCCAGCGTCTGCATTTCTCTGCGAAACCGCGCCGCGGCCTCCTCCGCAAGCTGGCGCCGCATCGCGTCGATCTGCGCTGTATCCTTCGTCACAAACCGCCCGCTGGTGCGCTCGGATACCAAGAGTCCCTCGCGCTCCAGCTCGTTCAGTGCCCGCTGCATGGTATTCGGATTTACGGCAAATACGCCGGCAAGCTCCCGCACAGACGCGACGCGCGCCCCCGGCGCGAGCTCGCCGGACGCGATCGCTTCTCTGACTTTTTGCATGATCTGCATATAGATCGGCATGTTTTCCTGCAGCTGTTTATCCATTTTTCCCGTTCCCTCCTTCTCTGCGCATGCCCCGCGCGAAGGCTCTGCACATGCGCTCATTTTTAAGCTTTCGCTTCAGAATTTCCAATTTCAGATTTCATATTTTCGCGCTTTTTGCTCATACTATGCTTAGACTCGGAATCTTGAAAATCTCTTTGAACAATGCGCCGTTTTAACCTTGTGTATTATTGTACTATTTAACTAACACAATAATGCATGTAAGCCGATTTGTCAAGCAGAAATTTCTGCGCAATACATACCAAAGGTAACTTCAGTTGATAAAGGAGACTTTTTGATGAATGAACAAAATCCGGCTCAGGCACAGAACCATTCTCTGAGCTTCACCAAGCTGACCGCCATGATCATCGGTTCGACCATCGGCGGCGGTATTTTTACAACGGCAGGCGATATGGCTGCAAGCGGCGCGCATACCGGCAGTGTTCTCATCGGCTGGGCCATCTGTGGCATCGGCATGTTCTGCCTGATGATGTGCTTCTTCGGGCTCAACCGCGTGCGCCCCGATCTGACTAACGGGATCTACAGCTATGCCAAGGAGGGCTTCGGCGAATTTGTCGGCTTCAACTCCGCCTGGGGCTATTGGGTCAGCGCACTCCTGTGCAATGTTTCTTATACAACTTTGCTGTTTGGCGCGATCGGTCATTTCTTCCCGATCTTCGGTGACGGCAACAATCTGCTCTCGATCGTCTGTGCCTCTGCTATCATCTGGTTGCTCAACGCTCTGATTCTGCGGGGCGTACAGGAGGCAGCCGCGCTCAACGTCATTACCACCATCGCCAAGCTGATCCCGATCCTGCTTTTTGTCATCGCTGTCATCTTTTTCGGCGCGTTCCGTCCTGCTGTTTTTATGGAGAACTTTTGGGGCGCGGACACGCCCGGCGCGCCGGATATCTCCACGCAGATCAAAGCGACCACCTCTGCAACCGTCTGGTCCTTCATCGGCGTGGAGGGCGCGGTCGTACTCTCCGCGCGCGCCAAGCATTCCGCGGACGTCGGCAAGGCCTCGCTGACCGGATTCCTCGGCATCTTCGCGATCTATGTGCTCGTTGCCATTCTCAGTATGGGCGTACTCCCTACCGAAGAACTCGCCAGCCTCAAAAGTCCGCAGATGGCAGGTATCCTGCAGGCTGTCATCGGCCCTTGGGGCGCCGCTATTGTCAACATTGGCGTGATTCTTTCGCTGGCGGGTGCGCTGCTCGGCTGGACGATCCTGGCCGCCGACTGTCCGTACTCCGCCGCGCGGCAGGGCGTGTTCCTCAAGGCTTTCGCGCGTGCCAACCCAAACGGCTCGCCGTCATTCGCCCTCTATCTGACCAACGGACTGGTGCAGCTGTTTCTGATCGTCATCTTTTTTAGCGCCTCCACTTATCAGGTCTTTTACACGTTCAGCACGACGATGATCATGATTCCGTACTTTCTGAGCGCGCTGTACTATCTGAAGGTCACGCTGCGCGGCGAAGGCTTTCCCCGCGAAGCAAAATCTCCTGCCCCCGGTTCTGACTCCGATGCGAACACCGCTGCACGCGGCGGTTCGCTGGCAGCCGCTCGTTTCTTCGCGATCATCGGCACTGCCTACGGCATCTGGATGCTCTACTCGTCCGGATTGGAGCTGACTTTCATCGCCTGCATCCTCTACGCGCCGGGCATTCTCGTCTATGCCCTCGGCAAAAAAGAAAGAGGACGTCCGGTTTTCGAACGTCCTTATGAAATGGTCCTTGCAATCGCTTTAGCTGTGCTCGCGCTGATCGCGATCTTCATGATCGCCACAGGCCGCATCCGGCCGTTTTAAGCTTTTGTCCCACAGCAACAAGGTATCTGCTGCGATCGGTTGATGCCCTGCGTCTGCCTGCTTTGTATGCATCGCCTATCCGCAATACGCGCTTCTTTCATACAGCGGCGGCTAGTCTGTTTCTGCACCGGCCTCCGCTGTGCTTGCTTCTTTCGGCACATGCGTGCGCGACGCTGCGGATTCTGTTTCACCTGGTTCCGGCTGCGGTTCCTGTACACATCTGCGCAGGTCAAACAGCGCCTTGATCAGGCAGAAGCCAAACACCACATAGATAACACCAAGTACAGCGAGCACATAGCCCCAGACTTCCGAAAGCCATGGATAGAAAGTAGTGAGCAGCATCACGATTGTGAGCAGCACCGTCTGCCATGTACGATAGGTCAAAAGCTTCGCATCCAGCCCGCGCCCGTTCGGCTGGAATTTCGCCGCGATTGCCGCCAGATTCGTCACGAACTGAAACTGAAAATACAGATTGACTAACCCGGTAAGCAAGTCCAAAATCTTCCATCGTCCGCTAATCTGCAGCCCAATCCAGCTCATCAGCCAATCTGCCGCATTCCACAAAAGCAGCATCACGCCCAGCGTATAGATGAGCGTCAATTCCCATTCCGCATCGCGCAGCTGCGCGATTGCTGCCAAAAACAGGATGTAGCCGACAAACGCAGGCAACAGACTGATGTGATTGATGTTGATATTGAAATATAGGAAAATATACCCCCATGCGGCGCGCAAGAGACCGCTGCGTACTCTCTCAAGCTCTGTCGTCATTTCGTTTCCCCCTCCTGCAAACGCAAGGTCAGCTGCGCTGCGAGACTGCCGTTGAGATACAGATTCGCTGCATAGCACTGCGGCACTTCCGGCTTGGCTGTCGGGTCCAGATCCCCGCCACCTCCGCCGACACGCACCGTATCAGTCAAGCCATCTTCCAGATTTCGGCTTACCCAGATCGGACCGTCCGTACTGCTGCCGCCTTCATTTCCATTGCCGCTGACCTCCGGCAATCCTGCTCGTACCGCCTCGACCGTTTCTCCTGCATAGACCGGTGCCGTCGCAATGCCGATATTTTTAATCCTCCTGCCGCTTTCCGCATCGCCGACATTGGTATAGCAAAGATTCGCCATAGCGATCACGCGACTGAACTGTGTACGCGGACGCGGCACAGTATCATAGGTCGTACTTTCGTAGATCACACCGTCTTTGCCGTAATTCTCGACCGTTGCGACCGTCTGCAGCTTCACTTCCGTGCGGATCCCCTGTGCATCTGCCGCATAGACGATGCTCGGCAGTTCCTCACTGCCCCAGGTGAGCATGCTCATGTGTACTTCAGCCAGCCTGATATCTTCTAAAGGTTCCACTACCCAGCGGCTGCCTTCTTTTTCAACTCTGAGATTCTGTACCGCCACAAACTGATTGTCCTCTTTCGGACCCAACCCGTTTCGCTGCAAGCCATTGTATGGCATAACCAGCAGTCCGGTATACGCATGCTCCCCGCATGCGCGGAGGTTATAGATGTAATAGCCCTCTTTCCTGTCGAACCAGGCGTGCAGACCGAAACCACCCTCCGGCTGCCAGCTATAGTCTCCGGTCTGTGTCATCGTCCGCCAGATCTCCGCCTGCATCGCTGCAGGCGCGCACATATAGCGATAGACCCCGCTATCCTCTAGCATCGATTTCGCATAGGTATCGAGCGCACCTGCATAGGTCGTGCAAGGCGTGGTTTTGGCAGCCGCCAGCTCTGCCTGCGGCCACCGCCCCTCGGCACGCGCTGCCTCTGGCTGCGCGCCGATGACCATCGAAAAAGCCAGCACTAAAATCATACAGCCGGAAACCAAGCGCATGCCCTGCGGATATTTTTTGAATCTGGCGATTGCCTCGATGCGGCGGCGGATATTGCTGCCGCCGTTGTTGATACAGGTGCTGCCCGGTGTCCGGGCAAATTTTTCGTTTGCCATAGCTAGCAGGATTCTCCCGTAATCGCGCCGCGCCTCACCCTCCAGATGCTCCAGCACATACTGATCGCAGCGTGACTCCATATCATTCAGCGCGCGGTCGGCGCAGTAAGCCAGCAGCGGGTTGCACCAGTGGATACAGCGCAGCAGACAGATCAGCGCACTCCAAAAGGTATCCCGATGCTTCAAATGAAACAGCTCATGCAGCAGCACCTTTTCGTCCATCGCATCGGTGCTTTCTCCGCGCTCTGCCGCATATGCCTTGTCTTGGGTGGTGCTGTTCGCCTCCGCCCTTGCCGGAAGAGTCAGCACCGGACGCAAGATGCCGCATACGAACGCGCTCGGCAAATCGCTGACCTCCACAACGCGGCAAAGCTTCAGATCATGTGCGTCCGCGATCTGCTCGATGCGCGCGAGGCGTTCCCCCTGCACCGTCCGTCCGCGGCGCAGAAGCTGCCGCAGGCTTATATAGGAAAGCATGTATTTCGCCGCGAAAAAAATCACGCCGGCGGTGTACAGCACAAAGAGCCAGCCGCTCACCGTCGTCGGGATCGCCTTGACAAACGGCAGGGGGAAATAGACCTGTGTAAAGCCGAAATCTCCGCACCATGCCTTGAGCATCTCAATCGGGACCTGCCAGTGAACGAGCACATAGCGTCCATGATAGCCTGCCGGGAGCAGCAGCATCAGCGCGAGCACGCTCCAAACGGCAAACTGCCACTTCGGCGGCAGTTTGTCCTGAAACAGCGCTTTGAGCAGGAGCAGAAGCGCGGCGACGCCGGAGGCGGTCAGGGTTTGCAGTAAAAACGCCCATAAATCAAACATCCGCTACACCTCCATCTCATCCAGCAGTTTGCGCAGACGTTCCCGCTCTGCAGGCGTGATCTTCTCTTCTTTCAAAAAAGCCGCGATCAAGTCCCCCGTCGCACCGCTGTAGACCCGCTCCACGAAGCTCTTTCGTTCCTGCTCTCGGCAGCTTTCCTGATCCGGCACCGCGCGGTATTGATGCGGCGTAAGCGTCTTGTCGATTGCCACCAGACCCTTGCCTTCCATGCGTGTCAAATAGGTCAGTACCGTATTACGGCTCCATCCGGTCTCCGGCTGCAGCCGCTGTACCAGCGTCCCCAGCTCCGCGCCGCCCGTCTCCCAGAGCGCGCGCAGCACCATCCATTCCCGTTCCGATAAGTTCATCTCTCATCCTCCTACAAGTGTAGTATCGCTTGCCTATATACTACAACTGTAGTATGCATTTGTCAATCCCCTTTTCATCTGTGTTAGGATAGTTTTAACTTCCGGCGTTGAATCATTGAACTGTTCCGACACAAGCGAGGCGCAGCCTGCAAGAAACTTGCGGAAGCGCACAGCATCGGTGATACTGCCTGCCCAAGAGACCATCAGATGACTAACGCTTGACTTTTTGCGTATAATAGAATATGATTGTATTACAAACCAACACAATTATATTTGAAAGGAGTGTTTTTATGGCTACAAGTGTTATGCAGGTGCGTGTTGACGATGATCTCCGCGCTAAGGCTGCCGCCGTCTACGATGAACTCGGCATCGACCTTCCCACCGCTATCCGAATGTTTTTGAAACGCTCTGTCGTGGTAAATGGCGTTCCCTTTTCCATGACGCTGCCCAAGCAGGAATACAGAGCTGAGCGGGCGATCCGCGCCGTGCAAAGCCTGAGTGAAGCCGCACAGCAGAACGGCACGGCCGATATGTCGCTGGATGAGATCAATGCTGAAATTGCAGCGTCCCGGGCTGACCGTGCGTCAAGAAATGCTCGGAACGGAGCGTAACCATGAAATACTATGTTGTACTTGATACGAATGTAGTGGTTTCCGCTCTGTTTAACATTTCCTCCGTTCCCGGTATTATTCTGCAAGAAGCTCTTGCGGGGCGTGTAATTCCTCTGCTGCATGAGGATATTCTGGACGAATACAACGATGTTCTGCACCGCCCTAAATTTAAGTTTGACCGCCGGGACATTGAAATTGCGCTGACAGGCTTGATTAAGCGAGGTATCTTTTTGGATGCTGCCACGATTGAGGACTATGTCCCCGACCCCGATGATGCAATTTTCTATGAGGTGGTTATGGAAGCAAGAGAAACTACCGACGCTTATCTTGTAACCGGCAACATCAAGCATTTCCCGGTCAAGCCCTATGTGGTGACGCCAAAAGAGATGCTGGAAATCCTGAACGAAAATGAACGCTGATTAGATTATTTCATCGTGGCATTGTTAGAGAGGCACCTCAGAGATGAGGTGTCTCTTGCTATATTTGTCAGCAGTTTCAGCCGATGATCCAAAACGGCCCGCCGGCACCCGCTCGTCTGCTGGCCTCGTTCAGAATGATGGACAAG
>OLNF01003576.1_pt1 | contig 11201 bp, 11 predicted proteins | sample 1673061 | NCBI WGS metagenome assembly OLNF01 (sample SAMEA3136751, study PRJEB25190) | human gut metagenome | reverse complement strand
AGGTTTTGTTACCATAAGGATTTTTGCTAGAACAGAACTGTTGCCCCTAGAAAATCTTTCCCAGGCTTCGTTTTGTTACCATAAGGATTTTTGCTAGAACAGAACAGGAAGTTATTGCAGGAGTATGGGGAAATGGTTTTGTTACCATAAGGATTTTTGCTAGAACAGAACTCATGTATTTTATGAAACAATACGGCTTTAGTTTTGTTACCATAAGGATTTTTGCTAGAACAGAACTCAATTATCGCATAAAAAAATGCTCACATTGTTTTGTTACCATAAGGATTTTTGCTAGAACAGAACCTTCCTATGTGCCTAAAGATATAACGACCTGTTTTGTTACCATAAGGATTTTTGCTAGAACAGAACGCTATAATTTGATTCAATGTTTGTTTGGAAGTTTTGTTACCATAAGGATTTTTGCTAGAACAGAACATTTTAACCCACTGAATGATGCAAATGATTGTTTTGTTACCATAAGGATTTTTGCTAGAACAGAACATGTTTGCAAATCAATCAGTGATAATATTGGTTTTGTTATCATAAGGATTTTTGCTAGAACAGAACCTACACCATCTACAGGTAACAAAAAATCCAGTTTTGTTACCATAAGGATTTTTGCTAGAACAGAACCAGGCTGGTCAGATTCAAATATAAAACTAAGTTTTGTTACCATAAGGATTTTTGTTAGAATATTGATTTGTGATTAAATATTGCTTATTTATCTTGTGCTACATTGACTACCACATACTCACATATACCCTCTGTTCTTATTGGAAACCCCCCAACCAACAAGGCCTGAGCTAATGATATTTGTGCAGTGCATGAATGTTTCTTTTCCGTAATTACCCGCAAAGTTGGGTTGTAGGTGGTAAGAGAAAGATAGTGGAAACATTTGACCGTTGTGGGTGTGACCACTGAGTTGAGGTTGACATTGTTTTTAATGTTTTCTCTTGTTCCTTGTGGTTGATGGTCTAGGACGATGTTGTAGCCTTTTGTTTTCTTTCGATTTTTGTTTGTGTAGTCTTTTCTGCCGATTAGAGTTATGTTGTTTAATTGTACTTCTTAATCATTTAGAATGATAATGTTGTTTTTTGTGAATTTTATCTTGTTTTCGTGATTGCAATAAACAGGGGCAACTTTAGTAAGTCTTTTGAGTTGTTTAAATAGGATTTCCATATCATCTTTGGATGTGGATTCATCCACGAAGTCTTTGCCAAGTAGATAGAAATTTGGTGTTTGTGATTTCTTTTGTTGTTGTGATGTTGTAGATGGCTTTATATGTACGCATATTCCAACAATTTAATAGTAATACGATACAAATGGTGTATCGTATTTTTTTATTGGATTTATTCTTTAAAAGATTGTTTAGTAATATACATAATCCGATTTCTAGAATGAGAATGCCCATTTAAAGATAGATCATGTTATCACTTCCTTTTTGCTTTATCTTACAGCATTGTTAGAAAGATTTCTTAGTTTATGCAGTATAATAAAATGGGTGAGACTATGTATAAAATAATGATTGTAGAAGATGATGAACTCATCTCAAAAAAGTTAGAATCGTTTCTTAAATCTTGGAATTATTCAGTTTGTCGAGTTACTGATTTTTATAATGTGATGGATGCATTTCAATCTTTCAATCCAGACTTAGTATTAATGGATATAACACTGCCTTATTTAAATGGATATTTATGGACGGAAAAGATTCGTGAAGAATCCAAAGTTCCAATTATCTTTATTTCAAGTGCTACAGACAATATGAGTATCGTGATGGCTATTTCTAAGGGTGCGGATGATTTTGTGTGCAAACCATTTGATTTAAATGTTCTAGCTGCTAAAATTACGGCAATATTAAGACGAAGCTATGACTTTGTATCCAATCATAATATTCTTGAATATCAAGGCGTACGCTTTAATTTAGATGATAATACAGTAAGTTTTCAATCTTCTCAAATGGAACTGAGCAAGAATGAGGCGAAGATACTTCGACTGCTCATGGAAAAAAAGGGGACGATTGTATCTCGAGATTGTTTAATGGAATATTTGTGGAAGACAGATTTTTATGTGGATGAAAATGCATTAAGTGTGAATGTGAATCGTTTGCGTAAAAAGTTAGAGAGTATTGGCATTGTGGATTTTATTCAAACTAAAAAAGGATTGGGATATAAGATATGAAATTATTTGGCCATTATTTAAAAGATCGATTGTTTTTTATAATGATTTATGTTGTAAGTGTTTTGATCTGTTTATGTGTATTTAAATTATATAATCTAGAACTTGAAGCTTTTACATATGCCTTTATGATTTTATGTGTCTTATTGGTGGTTTGTTTCTGTGTGGATTACTACAAATATTATAAGAAACACCAAACACTAGTAACACTTCAATCCAATAGTAATGTTTCTTTGTCTTGTAATCTTCAAGATTCTTCATTGATGGGAGAAGACTATCATAAAATCTTAGTGGCTATGAAAAACGATCATGATGAGTATGTTATTTCTTCAGAAAGTAAAATGCATGATTTAGAAGATTATTTTACGATGTGGGTACATCAGGCTAAACTTCCTATTGCTGCTATGAAATTACTACTTGAAGATGAGAACTTAAGTCGTAGTGAAATTAAGTTGCAACTCTTACGCATGGATCAATATACAGACATGGTTTTAGCCTATTTACGCTTACATAGTACGCATACCGATTTCTTATTTAAAGAATTAGAATTGGATGATTTGATTCGACAATCGATTCGTCGCTTTTCTACAGAATTTATTCGTAAACACATTCAGTTGAACTTTAAAGAAACCGGGGATGTTATTTTAAGTGATGAAAAGTGGCTTGTGTTTGTGTTGGAACAAATCCTTTCGAATAGTCTTAAATATACCAATGAAAATGGTTTGATATCTATATATATGAAGTCTAAACATGTTTTAGTTATTGAAGATACCGGTATAGGTATTAGTGCAAGTGATCTAAGTCGTGTATTTGAAAAGGGATATACAGGCATGAATGGGCGTAGTGATAAAACGGCAAGTGGTCTAGGTCTATATTTGTGTAAGAATATTTTAGATATGTTGAGTCATAAAATCAGAATTGAATCAAGTGTTGGTAAAGGCACTCGAGTGATATTGGATCTTACGCATTTTGAAGGAAGAATTGAGTAATCTTACAATCTTGTAAGAATAGTGTTAGCTGAATCGATGGCTGCATTTTTGAATTCTTTGTAGAATTTTGGTGTACATGGAGGTAATGAATATGGCATTATTGGAAGTAAAAAATTTAAAAAAAGTATATACAACAAGATTTACACAGAATCAAGTACAGGCATTGAGTAATGTGAATTTTAGTGTGAATAAAGGCGAATATGTAGCTATTATGGGAGAGTCTGGATCAGGTAAGACAACACTATTAAATATCTTGGCCGCTTTAGATAAACCTACAAGTGGACAAGTCTTATTACATGGTAAAGATATTACGCATATTTCAGAAAAGGAAATTGCGAACTTTCGAAGAGAACATTTAGGTTTTGTATTTCAAGACTTTAATTTATTAGATAATTTTAATAATCGCGATAATATTTTCTTGCCTTTGGTTTTAAGCAAGAAAAAATATCCAGAAATGAAAGAAAGATTGACTCCAATCGCCAAACAATTAGGAATTGAAAATATTTTAGATAAGTTTCCATATGAAATCAGTGGTGGACAAAAGCAGCGTGTAGCTGTTGCTCGTGCTATCATCACAAATCCAGATCTAATTTTGGCGGATGAGCCAACAGGAGCATTGGATTCAAAGAGTACAGAGGAACTTTTACATTTGTTTGGAACCATCAATGCGAATCAACAAACAATTGTAATGGTAACCCATTCGACAAAGGCGGCCAGTCATGCGTCTCGCGTTCTATTTATTAAGGATGGAAAGATCTTCCATGAAATTTATAAGGGAAACAAGAATTTAGATCAGATGTACCAATGTATTAGTGATACGTTGACATTACTAGCTACAGGTGGTGTGCATCATGAGTAGAGCTTTCTATTTAAATTTAGCTGTAGATAATTTGAAGAAGAATGCGCGTACCATCATTCCTTATATATTAACGAGTGTCTTAACGACAATGATGTTGTATATGGTTGTTTCTTTGGCAAACAATCCAAACTTAAATGAGATGTTAGGGGCAATGACACTAACGCAGATGTTAGGCTTTGGAGTTGTCATTATTGAAATCTTTGCGTTTATCTTCTTGTTCTATACACATAGCTTTTTAATTAAAAGAAGACAAAAAGAGTTCGCATTATTCTCTATATTAGGAATGGAAAAGAAGCATTTAGCTCGCGTCTTGTTTTATGAAACTGCGATTACTTTATTTGTATCATTAGCTTTAGGTATTGGTTTAGGTATCTTGTTTGATAAAGCGATGTTCTTAATAATCGCAAAAATGATTGGTGCAGATATTATACTCGGCTTCTACTTTTCTTTTATAGGTATGAGACAATGTGTTCTTGTGATTGGATTGATTTATGTATTGATCTACTTCTATTCTATGATTCGTATTCATATTTCAAGTCCAATTGAATTGCTTCATTCGAGTCATATGGGTGAAAAAGAGCCTAAGGCCAAATGGGTTCTTTCTATTATTGGTATTCTTTGTCTAGGTATTGGATACTATTTATCAATTACGACTAAAAATCCTTTAACGGCATTCTATTTTTTCTTTGTGGCTGTTGTACTTGTCATTGTTGGAACGTATTTATTATTTACATCTATATCAGTGACTTTCTTAAAATTAATGAAGAAAAACAAGAATTACTACTATAAGACAAATCACTTTATTAGTATTTCTGGCATGATGTATCGTATGAAACAAAATGCGGTAGGACTAGCCAATATCTGTATTCTTTCAACGATGGTCTTAGTCATGTTGTCTACAACACTAAGTATGTGGTCAAGTATTGATAGTATTGTGGATTCACAATATCCTAGAAGTGTAATGGGAAATGGATATGGGGATGCTTCCAATATTGATTTTGATGAAATGAATGAAGAATTGATTCGTATGGGCATTGTTCCAAAGAATCTTCTTGCGTATAAGAGATTGGATTATGCTGGATATTTAAAGAATGGAACTTTGATTACGGATTATAGTAATGAGGGGATGAATGCCGTAAATGAGATTCAAGAATTTTATTGTTTTCCACTAAAGGACATTCAGGACTATGAAAATATAAAGGGTTCTTTAAAGTCGAATGAAATTTATGTGTATTCTAATGTAGAGACGATTAAGGAGAAGACTTTATCTTTATTTGGAAAAGAATATGTTGTGAAGAAACAATTGGATCATTTGAAGATGGATGAAAATAATCCAAATGTGACAGAACACTATTATATTATTGTGGATTCAGAAAAGACTTTAGAGAAGATGCAACAAGATCAGATACATGTGTATGGCGATAATGCGAGTGCAATACGTGCTTATTATTCGTTTGATTGTGAAGCGAATGAGCGTGAAGTTATTAAAAAGTTAGGTCAGAATGAGAATATAAATGATTTTATTTGGTTAAGTAAATTGGATCAGAAACAAGGTTTGATTGAATTATATGCAGGCATCTTATTTATTGGAATCTTCTTAAGCTTTTTATTCATCATGGCAACCATTCTGATTATGTACTACAAACAAATTACAGAAGGCTATGAAGATAAGGATCGTTTTGAGATCATGCAAAAAGTAGGTCTTGAACAACAAGATGTAAAGAAGGCTATTCATTCACAGGTATTAACGGTATTCTTTATGCCATTACTTGTGGCAGGGCTTCATGTTTGTTTTGCGTATCCAATGATTGAAAAGCTACTTCATTTATTATTTGTGAGTGATTCATGGCTTTATATTCGTACGACAATATTCTGTTTTGTGGCCTTTGCACTAGTCTATATAGTGATTTATGTATTAACTTCAAAAATCTATTATGGAATTGTAAAAAGAAATGCTTAATTGGATATTAGGGTTTCTCTTGATTGGATTATGTATCTATATTTATTATGTAAATCATCATGGAATTTAGTACTCAGATAGAGTACTATTTTTTTAGGTGATATATATGTTTATAAATGGATTTGACATCTTGTGGGATGAAATTGATGATTATGTGGCCGATATTCAAAGTATTCGAAGTATCGATCAATTCATGTTTAATAAGCCGGTTACTTTCTTTTGCGGCGAAAATGGAAGTGGTAAATCCACCTTGTTAGAGGCTCTTGCGATTAAAAATGGATTGAATCCAGAAGGTGGAACAAGAAATTATGATTTTTCTACGTATGATTCGTATTCGAGTTTGCATAAACATATGCGTTTGTGGCGTTCTAGAAAACCGGATTGGATGTATTTTTTGCGTGCAGAAAGCTTTTATAATGTGGCGACAAAAGAAATGGAATATAGTGGTGTTTTTTCTGAAAGATATCATGATCAATCGCATGGTCAAAGTTTCTTTTCTGTATTGATGAAACAAACAAATAAAAATGGATTATACTTTCTAGATGAACCGGAAGCAGCTTTATCTTGTCAGAATCAATTGGCCTTACTCTATTTGATTGAGGAATGTGTGAAACAGAATTGTCAATTTATCATTGCGACACATTCACCTATATTATTGGGCTTTCCCAATGCTCAAATCTTATCGTTTGATGATGGTAAGGTAGAAGAAGTGGATTATAAATCAACTTCTAGCTATCAAACGATGAAATTGTTTTTGGATCGGTATGATTATTTTGTGAAAGATATTCAAGAGAATAATGAAGGAGGGATATTGTGATTAAATTAATTGCGATTGGAAAGAATAAAGATAAGGCGTTACAGTCTTTAGAGAAAGAATATATGAAGCGATTGTCGGCTTTTTGTAAGTTTAGTGAAATCGAAGTCAAGGATGAAGCAAATGAGCATGTTTCTAGAGAAGCCGAGGTTTTATTGGTGAAAGAAAAAGAGGGGAATCGTGTTCTAGAAAAATTATCGGATCAAGATTTTGTGGTATTACTTGATCTTCATGGCAAAATGATTGATTCTGAGACGTTTGCGAAAAATTTGGATATGTGGCAAATGAAGCATTCAAATATTGTTTTTGTGATTGCGGGAAGTCTAGGACCAAGTGAAAAATTAGTTTCTAGAGCGAATTATCGTTGGAAATTATCGGATCTAACTTTTACACATTTAATGACGCGTGTCTTGATGTTGGAACAGATTTATCGTGGTTTTATGATCAATAATGGTCGTAATTACCACAAGTAAGTGATGTAAGCGCTTTTTGTGAAAGATTTTACTTGTGAAAAACTAGTCAATCAATTTATGTAGTGATATAATGGATGTGCAAAAAAATGACAGTAGGAGGAATATACATGACAAAGAGAACTGTTAAAGACCTTGATGTAGCTGGAAAAAAGGTCATCGTACGTTGTGATTTTAACGTGCCAAGAAAAGATGGTGTTATCACAGATGATAACCGTATCGTAATGGCTTTACCTACAATTAAATATTTAGTAGAAAACAAAGCTAAAGTTATTTTGATGTCTCACTTAGGAAAAGTTAAGACTGAAGAAGACAAAGCTAAAAACAACTTGGAATGCGTAGCCGTACGTTTACAAGAATTGTTACCAGATGTAAAAGTAACTTTCTGCCCAGTAACTCGTGGTGAAGAATTAGAAAACGCTGTAAATGCATTAGCTGATGGAGAAATCGTATTAATGCAAAATACTCGTTACGAAAAAGGCGAAAGCAAAAACGATCCTGAATTAGGTGCATATTGGGCTAGCTTAGGTGAAGTATTCGTTGAAGATGCATTCGGATCTGTTCACCGTGCTCACGCTTCTACTGTAGGTATCCCTACAAATATTAAAGAAAATGGATTAGGATTCTTAGTAGAAAAAGAAGTTACAATGTTAGGAAAAGCTGTTGATGAACCAGCTCACCCATTTGTAGCTATCATTGGTGGATCTAAAGTATCTAGTAAGATCGATGTTGTTGACAACTTATTGAAAAAAGCTGACAAAGTTATCATCGGTGGTGGAATGGCTTATACATTCTCTAAAGCTGTTGGTGGTTCAATCGGTACTTCATTGGTTGAAGATGACAAATTGGATTTAGCTAAAGAATATTTAGAAAAAGCTGGAGACAAATTAGTTCTTCCTGTAGATAACGTAATCGCTGATGCATTTAGTGAAGATGCTAACACTTCTGTTGCTGATGCTGGACAAATTCCTGATGGATGGATGGGATTAGATATTGGTCCTAAATCTGTTGAATTGTTCAGAAAAACTTTAGCTGGTGCTAAAACTGTAGTATGGAATGGACCTATGGGTGTATTCGAAATGCCTAAATTCGCTAAAGGTACTGAAGAAGTATGTAAAGCTATCTCTGAATTACCAGAAGCTATTACAGTAATCGGTGGTGGAGACTCTGCTGCTGCTGCAAAACAATTAGGATATGCAGACAAATTCTCTCACGTTTCAACTGGTGGTGGAGCTAGTTTGGAATATATGGAAGGTAAAACATTACCTGGTATCGCTATTATCAGCGAAAAGTAATAAGGAGATGTACTTAAGATGAGAAAACCTATTATCGTTGGAAACTGGAAAATGAACAAAAACAACGCTGAAACAAAAGCTTTCTTCGAAGCTGTTGATGGTGTTGCTGCTAGCGAAAATGCTACTTATGGAATTGGATGTCCATTTACTGATTTAAGAACTGCATTGGATCACGCTAAAAACTTAGTTGTAGCTGCTGAAAACTGCCACTTTGAAGATAGTGGAGCTTTCACTGGTGAAGTTAGTGTTCCTATGTTAGAAGAAATGGGAGTTAAATATTGCATTATCGGTCACTCAGAACGTCGTGAAATGTTCGGTGATACTGATGAAACAGTAAACAAAAAAGCAAAACGTTTGATTAAAGCTGGAATCACTCCAATCTTATGTGTTGGTGAAACAGAAGCTGATTACGATGCTGGAAATTCAGAAAAAGTAATTCGTGAAGAATTAGCTGGTTCTTTAGCTGACTTATGTCCAAAATGTGTTGGTGAAATGGTAATTGCTTACGAACCAATCTGGGCTATCGGAACTGGAAAATCTGCTTCAGTTGAAATTGCTGAAAACTGCTGTAAAATCGTACGTGACCAAGTTAAGGTTATGTATGGTGAAGAAGCTGCTGAAAAAGTACGTATCCAATATGGTGGAAGTGTTAAACCTAATAACATCGTTGAATATATGGCTCAACCAGATATCGATGGTGCATTAATTGGTGGTGCTAGTTTGAAAGAAGATAGCTTCACAGAAATCATTGAAAAAACAAAATAATTGATGATTATTTAGGCCTCTTTGAGGCCTTTTATTTTTAGCTGTTTCTAACCAAAAATAAATTTTAGGGTTGTTTGGAAGGTGGTTTCGTGGTAAACTAATCGTGAACTATTTTAAATAGGGGGTAGAATAAAATGAACTTTGTAGAAAATAATGGTAAAAAAGTCGCAGCGATTTTATGTGTAGCATCTGCTTTCCCTGTTGTGGCAACAGTAGTTGCAGCTAAGGAAGAACCAGGATGGCATGGCGATCGTTACGTAAACGAAGATAAAACTGTAGCTAAAGGATGGCAAGAAATCGAAGGAAAATCTTACTATTTCTCAGAAGATGGAACAGTAAATTCTTCAAAGACTGAAAAAGCAACAACAGCTAGTGTTTCAAGTAACATTACAGGGGAAGTGAAAGAAACAGTAACAACAGCTAGTCAAGAAGCTGTAAAACAAGAAACAGAAGAAAAAGCAGTTGTAGAAGAAACACCTGTTCAAACTGAAGAAGTTAAAACAGAAACAACAGATACAACTACAGATACTACTGAAACTCCAGAAGCTCCTGCAGCTCCAGTAGAAACACCTAGTGTTGATACAACAACACAAGCTCCAGAACAGAATACAACACCTGCTCCTGCAGCTCCAGAGCAAACACCAGAGCAAAATCCAACACCTGCTCCTGAAGCTCCTGCAGCTCCAGAACAAACACCAGAGCAAAATCCAACACCTGCTCCAGAACAGACTCCAGCTCCTGCTCCAGAAGAAACTGTAACCCCTGCACCAGAACAAACAGCTTCTAGCTTAGGTGACCGTATTTCTTCATCAGCTCAAGAATTAGTCGGTGTAACGGATGGATTATGGTGTACACAAGTTGTACAACAAGCATTAGCAAATGCGGGTGTAAGTGATGCATATCAATTATGGCCAGATCAATATCAAGGTGTATATGGATATTATACAGATAGTCCTCAAGCTGGTGACTTGATTTACTACAACAATGGTGGACGTGGTGTTGACCACATCGCTGTATATATTGGAAATGGGCAAGCTGTACATGGAAACTACAATGGTAAAACTGTAATAGCTGACGCATATCAAAGTGGTATGGGTAATCCACAATATATTCGTGTAGTAAGGTAATTGAATTTTTAAGCTTGGCAATTTGCCAGGCTTTTTTTTATATCTTTTGTATTGTATAATATGATGTAGTTTTGGAGGCTATTATATATGAATGAAGCATATAAAAATCTTTTAGAGAGAAGAAGTGTTCGAAAATATAATGATAAAAAGGTCAGTCATGACTTAATTGAAAAAATTGTTTATGCAGGTCAATTTGCACCTAGTGGAATGAATCGTCAAATCTATGCTTTTGTGGTTGTAGAAGATGAAGAATTGATGCATGAATTATCTAAAAAGAATGCAGAAGTTATGAATTCATCATCGGATCCTTTTTATGGAGCTAAAAGTATGATCATTGTATTTGCAGATTCAAATGCACCGACATATTTATATGATGGAGCCTTAGCTATGGGAAATCTAATGAATGCAGCTAATGCTTTAGGCGTCGATTCATGTTGGATCCATCGTGCTAAAGAAGTTTTTGAAACGGATTTTGGTAAAGAATTAAAGCGAAAATGGGGCTTACCAGAATCTTATGAAGGAATTGGCCATTGTATTTTAGGTTATCGTGCAAATACGCTTGATAAACGTGCTGAAAGAACTTCTAAGGTGATTTATGCATAATATACGTATTGGACAAGCTGTAGATATTCATCAACTTCAAGAGGGTAGAAAACTCATTCTAGGCGGTGTAGAAATCGAACATTCAAAAGGTTTGTTAGGACATTCAGATGCCGATGTTTTAGTACATGCGGTAGGTGAAAGTAT
>OLNF01003573.1_pt1 | contig 11219 bp, 5 predicted proteins | sample 1673061 | NCBI WGS metagenome assembly OLNF01 (sample SAMEA3136751, study PRJEB25190) | human gut metagenome | reverse complement strand
GATAGTTGTTGAAGAATGGAGTATGACGTCCACCTTCATCTTTTGTTAAAACGTATACCTGAGCTGTAAATTTTGTATGGCATGTGATTGAACCTGGCTGGCAAAGAACCTGTCCTCTTTCGATTTCGTCTCTCTGAACACCACGTAATAATGCACCAATGTTATCTCCAGCCTGAGCTTCGTCTAACAGTTTACGGAACATTTCTACACCAGTTACAACAACTTTTCTTGTTTCTTCTTTGATACCAACGATTTCAACTTCGTCAGATACGTGAAGAACACCACTTTCTACTCTACCAGTTGCTACTGTACCACGTCCTGTGATAGAGAATACGTCTTCGACTGGCATTAAGAAAGGTTTGTCTGTATCACGCTGTGGATCTGGAATGTAGCTGTCAACAGCATCCATTAATTCCATGATCTTATCTCCCCATGGTCCAGCTGGATCTTCGATAGCTTTTAAAGCAGATCCCTGGATGATAGGAATGTCGTCTCCTGGGAATTCGTATTCATTTAATAATTCACGAATTTCCATTTCTACTAATTCTAATAATTCTTCATCGTCTACCATATCACATTTGTTCATGAATACTACGATGTAAGGAACACCTACCTGACGAGATAACAGGATATGTTCTTTTGTCTGAGCCATTACACCATCAGTAGCAGCTACTACTAAGATAGCTCCGTCCATCTGAGCTGCACCAGTGATCATGTTCTTTACATAATCGGCATGGCCTGGGCAGTCAACGTGAGCGTAGTGACGTTTTTCTGTTTCATACTCAACATGAGCTGTAGAGATTGTGATACCACGTTCTCTTTCTTCTGGAGCTTTATCGATATCTTCAAAGTTCTCAGCTGTGTTTCCTTCTACTCTTTCAGCTAAAACTTTAGTGATTGCTGCTGTTAAAGTTGTTTTACCATGGTCAACGTGTCCAATAGTACCAATGTTGCAATGAGGTTTAGTTCTCTCAAACTTTTCTTTTGCCATTTTAATTGTCCTCCTTATTCGCCCTATGGGCAATTACAATAATGTTTCAAACTTCAATATAGTTGCCCAGCAAAGGGCCGTCCTAAATTTGATTATATTTCATTTAAACAAATATTTCAAGACTATTTTGACAAAATAGCCTCGAAATATTTATATATTAATTTTCTTACTTGTCAGCAAGTACTTTTTCCTGTACGTTCTTTGGTACTGGTTCGTATTTTTCAAAGAACATAGAGTAGTTACCACGTCCCTGAGTTCTAGAACGTAAGTCTGTAGAATATCCGAACATTTCAGATAATGGAACGAATGCACGAACCATCTTACCGCTCGCGATATCATCCATACCTTCGATACGTCCACGACGAGAGTTGATATCTCCGATAACGTCTCCCATGTATTCTTCAGGCATTGTAACTTCGACTCTCATGATTGGCTCAAGCAAGATAGCTCCAGCTTTCTGCATAGCCTCTTTAAATGCCATAGATCCGGCAATGTGGAAGGCCATTTCACTAGAATCGACATCATGGTAAGATCCATCATATACTGTAGCTTTAACACCAAGTACTGGGAATCCTCCTAAGATACCAGACTGAGCTGCTTCTTCGATACCTTCTCCAACTGCTGGGATATATTCTTTAGGAATAGATCCACCAACAACTGTAGATTCGAATTTGAACAGTTCTTCTCCATTGGCATCCATTGGCTCAAAGTGAACTTTACAGTGACCATACTGACCACGACCACCAGACTGTTTAGCATATTTGCTGTCAACGTCAACGGCTTTTGTAAATGTTTCTTTGTATGCTACCTGAGGAGCACCAACGTTAGCTTCTACTTTGAATTCACGAAGCAGACGGTCAACGATGATTTCCAGATGAAGTTCACCCATTCCGGAAATGATTGTCTGTCCTGTTTCATGATCTGTATGAGCTCTGAATGTAGGATCTTCTTCAGCAAGCTTAGCAAGTGCTTCAGCCATTTTACCCTGATCACCTTTAGTTTTAGGTTCGATCGCTACGTCGATAACTGGTTCTGGGAATTCCATGGATTCCAGAATTACAGGATGCTGTTCATCACAGATTGTATCACCAGTTGTTGTAGATTTGAAACCTACTGCAGCTGCGATATCTCCTGAATATACGATATCTAATTCTTCACGCTTGTTAGCATGCATCTGTAAGATACGTCCAACACGCTCTTTTTTGTTCTTTGTTGCATTTAATACGTAAGATCCTGATTTGCATGTTCCAGAGTAAACACGGAAGAATGCAAGTTTACCCACGAATGGGTCTGTCATGATCTTAAATGCTAAAGCTGAGAATGGTTCATCATCAGATGAATGTCTTTCAACTTCGTTACCATCTTCATCGACACCTTTGATAGCTGGGATGTCTGTTGGAGCTGGCATAAATTCGATAATAGCATCCAGTAATTTCTGAACACCTTTATTTCTATATGCTGTACCACAGCATACTGGAACTGCTTTACATTCGCATGTTCCTTTTCTTAATGCAGCTTTTAAATCATCAACACTTGGTTCTTCACCTTCAAGGTACTGCATCATCAGATCGTCGTCTAATTCACAGATCTTTTCGATCAATTCTGTGTGATAAAGTTCTGCTTCTTCTTTCATATCTTCTGGGATTTCAACGATAGAGATGTCTTCACCTTTTTCATCATTGTAGATGTAGGCTTCCATCTCGAATAAGTCGATGATTCCTTTGAAGTCGTCTTCTTTACCGATAGGTAACTGAAGTACTGCTACGTTAGCTCCCAGACGATCTTTCATCTGATCAACTGCTCCGTAGAAGTTAGCACCTAAGATATCCATCTTATTGATGAATGCCATTCTAGGTACGTTATAAGTATCAGCCTGTCTCCATACGTTTTCAGACTGAGGCTCTACTCCACCTTTTGCACAGAAGACTGCTACTGCACCATCAAGTACACGCAGAGAACGTTCTACTTCAACTGTGAAGTCAACGTGCCCTGGAGTATCAATGATATTGATACGATGCTCTAAAGCACCTTTTTTAGGCTTGCAATGATCCTGCAGTGTCCAATGACATGTTGTAGCCGCAGAAGTGATTGTGATACCTCTTTCCTGTTCCTGCTCCATCCAGTCCATAGTAGCAGTACCATCATGAGTATCACCGATTTTATAGTTTACACCAGTGTAATAAAGGATACGCTCTGTTGTTGTTGTTTTACCAGCATCAATATGAGCCATGATTCCGATATTTCTGGTTCTCTCTAATGGATATTCTCTTCCAGCCAAGATTTTTTCCTCCTATAAGTTTTAACATAGAAGCATATCTGGCAAGACGCCAGAACAGATTCTTGAAATTAGAATCTGTAATGTGCGAATGCTTTGTTTGCTTCTGCCATCTTGTGCATATCTTCTTTTTTCTTTACAGATGCTCCTGTATTGTTGGAAGCGTCAAGAAGTTCTTTTGCAAGACGTTCTTCCATTGTTCTTTCTCCTCTTTTACGTGAGAAAGTTGTGATCCAACGAAGCGCTAATGCCTGTCTTCTGTCTGGTCTAACGTCGATAGGCACCTGATATGTTGCTCCACCGATACGTCTAGCTTTTACTTCAAGAACTGGCATGATGTTGTTCATAGCTTCTTCGAATACTTCTAAAGCTGGTTTTCCAGCTTCTTCTTCGATACGGGCAAATGCTCCGTATACGATTTTCTGAGCAACTCCTTTTTTACCATCTAACATAATGTTGTTGATTAATTTTGTCACAACCTTATTGTTGTAAATAGGATCTGCTAATACGTCTCTTTTCGCAATATGTCCTTTACGTGGCACGGTTCTTCCCTCCTTAATAATCATTAATTCATCGGTACTCATACTTAGTTATTGCATGTTCGTGCAGGACTTTTATATCTCCTGTAACCTTTGTAGGAAACAATAAAGTTCCGGCACAACTATACAAGGTAGCGTTTAATTACACTGCTTTGTACCAATTTAGTTTTGTTTTATTTTTTCTTAGGTCTTTTAGCTCCATATTTGGAACGAGCCTGCATTCTGTTAGCTACACCTGCTGTATCAAGTGTACCTCTAACGATATGGTAACGAGTACCTGGTAAGTCCTTAACACGACCACCACGAATCAGAACAACACTATGTTCCTGTAAGTTATGTCCTTCACCTGGGATATAACTTGTTACTTCGATTCCGTTAGAAAGACGAACTCTGGCGATCTTACGTAAAGCAGAGTTAGGCTTTTTAGGAGTTGCAGTTTTAACAGCTGTACATACACCTCTCTTCTGTGGTGAGCTTGTGTCTGTAGCTTTCTTCTTTAAAGAGTTAAATCCTTTCTGAAGTGCTGGTGCTGTAGATTTCTTTACAGATGTTTTTCTCCCTTTTCTAACTAATTGGTTAAAAGTTGGCATTGATTTCACCTCCATACATGTTTTCTACTGTGGTTACTTAAATTCACCTTGTGACTATACATGCACTTCTTGGTTTTGCTCCCCAAAAAGGCATGCTAGGCTATTATAAAATGCCTGCATGCCTTTGTCAAGACCTTTTCCCAAGATTTTTATTAATTTCTATATATTTTTATCTTTTTTGAAATCTCATTCTATGGATCTTATTCGAAATCTTTTCTTATCCCATTGTCTTCAGAAATGCTTTCTCGTCACATCTCTGATATCGACCCTGACAGCTTCTATTCTGATCTCTATTCTCGATCTCAATGTTTCGATTTCTTTGTTATATGGCTTCTTTACGCCATTTTCTTAATATATAAAAATCAATCTCTTATTCTTGAGAAAATATTCAGTTAATAAGTTCCAAATTATTTTGTTAACGGGTTACACTTTGCTTTAGTTACCAGTTACAAGTTTTTTTAATGCTCCACCGGTCAGCTGATTGAATGTTGATTGATCTCTTATCTGAATCTTTCTTGTTTGGATTCCTCGTCTCTTGGAATCTTTCTTGTTTGGATTCTTTTTCTTTGATCATTCTTTTAATCTTATTTTAAATAATAAGATCTTTTCCATTCTCTCTATCCTTTGTATTGCTTTATGAGGTTGACTCCTTTACCGTTCTATCCGCTTCTAGGACTCTTATGTTCTCTCCCGAGATCATAATATCCTGTTGAGTCAGTCTCATGATTCCCAATCATCTTAATACTTCTGATCCATCAGCTGCCGGTTTTAAAAGCCTTTCCGTTAGCCTTATGGAGCAACTTGGGCGATTCTCCTTTCTTTTAAAACTTATCTTTCATTTGTTGATTTTATTATATCAATATCTGTTTACTTTGTCAATTAAATAGTTTTTTCAGATTTCTTAAGGATTTTACATACAATAAACAGATTATAGTTTGATAGACTGAAATTATTGAAACCACTATGAGATATGTATGTTGAACGATATTGGCTTGCGCTCTTGGTATCGATAAATGAAGATAAAATATTTTACGTATGCACCAAATACTGTAATTGTCCACACTATAGTCTTCTGGTATATGATAAAAAATAAATAAAAAACCACAAACGCAGCATTGGAATTTTGCCATATTTTGAATAAATTCGCAGCCCAATTGGACGATTGTCTGAGCTTCAGAGACTCTTGTCTTAGATAAACTTCAGAGCGAGTTATCGTAGGAAATTGGGCGGATAAGCGATTTGTTCAAAATATGAGCAAAAATTCCACCGCTGCGTTTGTGGTTTTTTATTTATTTTTTTTCATATACTCAAAGCCTACAGTTGGCCAACTACAAATTCAAATTATTCTTCAATATCAAATTCTTCATCCTCGAAATCGATTTCATCTCCGATCGTGAAATCATTTTCATCTGTGCTGATCTTGACATCTCTGTAACGTCTCATACCTGTTCCAGCTGGGATCAATTTACCAAGGATTACGTTTTCTTTTAATCCTACTAATGGATCGACTTTTCCTTTGATTGCTGCATCTGTAAGAACTTTTGTTGTCTCCTGGAAGGAAGCTGCTGATAAGAAGGAATCTGTTGCCAGAGATGCTTTTGTGATACCAAGCATGATCTGATCTGCTATTGCAGTCTGAAGACCCTGTTCTTCCATCTCTTTGTTTCTCTTCTCAAGTTCTAATACATCAACCATTGCTCCTGGTAAGTATCCTGTGTCTCCACCGTCTTCGATACGTACTTTCTTAAGCATCTGACGTACGATAACCTCAACGTGCTTATCGTTGATATCTACACCCTGTAAACGGTATACTCTCTGTACTTCGCGGATCATGTAATCCTGTACTGCACGGATTCCCTTGATTCTTAATAAATCGTGAGGGTTGATAGAACCTTCTGTAAGTTCATCTCCGGCTTCAAGGATCTGTCCTTCCTGTACTTTCAGACGAGATCCGTAAGGGATCAGATATGTCTTCACATCGCCAGTTTCTCTGTTTGTGATGATAACTTCACGTTTCTTCTTTGTATCTTTTAACTGCACTTCTCCACCAAATTCTGCGATGATCGCAAGTCCTTTTGGTTTACGTGCTTCAAATAACTCTTCGACACGAGGAAGACCCTGTGTGATATCATCACCGGCTACTCCACCGGCATGGAATGTTCTCATTGTAAGCTGTGTACCTGGCTCACCGATTGACTGTGCTGCGATGATTCCGACAGCTTCTCCAACCTGTACGGCCTGACCTGTTGCCATGTTAGATCCATAACACTTCGCACAAGCTCCAACTCCGGATTTACATGTTAACATCGTACGGATCTTAACAGATGTATATCCTGCATCACAAACGGCTTTCGCACGTTTTGGTGTGATCATGTGGTTTGCTTTTACAATGACTTCTCCAGTTTCTTTATTCACAAGCTCTTCTGCTGCGTATCTTCCTGTGATACGTTCTTCTAAGCTTTCGATAACTTCCTGTCCATCCATGAATGCTTCTACATACATTCCTGGAATTTCTTCTCCTGTACCTTCACAGCAGTCCTGTTCACGAATGATCAGATCCTGTGATACGTCTACCAGACGACGTGTTAAGTATCCTGAATCGGCTGTACGAAGGGCTGTATCAGACAGACCTTTACGAGCACCATGTGCTGAAATAAAGTATTCCAGTACGTCAAGACCTTCACGGAAGTTAGACTTGATTGGTAATTCAATTGTACGTCCTGATGTATCGGCCATCAGTCCACGCATACCTGCTAACTGTTTGATCTGCTGGTTAGAACCACGGGCTCCGGAATCGGCCATCATGAAGATGTTGTTTAATCGGTCTAATCCGCTGATCAGTTTATCTGTTAAAACGTCATCGGCATCGAACCATGTCTTAACAACAGCTTTATAACGCTCTTCTTCAGTCATCAGACCACGTTTATACTGTTCTGTGATAAATTCTACCTGTTTCTGTGCATCTCCTAAGATCTGAGGTTTCTCAGGTGGCACTGTCATATCAGAAATGGATACTGTTAAAGCTCCTCTTGTAGAGAATTTGTATCCGATTGCTTTAATATCATCTAAGACTTCTGCAGTCTTTGTTGCTCCATGAATATTGATACATCTGTCAAGGATCTGTTTTAACTGTTTCTTTCCTACATGGAAATCAATCTCATATGCTAAGGCATTTTCTGGTTTGCTTCTGTCTACAAATCCTAAATCCTGTAAGATGATCTCATTAAACAGAATACGTCCAAGTGTACAATCTACGATCTGGGAAATAGGATTTCCATCTTTGTCCACACCTGTACGTCTTACTTTGATCTTAGAATGAAGTGTGATCACCTTATTTTCATAAGCTAAGTATGCTTCGTTCTCAGATTTGAAGTATTTACCTTCACCTTTGTCTCCATCTTTCTCTAATGTCAGATAGTAGATACCAAGTACCATATCCTGAGAAGGAACAGCTACTGGACCACCATCAGATGGTTTTAACAGGTTGTTTGGTGATAACAGAAGGAATCTACACTCTGCCTGTGCTTCCACAGATAATGGAAGATGGACAGCCATCTGGTCACCGTCGAAGTCGGCATTATACGCTGTACATACCAATGGGTGCAGACGAATCGCTTTACCCTCTACCAGGATAGGCTCGAATGCCTGAATTCCCAGTCTATGCAGTGTCGGTGCACGGTTTAACATAACAGGATGTTCTTTAATGACGTCTTCTAAGACATCCCATACTTCTGGCTGAAGTTTTTCAACCATTTTCTTAGCTGATTTAATGTTGTGAGCTAATTTACGCTCTACTAATTCTTTCATAACGAATGGCTTGAATAATTCGATCGCCATTTCTTTTGGAAGACCACACTGATAAATCTTTAAGTCTGGTCCTACTACGATAACGGAACGTCCAGAATAGTCTACACGTTTTCCTAACAGGTTCTGACGGAAACGTCCCTGTTTACCTTTTAACATATCTGATAATGATTTTAATGCACGGTTTCCTGGTCCTGTGACTGGACGTCCACGTCTACCATTATCGATCAGGGCATCAACTGCTTCCTGTAACATTCTCTTTTCGTTTCTTACGATGATATCTGGAGCTCCAAGCTCTAATAATCTCTTCAGACGGTTATTTCTGTTAATGATACGTCTGTAAAGGTCATTTAAGTCAGATGTGGCAAAACGTCCACCATCTAACTGCACCATTGGACGGATATCTGGTGGAATAACTGGAACTGCATCCAGGATCATCCATTCTGGTTTGTTGTCTGAGTTTAAAAATGCCTCTACAACTTCCAGTCTCTTAACGATTCTGGCTCTCTTCTGACCTGTAGCAGTTTTGAATTCATCCTGTAAGGATTTTGCTTCTGCCTCAAGATCAATGGCCTGAAGCAGTTCTTTCACTGCTTCAGCACCCATTCCTACGCGGAATGTATCTCCGTATTTTTCATACGCTTCTCTATATTCTTTTTCTGTTAATACTTGTTTATATGCAAGATCTGTATCTCCAGCATCTAAAACGATATAGCATGCGAAATATAAAACCTTTTCCAGTGTTCTTGGTGAAATATCAAGAATCAGACCCATACGGCTAGGAATTCCTTTGAAATACCAGATATGGGATACTGGAGCCGCTAATTCGATATGTCCCATTCTCTCACGACGAACACTTGCTTTTGTTACTTCAACACCGCATCGGTCGCAGACAACACCTTTATAGCGAACTTTTTTGTACTTTCCGCAGTGACACTCCCAGTCCTTTGTAGGCCCGAAGATCTTCTCGCAGAAAAGCCCATCTTTTTCAGGTTTTAATGTTCGATAGTTGATCGTCTCAGGTTTCTTTACTTCTCCTCTAGACCACTCACGGATCTTTTCTGGGGAAGCCAACCCGATTTTAATTGCATCAAATGAAATTTTATTGCTTTGATATTCATTGCTTGATTCCATCATTTAAGGCTGCTCCTTCCTAAATTGCTCGCCAATCTACATGATTGTGTTATCTTCACCTTCTGATAAGTCTCCGTGTTTATATCCTAAAGCACCGAGTTCAGATTCGCTTTCTTCATAATTGTTGAAGACACCGTCTCCTTCGATCATTGGTGCAAGATCCTGATTTGCATCTCCACCATCAACATCTTCTCTTAATTCAACTTCTTCAGCGTTCTCGTCAAGAATTTTAACATCTAATGCCAGTGACTGGAATTCTTTTAATAATACTTTGAAAGATTCCGGAACACCTGGTTCAGGGATGTTATCACCTTTGATGATCGCTTCGTATGCTTTCACACGACCTACAACATCATCGGACTTGAATGTCAGGATCTCCTGAAGTGTGTATGCTGCACCATAAGCTTCCAGTGCCCATACCTCCATCTCTCCGAAACGCTGTCCACCGAACTGAGCTTTACCACCCAGTGGCTGCTGAGTTACTAATGAGTAAGGACCAGTAGAACGTGCATGGATCTTATCGTCTACCAGATGATGCAGTTTTAGGTAATGCATGAATCCGATTGTTACAGGACTGTCAAATTCTTCTCCTGTACGACCGTCTCTTAATCTTACTTTACCAGTTGTGTCAATTGGTACACCCTGCCATTCTTTTCTATGGTCTCTGTTTTCATATAAGTAATCCATTACATCATCGTTAACTTTATCACGCCATTTCGCGTCAAATTCTTCCCATGATGTATTGGCATAGTCATTTGCCATTCTTAATGTATCTGCGATATCGTTCTCGTCTGCACCATTGAATACTGGTGTAGCAACATTAAATCCAAGAACTTTTGCTGCTAAGGACAGATGGATCTCTAACACCTGTCCGATATTCATACGTGAAGGCACACCTAATGGGTTCAGTACGATATCTAATGGACGTCCGTTTGGTAAGTATGGCATATCTTCTACTGGCAGAATACGGGAAATTACACCCTTGTTACCATGTCGACCAGCCATCTTATCTCCTACAGAAATCTTTCTCTTCTGAGCAATGTATACACGAACGCTCTTGTTTACTCCAGGAGGAAGTTCGTCTCCATTCTCTCTTGTGAAGATCTTCGTATCCATAACAACTCCGTAAGCACCATGTGGCACTCTTAAAGATGTATCACGGACTTCTCTTGCTTTCTCACCGAAGATCGCACGTAACAGTCTTTCTTCAGCTGTTAATTCTGTTTCTCCCTTAGGAGTAACTTTTCCTACCAGGATGTCACCGGCACGTACTTCTGCACCAATACGGATGATACCGTTATCATCTAAGTCTTTTAAGACATCTTCACTTAATCCTGCAAGATCTCTTGTGATTTCTTCCTGACCAAGCTTAGTATCTCTGGCTTCTGCTTCATATTCTTCGATATGAACAGATGTGTAAACGTCATCCTGTACCAGACGCTCACTTAACAGTACCGCATCCTCGTAGTTATATCCTTCCCATGTCATGAAACCGATCAATGGGTTCTTACCAAGAGCCATCTCTCCGTTGCTTGTTGAAGCACCGTCTGCTAAGATGTCTCCCTTTTCTACTCTGTCTCCTACAAATACGATCGGACGCTGATTCATACAGTTACCCTGGTTGCTTCGTGCAAACTTGATAACATTGTACTCATCTCTCTGACCGTCATCATTACGAACTACGATCTTTGTACTTGTAGATCTTTCTACGACTCCGCCATTTCTTGCTGTGATGCAGACTCCAGAGTCATATGCAGCCTTGGATTCCATACCTGTTCCAACAACAGGAGCTTCTGTAGAAAGAAGTGGTACTGCCTGACGCTGCATGTTGGATCCCATCAGCGCACGGTTGGCATCATCGTTCTCCAGGAAAGGAATCATGGATG